>Ga0310123_10001783_pt1 | contig 17650 bp, 16 predicted proteins | sample CB6_AW_1057_MG_FD_203505 | JGI IMG/M metagenome (GOLD analysis project Ga0310123, IMG submission 203505) | Marine microbial communities from Western Arctic Ocean, Canada - CB6_AW_1057 | ecosystem: Environmental > Aquatic > Marine > Oceanic | place: Canada: Western Arctic Ocean | collected... | reverse complement strand
TAACTGATCGCAACTCAGTGCGTGATCGTATCGTCCAATGAAGCCGCCGCCGGCTCGGATTCGGCTGGCAGAGTTGCCTGTAGAGGTCGACTCATGGCGATCTTCAATACCTCGCCTATTGTTTCGACCATGTAAATATCGAGCACGTCAGTGACGTTTTTAGGGATGTCCGCCAAATCCTTTTCGTTGTCTTTAGGTAGGATAACACCCTTTAGTCCGGCTCGATGTGCGGCTAATACCTTTTCTTTAACACCACCGATCGGCAGTACTTTGCCACGCAAGGTGATCTCACCAGTCATCGCGATGTCGCGCCTTGTCTCCACGTTGGTAAGCGCCGACACGAGAGCCGTCGCGAGCGTGATGCCAGCCGAGGGGCCGTCCTTTGGGATGGCTCCTTCGGGTAAGTGAACGTGGACATCGGTTTTTCTGTGGAAGTCACTTGGAATTCCCAATTCATCGGCTTTTGCGCGGACGTAACTCATCGCTGCCTGCGCCGATTCCTGCATAACATCACCCAGCTGGCCAGTGAGTGTCAGTCGCCCCCCGCCCGGCATAAGCGTTGCTTCGGTGACGAGTAGTTCTCCTCCGGCTTCTGTCCAGGCTAGACCAGTTGCCACGCCGACCTCGTTTTGCTCTTCGGCCATTGACGGACGAAAGCGGGGTACTCCCAAGTACTCAGTAATCTTTTCTGCTGTGAACTGTTCTGAGAACTGCTTACCTTCAACTACAACTTTTCGTGCAACCTTTCGACAGACAGAGGAAATCTCCCGTTCAAGGCTTCGGACACCAGCCTCACGGGTGTAGCGTTGGATGATTGTCTGGAATGCCTCATCAGTGAAGGTCAGGTGCTTAGTGGTAAGACCAGTGCCCTTAATAGCCTTTGGCGCAAGAAACTGTTTTGCGATTTCGATCTTTTCCAGCTCGGTATAGCCAGGAAGTTGGAGGACCTCCATCCGGTCGCGCAACGCCTGCGGCACCGTGTGTAAAACGTTCGCGGTACATATAAATATCACGTGCGACAGGTCATACTCGACATCCAGATAATGGTCGAGGAAGGTGTTGTTTTGCTCAGGGTCGAGTACCTCTAGCAGAGCTGCTGACGGGTCACCGCGGAAATCCATCGACATCTTGTCAACTTCATCCAACAAAAAGACCGGATTCAGAGTGGTGGCCTTCTTCATCATTTGGATGATTTGACCGGGGAATGCGCCGATGTAAGTACGCCTATGGCCGCGGACTTCAGCTTCGTCTCGCACGCCACCAAGTGAAAGTCGCACAAATTTTCGGTTTGTGGCCCTGGCGATTGATTTTGCGAGGGAGGTTTTCCCAACGCCCGGTGGCCCGGTCAGCGTGAGAATGGTCCCTTTTGGTTTCTTAACAAGTGTTCTGACAGCCAGAAACTCAAGGATTCGATCCTTAATCTTTTCAAGCCCGTGATGGTCCTCATTCAAAATCTGCTCAGATCGCTTAAGGTCTCGGCTTTCACGCGATTTCTTGTGCCAGGGCACCGCTATTAGCCACTCGACATAGTTCCGTGACACTGTCGCCTCAGCTGACATCGGAGGCATTGACTCGAGGCGTTTGAGCTCCTGAACGGCCTTCTCTTCAACTTCAGAAGGCATTTTCGATTCTTCAATTTTTTCCTTTAATTCGTCAATTTCGTTTCCTTTATCTTCTTTCCGACCCAATTCCTTCTGGATTGCCCTCATCTTCTCGTTTAGGTAGTACTCCTTTTGGGCTTTCTCCATCTGCTTCCTGACGCGAGATTGGATACGGCGGTCCACCTGAAGTTTGTCGACTTCGGCCTCGATGATGCCAGCAATCCGGCTCAATCGCTCAGTTGGCGAAATGATTTCCAAAAGGTTTTGCTTCTCGTCGACACCGATCTGTAGGTGAGCGGCAATCGTATCTGCTAACTTACTTGGGTCGTCCACCCGCACAGCAGCAACCATTGCATCGTAATGTAGGGTGTTCGACAGTTTGACGTATTGTTCGAAGAGCGAGACTGCCTTGCTCATCGTACTCTCGATGTCATCTCCAGTCTCCTGTTGCTTTTCGATAACCTTGATGACGACGCGATAGAAGCCTTTATCTTCCTTCCACTCCATCGCACGAGCTCGGTCCACTCCTTCAACGAGGACCTTCACATTACCATCCGGAAGTTTCAGGCTTTGCACGATGTTAGCTACACAACCCATTGCGTAGATATCCTTTGGCGCCGGGTCATCGTTTGTAGCATCGTGTTGAGCCGCCAAGAAGATCCGCTTGTCCTTCTTCAGAGCGTGTTCAAGCGCGCGGGTCGATGACGGTCGGCCAATGACGAACGGCATCATCATGTGAGGAAAGACCACAACATCGCGAAGTGGGACGATTGGTATAGTTTCGTAGGAATCCACCATAAGGGCGCTATCTCCGTAAGGCTTATCTGCGCGACGACTGCTTAATTCAGGCTATCCAGCCTTCTCGAACAAGGTAGTCGGCTTGTCTTTGGCTAGGACCACGTCACGCGTAATCGTGCACTCGCGTATCTTCTTCTGGCCAGGCAAGTTGTACATAATGTCGAGCATCAGCTCCTCAATGATCATTCGGAGCCCACGCGCGCCAAGTTTTCGTTCAAGGGTCAATTCAGCAATCGCCGTGAGAGCGTCTTCAGTAAAGTGTAACTTCACGTTCTCATACTCGAGAAGTTTCTGGTACTGACGCGTGATCGCGTTCCGAGGCTTCGTCAATATTTGCATTAGGGCCGATTTGTCGAGTTCATGCAGTGTTCCCATGACCGGTAACCGGCCCACGAACTCAGGAATCAGGCCATACTGAATAAGATCGCCGGGCTCCACCAGTTCGAGCGTTGACCCAATATCACGATCGCGCATTGACTTAACTTCGGCACGAAAACCAAGTCCTTTCTTGCCAACACGTCGGTTGATGTTTTTGTCGAGCCCGACGAACGCACCACCACAGATGAACAAAATGTTGGTCGTGTCTACTTGGAAAAATTCTTGGTGGGGATGCTTGCGTCCCCCTTGGGGTGGGACGTTAGCGATCGTGCCCTCAAGAATCTTCAACAGTGCCTGCTGCACGCCTTCGCCAGACACGTCACGCGTGATTGAGGGGTTTTCGTCTTTCCGGCAAATCTTGTCAACTTCATCGACGTAGATGATGCCCTGCTGGCACTTCTCGATGTCCCCGCCGGCCGCTTGCAGAAGTTTGAGGATGATATTTTCGACATCCTCACCGACGTAGCCAGCTTCGGTAAGCGTCGTAGCATCGACAATAGTGAAAGGTACCGACAGAAGCTTTGCTAGGGTCTGCGCAAGCAAGGTCTTGCCAGCACCCGTTGGGCCAACAAGCAAGATGTTAGATTTGGTTAGCTCGATATCGTTACGGTTCTTGGTCTGTCTTTGAATTTCAATCCGCTTGTAGTGGTTGTAGACGGCAACAGCGAGCTTCTTCTTCGTTTGCTCTTGCCCGATGACGTACTCGTCAAGAAATTTCTTAATCTCATGCGGTACCGGAAGGGACGATCGGACCCCCGACCGGCTCTCGAAACGACTATCATCAGCGACGATGTCGTTGCACACTTCAACGCACTCATCGCAAATGAACACGGTTGGACCAGCGATGAGTTTCCGCACATCGTTCTGGTCTTTGTTGCAGAACGAGCAACGGAGAATCTCCGAGTCACCCTGTTTCTTAACCATGCCTCATGCTCGTCAATCAGTTTACTCAGTCGATCCGAGCTCTCAGTCGCGCTTGCGGATCACCTCGTCAATGATACCGTATTCTTGGGCTTGCTCGGCCGACATGATGTAGTCTCGCTCGGTGTCTTCCTGTATCCGTTCGACCGTCTGACCGGTGTGTTTTACGAGGAGTTGGTTCAAACGTTCGCGAGTCCTGATGATCTCCCGCGCTGCGATATCGATGTCGGTTGCCTGGCCACCCAGGCCAGACATGAGCGGTTGATGGATTACGATCCTAGAATTTGGCAACGAAAAACGCTTGCCCTGAGTGCCGGATGCCAGCAACACAGCACCCATGGACGCAGCTTGGCCGATGCAATAGGTTTGCACGTCTGGCTTGATGAACTGCATCGTGTCGTAGATGGCCAAGCCGGCCGTGATCGCCCCGCCGGGACTGTTGATGTAAAGCAAGAGGTCACGGTCGGGATCCTCAGCCTCCAAGAAAAGCATTTGGGCAATGACTAGGTTCGCGATTGCATCATCGATGGGAGAACCTATGAAGATAATGCTATCCTTGAGCAACCGCGAGAAGATGTCGTAGGCACGCTCCCCGCGGTTCGACTGTTCGACGACCATTGGAATTAGTTGTGCTCGTTCGTCAGTCATGTTCGTTTCTCAACAGATTACCGCACACATCTGCGACTATTTGCTCGTGGCGTCGGTCTCCAGTCGCTTTGAAATATTCCCCCAGTACTCCCCCACCACGATATCGGCAACTTGATGGGATTCCGCACTCAGTGAAGCAACTAATCACACAGTGACGATTTTAGCACGCGACAAGAGCAGGTTCATGGCTTTCTCCCGACGGAGGCCGGTCTCAACTCGCGCCATACCACCTTCTTGTTCAAGTTTTGCACGAACAGTCGCGGCTGGGCGGCCTGCCCGCTGGGCGTAGCGAGCTAACTCACTTTCGATGTCTTGCTCGGACGGGCTGAGTGACTCACGGCGTGCAATTTCGTCGATAACCAAGGCACTACACACCGCTTCCTGTGCCGGTTTGCGCTGCTGTTCGCGAAATTCTTCCCAGTTAATGTTGGCCTTTTTTGGATCGACATGCTGTTCGAGTAAGCGCCGTACAAATTCCTCGACCCGCCGGTCCACTTCGCGGCTGACGAGAGCCTCCGGTAAGTCGACCGTGACCCTCTCCGCGAGCTGCTTAACTAACTCGGCCCTCACCTGCCGGTCAGCGTCCTGCTCGGCTTCTTTCTTGAGGTCCTCAGACACGCGGGTGCGCAACGCGTCTAGGTTCTCGAAATCACCGATGTCCTTCGCGAACTCGTCGTCGAGTTCTGGTACGATTCGACGCTTAATCGCTTTTACTTTTACATCGTAACGGACCATGGTGCCAGCCAGTTCAGACGTTGCGTGATCAACCGGATACGACAGCGTAAACTCCTTTACGTCATCTACATCGAGACCGCATATCTCATCATCAAACCCCGGTGGATTTTCCACTGCACCGATCTCGATTGTGACACCTTTGCGTGTGTCCGGTTTTAACTGCTCTGGTGGCACCGCGGTGGACTTCGGTCCGCTGACAACCTCGCGTGTAAGGTCAAGCACGATCGAATCACCCTGTTCGGCCAGACGGCCGCTTACGGGGTCAAAGCGCGCAGACCGCTCCCGGAGCTGGTTCAGAGTCTTATCGATTGCGTCCTCCTCGACCGAAATGGGTGGTCGTCTGAGCGTGAAGGTCTCATAGTCACCTGGGTCGATTGGTGGCACAGTTTCGAAAGTGGCCGTGAACGTGAGCGCGCTGCCTTTGTTGATTACCACGTCGCGGATGTCCGGCGTATCCACCGGCTCGAGGTCGCGTTCACGGAGTGCTTCCTCGACGGCCATTGGGATCAGGTCGTGCGTCACTTCGTGCAAGATTTTTTCTCGGAACCGCTGCTGAATTATTTTAGCAGGCACCTTGCCCGGCCGGAAGCCGGGTATTCTGGCGCTGCGTCCGAAATCGCTTGTGACACGATCGATCTTGGTGTCGACAACCTCACTCGGGATTTCTATGGCAATTTTTTTCTGCGTACTACTGATGTCGGTGAACTCGGTCTTCATTTTCTGACGCTTCGATGCTGCGAATTGGTGCGAAAGGGGGGATTTGAACCCCCACAGCCTCACGGCCACCGGATCCTAAATCCGGCGCGTCTGCCAGTTCCGCCACTTTCGCACGCAGTGGACGATGCCGTTCCGGTGTGGCAGGGCACACGGTGGATGATGACGAGCAGAACACCGCCGCCGAGCGTACCCCGCTAGTATAGCCCGGCGCCTGACCCTCAGGCGAGAGGCCGAAGACTCCTTGTAGCTGGTTAAGTAATGTGCGAGGTTCGGTTCCAAGCATCATCTGGTACCATGGAGCGGTCTTGCGTTTGGTTTTGCGGCCTGTGCTGGGCGCTGCGCTGTCCAAGGTCCGCACCTACCCGATGAGGCGAACTGAATGATTGCTAATGACCGCCCGGTGCCCGATAGAGGCGCTCGCTTCCTGATTATCGCCGCCAGTCTCGTTATTGTTCTCGCCGGCTTGCGGGCATCAGGGCAGCTGCTGCTCCCTTTTCTCGTTTCCGTGTTTCTCGCTATCATCAGCCTGCCGTTCCTGGCGGGGTTGCGTCGTTGGGGATTGCCGCCTGTACTGGCCGTTTTGGCGACGGTATTGACGGCTGTGGCTGTTCTGGCCGGCGTTGTGGTTGTCGTTGGGCGGTCCCTTAACGAGTTCACGGCGGCGGCTCCTGGCTACCAGGCACGTTTCCAGGACCTCATAGGTTGGGTGTTGGAATGGCTTGAGGCGCGTGGTGTTGAGACTGCTGGGTGGGGCACACCTGACATACTCAATCCTGCTGGTCTCATGGACCTAGTGGGTGGCACACTCCGAGCTGTGGCGGCCATCGCCCAAAATACGTTTCTCGTTATCCTGACAATGGTATTCATACTCGCCGAGGCAGCAGGCTTTTCTGGAAAACTCAAGGCAGCCTTTGGCGATCAGTCAGACCACGTTGAGCGATTTGGCCGGATTACACGGCAAATCCAACGCTACTTGGCGATCAAGACGCTCATTAGTCTGGCGACTGGGATTTTCGTGGGCCTATGGGTCTCTTTACTTGGACTCGGATTTCCGCTCCTATGGGGACTGGTCGCATTTATTTTCAATTACATTCCCAATCTTGGTTCAATCCTTGCAGCCATTCCGCCCGTACTGCTGGCGCTGGTTCAATTCGGGCCCGCCCGCGCATCGGTCTTAGCGCTCGGATACTTGGTGATCAACATTGGGCTAGCGAACTTCCTGGAGCCTTATTTACTGGGTCGACGCCTCGGATTATCGACGCTGGTTGTTTTCTTGTCCTTAGTTTTTTGGGGGTGGATCTGGGGCCCTGTTGGGATGCTGTTGTCGGTGCCACTAACGGTCATTGTAAAGATTGCGCTGGAGAATACTGAGGACTTCCGTTGGGTGGCCGTAATGCTTGACGCTCACCCTAGGCGGTCGACAGCGCGTTTCCTTCGGCGCTGAGGCGCGATCGCGGAGCGACCATGTCATTGTTGAAATTTCTAGGTTTTGGCGAAGCTGAGCCCGACGATGTTGAACGAGACACCGAGACCGTTCATCGGATCGTGAATGAACTCGAACAACTCGATCCAGACAAAGCGCGTTATTTGGCCGCGTTTGCTTACGTCCTCGGTCGTGTGGCACATGCCGACCAGTGCTTTAGTAACGAGGAGGTCGCATTAATGACCAGGTTCGTTCTCGAACTAGGTCATATTCCTGAAGCCCAGGCGGTACTTGTCGTTAACATCGCCAGAAGTCAGAACGAGTTGTTCGGTAGCACTGAGGACTTTCTAGTCACCCGTCAGTTCAAAGAGATGTCCACAGAGGCACAGCGCAGGGAACTGCTCGATTGCTTGTTTGCTGTGTCAGCTGCTGACGACTCAATCTCGTCGGCCGAGGAGAACAGGATTCGTCAGACCGCAAGCGAACTTGGTATCGACCGCGTTGAATTTACGAGGGCCCGTGCCGCGTACTCCGATAAGCGGGAAGTTATTCAAGCCTTTCGTAAGAGCGTAGGTTAGGCGGGTGGACTGGTCACCGACCCCGGGTTTTCTTCTGCATAGTGTTGGATGAAGGTATCAATCTCGCCGAGGACGACGCTGGTAATTCCGACTTGGAGTTCTGTAGCTTGCACTGCGCCAACCACGCCGGTCTGCCAGGTAACGGTCTCGCTCATTACCTGATCAGGCATGCGCACCAACCGCGCGGCCTGTCGAAGTTCCACATCCGCACAATAAATGTAAATACCACTTCCGGTCGTCATATTGACGTTGACATACAAGTAGGCGCCACCGATGGCGTCAGGAGTAAGCGTAACCCCAGCCTGTCGGAGGCGATTCTCCACCGCTTCGACCAAATCGTTCTTGGTTAGACCATCGAGCGACGCCTCAGGAATGAGGTCTTCAACAACGATTTCGATGCCCGTCAGACCACGCATGCCACCACTGTTCGCCAGGACAGGCTGTGCGGCCACGGTGGGAACCGAGAATGGCAGGGCAACAAGGGTTACTAAGACAACGAAGACAGTACGTGTCATACCTAGGTACCTCGAATCGGAATATGCGGATCTCCGTATTGAATATCGCTGCCCCTGGCTCACTGATCAGCGGCCATGAGTTGACATCCAAGCGTCGTAGCGCATCCGTAGCGTTTTGACCGGATTCGCGTTCTCACTGGGCCGGATGTCTTCGTCGGTCGCACTGAGATACATCTTGTAGTCGCCGTTATTGAAGGAGTCTCCCGATGTGTCGTCTGCGTGGGCTTGAAGAATGTAGGCAACGTGCGCGGTCTTCCCATCACACGGTGCCTCAGGCCAGGGTTCGGTGTTGCAATCGCACCGACGATCGCCGCCGTTCGTGTCGGCTGCTTCCATGGCGGCCATCACGCGGTCTGTCAGGCTTCCGGAAGCAACCTGAAGGGCAAAGACGGCCTCGTCGACCACGGCCTCAGCTGCCAGAATGTTGCCCTGGATGGCGTAGAAGATTGGCTCCCCGGTGACTTGGCCCGTGGCGTGGAGTGCCACGGCACCATTACCAGCACCGGTGTAGCCCGCATGCCGGCCACGGAGGTCAACAATCCCGAATTGACGGTGAGCGATTTCGGGATCCTTTTGGAGCATCCTAATAATTTCAGTCGGGTCGGTTCCATTTTCGATCTGGTTGTGGATTAGCTCTTGGTTGGTCCGCGTCCGGTCCACGCTAGCCTGGGCGGCAGCGACACCTTTTCCGGGGACCACGATCGCCTGAATATCCATTAGCCCCTTGGCCGAAAAGCCTGCGGCGAACCGACTTTGGGCCACACAGGTGGCAGATGCGATCACGACTTCACCAGTGCGCTGGTCGACCGCAACAACCGACCATGTAGCAAGTCCCACAAACGGAAACGACGATACGATCAATAAAGCCAGGATCGTCTGTTTCAGCATAGTTAAGCCTCTAGAAAATTTGATGTTCAGTCGAAGATGCGCGGGCGCTTTTCCTTCGTCAAAACGAGTGGAGTATACCAAGGCTGGTGTACTATCATCCCACTCCAACATGTCCGGGTCCGGTGCAAGGGGGCTGAGATGAATTCGAAGAGAAACATGTGGTTGGCGGTCACCATTCTTCTTGGCTTGGCGATGAATCTTGCCGGCCATCGGGTTTCCGCGCAGCCAGCGGATTCGCTTGAGGTCGTGAGGGCGAGATTTGTTGGTCATTACGAACTCGTGCAATACGTCAGTTTTCAACCCGACGGCGACACGACGCCTAGGGATTACGTTGCGCGAATCATGTATGACCCTCTCGGAAATATGTCGGCTATCGGTATGCCGAATGATCTACCGCAGAGGGCCGAAGCGTCCGGTGGTGAGCGCACGATCGGTGGCTTCGCCTACTTTGGCAAGGCCGAGATAGATATCGCTGCTGGCACGGTCACCCATCATGTTGTCGGCTCCCCGATACGGCCTGAACTAGTCGGCCAGGGAAGGGTGCGACACTATGAGTTCGATGGCGACCTGCTTACCCTTTCAATTAAGGACGAGGAAGGGCAGGTTACCGGACAGCTGACCTGGAGAAGGGTATGGTCCGGAAAGTGACCAAAGTTTCCGTCACTTTGAGGGTAGGCGCAGTACGACCAATGAGCCCCGATCCGTAAACGCTTTGAGAACTGGTGGGGTTCGTTCCCACTCCGGCTGTGGGTACGAACTTGATCGGAATCTCCTGGCGAGAGACACAGTCTATGCCACCTGACTTGGGTTCGATGATAGAGAGCATATGGTGGTGCCCACAATTGAAATGGGAATGATTAGGGGATTTTTCCTCTTGGGCATGATCCTAATGGTGGCGTGTGAAACGCCATCCACGGCTCCGCCGCCGTTTGCGCCGGTGGGCAGCGTTCAGCAACTCATGGAAATGGTAATCGACCCGGCGGCCGACATCGTGTGGGAGTCGGTCGGGACGATCGTCACCATCGATGGCACCGAAGAGATTTTTCCGAGGAGTGACGAAGAGTGGTCGACTGTCCGTAACAGTGCTATGGTGCTGGCTGAATCTGGCAATTTACTGATGGTCGGTGACCGCGCCAAGGGTGAGGGGCCCTGGATGATAATGTCCCAGGCGCTGGTTGAGGCCGGGATGGTCGCGCTTGAGGCCGCTGAGGCTAAGGACCCGGAGGCAGTCTTTGCGGTGGGTGAACAGATTTACAACGCCTGTGAAACCTGTCACGTGCTGTATTGGTACACTGACCAAGACGCTGTCATCAGGTAACGCTGCGTCAGACAGGGAGGGTTGATCATGCCTATGCGCGCTCGGGGTAATGGTATGTTGCTCGTTTTGGCTGCGGTTGCTATTGCCGGGCTGCTGGTGACTACCGAACAGGCCTTGGGTGCGGAGCAGAGCTACGAGCCCCCACGTACCGCTGATGATCGACCAGACCTAAATGGCATCTGGCAGGCCCTCGGTTCAGCGCATTGGAATATCGAAGGGCATGCCGCCCAGCCAGGCCCGGTCGTCGCCCTTGGAGCGATTGGCGCGATACCTGGAGGACTGGGCGTCGTTGAGGGGGGAAGTATTCCGTATCAACCATGGGCTGTGGCACAGAAGCAGGAGAATTCCGAGAACTGGGTAACGGCCGACCCGGTCGTTAAGTGCTACATGCCCGGCGTACCGCGCGCCACCTATATGCCGTTTCCGTTCCAGATCGTGCAGACCCCAGACCACGTGCTAATCACGTATGAATTTGCTAGCTCGAGTCGGATCATCTATATGAGCCAGCCAGATTTTGAGAGTCCGTTTGACACGTGGATGGGACATTCCCGCGGACACTGGGAAGGTGACACGCTGGTTGTTGACGTCACGGCCCAGGTTGGGGACACGTGGTTCGATAGCGCAGGAAATTTTCATAGCAATGCGCTGCATGTTATCGAACGCTACACGCCGATCAGTCCCAATGCACTTCGTTATGAGGTGGTCATTGAGGATCCAAATGTGTTCACGCGAGCGTGGACCATGAGTATGCCGCTCTACCGGCGGCTAGACGAGAATGTTCAGTTATTGGAATTTAAGTGTGTGGAGTTTGTTGAAGAGTTATTGTACGGACACCTTCGTAAGGACCCAGTGCGGTGAGGAGGTTGCCGATGGGCGATCGATATTCAGCTTTGGCGGTAGTGTTCGGAGTCGTAAGTTTTGCTTTGGGGGTGTTGGTTCTCCCAGCTGCGGGCCAACACATACAGTCGGCCGATGCCACTGCGACGACGGTGGCTTCGCCAGTGGCTCACACTCCCTGGGGCGACCCCGATCTTCAGGGTATTTGGGACTTTCGAACTATCACCCCCCTGCAACGCCCTGACGATTTGGTTGATAAAACCGTCTTCACACCCGAGGAGGCAGCCGAGTACGAAGCGGCACGTGTCGCGAGTCTTCACAAGGACCAGCGCGTTGAGGACGGTCTAGAACTAGAGACCGACGTGGCTTATGCGTACAACCATTTTTGGTGGGATTATGGCGACACACTTGTTGAAGACCGGCGCACGTCACTAATTGTGGATCCACCTGACGGTAGGATTCCGCCTCTTACCCCCGCTGGGCAGTTGAGAGAAGCACAACGGCGGGAGGCTCGCAGTCGGCCCGCACACGGCCCGGAGGACCGTAGTGTTTGGGAACGATGCATCGTTGGGGGTAACGCTGGACCGCCAATTACTCCGAGTGCCTACAACAACAACGTGCAACTACTCCAGGCTCCCGGGGTTGTGGTGATCTTCAACGAAATGATCCACGACGCCCGTGTCGTGCCGATCGACGGAAGTGCGCACCTTCCCGATGACATCCGCCAGTGGCGTGGTGACCCTCGCGGGCGCTGGGAAGGTGAGACCCTGGTTGTGGAATCGACGAATTTTAATGGTAAGACTGCATTTCGGGGGTCTGGTGCGGGTCTGCGTTTAGAGGAGCGTTTTACGCGGGTTGGTGATGACCGGCTCCTCTACCAATTCACCATTGACGACCCAACGTCGTTCACAAAGCCGTGGACGGCTGTTATTCCGATGAAAGCGACCGAAGGTCCGATCTTTGAATACGCGTGTCACGAGGGAAACTACGGCCTGGTCAACCTTCTGGCCGGAGCGCGCGCTCAGGATGCGGAGGTTGCAGCACTTGCGACGAGGGAACCGCAATGAGGATCAGGTCAGCAACAGATGTGCCATACGATAGGTGGCAAATTGAGGATTGCACGATACGACGAATGCGGGTCGTAGTAGGTCTGGGCATTAGCTTGCTATTGATGCTCACCACAGTGCCGGTTGTAGCGCATCATGCGTTTGCGGCTGAGTTTGATGCGAATAAACCGCTCTCACTGACGGGCACCGTGACCAAGATGGAGTGGATTAATCCCCACGCCTGGATCCACGTTGAAGTGACACGGGAGGATGGCACCGTTGAACAGTGGATGATCGAAGGTGGTACGCCGAACACGCTGTTTCGACGGGGGATTACGAGAGACTCTCTAATACCGGGAACGACCATCGTGATTGATGGCTATCAGGCGAAAGACGGCTCATTTAAAGCGAACGGTCGCAGTCTCACGCTGGAAGGTGGTGAGGAGTTGTTCCTGGGGTCATCAGGAACTGGCGCTCCGCGAGATGGCACCGATCCTGTGGAACGTCGGCGCCCGCCCGGCTAGTGTTGACTCCGTATCCTGCTCCACGGCTAGGAGGCGCCCCGATCGTGCTTGGAGCAGAGTCGATCTATCGTTGCCTCTTTCGTCGTCAAGGTGTCGAACCACCCTCACCGAGGTCGTGCCGGTCCAGGAACTGTTGGATCGTCTCGTAAATCTTTAACGTCTCTGTGCGGTTGAAGCCGCCGTGCCCACCGCCGTGGACGGTGTGGAGTTCATTGGGGACGCCAGCGTCTTCCAGCGCAGCATGTAACCGAACCGCATGTTGATACGGCACGACCGGGTCTGCATCCCCGTGAATCGTAAGAGTTGGCGGTAACCCTTTCCGCACGTAATTCAGCGGTGAAACGAGTTCGGCAATTTCCTCACGGTTGGGGAGACCACCTAGCCACTGGACGACGTAGCCTTTCGTGTTTGGTCCCTCGAGCACGTCGTTAACGTCGGTAATACCGTACCAGTTGATGATCGCGGCTACTCCGACTGATGGGATTGTTGGCGGTCCTGAAAAACTTCCTGCCGTGCACTCACGTCCGAGACCAGTCGAGGGCGGTAGCATTCCACTGGTCAGCGCCAGATGGCCACCAGCCGAGTTCCCAGAAGTAACAATCCGCGAAGTGTCGAAGTTGTAGCGTTCTGCGTTACGCGCGATCCACTGCAGCGCACACAAGCAATCTTCAACTGCGGCCGGAGCCCTGGAGACTTGCACGAGCCGGTACGTAACATTCACGACGGCCCACCCCTTCTCGAAATAGGGTAGCAACCGAAGGACTTGGGATTCCTTTGTACCCTGAACCCAGCCTCCACCGTGGATCATCATCAACACGGGAGTGGGGCCACCTGAGTCTGCTGGAAGATAGAGGTCAAGCTTATTTTCATAGTTGTTCGCTACGTGATACACCACGTTAGGCACGATGCGATACTGATTGGACACATTGGCCAGGAACGAGGTGGTCTCGCTGAGTTGCGCTTTTCCTACACCGGAGCCCGCGACCAGTATCATCACCACCACGAAAACGAACGTGACAGGCCATTTCTTCTGAGACTTTTCTCCTAGGTGCAAGTGTAGCGTAGCTCAATTGAGATCAATCAAGTCTTAGAGGCCAGGTGTTCTGGTAGAGACCTACACCGCAGCCTAGTATAGAGCCAAATCAGCGGACACCTGGCTTACACCACCGGTCCCACCGTCCGTCGAGGTAGTCGCAGAGAGGGGATTATATGTTCGTTGGGGTGGCTGGAAGTTGGCGAAGCTGAAGGAAATTTCCATCCGCTAGGGTCAGATCGGAATGGACTCTCACGAAAACGACAACATCCCCTTGTAGCAACGTCTTTCGGTGTAGCAAGGTCCGCTGAATTGAGGCCGTTTCCAACTCCGAAGTGGCCACGGTGGTCGAAGATACGCCCCACGACATTGCCAGACGACGCGCCACGGCGGCGTCGTCCGTCACTGCGTAAATCGGCACACCCGGCCTGAGTGCAGCTAACTGCAGTGCCGTGGTACCACGCCGAGTCACAGCGACAATCACCGAAGCCCTAAATGCCGAAGCAAGACTAGTGGCCGCTTCACAGAGGGCGCGGCCGTGATGCCGTCCCAGCGTGCTGGGCGACGGCTGGGCGGCCAAGGGTACACTTTCGGCGTCTCTAATAACCGCGTCAAGTGTTTCGACGGTCAGTGCTGGGAATGACCCTACCGCTGTTTCGCCAGCAAGCATGATTGCATCGACCCCATCGTAGACGGAATTCGCCGCGTCATTCACTTCGGCCCTGGTGGGTCGCCGTGCGAATCGCATCGTATCCAAGACCTGTGTTGCGATGATCACCGGGATTCCAACGGCCCGTGCCTGTCGGGTTAGTTCCTTCTGGACACGCGGTACGTGTTCAAGAGGAATCTCCAACCCGAGGTCGCCCCGCGCCACCATAATCGCATCAGCCTCTTCAAGGATGTCTTGAAATGCTTCTACCGCTTGCGGTCGCTCGATCTTTGCGATGAGGGCCACCGAATGCCCCACAACCTCTCGCGCCCGCCGGAGATCCTCTGATGTCTGCACAAAACTCACGGCCGCGAAATCGACCCCAAGATTCATCCCAAATTTGAGATCAGCAACATCTTTCTCGGTTACCGATGATTCCGGGAAAAGCACGCCAGGGGCGTTAATTCCCTTATGCTCCCCCAGCGGACCACCTTGAACCACTTTTGTGACAATGTCGGTTCCGTCGATACTTTCCACTCGGAGCTCGATACGGCCGTCGTCGAGCATCAGCTTCGCACCAGCCCTAACGGTGCTGGCCAAACCGGCGAAGGTTGTTGATACGCGTTCGACAGTGCCGGCGAAATCTCCAGCTGAGATCCGAAACGCGGCGCCTGGCCTCAAGAGGATCGGGTCTGGGCCGGCCAACCGCCCGGTACGAATCTTGGGACCAGCGAGGTCCTGCATAATGGCAATCAGCCGATCGGCGCGAGCCGCCGAGGCGCGAATGCGATCGTACATGCGACGCTGGCTCTCCCGGGTGCCGTGGGAAAAATTGATGCGAAAGACGTCTACACCGGCGGCAATGAGAGCATCGATTTCTTGGTCTGTGTCGCTTGCGGGACCGATCGTGGCGATAATTTTTGTTTGTCTCAAGCTGATGGACCTCCCCAACGCAGCCTGAAATGCGGAGCGTCTATCCTAGTTTGCCTATCCCACGATAGAAGTCCAGTTTTTTTGGCTTGATACGACGAGGTAAGATACGCGGAAATGCTTGTAAAAACTAAGAGACCTGCTGGCTCAGTCTTCTTAAACGAAAAGCGGCTTTTTATTACCAGATGCCCCAGTGCGGAACTGCGCATGCGACCGAGGACGATGAGGCGTGGCGTTCCTGGCATTGGCGTTGCCCTTTTATCTTTCGTGGTGCTCTGGGCCCATACCCTTGTTGCGGTGCAGGTTTCTGACGAGGAGCAGGGTAAGCGATTGTACGAAAGCCAGTGCGGGAGCTGCCACGGGCCATTGGGAAATGGTGGTAAAGGCGCTAATCTGGCACAACCGCGGTTGCGTCGTGCAACTGATGATCAGGCCCTCGCCAACATCATTCGTCGTGGGATCCGAGGCACTGAGATGCCAGGCTCACCGCTCACTCCTAGTCAGGTTTCGAGTATTGCAGCTTACGTAAAGACGCTCGGAAGTATCGAACCGGAGGATGTTCCTGGTGATGGAAACCGTGGTGCGGCGATCTATACCAGGCTCAACTGTGTGCGATGTCATACCCTCAGTGGCCGCGGTGGTACTGTCGGTCCTGATCTCGATGACATCGGCGCGCGTCGGAGCGCAGCCTACCTCCGAGAAGCGCTCATCGAGCCCGAGGCGTCCTTGCCTAGCGGTTTTCTCCAGCTTCGGATTGTTACAAAGGACGGTCGTATTCTGACCGGGGTCCGGCTCAACGAAGACGGGTTCTCGATCCAGTTTAGAGATCTTTCAGGTCGTTTCTACTCGTTCTGGAAGGACGAACTCGACACGCTCGAACAGGAATGGCTGCGCTCACCGATGGTGAGCTACGAAGCGAGACTAACCTCCGATCAAACGGATGACCTTGTTGCATACTTGGTTTCACTTAAAGGAGCCCGATGAAAACGCTCTTGCTCATTCTCATAACTGCTGCACCCGTGGCCGCCCAGGTTCCTTATGAGCGAATTCTGGATGCTTCGTCCGAACCTGAAAACTGGCTGACTTACTCTGGAACCTACGACGCGCAACGCTACTCGACGCTTGACCAAATTAATCGCGACAACGTAGACCAACTTCAGCCAGCGTGGATTTATCAGACTCGATCGCTCCAGAAATTTGAGGTCTCACCGCTCGTTGTCGACGGCGTCATGTACATTTCTGAGCCACCGAGTGATGCGACCGCACTTGACCTCCGCACAGGACGCCCCATCTGGAGTTACCGGCGTTCTCTCCCTCAGGGGATCGTGACCTGTTGCGGACAAGTAAACCGCGGAGTGGCGCTTCTGGATGATCAGGTTTTTCTTGGTACAGTCGATGCGCACCTGGTTGCTCTTGATGCTCGAACCGGCCGGGTGCGCTGGGACGTTGAGGTTGCCGATTACACGATGGGGCATTCGGTGACGGTGGCGCCGCTCGCGCTCAAGGACAAGATCATCGTCGGTATCGCTGGCGGGGAGTATGGTATCCGAGGGTTTCTTGACGCTTACGACCCAAAGACGGGTGAACGCCTGTGGCGTTTCTGGACCGTTCCTGGGCCCGGCGAGACCGGCCATGACACCTGGTCAGGTGATAGCTGGCTACGGGGTGGAGCGCCGACGTGGGTGACTGGTTCCTACGACCCAGACCTCGATCTTCTTTACTGGGGAACGGGAAACCCCGGTCCGGATTTCATCGGCGAAGTACGCCTTGGGGACAACCTCTACTCCGAATCCGTGATCGCACTTGACCCTGATGACGGGGAGCTGAAATGGCATTTCCAGTTTATCCCTCACGACGTTCATGACTACGACGCCACCCAGGTTCCCGTGCTTCTCGACGCCGAATTTAGAGGTGAACCAAGAAAGCTTATTGTATGGCCGAATCGCAACGGTTTTTATTACGTGATCGACCGAGCCACGGGAGAGTTCCTGGTGGGACAGGAGTTTGCCAAGCAGACTTGGGCTCTCGGTCTGGATGAAAACGGACGGCCTATCGAAGACCCTGCGACGATACCAAGTGAGGAAGGCGCTCTTGTCTATCCCGACGATGAT
>Ga0310123_10001780_pt1 | contig 17683 bp, 10 predicted proteins | sample CB6_AW_1057_MG_FD_203505 | JGI IMG/M metagenome (GOLD analysis project Ga0310123, IMG submission 203505) | Marine microbial communities from Western Arctic Ocean, Canada - CB6_AW_1057 | ecosystem: Environmental > Aquatic > Marine > Oceanic | place: Canada: Western Arctic Ocean | collected... | reverse complement strand
TGGTCGAGATTCGTTTTGAGCCACAGGGCTGGTTCTCTTTGGCAGTAGTCGTCTCCGCGGCCACCGCCCTCGTCGCTACCCTGAGCCTCCTCGCTGCGCGCCAACGAAAGAATCGCAATCCTGTTAGCTCTCGCTTGGTCGATCATTCGTGACTTTCGTCCGACCAGCCGCCTTCTTTCGGTAGATAGGCCCGCCGTGGACCTCGTGGTAAAGGCGGACCGTCAGCTCCGCCAGCAAACCCTGCAAAACAAGGAACACGCCCACTATGAACAACACCGCTGCCACCAGCAGAAGTGGTGTTTGGATGATGAATCCACCACCAAGCAAGCGCCATACAATCAGACCCAATCCCAGAATCAACGAGGCCATCAGAAATATGAAACCGATCCCCCCAAACACCCTTATCGGCTTAAACCCATACGACGAAAGGAACTTCAGGGCCAGCAGATCGAGGAGCACTTTGTAGACTCGTGAAAGTCCGTACTTGGATTCCCCGTACAACCGCTCCCGGTCCGAAACCGCCACCTCGGCTATTCTCGCCCCGAGTCCCACGGCCTGCGCCATCAGAATGCGGTGACCATCTCCGTAAAGCTGGAGCTGCTCGAGAAGTTCGCGCCGGTACGCTTTAAGGCCACAACCGTTGTCGTGCACCCCTCCGCCCACCACCCGGCCGATAATCCAGTTTGCGATACGTGACGGTAAACGCCTCGCAACGAACGAGCCGGTACGCTCCCTTCGCCATCCGCTGACCACGTCGTAACCTTCGTCCAGCTTTCTTACCAGTGCCGGGATGTCGGACGGGTCGTTCTGCAGATCCCCATCCATCGTCACTATCGTCTCTGCACTCGCCTCCGCCAATCCGGCCGCAAGGGCTGCCGTCTGACCACAATTCGTAGTCAGATAAACGACCCGGACACGCGGTTCCCGTTCGGCCACCGCAGCCAGTTCGGCCTCTGTATTGTCCCTCGAGCCATCGTCGACTATGACGACCTCAAAATCGTAATCGGAGATCGACATAACCAGCTCCTCAACCAGTCGGGCGACGTTGCCGGCCTCGTTGTACATGGGAATTATGACCGAAAAATCCGTCACCTTGGAGCGCCTTGCCAGTCAGTGGTCGGGCCATGCAGGGAGACAGTTGGCAGGCCCAAGAGCCTTAGATCGATTTCAAGTACCGAGTCGTTCAATCCCAGACCGTCGATTATGTTGATATAGAGTGGGGCGTGGGTACGCCCAGCAGGTACGAATTTCGGATTCTACTCTTAACCTGGCAGGACCCATCCGCCCCAGGCGTACCCCGATGATCTCTGGCTCCAGTTCGGTCAATTTCACCCCTCCCCATGATGATCCCGGCTGCGGACGACCAATCGTGGCTTGCAACCACCGAGTTGCGTCAGTGCACCCCTAGCCAAACAAGCGCGACATCCCCATGATTGACTGGCCAGCTTATTATCCTCCTACAAGGTCATAATAGACACCCTCCCAAAATGACCGCACAGCCGAACATGCATCCAGAACTCCTCGGCGAATTGCAGGCCATCAAGTCGCGTCACTGGTGGTACCGGGGTCGGCGGACGGTCCTCCGCGCGGTACTCAGTCCCCACCAGCGGTCGATCCCGTCCGGACCGATCCTAGATCTGGGCAGCGGCCCTGGCACAAATCGCGATCTTTTAGGCCCACTTGACCGCCCGCTCTTCGCTCTCGATTCGTCCGTTGAAGCGCTTAGAGCCTGCCAGGACGCTCGCTACGCCGCCGGGACGCTGGCGGACGCGGTCGCCGTTCCTTTTCGCGATCGGACCTTCGCTCTCGTCCTCGCCGCCGACATTCTGGAGCATGTTGCCGACGACCCCACCACGGCCGCCGAAATATTTCGAGTCTTGAAACCTGGTGGCCTCGCCCTCGTCGTTGTCCCTGCCTTCGATTCGTTGTGGGGTTGGCAGGATCAGGTTTCCGGCCACTATCGGCGCTATTCGCCGGCGGCGATCCGAAAGCTCCTCAGGAACTCGGGCTTTGACGTGGTCCGGACGACTTGCCTGAACACACTTCTGGCGCTCCCGATCCTCGCGGTCCGAAGACTGCTGCGCCTCACAAATTTCGCGGCCAGATCGGAAAACCAGATACTGCCCAATTTACTAAACCCCATTATGTACGCTATTTTCGCGGCCGAAGCCCCCATTGTTTCCCGATGGGATATGCCCTACGGCACTTCCGTCGTTTGCCTCGCACGTCGCCAGCTCTGAGTCGTGCTCCTCGCGAGGGGCCATAGCAGGTATCCGACCACCATCATCAAAGTCAGCCCCGACACGATTAACCCGGCGTCATGCCAGCGATGCGGCACGAATTCAATGGTTATTTCGAAATTCCCTGAAGTGGGGATCACAAAGCCCATCCGGGCGTACCCAGCCGGAAATGGCCTTGCTTGGCCACCGGGGTATACCGCCCGCCAGACCGGCGAGTAATTTTCACTAACTACTAGCGCAAACGTGTCCGCCGCTCCCTCGATCGTCGCCGTCAACACCGTTCTGGAATCCCGATCAATCTGCACAATCGGCGGCGCGCTTGCGTTCGGGCCCTCCGTCAATGGCGCGCCCGTCACCAAGGAGCCCAGCCCCACCGCATTCACCGCGCCAAATCCCTCGGCCGCCGTGATCCGAAGCTGCACCCATCCGCCCTCATCACCTGCCGCAATCGGGACCCATTCCATTCGGGGATCGCCTCCATTCGCGATGCGTGTCCGCCTCAGCACGGTTCCCGACGCATCCACCGCTTCCACCTCCAGAGAGGCCGTCGACTCGCCCACCAGCGCTCGCAGGTACAAATCTTCTCCCGCGTTCATCTGTCCAACCGTGAACACCGCGCTCCGGGATGCCAGCACTTCCGGTTCGATCCAGGCAAACCCCAGTCCGTAGTCGTATTCACGGACCGACAGGTCGTGCCTGCCGGTGGCCTGTACCCAACGCGACAGCTCCACCGCCGATCCCCCGGTGGCCTCCCATCCGGCCATCTCTTTCACCTCCGGTCGCATTCGGACCAGCCGCTTTGGTAGCGCGCACGGCGGCAGGGCGTCAGACGTCGGTTCCGATCCGACCACGGGCAATACCGTCAGTTCGGCCGGACAGCCCGACGACCCGGCATCGGCCACCACGATCAGGACCGGCGCATCCGCTGACACCCCATCCCCAACCACGCCATTCAACCCGTAGACCGGCCGCCAAATGACCGCCGCGAATCCCAATTCCATCGGTGCGTCTCGGATGGAATATAACGTCGCGTACTCGCCTTCCACCAGCATCTCAAAACCATCTGATGTCGCCACCAACTCGTTCAGCTCCGACCCCTCCCGCGTGTCATGCACAACCAACAGCCTGTTAGCCCCGGCGCCGCGAAAGATCGGGGCCAACTGCGCCATCTCTAGTTGTGAAACTCCGGTAAGAAACACGCTGTTTCCCGAATGGCGCCATCCCACCACCGGCACTCCCGCCAGCGAGCGCGATACCGGCTGGCGCAGGACTCTCGTCCCATCCCATACCGGCACTCGTTCGTCGCGCTCGAAGACGATCACTCGCACTGGATCTTCCTCGGCGCGCAGGGCCAACACCGGTTGCCCGTAGCCCGCGGGCCAAGCCTGCGGCAGCCAGTTTGATACCTCTTCCGTCCACAGGAAGTGGCGGATCGCTGGAGTGATGATCGCCAGGATTGAGATCACCACGGCTGCCAGCAATCCCAGGACGCCCACCCTCTCCACCATCCGGTCCGTGCGCTCCTTCAGCGCCATCGCAAGAACCGATACCAACCCTCCAACGCCCCATGCGAATGCAAGCGCCAGCAGGCCGGAGAGCTTATCTGGCTCGCGGAGAGCCCGCCCACCTGGAACTTGCGAAATCAGAAAGCCGCTGATCCCCGAGCCCGCCTCAAGCTGCACCAACACCTCCACACCGGCTGTGACCACCGCAAGCACCACCAGCAGAACACCGACGCCCGGTTGAAACCTCCCGGATGCTGTCACCCAGGCCAGAGCACCCGCCGGCAGCAAGCCGATCATCTGCCAAACCCACTGCGCCTGGTCCCCGGGACGCATCTCGCCCGACCAGACCGGGTTATTCGTGAGCGTCAATATCCCGGGCAACGAACTGGAGTTGCCGCCGATCGCCAGGTCCTCAGCGCTCGCTGCGATTTCTGCCGGGAGACCGCCGCTCAGCCACGACGACGCTAACGCAGGCAATATCAGAAACATTTCCAACCCGGCGATCGTTGCCACCCCGCCGGCACCGAGCCGCAGGACCAGCCCGGCTTCCTCCAAGGACCGCGAGCGCGCCACGTGATACCCGGCCAGTGCGGCCAAAATCGTTGTGGTGAAGACCAGGTAGTGCGGACTCGCCGCGGCGAACCAGAACGCCAGAGCCGCCCCGACTGCCATTCGCAGAGAATGTCGTTGCACCGCCAGCATCGCCAGTGCCAGCACAAGCGGCAGCAGCGAATAGCCAAACAAAAGGCCGAGATGTTCCACGCGCGCCATCGCCCACGGATTCAGGGAGTAAAACAGCCCTGCCGCCAGCGCTCCGGCGCCCGTGGCAGCAGCCGATCTTTGGGCTTTCCCCGCCAACAGCTGAAACAGGAAGTACATCGTGGTGAACGCTGCCAGCGACTGTCCAACCACGAGCGCGCGGATCATGGCCCCCGAAGTGCTCCCAAACAGCTCCAGCATTGCCCCCGCCAGCCCCACCACCGGCGTCAAGCTCATGTGCCCCAACGCGCTGCGCCCGTCCGCCGCCAACATCGGGTAAAAGTCGTCTAGAACGTCAGCGGCGAAGAGCGGATATTCAAGATCTCGCTGCAGAAGCTCGCCCGGCGTCGTGAGCAGCCGCGACCAGACCGTCAAGACCACCACCAGGCCCAGGATCACCCAAGCAGCATGACTGCGTGCGGGCCAGGTTCGACCGAGAGAGCGCACCGGCCGTGAAGTCATGGCTCTAGCTGCTGTCCCCGCGATTCTTTGAAATAAGGAAGTCCCCGATCGCCAGGTGATCCAGGCCCGTACTCGAAAAGCATCGCACCGCATCCTGGGGGGTCATGACGATAGGCTCCCCCCGATCGTTAAACGATGTATTCAGCACCGCCGGCACCCCGGTCAATTCGTAGAACTTGCTGATCATCCCGTGGTAGCGCGGGTTGGTCTTGCGGGAAACGGTCTGCGAACGCACGGTGTTATCCACATGCATGGATGCGCGCAGGCGATCTCGCCATTCCGGTCGCACCGTAAAAGTCAGCAACATGAACGGTGACGGGTACGAGTCGAAAACCAGATTCGGCGCTTCTTCCTCAAGGATCGACGGCGCGAACGGGCGCCAGCCTTCCCGATGCTTCACATTCGCATTTACCTTGTCCTTCATCTCGGGCATCGATGGATTCGCCAGAATACTTCTGCCGCCCAGCGCCCGCGGTCCAATTTCCATCCGGCCCTGAAACCAGCCCACTATTCCCCCGGCCGCCAGCCGCTCCGCCACCGCCTGCTCAATATCGGGAGGGCGCGTGTAGGCAATCTTCGCCTCGTCCAAAAACGCCTGGATTTCCTCGTTGCTGTACTCGGGTCCCCAATAGGCGTGCTCCATCACAAAGTCCGTCGGGTCACCTTTTCGGGCCGCGACTTCCAGTGCTGCCCCCATCGCCGTTCCCGCGTCGTGCGCCGCCGGCTGAATGAAGACCTCATCCACGCAGTCCAGCCCCAGGATCTTCGCGTTCATGTCACAGTTGAGCACTACCCCCCCGGCCAGGCATAGCGACCGCAGCCCCGTGGTCTCATACAGGCCCCGGGCCAACGCCATTCCGGCCTCTTCCAGGACGTTCTGGATACTGGCGGCGAAATCCTTGTTCCCCCCGGTGATCTCCTCCCCGGCTCGCCGAGGACGTCCAGCATCTTCCCAGAATCCCGAAATCAGGTAGCGACGGTCCATGTCGTAGCCGTCGTGCTGCACCTGAATTCCGGGAATCTCTACCACCGGCTCGCCGTAGCCGGCGAGCCCCATCGTCTTTCCTTCTTCAACGTGACGAACGAAACCAAGATGATGAGTTGCATTGCTGTACAGTCCCCCCAACGATTCCGGCGCCAGCTTGCGCCCCAGAACTTTGAACTTTCCTCCGCGAGCGGCCCCTAGTAGGGCACTGTCATCCTCGCCGTTTCCGTCAATCGTCAGCACGTTCGCTTCCCCAAAGCCCGACGCATACAGCGCGCTGGCGGCGTGGGCTATGTGGTGGCGCACGTACACCCAAGGCTTGCTTGTAATGCCCGGAATCGCCTCCTCCAAATCGCGCCGCAGTTTGTGCTGCTGGATGAGGTACTCCCCAAGCGAAGGAAACGTATACAGAAAATTCTCGAACTCCAGAGCGCGCAGCGTGCCAATCGCTCGAAGAAATGCGTAACGCGAAGGAGCCGCGAACCCAACCGCCACATAATCAACCCCCTCGGCGTCCAGACCTGCGGATTCGAGGCAATACTCGGCCGACCGCACCGGCGGCATCCGCGGCGCCTGCTTAATCCGGTTGAATCGCTCCTCCTCCGCTGACGCGACCAGCCTGCCGTCTTGCACCAACGCGGCCGCCGTATTCCAGGAGATCGTCGCCGTCAGTCCCAGAACGTTCAAACGGGAATCTCCTCAGAGTGGTTCACAGGGCGGTATCTGGTATTCGTCTCATGACCGGATCGGGGTCCGGCGAACAGCTGCCATTCTAACGGAGCAGCCTCTCCTTCCCGGACGCCTGATTGGTATGACGGAGCCGACTCCCCTGCCCGCTCGATCCCTCCTCAGCCTTCATCGATGCGGTGCTTCGAATACCACTCAATGGCGTCCCTGAGCCCACTCCGGAAAGTGGTGTCCGTGACAAACCCAAACGCCTCCCGCGCCCGCGTCGAGTCGACCATTCGTCGCGGCTGCCCGTCGGGTTTGCCCGCGTCCCACATAAGCTTTCCCTTGAATCCGCAAAGCTCCACGATTAATTCGGCAAGCTCCCGGATGCTGATCTCCGTACCCGATCCCAGATTTAGTGGTGCCGCTTCGTCATAAAGCTCGGCTGCCTTCAAAATACCTTCAGCTGCATCATCGACGTACAGAAAATCTCTCGTCGCCTTTCCCGTGCCCCACACGACCACCTCGCTCTGTCCAGCGTCCATCGCGTCCAGCACCTTCTTGATCAGCGCCGGAATAACGTGCGAAGAATCTGGATCGAAATTGTCTCCCGGCCCGTAAAGGTTCGTTGGCATTAAGTAAATCGAGTTGAAGCCGTATTGTTCCCGATACGCTTGCCCCTGCACCAACAGCATTATCTTCGACAGGCCGTACGGTGCGTTCGTCTCCTCCGGATATCCCTTCCAAAGGTCAACTTCCTTGAACGGTGTCGGCGTGTGTTTGGGGTAGCTGCAAATTGTTCCCACCCCCACGAACTTGTCCACACCGGCCAGTCGAGCCTCCTCCATCAACTGCGTCCCCATCATTAAGTTTGAAAAGAAAAGCTCCCCCGGCGCATCACGGTTGAATCCGATGCCGCCCACCTGCGCCGCCAGATGAATCACTACGTCCATACCCTGTACCACCGTCCGGCAGTCCTCCCTCCTACGCAAATCATGGTCACGCGAGCGCGGAGCCCGAACCTCGGCCGGCTGTCGCCGTTCCAGCATCTGTACGAGCCGCGAACCCAGAAAGCCCGCCCCACCCGTCACCAGCACGGTCTTGCCCTGCCAGAACTTATCGTTCACCGCTGATTCAGCCCTCCGGCCTCCAGCGAGGCTCTACCTGAGTCTTCCGGCCCTGCGCCATGAATCGACTCGAACAAGCGACACTGCCAATCGGAGCGACCTTCATACCCCGCTGCGATACTCCCCGTTCGGCGCTTGCCAGATTACTGCACCCGGTCAAGCCCGAATTCAAAAGGCTCCCGACCCACCGCCACCAAATAGAGTACTCAGTCGGGCCCGCCATCGCGGCCACTTCAGCTTGCGGAACCCCACTATCGTCATCGCTCCCAGCAGTGGACCGTGCCTCCGCACCGAAACCTTCGTATACCCGGCCACCCTGCGATAGTACCGAACTGGCATATCCACGATATGCAGTCCCAACCGCGCTGCCCCGAACAACAAATCGAAATCCCCGAACGGGTCGAATTCTCCAAAGTGCGAACGGCCTGCTACCAGTCGGTCATAGTCGCTTCGACGCAGCGCCTTCGTTCCGCAGAGAGTGTCCTTTACCGGCTGACCGAGCAGCCATGAAAAGACCACGCTGAAGAATTTGTTGCCCAGCAAATTAGCCAGCCGGAAGGCCTCCCTTTCGATCGGATACACCAGCCGAACCCCATTAACAAATTCCGCTTGACCGTCTCGCAATGGGTAATAAAACTTGGGCAAATCCTCCGGCGCCACCGTCATGTCAGCGTCGAGAATCATTAGAATGTCGCCGGTCGCCGCGGCAAACCCCTTGCGCACCGCGTCGCCCTTCCCTAGCGCCAGCATTCCCACCGGATGAGCCGACGCTTCCCGCCCCAGTGCTGCATAGTCGAAACCTGATACCTGCTCGATTAATTTGATGTCACGCCGCCCTCGCTCCGCCTCGATAATCTCCAGAATCAGGTCCCGGGTCCCATCCGTCGATGCCCCGTCTACAAAGATGAGTTCCGTACCAGCCCCGATTTCCGGCGTGCGGCGCACGCATTCAGCAATATTGTCCACCTCATTCCGGCACGCGACGATCACCGATACCGTCTGCTCCTCGCTCAAAGAAAGCGCTTTCGGCACGGCGACAAAGTACTCAAGCAGGCATAAATCTCGAAACACCGGTAAGTGCGCCAGATAATCATTCGCAAGCTTTGTGATGCCCGGTACGTATCGCGGAAACAAGAGCTCGGTGCCCTGGTCTTCGATCTCAAATCCCGCCAGTTCCAGCAATCCGCGTAAGTCGCCCATGCTCAACCAGTTCTGCCTCGGCAAACTCATTTTCTGGCCGAATTGCTCCGCTAGGGACAGGATCGGCGACCATACAAAGTTGTAGTAGCTCAGTACGATCCGGGTGTCTTCGCCAATGGCCGCGCGAAGGGACTTCAGGGCCGCCAGAACGTCCTCCAGATGACCTACCAGATCCTGCAGGATCACATAATCAAACTCGCCCTTAACCGGGGCGGTGTGCGCATCGCCGACGACAAATTGAATATCCGGATGCCGCCGCCGCGCCTCCTCCACGGTTCGTTGGCTCAGGTCGACTCCGATCCCCTCCCTGGGCCGCACCGCGACCAGTAGATTCCCCAGCGAACAGCCAAGTTCAAGGACTCGCTTCCCCGGCGGGATCAGCCTCCTGTGCAGGCCGGCCACCGCGTCGTGATAACCGCCGTTTCGCCGCCACCATCCGTCGAGCGCAGGCAGCGCCTCGTCGTAAAATGCCGCCACCGACGCCGTCCGAACCGAGATCGCGTTCCAAGCCCCGATTCTCTCGTCGAACAAGCTCTCCTCCCCCATACATGCCTTTCTACAGTGGAAGATCGGGCATAGCTTAGTTTCATCAGGAAGGCGGCGGTTTCCCCCCCCCGCCGATTTGAATTCCGGCCCGAGTAGCTTACCCACCACTCGACCATCCGGCGTGGCGTGATCCCCCGCATATCGTGCGTCTTTGAATCCGCCTGTTCCCTGCGTCATGAAAATTGATACGTCAGTGCCTTCATCGAAATCTTCAGCGCAGGCGTCACGTCAAAGCCGTCACCCGGTTGTCGTCGGCCCGGCATACCGCTCGGTTCCCTGCGGGTCTCGGACGAAGCTAGAATGCTTCGATGCTGGACTCGCGGTCACACCAACAATCTCGCAACTTACGGCTCGTTGTCGCCTATCTGCTCATCTTCGGTGTCGGCGTTGCCACCACGGTGATGCTCTGGACCCTTTCGTGGGACGCTCCCTTGGATGCCGCCACGCCGGAGCCCATCTTCGCCATCGGTCCTTTGGCTCCCGGCGGTTCTGTGGAGCAGGAGTTCAAAGGGGCTGGGTCCTATCTGACTGGGTTGGAGATTTTCGTCCGCACTGACTCAGAAGAGAACGTGCAAGCACCATTTATTATGCGCCTGTACGAAGGAGATTCCCTTCTCCGACAGAACGAAGTGACCACCCGGGTCAGCACGGAAATCTCAGCCGTACGCTGGGATTTCGCCCCCATAGTTCAGATCGAAGACCACCAATTCCGGCTGCAAATCGTCGTCGGCGAACGGACCGGTGTACCCGTTTACATCATGGCTTCTCTCACCGACATGCTGCCCGGCGCCGCGGTTACCAACGGCATTCCGACCGGCGACCATATCGATGTGGCCCTCCGTCCCTGGCGCACCATCCAACGAGCCGACGTCTTTCGGGCCGCGACGACCCGCCTTCCGGCCGGGCTGTTCGGGTTGGTCGCAGCAATCTCGGCACTCACTCTCGTCGTCGGCCACTCATCCACAAAACTGATCCCGCCACACGGGAGTCGAAGTACGCGCCTAATTTCCCCTTTCGTAACTGGCCTTGTAGTTACCCTATTCATCCTTGCGATCAAGCTACGCATGGTCGGGCTGAGAGTCCTGCCCGAGCAGGAGGCGAAATTCTGGCCAGAGTGGATTGCGATCGTCGTACTGGTCGGAGCGGCTCTATGGGGATTGGATCTGAGCCGAAGGCTCGGCCGGTATTTGGCACGCCTCTGCGAGTCGGTACAGAGAGACTTGGGCAGAGCCTCATTTGACAACTCATTGGAAGGTGCCGCACAAGTTCTTCGGAGGCTTAGTCTGACCGGAGTACTTATCGTCCGCGACCGCTACGCAGCAACTCGCCGTGCATTCGGTGGTGGGCCGGAGCTGCTGCTGGCTATCGCTGTGTTTGCCGCGATGGCCTTGACATTGACCGCGCTCGTCGCCCATATCCTTGAGGGACCCGATTCGAAGGTAGTGCAGATACAGGTGCTGAAATCGGGTAACCCGTTGGAGGGCAACCTTGGCCTCCTCAACCGCATCCACACCACGCTCCCTCCAAAGCTAGCCGGCATCGCGTGGCTCGTCGTTGCCATCGGTACACTTTTGCTTCGCCTAACTAGGCGCCAACCGATCCAATTGTCTTGACGGCGAACATGGCGGAACCCCCCGCGTCCCGGACCAATATTGCCCATAGGTCTACTCTGGTGGCGGTGTTGGCCGTTCTGTTGCTGGCCGCCGCCCTGATGCGCGCGGCAGCCCTGACCCGACTCGACTACGCCGCCTGGTGGGACGGCGTGGGTTGGAGCTATTCCGACGCTGTTTGGACAGCTTCGGCTCTGCGCCTGGCCGACGGTGACCTCACTGCCCTGAGCTTTCGTACCGAGGGTCTCATGTTCATACCGGTACAGGCCCTACTGTTTAAGGTTTTCGGAATTGAATTGGGATTTCATGTCTGGGCCTGGTTTCTCGTCGGCAGCAGCGCCCTGGTAGTCCCGATCGCCGCCCACACGGTCTACTTGGCGACCGGCCGTCTCGCCGGCGCGATCCTGACCGGCGCCTTCGTCATCTTCGATCCGGTGGCATCCTGGTTCGGCCTCAACGGCTGGTCCGATGGGCAAACCATGATCTCGGTTGCTCTGGTGTGCTGGACGTTCATGTTCTGCGCAAGGCGCGCCACCCTGCCCCGCCAACTGCTATTAGCTTTGGCCCTGAGCGTTCTGGCTCTGGGTCACGCCACCTGGACCTACCCTGCGGTCGCCTGGGCCGTCCTCGCTTGGCCGCTGCTTGCCATCCGAAAAAGCTGGTTCCCTCGAGCGTTGCCCGACATACCTGTCGCGCCGTCATTTGGCTGGGCACGGACCTTGCCCGTCCCGGGCGTATTCCTCGCGATCGTCCTGTTCGCCGTGTTTGCCGTCGGATCCATTGAAGGAAAACCCGTAGCCGAACAGGGATTGGGGGCCTTAAGTGGAGACGTCAATAATCAACGCGCTCTGGTAGTTTCCTACGATCCATCTGTCGAATGGGAGGATTGGCAGCCGCGCGATTCGGTCCGTGTTGTACTTACCATCTTCCTCCCGAGAGTTCCCAGCATGGTCCCGGCTCTGCTACACGGACACATCGGCAACGTCGTCCCCCTGTTTCGCTGGCTGCTGGCGATCATCGCGTTGGCCGTTTTAGTAATTATTCTCGACCGCTGGCGTCGGCCATGGCCTTCGCTCACCGGGCTTATCGGCGTACCCGTTGCGGCCGTGCTGTTCTCCAATCAGCTCGCTCTAAACGAACCCACGGTCATGCTTTTCTATCTGGTTATGACGGTGGCCTGCATGTACATCCCGATCGTTCGCGTGCTCACGCTCTTATTTATCCCGTTTCTCACGTTGATGACCCTTTATCTGCCTCTGCTGACCCAGCCGCGCCACACAAACGCTCTCGTATTCTTTGTCCTAATCGTCGCCGGCATTACCGTCGGATTTGCCCTCGACCGCATCACCAGCTGGCGTGGCCGGTCCTCTCAAGGAAAAGCGCGATCGATCCAGGTTGCCATCGCTTCCATGGCGTTGGTCATCCTTGTCGCATCGGGGGCCTCCCAGTTCGCAGGCGCAGTCGAGGGCAGAAGCGCTGAAGCGCGATATCTCAAGTGGCTCGCGACCCGCTTTGACGATAAGTCCATGTTGCTCACAAGCGGCGATGTAGATCCTTGGGAGGTCAGGCATTTGACCGGAGCGACCGTTCTGTATGACGTAGAAAACGGAGGCAGGCTGGTTTTGACCGCTGGCGGGAAAGCGTGGGGTACCACAACCAGCATGTTTTTCGAGGGGCATGACTCTTCCGTCGAGCTCTTCGACGAGCTTCGCGCCAGCGGCCGTCAGCTCTGGTTTTACTCACCTTGGGACGGGTTCCAGCCCACCTCGTTCGCCCCCAATATTATCTGGGAGCCCCGACAGCCCGAGTTTCAGCTCGATTCTGTCGCCACTTATCCCGGGCAACCCGGACGGGGCGCGCTGCTGGTCGGCCAATCCCTGACTTTTCCCTCTGATTAATCCTGTCATCTCGGCCCGGTTTGGCAGCTTCGCGTTGGCGCTCGAATGGGTGCCGCCTGATCGATCTCCGCAATGTCACCAGTAAATACTTTGCGTCAAGGACGCTAGATGGGGCAGCCGCAAGCTCAGGACCGCTCTATTCCCACATCCCCCGTTCATCTTCAAGTGAAACCGGCCGCCACTGCCGCGAAGCACTCAGCGCAGGTCTCGGCGAGCTGTCGGAACCTGTGGCAAAATCGGTCGTGCACCATCCGTGACCACTCATTGATTCGCCGGAGATCATCCCCGCATGCCGTCTGGACCTGAGCCGAACATTGGAGTCGGAACCCTACGCGTTTCAGACCATGCCCGGGACCTGGTTATGCAAGTTCTCGATTCCGGACGGCTGTCGTACGGTCGGTTCGCTCGCGAACTCGAAGATCGCGTCGCTCAGATGCACGGGTGCCGCTTTGGCGTCCTTAGCAACAGCGGTACCAGTGCGCTCCACGTCGCCGTGGCTGCATTGAAAGAGATTCACGGCTGGGCGGATGGAGACGAGGTAATCGTCCCGGCCGTGACGTTCGTCGCCACAATCAACGTCGTCATCCACAACAACCTCACTCCGGTCCTTGTGGATGTCGATCCCATTTACTACGGACTTGACCCGGCCGGCGTTGAGGCCGCCATCACCAGTCGAACCAGGGCGATGATCCCGGTTCACCTATTTGGCCAGCCTTGCGACATGGACCCGCTGATGGACATCGCGCGGCGTCACGATCTTCGCGTCATCGAAGATTCCTGCGAAACTATGGTCGCCAAATACAAGGGCCGTACGGTCGGATCGTTCGGCGATATCGCCTGTTTCTCCACCTATGTGGCACATCTGCTGACCACCGGCGTCGGGGGGTTGAACACCACCAATTCCCCCGAATATGCGGTCAGTCTCAGATCCCTCATAAACCATGGCCGGGATTCGATTTACACCAACATCGATGACGACGACAATCTCGGCCCGGAGCGTCTGCGAACCGTCGTTGAACGCAGGTTTAAATTCATCAGTCCCGGGCACAGCTTCCGTTCGACCGAACTCGAGGCCGCTCTGGGGGTCGCACAACTTGACGAAGATTTTGACGAGTCTATTCTCGCCCGACGGGCCAACGGCGCCTTCCTGACCCAGGCCCTCTCCCGCTTTGAATCCGAAATCCAATTGCCCGCTATCCGGCCCGGTTCAGAGCACTCTTTCATGATGTACCCCATCGTGCTCCGTAACCAGGACAAGAGCGATTTCGTAATGCACCTGGAGCGTCGCGGGATCGAGACCCGCGACATGATGCCGGTGACAAATCAACCTGTCTACCGGGAATCCTTGCAGATCGACGAACGTGAGTTCCCCGTAGCCTGCCGAATCAACGCCAGAGGCTTCTATCTCGGGTGCCATCAACATCTGACCAGCAGCGATCTCGACTACATCGTCTCCGTAGTCGACGAGTACTGGAATCCCGCTGCCGCACCCAGACCGCGCGAGTCAGTCCTCGTTGTCGATGCACTTAACATCCCCGCGAATCTAGAAAACCTGCTGATCGAACGTTTACCTGCTCAGCTTTTCGAACGAATCCTCGTCATCTCCCCGGACTTACCGGAGCCCGCCTTGGAGCGGCTTCGCTCCGTCGGGCCCAATGTCGAGTTCCTCTCCACCAGAAACCTTGCAGCCGCCCTGACCGAGCCAGATAATCGCGCCCGCGACATAGTCATTTTTCCGCTGGACGGCGGCTATGATCCCGACGACATCGGCCGCCTGCTCCTCACCTTGCAGCGAGGCAACGATCTCGTAATCGCTTCCCGGTTTACCGTCGGTTCCGGATCACGACCCGGGCCGCTCTCTCAGCCCCGACGAATTGGCAACAGAATATTCACTCTGTTCGCCAATCTCATTTTCGGCGGTAATCTCACCGACAGCCTCTCCCAATTCAAAGCCTTCCGCAGCGAGATCATCGCAGGTTTGCATCTTCGCTCCGACCGAGTCGTCGTTTCTTACGAAGTTTCCCTGACCGCGCTTCGCCGCCAACTAAACGTTGCCGAAGTCCCGACGGCCGAATCCAGGGTCGCCGGCGGCAGCCGCACCCTTCGCGCATTCGCCAGCATTCCGTCTCTCATACGGGTGCTTGCCTCCAACATATTTCGCGGTCGAGGGGTACGTTCGTGACACCCCGCCGCTCGGCCTCTTCCGCTCCAGCTCGCCTCTGCGGATGCAGCGACCGCCCATGAACTTCTGGTCGCGGACTGGAGTTGTCGTTCCCGGCGGTTCGGGCTTCATCCGCTCTCACCGGCGATTCCCTGGCTCGATAAGCGTGGCCCGGTCCATCGCATCGTTCCAGGCAAATCCTCCCGGATGAATCGAACGATAATCCTCCTCACTCTCGACGAAATCGACGGACTTCGCGCCCTGCTCCCGAGTATGCAGGCCTTCGATGCCGAAGAACTATTTGCCGTCGATGGGGGATCCGCCGATGGCACCCGCCAAACGCTCGAAGACAACGGTATCCGCATAGTCGATCAGGTCAGCCGCGGACGCGGCGCCGCGATTCGGGAGGGCGTCCTCGCCGCCACCGGCGACCACATTGTCCTGTTCAGCCCCGACGGCAACGAAGACCCCGCCGATGTCCCCCGCCTCTTTGAACTGCTCGCCGGTGGGTACGACATGGCAATTGCCTCCCGTTTCCTGCCCGACTCGGTCAACGAAGAAGATGACGACCTTCTCCCCTTCCGAAAGTGGGCCAACATCTTCTTCGGGCGAGCGCTCAACATCGGCTGGGGCCAGAATCGTCCCTTCGTTTCTGACCCGATCAACGGCTTTCGCGGGTTCAGCCGGCATGCCTTCTTCGCCATGAGCCCTCAGTCCAACGGGTTCACCATCGAATACGAAATGACCGCACGGGCTCTCCGGCTCGGCCTTAGCATCGGTGAAATTCCCACCCGCGAGGGCCCGCGCCTCGGCGGCGGCAGCAAGGCCCTGTCGATTCCCACCGGAATCGCGTTCCTCCGCTTCCTCATAGGACACTGGATTCGAGGGATCTGAGCCCGAGAACTGCCATGCGCCAAATCCGCCACACTCGCTCTGCCACCCCCCGATCCGGTACCGATTGTCTTGTACGGATCGATCATCGCGCGATTCGCATCCCCGCCGGTATCCGGGGATAAGAATCCCGGCACCAAATCCGGGAATACATCCCATGCCGGAAGGGCCGATCACTCGACCCGCACAAGTCTCCACGCCCGGGACCAGTCGCATTTCGGGCGGCGCATCAACCCCCAGTTCAGCACCAGATTGCCAATTTGAAGCTGTAGATCACATCCCTGACCGGCCAACAACTCCATCCCGCTCAGGCCAAGGTGCGGCCTTGGCTCAAGTTAGTCGGAGCAGGCCATATCCACCGTATCTTCATCGCGACCAAGGGTCCGAAACTTCACTTCCCAAACCTCACCACCGGGCTTTTCCATCCACATCAGTCCCACTCGACCTTCCGTCGCCGCCGCCGCCGCCAACCAGGGGCTTCCCGCCTGACGTAGATCTGGAGTCATGACGGCACAGCCTTCCGGCCCAAATTCGGATTCGCCCGGTCGAAGGATCCTGAATCTGATCTCTCCATTAAGCCCGTAAAACACCCAAACGTTACCTTCAAGGTCAACGGTCATGGCGGTGGCGTGCGTCCCGGTTCTTCCCACGTCCTTCCGCTCCGACCATGAGTCTTCCGGAGTCCAGTATCGATAGCTCATTATGGGGGGGGCAACCGTGTCCGGTCGGTGGTAGGCAAGATGGGCCCGTTCCCCATCCGAAATCAATATGTAGTCGTGAGTACCTATGAAATCCCCCGCACTCTCGCTCACCAGCTCCTCGTCCATCCGATAGTCCCCGGTGTATCCAGCCATCTCTCGATCGATGTCGAACACAATCACCACGGTGTCATCCACAAACGCCAGCGACCCGCTCGTTCCCGCCCCTCCCCGCAAAGCTTCTTCGTCGGTCGACACTCTCAAAGGCTCGGTCCATTCCCCCATTGATTGGTCAATCGCATTGGCCACCCAAATATCCACAATCGCTCCCCCCGGCGAACTCCCATAGCTCCTCGCTACTATCCAGGGTCGGCCTTCCGGGTCAAACGCCATATTCGGAAACTGAACCGAGAAGGACGTGTCACCCATCATCGCCTCCACCCGCTGCAACAGCTGCACCTCTCCCCCCGACACCGTTACCGGCTGCACGTACACGATCGCGCCGTTCGAATCCGTGTAGAGCAAGTACAGCTGCTCACCCCGGTCGTAAATCGACACGCCCATCCCAATCAATCCGTCGGTCACTACCTGCCGGGTCGAAAAATCGCGGCCGTCCAGCGAGTACGCCAGTACTCCGTCCGAGTCATCGAAATAGAACGCGTACCAGCCATCCCCCGGGCGGTAGAGCAAATGACGCTGAGGGTGATACGCCAGCGCATACGAATGCCCAACCCGGGCAACAAGCACACCGTCACCGGCGGATACCGCCTGCGCCACGTCCTCTGAGTGCGTTAGGAATGGCTGGGGATACTGGGCCCCTTCTTCGAGTGCTGCCACTCGTGAGAACACCGCAAGCCCCGCCCATCCCCGCTCCGGATACAGCTCGTCCCGCAATGCCCTTCCCACCGGTAGGATCGCCGGCTTCTGGTCAG
>Ga0310123_10001779_pt1 | contig 17683 bp, 12 predicted proteins | sample CB6_AW_1057_MG_FD_203505 | JGI IMG/M metagenome (GOLD analysis project Ga0310123, IMG submission 203505) | Marine microbial communities from Western Arctic Ocean, Canada - CB6_AW_1057 | ecosystem: Environmental > Aquatic > Marine > Oceanic | place: Canada: Western Arctic Ocean | collected... | reverse complement strand
TTCGTTTCAACCGCTCCGCCTTGGTTCTGGCGAAGTATAAGGTGGAACCCGCCGATCCAGCGACCTCATCCGTGTCGATGACCTTCGGATTGAAAAGATTCCATCCCGTATACGCCGCCAGGGGAGCCTCAATCGATGGAAGGCGGATGCCACCAATCTCGTTTCCGTCTGAGTCGATTTGCGGCAGCTTGACGGGATAGCGGGCTCCGGCCATTTTCGGTGGCTCGAAAGAAATGATGCCGGCGCTGTGGAATTCCGGGCCGTAGTCGAGCCGCATGGCCGTCCGCACACGTCCTGGTATTCGAAATCCCGGAATCGGCGGGAACTTCAGCTTCCCGAGCGGCACGAGCTGCTCCACGGAGGAGTACCGCGAAGCGGGCGGCTCCTCGCCCTCTGTGATCCACTTCCGCAGAGCTACCAGCAGAGCACGCTGCAGGGGCCGGTAGTCATTGCCGTTGGCCGGGTAGGAGTGAGCATCTGATTTACGCGGAGGGACGGCGCCCGCTCCGTGCTGTGTTCCCGCAAAGTGGTAAAGCCGCGTCTCGGGGGCCAGTGGCGCGTCGTCCTTGCCGTCGATCGTTGTGTGCATCATCGAGGCCGAACGGCCCCAGTATTCGCTCGAAGTGTTGGTGTAGAAAATCTTCGGGACCACACCCGCTTTCTCGGCCAGCCGCAGGATACCGTCATTCGCACTGGTCACCGGATCGTGGCCGGTGAGATCGCGAAACGGGAAAACGTCGATCGTGTAGAAAGGGCTTGTTCGCGTGGGCTGCGCAAATCGATGGGTAAAACTACCTAGCGCGGCGCCGGCAATGTGGGCCGAGACGCCGTCGAATACCTTTCTGCCTCCTTCATCCGCGTTGAAGCCCTCGTAGATGAAAGTCCGCAGGAAGCGTCCACACTGCGACGACCCGTAGCCAATGGCGTGCCGAATATGGCTATGCGCGTCGCCCAAGACCGCTGCGTCTTCGCCGGCTCCAAACTTGAGATAAGAGACCAAGGCTCGAATCGCCGCGGCTCCGAGGCCCGCCACGGCTGGGTCTTTGGATTTATAAACAACCTCATAGTGCTTGCCGGGAAGGAAGCCCTTCCGCATCGTCACGGTTGTTGGATCGGAGAAGTGCCAACGATCCCTGGGAATCTCGACTCCTTCGCCGTCAGCGTACTCGCGAACGATCAGCCGGGAGCTAGCGTCCGCCGGGTCGAGCGCGGGATAGGGGATGTGGCCGGGTCCGGCAACCGAAAAGCTATTTTCGATTTTCGACGGGCTGAACTCGGATCGCACCAGACCGCTGACTCCCTTCGCCACTGGCGCAGAAAGGCGTAGCACGTCCTTCCCGTCTCGCAGGTCGAATTGCCACCCCACCCACACCAGCGTGTAGCCCTGCTTCAACAGGAAGCCGTCGCCAAATTCCTCCTTCGTTCGCGGATCCAGTGAGCGGGTTCCATAGTTGAACCGCATCAGCCCTTTGCCCCCGCGGTTGGGGACTTCGAGCAGCACCGTTCCGTTACCCTTCGCCAGATCGAGGGGCTTGAGCACGTAGACGTCGGCCGAGAACTCGACAAGTCCCTTCTTGTTGCGGGCGGCAAACTCGAGGTCGTGGATGATGCCGTTCGCGGGTACTTTGGGGTCTACCGCGAAGGAGGCTTTGCCTACGATCCGCTCGTAGCCGCCGGCCTTGCCGAACGCCTCACCTTCCAGTACCGCCGATCGTTCCCGAACCTCAAAGCCGACAACTTCCGAGAAAAGGACCGGGCACACCAGAATCGCCGGCAGCAGGATACGTAGTAGTTTGATCATGACTTCTCTCCTTCGAGCATCTTCTCCTGGCATCTGCTCAACGAGATCGCCATTTCCATGAAGCGGCCAACTGTCGTGGTAACATCCCCGTGGGCACACTTTCGTGGTGCACGTCCCCAGAGTCAGCCCACATAACTGGCTTGACGCTCAGCAGGCATTGGGGGCCGAGTTCAAGGCCGATTATCTCATCCAGGCAACAATTGCTGGAATCAACTGGCCATTACATCCGAGAGTCCACTTGACCGGAACGCCATGGCATGCTGGGGTGCACGTGCAGGCTCTGGATCTCATTGCTGATACAGGTTGTTGTAGTAAGCGGTCCTCTCGGTTTGGTAGAGCAATTGCTACATGGGGATTGAACAAAACTTCGCCGCAGCTGCCGACTCGCACTCTTAACGGTGTGATTGTGGGTGAGCCTTATGCGGTGTGAGCGGAAACACAGACGTCCAAATTTTCTTTGGTAATACTCTTTTGGGAGGATTAAGTCCTTATTGTTCAGTGTCAGGCTATGGTCACCCAAAAGCATGCTCACCTAAAAGCAGGTTCTCCCGGCTAGCTCATGTTGTCCAAATTAAGCAGCTCTCGGCAGGCCCCGATCGGTGAGGTTCCGACTGCCCCAGAAAGTCTGTTTCAGGGTCTTTTGGCCCTGACAGCAGGGGACGGTCCACGGCGACTCCGCCTGCATGCTGTCCAAATTGTCCTAGCGAGAATCCAATTTGGACACGAGTAGAACGGGATAGACTTTTGGCTAGAATGAGAATAGTGAATCGCTTCTGCCTGTCTATCGCCGGTTACTCCCTCATCAGCCTCTTCTGGTTCTGCACTCCAGCCATCGCGAGTTCCTCAGCCGCGGCCGAGGCCGCGCTGGACCGTGAGAGCCAGGCTCGCCGCGCGGCGGATGTGGCCGAGCCCGACGAAAATACACCCGCTTCCCGCCGGCCAGACGACGGAGCCGACGAGGCGGCCCCTTCGGCGGAAGCCACCGATGAAGTCCCCAAAGAAGCAAGCGATACTTTGGCGGACGAGATGCGCGACGCAATCCAGGTCTTCCGCCGGGAAACAGCTCGCGAAGGGTTGAGGGGCGATGGGAGCGGATCGTCGCCGAAGTCTTCGTCTCCGTTCAGTTCACTGCATGGACGGGTTTTCGAATACTTCCGCAACAATGTGCTGGACGCCGTCCCGCACGAGGTCGTCCAGCGGGGCGGAAACCGTAATATTCTGAGACGAAATCAATTCGGCTTCAGCGTCAGCGGTCCGGTTGTCATCCCGAAGCTCTACCACGGGCGCCGCTCGACGTTTTTCACTTTTTCCTACGAGGGAACCCGGGAACGCGTCGGCCGGTCATATCTGTACACGCTTCCGACCGCGCAACAAAGGCTGGGCGACTTCTCGGACTTGGTCAACAAAGCCGGTAATCCGGTTGGGGTGTATGATCCCGCCGGGACGAGCCGAAACCCGGGCTACGATCCTGCCCGAAATGTTTCTCGCGACAATCTGGAGTATGACCGGGTTCCTTTTCAAAACAACCAGGTTCCGCTCTCCCGCATCGATCCAGTCGCGCGCGCGATCTTGCCGCACTACCCCCAGCCGAACACCGATGTCGGACCTTTTTCAAGAAACAACTATTGGACGAATCCTTCCGAGCGCAACTCGCCCAACGGATTTGTGGCGCGCCTCGACCACAGTTTTCTGACGCGCCATAAAGTCACCGCGGACCTGGCTTCTTCCGACGGATTCCGGGGCAACCCGCAGCTGTTCGACACCATCGGCAACCCGGGCCTGCCGGACCGTGATTTCTCCAACCGCCGCGCCGGGATCACCGAAACGTTCATCATTTCGCCGAACTCGATCTACGAAGCTTCCTTCTCGGCCTCTTCCCAAGCCACGGAAACAGCGGGTCTGCGAGGTGAGGGCGACATCCCGGCGGAACTGGGCTTGGAGGGCGTGAGTGGCTCGGTCTTTCCCGCGATTCGGTTTCGCACGTTCTTCGGGCTGGGCGCGTCGGCAGGTTCTTACTTCCGCAATGCCTGGAACACTTACCGAACCACTCACTCGTTGAGCCTGCGACGGGGGCGGCAGTCTTGGAGCGTTGTTTCCTCGGCGCGTTTCTATCAACTGAACAGTTTGGCGCTGGATCTCCCTTCCGGAGAATTCCGGTTTAATGACGAGCTGACGGGTCTGCCAGGAGTCACCGACACGGGCAGCTCCTTCGCGAGTTTTTTGGTGGGCCAAGCCTACCAAGCGGAGGCAACAGACCAACTGCAGCCCTCCTATTTGCGGCGCACGTCGTGGCAGAACACCATTTCTGATGAGATCGAGATCAGCAGCAATCTGACGGCAACGCTGAGCGTCAATGTTGACATCACCACGCCTCGCGTCGATAAGTACGACCGCCAATCGACGCTTGACCTGGACGCGGTCAATCTCGCCAACGGGAGTCCGGGCGCGCTAATTTTCGCGGCCCGAGACGGCAATGGACGGGGGTTTCAGCCTTTGCGCGTGAGGTTCGAGCCCCTCATTGGTCTCGCATGGAGCCCCACGGCCTTGCGGAACACCGTGCTTCGCGGCTCGTTCCGGTACATGTACGGGACCGCCGGGCTGCGCCCAGTGGCGTACGCGACGCAGGGTTTTAGCGCCCGGCGTTTCCCGGTTTCGCCCAATCAGCAGCTCACCCCGGCAGTAGTTCTGGCGGACGGGTTTCCCGCTCTTGCTCATGGGCTTCCCTACCTGGAAGGCGACGCGGCGAACAATTCGGACGTCGACTTCATTGCCCAGACGAGTTTGCAGCCACAGTACCGCTTCTTCATTCTCGAGTTCGAGCAGAGGCTGTTCTGGGGGCTGAGCGTCGAATTCATCGGACGCCAATACCTGGGCCGGGATCTGCTGGTCAGCGTCGCGTCGGTCGGTTTGAACCGGGTTCCCGGGTCCGCCTTGGCTTATCGCGACCAGCTCAACAATGAGGAGTTCCGGGGGGCGCTTCGTCCGTTTCCCCAGTTCCAGCGCATACGCGCCAACTACCAGCTCCCGGCGGGACGGTACCTTTACCGTCTGGGAGACTTGAGCATCAGAAAACGAACTTCGAACGGCTGGAGCTTCGATCTGGAATACTCGCAGCGTGACCGCTGGGATGACTACTCCGGTCCCGGCATCCAGGATCCCCAAGACCGCGGGTTTGCTTGGGCGCGGTCGCAATGGCTTCGCCCGCACCGGCTGTCGATGAACTATCAATACGACCTGCCGTTGGGTGACGGAAAGGCTCTTCTCGGTGGAGGCGGGCCGTTCTCGGCCATTCTTGGGGACTGGTCGATCAGCGGATTCACCAATTGGGCGAGCGGGAACCCCGTCGTTCTCCAGCCCGAGTTCAACAACACGGGCGATATCGTGCCCTATCTCCGCGTCAACTCTGTTCCAGGTGTTGATCCACATGTCGCGAATCCGAGCCCCGAGATGTGGTTTAACCCCGCCGCGTTCGCCGACCCGGACGACTTTACGCTCGGCAACGTCCCCCGTACCAGTTCCAGTCTGCGGAATCCCGGCTACAACAACCACGACATCGCCGTCACGAAACGCGTGGGGATAGGCGCTGAGCATAGCGTCGAACTGCAGCTCCAGGCTTTCAATTTTCTGAACCACGCCAACTGGAACGACCCCGATGCCACCATCGGACCCGCTAACGCTCGCAACCAGAACGCCGGCAAGATCATCGGTTTCCGGGGCGGCCGGGTCGTGCAGCTCGGGTTGAGGTACAACTTCTAACCGTGCGCACGCTGTTGTTCGCCTGCCTGTTGCTGCTGCCGGCCGTTGCCCCTTCGGCCGCGGAACAAATAGGCCTGCCTCTGTGGATTCTTGATGAGGATGACAACTATGTCGAAGACCATTCAGCCGGGCAACTTGTAGTTTCGGTAAACGGATCCGAAGCCGAAATTCGCGGGCCGGCACACCTTGGCGCCCGCGCCGGCCCCCAAGAGCACGTCCGCGGCGGCGGGGTATGCTGGTGGTGATGCCACTTTCGTCCAGAAAAATCAATCGATCCGGGTCGATCTGGCTCACCTGCTCACGCCCGAGCGCGACGGCGGCGACATCCTGCTCGGCGCCGAAGATCGACTTTTTTTTAAGCCCAGTCCCATCTCGCGCAACACACTCCAGAGCCGTCCGATACTGGCCTTCAACCCCAACTCGCCGCGCAGCCGCGACTGCAGCTGCTGCAAGGTCAGATCCGGCTGCTCCTCGATCCACTCGGAAAGCTGCCGCCGTATTTCTTCGCTGAACTTGCTGCGGGGACCGCGCGGCCCCGAGGACGGCCGCGCCCAGCTGCCGCTGCGGTAAAACGCCGCCGACACCTTCCTGGCCCAGCCCACGCTGACGTGGAACCGCTGGGCCAACACCGGCAGGCTTCCGTCTCCCTGCTGATGCGCTTGGATCAATTTCTGACGCAGATCATCCGAGTAAGCTTTCGCCATCACCTTGGCGTTGAGGTTTCGCCAGTGCCGTTTATATTATAGTTGAAATTGCTCTAGCTTCAGCTTCTCGATACAGGCCGCTTGTTTTCGCCGACGATAGACGGATCTGCCTGATTCTTACAAGCGCGACCCGGCGTGCTCTCCACTCTCACCCATTGGGTGAAACCGCGGAGCCCCAAAGATCGATTCTTCCCCTTACCTTCACGCCTACCAGTAATTCACGTCTTGCTTGCGAAACGATCACGGGTGAGCCGAACCGCCGTTGCCCCTCAACCAGAAACAATGAATCGTTCCGCACCACTTGGATCGCTGGATCAGGAATTCGCCGATCCCCATAGCGGATTTAGACTGTCACGGTGGGATTCACCAGCTTGCCGATCTGGGGCACCTCGATCGTGACGACGTCCCCGGGGGCAAGAGCTGCTTCTTGCGTCACGATGATTCCGGTACCGGTGAGGATCACGGTTGCAGATGGCACGGGGTTGCTCTGCATCAGGCAGTCGATCAGTTCTTCGATCTTGCGGCGCAGTTTGTTGGTCGAGACCGATCCTTCAAAGGTCGTCTGGCTGCCTCGCGTGATGGTGCAGGTTATGTCGAGATCATAAGGGTCGGGGATCTCGTCCGGGGTCACGATCACGGGCCCAAGTGAACAGCACGCGGCATAGACTTTCGACTGCGGAAGGTAGAGCGGATTCTCGCGTTCGATATCCCAGGCGGAAACGTCGTCGCCTATCGTGTAGCCGAGCAGTTTTCCTTGGCTATTGATGATGACAGCCAGCTCGGGCTCGGGTGCGGTGAATTTCGAATCGGAGCGGATGCCGATTGGCTCGCCTGGACCGACACAAACCCGATCCGTCCCCTTGAAGAAGATCTCAGGGCGGTGGTCTTGGTCGTGCACGTAGCTATAAAAGCCTTCGCGCGTTCCGTGTTCCGCGTCGCGAAACGCGGCGCTGGGGGCGTAAGTGCAGCCGCAGGCCCACACTTCCGATGGATGGATGGGGATGGCTGCCTCGCTGCTCACGGTTGTCGGAGAGCCCAGTTCGGAAGCGACGTCGGCCAGTTCACGGTTTTCGCCTTCGGCCTTTTCGATCAGGGAGGCAAGGGTTTGTCCGGGGATCGGCCGAAAGCCGCCATTTTCGGCGATGGCAGCGGTGATGCCTCCTAAAGAATCTCGGATCTGGGCTAGTTTCATGACGGAACCTCTTCGGTTTGAATTCACCTGCCTCAGAACTTCAGATACACGGTCTTGTGGTCGGTGTAAAAGTCCAAGGCCGCGGGTCCCTGCTCCTTCGGTCCGAAACTGGAATCCTTGGTGCCGCCGAATGGCAACTGGTACTCGACACCCGCGCTCGGCAGATTCACGGTGAGCAGACCGGCTTCGATCTTCTGAACGTACTCAAAAATCCGCGACACGTTCGTGGTCTGTATTGACGCCGAGAGCCCGAAGGCAACGTTGTTGGCTATCTCGATCGCTTGGTCGAAGTCGCGCGCCCGCATGACGGCCAGCACCGGTCCGAAGACCTCCTCCTGGGCGATCCGCATGCTTTCCTCGACGCCGGTGAAGATGGCCGGTTCGAAAAAATATCCCTTGTCGTAACCCTCTCCCGTTAGCCGGTTGCCGCCGACTTCCAACTTGGCGCCCTCGTTCTTGGCTATGTCAATGTAGCGGATGTTCGTGTCGAGCTGGGCCTGGTCGATCGCGGGTCCAATATCCACGCCGGCTTCGAGGCCGTTCCCGACTTTGAGCGCTCTTGTCTTTGCGATGAGCGCCGCCAGGAATTGATCGTAGATGCCGTCTTCGACAATGACCCGGCTTGTGGCGGTACACTTCTGGCCGGTGGAGGCGAAAGCGGCGTTAACCGTGTTTCCGACCGCCGCGCCCAAATCGGCATCCGCTAGCACGATGGTCGGATTCTTGCCGCCCATCTCGAGTTGAATGCGCAACCGCCGTTCCGAAGCCTTTGCGTGCAGCCAGTTGCCGACATCGCACGAACCCGTGAACGAAACGGCCTTCAGGGGCTTGGCGTTGACGATAGCTTCACCTAGTTCGCTTCCCGACCCGGCCACGAAATTTACCACGCCCTTGGGGATGCCGGCTTCGTGGCATGCCTCGGCAATGCGCCATGCGCTCAGCGGCGCGGCCGAGGCGGGCTTGAGCACGACCGTGTTGCCGGCGATCAGGGCCGGCGCCAGCTTCCAGGCTGGAATGGCGCTGGGGAAGTTCCACGGCGTGACGAGTCCCACGACGCCGATCGGCTTGCGAATCGAGTACATAAATACGCGGTCGCGCTCGGAGGGAACCAGGATACCGGGTATACGTGATCCCTCGCCGCCGAAGTAGCGGAAGATGTTGATCGAGCGCATGGTCTCGCCCTTGGCCTCGGGAAGGGTCTTGCCTTCCTCGCGGGTCATTTCCTCGGCTAGCTGATCGAGCCGGTCTTCAAGAATCTGCGCCACTTTGAACAAGTGGTTGCCCCGCGCCGGAGCGGTCATGGCCGACCACGCTCCAAACGCCTCCTGGGCGGCATCGGCCGCGACGGTAATGTCGGCCGCCGAGCCTTTCGCAAAAGCGCCGACGACCTCGTCGGTATTGGCGGGATTACGGTTCTCAAAGGTCGCACCCGCGCTGACCCATTCTCCGTTGATGTAGTTCGGATAAGTCTTTGTGTCGCTCATTGCTTCTTTCCTTGATGAAGAATTCCTTTGTGCGGCAACTAGCCGGTGACGTTGAATCAATTATCTTCGCACGTTCGACTTGCGGGCCTTGGCGATTCACTGGGGAGTTTCGGGGGGAGTTCGCCGCCAGGGCTCGTGCGTCGGCGCTTGACGTGGCGCACGTCTCTAGACGTGCCGTGTCGCCATTCCTGTCGCCATTCTTCAGCCGGTTCTCGAGGGGGCGGGCCGCCGCGGCTTGGCAATATTCGCGGCAAGCTAATCGACGGCGGCTTTCCGGGCGGGCGGCAGATCGGGTAATGTGCGCCTTTCAACCTTTCGAGCCTGATATCGCATCTGAAAGCCGGGCACGCCGCGGCGGGTCAAGAACGTTCTCGACATGCGATCGTGCCAGGTGAGTTTTTCTTCGTCCGCCAGGCACCATGCGAATCCGAGGCCCAGCGTGGCGCTGCTCAGAATGAGACCCAGTGCACGGGCAGCCCTTTGGGTGGTGCTCGGCTTTTGCCCATGGAAGTTCACGAGCTGCAGTCCAATCCACGTCATGCCCGGCGTCCTGCCGAAATGACCGACATAGAAGACCCAGTAGAAAGCTACCAGGACGAAGGACGCGATTCCCAGAGTCCGGACCCCGTCGTTGTCAGGGTTCCAAGGGCCTCCGAACCAGTGAAACACCGCCAGAAACGTACCGAGGGCGACCACAATCATCGCCAAATCGAGCACTCCAGCCAGTGTTCGAATCTGCAGGGGAGCAACAGTGGCATCGCATTGCACTCCCCCAGGACGCCGGCGCACCGGCGCTGGCAGGCAGTCCGCCGAAATGGGGGCTTCCGAGGCTCCCGCGTTGACACCGAGAGGCGGGAGAGCCTGATCAAATGCCGCGGACTCAGCGGCATGTTCACGGCGCACTGCTGGAATGGACGGGAGATCTGGCGCCCTTTGCCCCAATCTCGCCATCGGGGCATGGATTGAGCGGCTCACCGGTTGAACGATGTGTTTTCGATCGGCGGGGCGTCGATCGGCGGTTACTTGGTCGATCGAAATCACGTTCGGCGAGGGCGGGCTCGGGGTCTCGTCGGAACGAGCCGGTGCTTGGGATTCCGGCTTGCTGCCTAGCTGCGTGTTCCGGTACTCATCGAGCCTGCGGCTGATCTCGTGGCGCCGGAGACGAGCCGAAGTGCCGGAGGGCCGCCCGACTGGCATGGGTGCTGGCGGGACCTCAAGCCCCGTGCGCATCCAAGAGCTGTCCGAATTCAGCGCGGCCGTCCGGCCACAGTGCTCGCAACGATGCTCGTCGTCGTCGTTCCAATGACCGCACGCGCCGCAGATCATATTCGCTCGAACCGCTTTTGCTCGAAGCCCCGCACGGGGCGACCACCAACAGAGTTACTTTCGATCACACAGTTTTATCGGAGGCAGCGGACCGGCCCTCTAGGGGACTCGAAGGAATCTGTCATCCCCAACGTTTTTCAGGCGGGCTACTCGCGTCGCCAGCATATTAAAACATTATACCGCAAATATGTTGTTATCAACGGTCTGAGAGTTGTCGAGCTCCACAGGAAAGTGTGCCTGAAAGTGCGCCTACTTGCTGTAAACCGCCACGACGACGGCAAGACCAGCAATTATCAACAGGCATTCCATTGTTCACATGAATCCCTCACTTGACAATCGGGGTTCTCCGGTTTCGGTGAAAATCTTCAGGTAACCAAGAACCAGTCGTTATGCAAGTCCGGCTTATTGTACGACAGCTCTTCGTCACTACCGTAGCGCAGCACCTTGCGGCCCGCGGCAGAGGCTACCGCGTGAGCCGCCGCTGTATCCCACTCCATCGTAGGGCCGAATCGCGGATAGACATCAGCCCGGCCATCGGCGACCATGCAGATCTTGAGTGAGCTGCCCATGGCGACGAATTCGACTTTCTTGTATTTCGCACGGCTCTCGGCAATGAAGGCATCCATTTCCGGAGTGGGATGCGAAAGACTGCCGGCGATGACCAGACGGTCTCCATTGTTTGGCGGTGCGGGCGTTAGCCGCTCGGTGGCGGCTGTGCCTTCTTTCTTGAACGCTCCCTGGCCCAATTCACCGAAGTAGAGAAGATCCAGCACCGGTGCGTAGACAACGCCCGCGCGGGGCCGGCAGTCTTCAATCAGCGCAATGTTCACCGTGAATTGACCGTTGCGCTTGATGAATTCCTTGGTGCCATCAAGAGGATCAACCATCCAGAACCGTAGCCAATGCCGGCGCACGTCGTAGGAGTCCTGTTCAGTGCTCTCCTCGGAAAGGATCGGGATTGCCGGATAGCGCTCCGCGAGACCGTCCGCGATGACCCGATGCGCGGCCAGATCCGCTTCGGTAACGGGAGAAGCATCTGACTTCTGCTCGACTCTAAAGTCGGTACCGTAAACATCGAGGATCGCCTCCCCGGCCTTGCGTGCGAGGGCCTGGAGGTACTCGCTGTCCACTACATCAATAGGGTTCAAAGATAACTCCTCAGCTAGTCCGGTGCCGTCCAAAAGTGACGCTGTCGGCCGCGAAGCGCCTGCTACACCGGCTGCAGACCGGCATATTTTTTCATGAGTTTTTTCATTCCGTGCCCTTGAAACATGACGGTGAGCTTGACATCGTCGCCAACGGATTCTCTTCTCATCACGGTTCCCACTCCGTATTTCGCATGTCGAACCTTCGCGCCTAGGCGGTAAGGATTGCCGCCTAGGCCGCGCGGCCGCTGCTGCCGTTGGGCCGGAAACTCAGTGACCACCGCGGAGCGGGTCTTGTTGCGTTGCGGCGGATGCGGCGGCTTCTTCCCGCCCGCCCCCGCCGGGCGCTGAGAAAACGGAAGGCCGCGCTCGGAAAAGAAGTCCGCGATGTTTTCGACCGAGTTGTACGTTTTCTTATCTCCGATGCGATTGCTGACTGTTCGCCGCACTTCATGCTGCTCGACCAGCAGATCGACATCCTCGCTTTCCCAGTCGTCGTGCAACCCGCCGCGCGAGTCAGGGGATCGATCCTCCAGCAGTTCCGGAGGAACCTCGTGCAGAAACCGCGACGGCGTCATGAGCTGTGGCGCTCCGGCTCCGTAGCGCCGTCTTTGACGCGCGCAAGTCAGAATCAGCCGGCTGCGGGCTCGGGTCATGCCGACGTAACAGAGGCGGCGTTCTTCTTCCAGCGCCGATTCGTCCTCGAGACTGCGACTATGCGGGAAAAGGCTCTCCTCCATGCCAACCATCGCTACCAGAGGAAACTCCAGACCCTTGGCGGCGTGCAATGACATCAGCAGCACCTGCGCCCGCTCGTCGATCTCATCGGTCTCCGACACCAGCGCAGCATGATCCAGGAAGGCATGGACATCTTCGCCACGCGAAGCAGCGTCGGCGGCAGCGTTCAAGAGTTCGTCGATATTTTCGAGCCGGCCGGAGGCCTCGACCGCAGTGTCCTTCTCGAGCATCTGGCGGTACCCGCTTCGGTCGGCCAGCCATTCGAGCAACTCGTCAACACCCAGCCGGGGCAACTCCTGCCGCGCATCCTCGATCAATCGCCAGAAGCCGAGCAGCGCGGTATGAGCGCGCTTGGAAAACACTTTATCATCGAGCATGCGCCCGATTGCTTCCCACAGCGAGACTTGATACTGCTGGGCATAGCTTCCAATCTGATCGAGGGTCGTTCGGCCGATGCCCCGTGCCGGGGTGTTGATGACGCGCAGCAAATTGACGCGGTCGGCCGGCGTGACAGTCACCTTGAGGTAGGCAACCAAGTCCTTGACCTCCGCGCGGCGATAAAAACTGAGCCCTCCCACGACGACATACTTTCGGTTGTAGCGCCGCAGAGCCTCCTCGATCTGCCGCGATTGAGAGTTAGTTCGGTAGAGGACAGCCGCTTGTCCTCGCGGCTCCTCATTCAAATAGCGGTGGATATGATCGGCCACGTAAAGGGCTTCGTTTTCGCCGTCCTGGGCGCGGTAGAAAAGGATCGGCGAACCCGGCTCCCCATCCGTCCACAGGGTCTTTCCCTTGCGCGCGAGGTTGTTCGCCACAACGCTGCTCGCGGCCGACAGAATCTTTTTCGTCGAACGGTAGTTTTGTTCGAGGCGGATGACCGTGGCCCCAGGAAAGTCTTTCTCGAAGTCAAGGATATTGTTGATATCAGCGCCACGCCAGCTATAGATCGACTGATCTTCGTCCCCGACGACACAGATGTTCTTGTGCGGAGAGAGAAGCCGCATCAGGTCATATTGGGGCCGGTTCGTGTCTTGGTATTCGTCCACCATCACGTAGCGGTAGCGCAGGCTCATCGCTTCGCGCACTTCCCCGCTATGGCGCAGCAGCCGCACGCCTTCGAGCAGCAGGTCGTCGAAATCCAGCGCATTCGACCCCTGCAGCGCACCCTGGTAACGCTCGAAGATGACCGCCAGCTTCTCGGCTTGCGGGCTGGTGGCGGAGGCATAGAAGTCGCGAGGCGTGTTTCCCTGGTTCTTCCCCTGGCTGATCGCTGATAGCGCCGCCCGGTATTTCATGAACGTCTCGTCGAGGCCCAGTTCCTTGTAGACGGATTTCACCACCGAGAGCTGATCGGCGTCATCGTAGATATTGAACCGCGTTGTGAATCCGGGGCGAACCTCGCTCAGCGGCGCCCCATGGCCTCGCAGCAGGCGCACACAGAAAGAGTGGAACGTGGAAACAAGAGGAAGAGAGTGCGGCGCGGCATCCGAATCCTCCAGCAGGCGGGCCACCCGATCGCGCATCTCCTGCGCCGCTTTGTTGGTAAACGTGACGGCCAGCAGTGAATAGGGAGGGATGGCTTTCTCGCGGATCAGGTAGGCCATCCGCGAAATGATCACCCGCGTTTTGCCGCTGCCGGCACCGGCCAGGATCAGCAGCGGTCCATCGGCGTGAATGACTGCTTTCTTCTGTTGAGGATTGAGCGCCGCGAGAAAGTCCATGGAACCCACTCATTCTAGCCCAGCCCGCATTCTCGCCACGTGTCGAGGCGAAGTGCGTAGGAGTGCGTAAGCGGCGCGTCAGTACGAGGCAGCGCGCCGCGGAAGATTCACCTTCGTTTCGCGGCCATACCGAACGCCTAACGGGCTTGTTTCGCATTCATCAAGACACTCCCAAGCGGTGTGCTATTCTCGACAACATGGAGCTGCCGGAAGTATTCCAGGGCCTGGGGGAAGAGCGCTTTGAAGAGCTGGTCCGCGGCATTTCGATCGGCAGGTTGCGGACGTACTCGGTCTACGATTCCTTCAAGGTTCGGACCCGGCTCAACAAAGTCAACCGCGAACACTTGCGAAAAGCCGTACCCCGTTTCTGGTCTCGCCTGGGAGAAGGCGACAACGACCTGGCGCGCGAATTGGCGCAAGGGGTGCTGGTGTCCAATCTTCCTTTTGTGGTTGAAGTGCTTGATTTTATTGAGGTTCCGCACGATGGAAGCGGGTTCTTCGAGAAGGAAGACTCGCTGCGGGAGCATCTCACCGACGATTGGCAAGCGCGCGTCCTGAAGCAATTCAGCGGCAAGTATCCCGAATCGCTCATCTTGTTCTATACCAACCATCTCTCCTGGAAAATCGACCACTCCTCGGAGCTGTTTCTTGGTTAGAGATTGAACCGCGTGGAAGAATACACCGTGGTTGAAGATCGAACCGTCAGAGGTTTTTGAATGGCGAACAAAACGATAGGAATCCTTACCGGCGGCGGCGACGTGCCCGGTCTGAACGCCGTCATCAAATCCGTTGTCTACGGCGCTCTAGGGAGGGGTGGCTACGATGTGATCGGAATTCGCCGCGGCTGGGCCGGCCTGGTCCACCCGAACCTCGACAACGGCTTCGACGACGACCATTTCATCCGCCTCGACCGCGACAACACCCGAACAATCGACCGCACCGGCGGAACATTCCTGCACACCTCTCGCACCAAACCATCGCGCATGAAACCGGATCAGTTGCCCGAGCACGTGCGGAAGAAATTGGGCGCCTGCAAAGAAATCGAACCGGGAGTCTTCGACATGGCTCCGGTGGTCATCGAGAACCTGCAAAGGCTTGGAGTCGACAACCTGCTGACCATCGGAGGCGATGACACTCTAAGCTATTCTTCGGCGCTGTCATCGGAGCACGGTTTCCCCGTGGTAGCGGTTCCCAAAACGATGGACAATGACGTCCGCAATACCGAATACTGCATCGGCTTTTCGACCGCACTCACGCGAGCCGTCGACGCGGTGAACCGGCTTCGAACAACCGTCGGCTCACATGAGCGCATCGGCGTCTTTCGAATCTTCGGACGTGACGCCGGGTTTACCGCCCTCTATACGGCTTACGTCACTTCGGTGCGATGCTGTATTCCTGAAGTGCCATTCAATCTCGAGAGCCTCATCAAACTACTGGTCCAAGACAAAGCGGATAACCCCAGCCACTACTCCCTTGTGATTCTCTCGGAAGGGGCTACCTGGGCCGGACACGCCATAGAAGAATACGGTGCCGCTGACGCCTACGGGCACAAGAAGAAAGTCAATATCGCGGAAGTGTTTAGCGACGAATTGAAGGAGAGGACCGGAGAAGAAACGGTCGTTTACGATCTGACCTACCAGCTTCGCAGCGGCGACCCGGACTTCCTTGACAAAATGATCGCTTCCACTTTCGCCACGATGGCCTTCGAATGCATCGATTCAGGAGGCGCCGGCCGCATGATGGCGATTCAAAACGGGTGCTACACCGATACGGCTATCCCCGACCCAGGGCTTGGGGCGCGCACCCTCGATTTGGACACCATGTATAATGCCAACCGTTACCGGCCGAACTACTCCAACAAACAAGGGCAGCCGATTTTCTTGACACGCGCGTAATAAGCTGCCTGCCCGCGCGGAAAATTTCAGAAGGCCGGACAGGGGCGTGGACGGAAGTCCACGCTAGGACCGGCTTGAGCCGGTCCAGCCGAGGGTGGAAACCCGCGGTCCCAGATCGCACCCGTTCGCCGGCTTGACAGCGGGTTTCCACCCGCGCCCGCCCTGCGCCTACCCAACGCTATCCGGATGCTCCAGGAAATACAGCCCGGCGTAGACTTTGGGGTCGATCAGAAATCCTTCGCTGGATCTCTCCTTCAACCAGACGTCGACGTCGGAGAGAGGCACCAGGTGGACTTTGATCTCCTCATGCCCCACGCCACCGCCTTCGCCCACGCGCTCGATCCCCTCGGCCCGAACGAACGTGACGATCTCCGAGGCCAGACCTCCGGACGAGGGCCCCTGGCCCATCACCGATAGTTGATTCGCGCGGAACCCGGTTTCCTCTTCCAGTTCGCGATTCGCCGCGTCGAGCAGCGGTTCCCCATCGTCCCCCTCCTCATCACCCACCAAGCCGGCGGCCCACTCGATCATGCTCGCGGCGACAGGCTCGCGGTACTGCTCAACGAATACGGCCTCCTCGTTCGGAGTTACCGCCACGATGACCGCTACTTCCGTGATACCCGCCCGCTCGACGAATTCCCAGCGGTTTCGGCGCCGCAACCGAAGATACTTGCCCGCGCCCAAAACGGCGTCTTCTTTTTCGTCAGTCATTCTCAGATCTCTTTTCGCTAGATAGCTTGCTAAATAGCCGGCCGTCTTGGTATCCTCCCATCAGCGTAGCGGTGAGTTGCGGTCGTTTTGACGAGCCGCGCTGGAAACGATCACGGCCCCGACAGTTTTCATTTCATCGATCGCCCTGCTCACATCACCTGCTTGCAGATCGATTCCGCGGCAGCCGTCCTCAATCACGTTGGCCTGAAACCCCAGCTCCACGGCGTCTAGGACGCTAAACTTTACGCAGTAATCGGTCGCCAGCCCCATCAGATAAACTTCGCGGACTCCCTTCTCCTTCAGGTAATCGCCAAGACCGGTGGACTTGCGGTGTGCGTTGTCGAAGAACGTGCTATAGCTGTCGACGCACGGGTCTGCTCCCTTCTGAAATACCCGCGTGATCCGCCCGACATCGAGGCCGGCGTGCAGCTCGGCTCCGCTCGTGCCCTGGACACAATGGTCGGGCCATAGCTCCTGACGAAATCCATCCAGCTCGATCATATCGCCGGGATGCTTACCCAGATGCTGGGACGCGAAACTGCCGTGGCCCGGCGGGTGCCAGTCCTGCGTCGCGACGACCAGGTCGAAGGACTGCGCAAGCCGGTTGGCAACTGGAATCACCGAGTCTCCATCGGGAACCGCGAGAGCCCCCCCCGGCATGAAGTCGTTTTGCAGATCGACCAGAATCAGCGCGGACATAGGGATGCTACTCTTCATGAACGCTAATATCGGGTCAGCATGCCGGCTGCATTTAACGTTTCGACGGGGCTCGTGCGCGTGATGTGTGAATTCACAACCGGCCGGGATCGAGCAGCGCCGCCAAGCCTTGCTGTTTTTCTCTTAGAGCTTCGTCCGCCATTCGTTCCAGAGTACTCTCGGATTTCGCGAAGCTCTCATTCCAGCGGCGCTCGGACTTCATCTCCACCAGTAATCACGCACCGATTGCTTTCTGCTCACTTGCGGAAAGCTTCGATGCTGCCGATACAGCCTCTTCCAATAGCCTTTCCATCGCATTGATTCTACCAGTCTGTTGAGTCGCTAAGATCTGAGATAAGAGCCTCCCCACCGCCATACTCTCGACTTCACTACTGTCCGGTTAACGACTCACTGACGGGCGGCAATCGACTGTTCTAGCATGGCTTAGGGCTGTTTTCCCCTTGCCGCGATTTGAACGGCGAAGGACGGCTGGAACGACTTCGGAGGCGGCCGA
>Ga0310123_10001778_pt1 | contig 17684 bp, 8 predicted proteins | sample CB6_AW_1057_MG_FD_203505 | JGI IMG/M metagenome (GOLD analysis project Ga0310123, IMG submission 203505) | Marine microbial communities from Western Arctic Ocean, Canada - CB6_AW_1057 | ecosystem: Environmental > Aquatic > Marine > Oceanic | place: Canada: Western Arctic Ocean | collected... | reverse complement strand
GAGGGTCAGATGCGGATCATTCGCACCGCCGGCGAACTGGAGGAGCATTGGGGACGTTGGACCGCCGCGCAGCAGTCCAACGCAGCGGACTCCGCCCTGCCAATCGGGGGCATTATCGCGATGGAAGGAACGGATGCAATCGTCAACCCGGCGCAAGCGGAAGCCTGGTATGAGGATGGGCTGCGCTGCGCAAGCTTGGTCCACTATGGAAAAAGTGCCTACGCGTCAGGGACTGGTGAAGAAGGCCCGTTGACTTCGGCAGGCCGGGAGTTGTTGGCCGAGTTTGAACGGTTGGGGATACTGCTCGATACGACCCATTTGTGTGACACGAGTTTTTATGAAGCGTTGGAGGTATTTGGCGGTAAGGTACTGGCAAGTCATCAAAACTGTCGTGAATTGGTGCCGCACCAGCGACAGTTCAGTGACAAGCAACTGAACATGATCATTGAACGAAACGGGGTCATCGGCTCGTCGCTGGATGCCTGGATGCTCGCCCCCGGATTTGTTTCAGGCAGTACCTCACGAGAGGTGGTCAGTATCAACGCGGTGGCCGACCACATCGACCACGTGTGTCAACTGGCGGGAAACACGCGGCATGCGGCCTTCGGGTCAGATTTAGACGGCGGGTTTGGTACGGAACAGTGTCCTACGGGTCTGGAAAGCATTGCGGATCTCCAGAAGCTTGACGCGATTCTGGCTGCCCGGGGATATGATGACGCGGACCTGGATGCAATCTTTCATGGAAACTGGTTGCGGATGCTGTCAGAATCGCTCCCCAGGGACGAGAGAGTCGGCTGATGATGGTTTGGTGTATGAGACCCAAACTATGATGTGACAGGTAGTTACCCCTTGTGGTTCGAATCCGGACCGAAGTATTTGTGGTAAAATAGAACCTGTGATGGCAAAGACCAAAGAACTCTACTCCCTGGTGCTCGCTGCCGGTGAAGGGCGGCGGATGCAAGCCGGTGACCGGCACAAGGTGTGTTTTGATGTTGCTGGTATTCCGGCCATCGTGCGCGCCCTGGAGACCTACAACCGCGCCGGGGTTGATCAGAATGTGGTGGTGGTGGGTGCCATGGCAGGCCAGGTCATTCAGACGGTGGGCCGGGCGTTTTCGAACGCGGTGTTTGCCTATCAAAGTGAAGCACGTGGCACAGGAGACGCGGCGCGGTGTGGGATGCGGGCCCTGTCTTCAGTCGGTGACGACGCATGCATTCTCGTCGTCGCCGGTGACAAACTGATTGAAAGCAGTTTATTGCTGCGCCTGGTGGAAGCCTACGAGCAATTCTCATCCGACTTGTCGTTACTGGTTACGCCGGCTGCCATTGCCGCCCGGTCCGCAGGCCGGGTCTTGTTTCGCGCTGACGGAAGTCCGCTGGCTATCGTGGAGATGTCAGACGTGCGTTTGCGGAAATGCCGAAGGGCCCTGCAGCGGGAGCTGCAGGCATCGTCGAGCGCCACGATGGAACAAGAATGGTGCAGTGAAATCCTCGCCACCGAACTGGGTGACGGTGCTACGTTGGAGATGGTGCTGGGTAATCCCCAATGGGATCTGGCAGGCAATGGCCAGTTGGACCGGGATCATTTGCTGGCAGGCCTGCGGGAGGCCACCAACGAGTTTAGTTTTGGCTCCCAGGGTCTGGTCGTCAGTGCCGATGATGCAGCGCGCTCAAACTATTGCAACGAATCGGTTTACCTGGTGCGTGCCGGGGCGCTGCGATACGGATTGGAGTATCTGACAAAAAATAATGTTTTAGGTGAAGAACATTTGACCGAGGCAGTGACGGCGATTCTCACGGCCACGGACGACCAGGGGCCGAGGTTTCGCTGCAATTTTGTGGCCACGCAAAAGTCGCGAGAGGTGATGTCTTTTAATAACCCCGAGGAGTTATTGGAAATCGAGGACGTCCTGCAAGGCCAACGCTGCAAAGCCGAGGAGCAACTGGTAGGTCGGATGGGACCGGAACGACTGCGGACCGTGGACAACTGGCAGGAAATATTCTCCGCTGACGAACACCGACTGGCCACGGACGAGACATTACGGTCTTTTTATGGTGATGCCCCCGACCTGATCAGGGAACGACAGACGGCCTACGCGACTGCCCTGTCCTTGTTCCGAAAGGAGTTCGGTGGTGATGCCCCGGTGATCCTGGTGCGTTCGCCGGGCCGAATCAACATCATGGGACGCCACATCGACTGGCAAGGGGGCTGCTGCAACCTGATGGCGGTCAATCAGGAAGTGATTCTGGTGGCATCTCCTCGCGACGATGACCGGATTGAGATTCGTAACGTGCAACGGGAGGAGTTTTCGGACACTTCGATTTCCCTGGGGCAGCTGGTGAGCCAGCTTGACTGGGATGACTGGCTGAGTTGTGTGAACAGTTTGGAATTGCAGAGAAGATTACGCCAATCTGCGGGGCACTGGAGTTTTTACATCGAAGCGGCCATCATGCGTTTGCAGATGGAGTACCGCCAGCAAAAGCTGGTGGGAATGAATCTGGTCGTCAGTGGAAACATACCGGTTGCTGCGGGCATGAGTTCTTCATCGGCGTTGGTCGTTTCGACAGCGGAAGCCGCCGTTGCGCTCAATGGCCTGGATGTTGTTCCCCGCCAGTTTGTCAACTTCTGTGGCGAGGGCGAGTGGTTTGTCGGTACCCGCGGTGGTAGTGCTGACCACGCGGCCATGAAGTTTGGTGCCAAGGGCGCGGTCAGCCACGTGAAATTTCACGAATTTGACCTGCTGAGCCGTGTACGTTTTCCGGAGGATCATCATCTGGTCGTCTGTAATTCGTTTTTGCAGGCAAAGAAAGCCGCGGGAGCCAGGGCAATCTTTAATTCGCGCGTAGGATCTTATCTTCTGGGCATTGCCTGGATTCATGCCAAGTACCCGCAATACGCACCCCTGGTACAGTTCGTGCGAGATATCTGCCCCGACCACTTGGGTGTTGACCTGGCTCAGATTTATCGAGTGATTTTAGGCCTGCCCAAGTCCGTAACGGCGCAAGAAGCACGGGAGTTGGCGTCCTATCATCCCATGGCCCAACAACAGATCCTGGCTCAACTTGACGATCCCGAGGCCCCCCCGGAGTATCCCATTCGGGCCGTGATGCTGTTTGGGATCGCCGAATGTGCGCGGGCCAAGCAGGCCCTCGCGTGCCTGGAAAACGACAGGATGGAGGAATTGGGGCGTTTGATGTCGATTTCTCATGACGGTGAACGATGCTACCGGGTGGCAGATGACCTGTCGCACGTGTCGTTCGAATCAGACGTGTCGGATACCTACCTGCAAGGTCTGATTGACGATGTGGAAAGTGCTGATCCAAAAGGCATTGGATCAGCACAACTGCACAACCAACCGGGAGGTTACGGGTGCAGCGTATTGGAGGTGGACGCCCTGGTCGACATTGCGCTGCGTACTCCCGGAGTGCTGGGCGCCCAGTTGGCCGGCGCTGGGCTGGGAGGTTGCGCGATGGCCATTGTGCGGGCCGATGCAGTCGCGGCGCTCAACGAGCGTTTGCAGAAATTATTTTACCAGCCCAAGGGATTGCCTTCCGGGATTGAGGTTTGTGTACCGGCGGCTGGAAGTTGTGTTGTCTCGGTGACGAATTGACGCGTCGCTTGTCACTCGACCAGCATACCGAGAAAGAGAATGCCGGTGTTTTTTGCGGAATTGGGGTGAAGTGCTGACAGGGTGCCAGGGAATGCACCAAAATCTGCTATAGTGGTGGTCCGCAGATCTTCCAGACGCATTGCTGGTGCGTTGTTTTTACCAGGAGCCAGACCCCATGGATCAACGTCTTTTTCCCGCCGCCCTGTTGTTTTTGTTGACGATCCTCTACGAGATACCGAACGGATCTGCCAATCCGCAAAAGACGGTTCTGGAGGTTGGTTCAAGATCCCAGCTGTTCATTGAGCGGGAAGTTGTGTTCGATGCCCGGGGAGTCAGCTTTACGTTTCACCCGGCTCGGAAAGTGTCTCGAGAACCCCTTTTGAAACCGGACCAGCCATGCGAAGGGGAGTCGGTCCAGTTGTATGGTACGGTGCTGTACGATGCCGATGAAAAAATCTTTAAGATGTGGTACCTGGGTGCACGCAGCGATTATTTTTCCCGTGAAGTGACCTTCTACGCCACCAGTCGCGACGGGATTCGCTGGGATAAAAGGCATCGGGGAACGATTGAATCGGATAACGGTAAACCGCACAACGCCGTCGCCGACTGTCTGTTAGCCAGCGTGATGAAGGACCCGCACGATCCGGATCCCAGTCGGCGTTACAAGATGGTCTGCTACCAGTATGACCGTGGCTATTGCAGCATGGTCTCTGCCGACGGATTACACTGGCGCGATACGGGCCCGGGGACCATTTTGCCGATGTCGTACGTGGAGGATGTGATCACTGCCTGTTGGAGTGATACACACCAGCGATTCATGGTGTTTGCCAAGCAGTGCATGCCGGTGATGGGCCGACGGCGTCGAACCATGTGGACATCCTTCAGCCACGACTTCGCGCACTGGTCCGAGGCACGGCCAGCCATTGTGGCAGACCGTCGTGACGACTTCGGTAGCCGCATTCGATCGGAACAGGTGCGTCCTCTGCTGAAATATCCGGACAACCCCAACGTGATGCGGGCGGAAATCTACGGCATGGGGGCCTACGCTGCTGAAAGCTGCCTGATCGGTTTTCCCTGGATCTTCACCGCGACCTTGAATGTTCCCAATTACGGAAATCAGGATGGTCCGATGGAAGTGCAATTCGCGGTCACACGCGATTTGAAAGAATGGCAGCGTCCTTTTCGTCAGCCCGCCATCGAACTCGATCAGCCGGGTCGTTGGGATGGTGGCATGCTATGCACCGCTTCTTATGCCTTCGATCACCAGGACGAGGTGCGACTCTATTACTTTGGATCCAGCCACACCCACGGTCCCGTCGATCAAACTGAGCGAAAGCATCGCACGGGAATCGGTCTGGCAACCTGGCAGAAAGACCGTTTTGTTTCAGCGGACGGACCTCCTGGGGGTGCCACGCTAACGACCGTGCCGTTGGAATTTTCCGGTAGCCGGTTGGAATTGAATGCCAACGTCAAACCGCAGGGGAAGATTGTCGTCGAACTGTTGGATCTCTCACTTCGACGGCTCGGTCATTGGCCCGCGTCGCAATCCGTGGTCGGTGACGATTTGCGGCACGTGGTGAAATTCGGCGAAGTGCAGGACGTATCGGAACTCGCGGGCAAACCGCTGATCCTGCGTTTTCACCTGGTTGACGCACAGTTGTACGCTTTTGCTTTCCGGGAGTAAAAGCGGCCGGCTCGCAATTCAAGCCGCAATTCAAGCCATGGTTACCAGGGTGGGTCAGCTTCCCTGTTCCATGAACACCACGGCGGACAGCGGCGGCAGGACCGACCGGCCATCACTGGCAACGGGTCGTGGATCCTCCGGGGTGGCCGAAATGAGAGGACGTGCCTTACCCGGGAGTTCGACTTTCACGGAGATCGTTTTGTCGGGACTGGGGTTGGAAACGACCACCGCGCGGCGACCGCTTTGAGGGTGGGCGAATACGGAATAACTGTCGAAAGTCTTATCGCTTGTGCGGACCTGCGCGCCAACGGTGTGCCGGAACTCTCCTTCCCAGAGCAGGTCGTGATATTTCCTGCGCAGGCGGTCCACCCGCTTGCCGTAATCCAGCGTGAGTGGAAACTCGTGCAGACGGCCTTTGTAGTGTCGTGGTTCGTAGCTGAAGATGTAGCGGTACATGAGGGCCTGATTAATCAGGTGGCGGTCGTTGTGGCCAAAAACGCCGATCATGATGTGCGAATCCGGCGCCATGTAGCGGTGCAGAGGAACGTGATTTCGTGGGATACGAATGTAAGAAATTCCGTAATACGGAATTTGCAGATCAAAAGATCCCTCGCCGGCGATCAGGTAGTCAGGTTTTTGCTGCTGCTTGATCTGGTGAAATTGCCTGGCCAGCACGAGGTCGCCCGCGAAGATGTGACCCGGCTGACGATGGTTGTGGGATGGGTCGAAGCAGTAGTGTGTCGATCCATGATGCTGATTTTCGTCGTACAGCATCCCGTCAGCCCCCAGGGCCAGTGATTTTTTGAATTCAGCCAGTGCGACCTTTCGCCAGGCGGCGCTGGCGGGGCACATGGGAACCAATCGCCTCAGGTTGATGTTTGCGTGTTGAGCACTGGTCTGGTAGCGGTAGCCCGGATGCACGTAGTAATCGCCGTAGGGGTCTTTGACAGCATGTTTTACCAGTTCCCTGCGGAACCATTCCGAGGAACGATCGGCCCAGGTGAACTTGTTGAACATCACTACCTTGACACCCAGTTTTTGAATCTGGCCGATGGCCCAGGCCAGGTCCTTTTCCGTTCCCAGTCGCGGGTCCACATCGTGGGAAGGATTGCTTCGATCCTGACCATGGAGCGTCCAGCCGGTTAACTGGATGGCAGCTACCCCGTGTTCAGCACAGTCGCGACCGTACTGCACGAGGTCCCTGTACTTCACCTGTAACTCGTCTTCGGGCGAGTTGATGTGGATCTGCTGCCAGGAATGCACCTGGCGAACCCAGTCGGGAAGTTCGTGCGAGTCGTAGCCGCAAGCCGACCAGGTTTCTCGCCACGTTTTGTAGCAGTCCACTCCGCGGTGCCAGGATCCCGTGTAGGGCTGGACAACGATCGGGTGCAGCGACTGTGTTTCTCCGTCGGCCAGGTAAGTGAAGTGCACGGCGTTGAGTTCCAGACGTACCGGCTCGCCAGAGATCTTGTCAGTGACAGGTATGGTGCCCGAGTTGAAGAAATCAGCGCGTACATAACCTGGTTTCAGCCGAAAGGTAAACATCAGCATGCGGTCCAGGCTGGCGTCGTGGTAGCCCATGTAAAGTCCCTGCTCTCCGGAATCGGCCAGCACGAAGGGGGCGGTGGGGAACTTGGAAAACTGGAGTGGATAATCGGCACCCCAGTAACCAGCCTCGTTCTTGAATTCGGGGTACAGGGGACTCTTCAGCATGCCGCAATAACTCAATCGCAGATGGTCAAAATGCGTGGCACGAGGGGGTAAAGATATTTCTCCGAGGTAGGGCCAATCGATGGTCTCAATCGTGTGGCCGCTTTGATTCGACACTTTGGCTTCAAATTCCAGGTGCCGCTCGGTGATCCTGACTTTTCCCACAAACTGGATGTTCAAGTCGCCGGCATGTTCACTATCCAGTCCCTGCCAGGTGAACGAGATACTGCGAGTCTCTGGATCGAGATGGACACGGGGGGCCTTTTGCTCGTTCCCCAGTACCTGGTTGTTTCTTCTTTCAGGCAGCGGGACAAGCATCCGAAAGTTGCGTCCCAGTTCGGGTCGTCGTTGTACCTCCCAGCCTGTTTGTTTGGAGACAAGGCTCACCAGGGAACCACTTTGGGGACTGAACACGGCGCGTAAATTGTTGTTTTCCAGGACAAGCTGGCCGTCGACCAGGGTTGCCTGCGGACCGGTCGAGGACCCCCGCACTTCAGCAGTCCGACCCGTTAGGGAAGTTGTTTCTGCGGCTGGAAGGGGAGTGGCCAGTTCGTGGCTGAGAAACCAGAAAATAAAAAAACAACCCAGTGGTATGATTCTTTGGTCGCGCATGTTTTTGAAGTTCCTCTGAGGTGATAGCGCTGATGCACTGCAGGCGAGTGTAAAGGAACGGCCGCTGTTTTGCACCTGCTCTCGATAGCCTTGCCCCGGCTTATTTTACTTCTTTCCGTTCCCGGAAAAATGGGAGGGGCCAGGGAACGTAGAAGAATTCGTCAAGAATTTTCAGTCGGGGGCTGCCAGTTCGGACGTATCACGTCTGCACCGCAGGCTACTTCACCAGCACCACAATTTTGGTTTCGGAGATCACCGCCAGGTGTCCATTTTTATAGGCGGAGGCACGAATCACCACTTCGTGTTCTCCCGCTGCAAGTTGGGTCGTCGTGCCAACCGAGAGGCCCGCCTGTTTCTGGCCGTTCAGCAAGCTGGGTGCGTTGGCGACTAGAAAGTTTGCGGCGTCGCCCGAATTGATTACTTCCAGGTCAACAGGGTCTTTGAATGTGGGCGAGCGGAGGACGGTTAAGGGCACAGAAAAGCTTTCGCCAGGGGACACCGTGAATTCCTTGGAGTCGGCAGTCAGTTTCAACAGGCCACCAACTGGCAAAAATCCCATGCGTGTTTTTTGCCGACTGACGACATAACGCGGCGTGCCTTGGGGGTCGCTGACCACGGCAACACCATTGACTACCATTCTGGAGGTGCGCGTGGTTTCCAGCCATTCGGGTAGAAAAATTGGATAGAGAATCCGCTTGATATCGGCCGCCACTTTCAATTCGGGGCCCGTGATGCCCAGTCTTTGCCGCCCTTGCTTACTTGCCATCTCCAGGGTGATTTCACCCTCGAATCCCTCTTCGCGGTCAACCAACACCGGGTAAGGAAAGGTCGAGCCACGTGGCCACTTGGTGACGTCGTCTTTGCCTTCTGCGTCAATGGTAAACGGTGGCTTGAGGGTCGTGCTGACCACGCAAGGGGATGTCTCGCGACGCAGCAGGTAGGAGCCCAAGTCTCCCTGGCCCGTGACCCGCACCAGGAAAGCGGTCGCTGCCGGGGTCTCCGGAGGAGTGCACACGACGGACAGACTCTTTTCACCCGCCGGGATCACTAATGCAGCGGGGACCGTAAATCCGGGAGGAAGACCTTCCAACTGAACGGAAACCGATTCCGCAAATCCTCCGCTGCGTTCAATCTCAACGGCAAGGGTGATTTTTTCACCGGTGAGCACGTTCAAGATAGGGGGGCAGGTGAGTTTGAAATCGGGTGTGACAGGTAGCCATGCCAGACGATAAATCGCGGACTCGACCCCCCCCTGCCCTGTCACATCGCGAACCACGATGTCGTACTCGCCATCGGCGGGGACGGTGAATTCCAGCACGGGATCACTTGAGGTTGCCGAGTCGTCTCCGGCAGCTAGTTCCTTCTGCTGGGTATCCTCGATCGCCAGGGAGACATCCAGGGCAGAGCCTATCTGAGCCGCCTGTACTTCGATTCTCCACACGTCTCCCCGGTTGCCCGAGCAGCGGTAGCGGTCGGACCCGAAGGGCCGGTCAATGGTGCCCGTGACAGCAACCGGTAGGGTGAGCTTCTGCACCCCGGACGAGGTGTCGACCGGTTCCATCTTTTCCCGGAGGTTGCTGATGAGCAGGTTCACGGGAGCCGCCTTGCCGAATGGCGTCTCCAGTTGGTAGCTGAAAGACGTCTGTTGGAGGTCCGGGGGAAAATCGATTTCGCGGGTGACCGATTCCAACTTGGAGCTGCCTGTCTCCACGCCGTAGCCGAGGAGTTTGACCGTCTGCTTTTCACCACGGCGTCCTGCGGCCGGAAGGGTTGCCACGACGTGTGGACCTGCCAGGAAAGAAATCTGGTAGATGAACGAGCGATTGCCCCGGAAATCAACGTCGTAGATCGATGCCGTGTAGTCCGCACCGGCTTCGGCATGGAAGGTCAGCACGGACTCGGCACCCACGGTATCAGCCACGTCTGCCACAAGTTGGTCTTGCGAGTTCCTGATTTCGAAGATCGCATTCAATTTTGAACCGATAGAGTGACTCATGATCGAGCAGGTCACGGGTCCCGACTTGTCCATGTGGAAAGCGTAGCGATCGACTTCGGCCACTTTTTTGATTTGTCCTGTGATCGTGACCGGCAGGGCTCCTAGTGGCTGAGGCTTGCCCTGAGCATCCTCTTCCACAAGCTGGCGGCCCTGGCCAACCAGGAAGCGTCCACAATCTGTAGCACCATTGGCGTTGGCGGCCTGCCAACAATAAATTCCCGGTGGTACATCTTCTGCGATCGTCAGGCGCGCGCGTGATTCTCGAGGCAGGGGTTCGGGTGGACGATGGGACTTTTTTCCAATCCAGTAAGGTGGCTCCGGAACAAGGATTGGACCGGGAGTTGCCAGGATCTCGAGTTGAATGCGCGGGTCATGTACAAAAACCTGCATGTCGGGCGTCCAGTCATAGCCTCCCAGGGTGACCTCGGACGTTTGACCGGGCAGTCCGCCGGGGGGATACATGTATCCGACGACCGGTGGCTGTTGATTGGCAGAGACACCACGGGTAGTGCTCAGGACGATGATGATAAAAATCAGAAGTCGTTGCATGGATTTACAGGGAGACTCGTTCGCTATTGGAGGAAATGCTTCGAAGGCGGGACCTTCAACTGGAGCCTTTCCCGGTGGTTCAGGTGCCAGGTCATTTTCGCCTACCTTAGCATGACAGCGGTGGAGGGTAAAAGCTAGGTTTTACTTTTGATTGCAGGATAGCTTTGTGGGGTCTCGCCGGACTCCCGCAGGAGACTGCCACATGGACCGGCGGACAACCTGGTTTCCGCTGTTCGGAGATTGTCAGGTTTGGCTGCCCCGGTTGGGTGGGTGGTCAGCTCAGGAGGCAGGTCACGGGTAAAACATACTCCCTGACGCCAGTTCCAACCGGCGCTATGGGTGACGCTCTGTACTCCCGGGTGGATGGATCGGGTGGTCCGGCCTTAAACCAGTTCCTCAATAAAGTCGCCACCGCCAACGATCGGTATGGGCCGCCCCAGGGGGTCGTAGTACTGTTTTTCCGGGTCGATCCCCATCAACGTCGTGATGGTTCTGAGGAGATCATCCACGCTGATCGGTCGAGTGACGGGACGGGTTGCGTGTTCGTCCGTTGCCCCGATCACCCGCCCTGGTTGGACGCCTCCTCCGGCTAAAATAATCGACTGAGCCATCGACCAGTGGTCACGACCGGCTCCGGCATTGATTTTCGGAGTGCGGCCCATTTCACCCATCATGACCACCAGGGTTTCGTCCAGCAGGCCGCGGCGTTCCAGATCGGTGATCAAACCGCTGAACGCGCGATCGGCATACGGAATCAGATCGGTACGCAGGCTGGGGAAGCAATTAAAATGCACATCCCATCCGGGAGCGTCCACACCGACGAACCGGCAACCCGATTCAACCAGGCGCCGTGCCAGCAAAGCGCATTGTCCAAGTTGTGTGTGTCCGTACATTTCACGCACGTCATCCGGTTCCGACTGAATATCGAAAGCCCGTTTGGCATTGGGCGAAGTAATCAGGCTGTAGGCGCGTTCGTAATATTTCGATAGCACCTCGGCCGGACCGTGATTACGTGCACGTTCCAACTGGTCGATACCCGACAACAATTGATTCCGCAGACTCTGACGTTTGCTGGAGCCGGGACCGGACGGGAACAAGTCACGGACCTCGAAATCGGGTTGAGACGGGTCAGCGTCAATCACGAAAGGTGCGTGTTGCGCGCCGTAAAATCCAGGACCACCTGCGGCCATGGGGTGGGGAAGATTGATGTAGGGCGGCACGGGTCCGCGGGATCCTAAACTGCGGGAAACGATCGAACCTAACGACGGATAATAGGCGTTGTTCGGGACCGGATTATCACCGTCCGCAAAGGCGGCCTTGTGTCCGGTCATCAGCAAATGGTAGCCCGTGGTGTGTCCATTGTCATTGTGGCTGTGGCTGCGGACGATCGTGTACTTATCCGCCATTTGGGAACACAGCGGAAGTTGATCGGTCACGAAGGTGCCGGGCACATTGGTACTGATGGCCTTGAACGGACCACTGTACTCGCTGGGGGCATCGGGTTTCGGGTCCCACATGTCCTGGTGAGGAGGGCCACCTTCCAGGAAGAGGAAAATACAGGACTTGGCCTTGGGGGCCGTAGGCAAGGCGGCCTTGGCCTGCAGTTCCAGAATCCGGGGTAGCGTCAGACCGCTGATCAGTCCGCCCGCACCGACACGTAGGGCAAGTCTGCGTGATATACCGTCGCAGTGACGACGGCGCTTCTGGTCAAGCGATAGTTTCAACATCGTGTGACCTCATTTTATTGAGTCCTGAAGATAGTGGCTGGGAGTATTCGTGGTAATATTTGTTTCAGGTTGTTGCGGATGGCCCGCTGTTGGTCAGTGATTGACGGCAAACTCCTTGGAGTTGAGCAGGGCCCACAGGATGTCTTCGGCAACCGCACGGTGGTCGTCCTGGTGCTGGGTAAACGCTGCCGACATCAGATCACGTTCTTTTTGTTTTGGAAAGCGGGATAAAGTGCAAAGATAGAGTTCGTCTAACATTTTATCGGGTGTTTCGTACTGCCCGGCCAGTCTGCGGGCGCGCCCATGCCGATGGGTGATTTTCTGCGAAATTTCCGGTGCATTGAGCAGATGCAGTGCCTGGGACATGCTGGGCTGGTCGCTACGCTCACACTCGCAAACGGTCGCCCGGATGGGGCGTCCAAAGACCCTGAAAAAGTAACTGGGCATACGGTTGTCCCAGATTTGTATGGCTCGATAGCCAGCGGGCCACCCGTTAAACTCCTCGGGAACACCTGTCGCCTGGCAAATCGCATCCAGCAGCACTTCGGCGGAGATTGTCTTCTGCAGCGCGTGAGAAAAGTTCTGCATGTCGCTAGCGTTGCTGGTATTGGTGGTCGGACTCAACTGGTAAGTTCGTGATTGCAGCAGGGTACGCGTGAAAGCCTTTAGATCGAAGTTGAGTTCGATCATGTGTTGAGTCAGGGCTTCCAGCAGTGGTTCGTTGGTGGCGGGGTTGGTTTCACGCATGTCATCGATCGGTTCGACCAACCCGCGTCCGAGGTAGTGGGCCCACAGGCGGTTGACGACCGTTTTGGCCAGGAACGGGTTGTCGTGGCGTACCATCCAGTCGGCCAGCACGCGACGACGATCTTCTGTGCCGGACATGGCGACCGATTCGGCTCCGAGTGCGCGGGCTGCCAGCGTTTCTCCCGTGCGGGGGTGCTCCAGATCCTTGCCACCCTGGGACAGAAGCACGTTGCCAAATCCGGGGACCGTCTTGTTCTTCATTCCGGTGAAGAATCCAGCCAACGCCCAGTAGTCCGCCTGGCTCCATTTTTCGGAGGGGTGGTGATGGCATTGGGCGCATTCAATTCGGACTCCCAGCAAGAGTTGGCTGATGGATCGTGCTGCGATGTCGGGTTCTCCCAGAGTGGAGTAGAACGAGACGGGACCTTCCATCTGGGGATTTCCCTGCGCGGTCACCAGTCCGTGAGCGATTTGATCAAAAGGCCGATTTTCCCGGAACTGCCGACGCAGCCAGCGCTGCAGGGCAACGGTAGCTTGCGCACCGATTTTTCGCTGGTCCGCACGCAGCAGGTTCAGCCACTGCATGGCCCAGTATTCGGCGTATTCACCCCGTTCAAGCAGTCGATTGATCAGTTGGGAACGTTTATCGACCGCCGGGTCCGCCAGGAACTGGCGCGCTTCTTCGGAAGTGGGCAGCGTTCCGATCGTGTCCAGGAAGACCCGTCTCAGAAACGTCGTATCGGCTGCCAGTGCGCTCGGTTGAAAACCGAGTCGTTCGAGTTTGTCCCAGACATGCCTGTCGATGAAGTTGTGTTCGACCGGACGTTCCACGGTGATACCTGGCTGGGGCAGGGTCACTCGACAGACGGTCACATTGTTCATGTAACGGGCCAGGATCAACGCTTCGCCGTGCAGATCACTTGACTCGATCAATCCACGCCCGTCCACCCTTGCCATGGACTCCATATTCGATTCGAAACTGGCCATGGTCGTGACGCAATGACGCTGGCCGGCGCGATCAATCGCGGTCAGTTGCAATTGCTGGGACCCGCCTCCGTCCAGAATCACCTGCTCCGGTTCCAGGATCAAGCGGACCGTTTCCCTGGGAGACGAGGGGGAATCGGCGTTTTTGTCCAGCTTGGCACCGGAGCCAATCCACCGATGCAGCTTCTGCCAGAGTTCGCTGTCAGGTCCGAAACGCTTGCCCCCACCATGGGGTATCCTGGCCGTCCCCTTCAGCAGCACCAGGCTTTGTTCCGGGGCAACCGGCCACACGCGTCGTCCCACAGCTTCGCGGGCAATCGCTTCATAATCTGCCTTCGGATCGGAGCCGAAGATACTGAGTTTGAAGCCTTTTTGTCCTTCTGCCTTGCCGTGACAACCTCCCGAATTGCAGCCCGCCTTGGAAAGGACGGGAATGATGTCGTGGTAAAACGAGAGGGAGTCGGTTTCTTGCCAGGCGGTAACCCGTACCGGCAGGGTTTTCTCCTGACCCTCATAGCGAATTCGTAGCTCGGTGTTCCCGTCTGCTAAAGGCTTGATCAGTCCGCGATCGTTGATACTGGCCACCCCCGGTTCGGTGAAGCTGAATTCGACACGCCGTGTCAAATCGAGAGAACGCTCGTCCGACAATTGCGTGCCGACAAGCACCTGTTGCGAGGATTCGGGGTGAGGAAGTTCAATCTGGCTGGGACCGGCCTGCCACTCAGCGAAAGCCAACTGCCCTGACCCGCAGCAGCAGGCCAGCAAAAGGGCGAAATTGACAGGGTTTTTCGGCAGTAAATGCACGAAACGAGCTCCAGAAACCAGTGGTTCAGACGTTTGAATACCGAAGTGGCAGTATAACAGATTTATAGGGCCTCTACAGTGGAATTTCAGCTGCCGCAAGAAACCTGTGAAGTCTCTGCAGGAACCGCAGGAAAAATCGTAAGTCTTTTGCGAAAAGGACCGTTTATCCAATCCGTCGCAGTCTTTCTGGTCTCTCACGAAGCCGGTTGCCAAACCGTCGTCGTTCGGTGTGGAGCGTGTGCCGGACAGGCCAGAATCATCTGGTGGATATCAATACAACTCATTTTATTTCAACGGTTTGTAACGGCAGCCAGCACCGGCCGTTCTCTGCTGGAATTGGTCTCCCCTGGCCGCCGTGGCGCACACGCCACAAGCCGCCCGGTCCTGCGTCATTCCCACACCTGTACAGTTGCCGCTGGCCGAGGTGTTTCCTGCGTTTGGCCCCGCAGGCCGTTTTCTTTGGTGCGCCGGTGAAGGGACGAAGTCCGAACCAGTCAGCGCGGTGGCTGTTCAGGGCCGGGATGCGGGATTTTTCAGGCCCCTCTGCGGCTGGCTAAAGTCCGCCCGTTTTGCAACCGGTGTGACCGGGACACGTGTTGCGAGCCCTCGCGGCCCGGAGAGTTTGACCAGAACAGAAAATCGGAGGCTTGTCCCGTCAGCCTGGCACGCACGAGCTGCGTGGAACCAGGCCCGTGGGACAACCCGACTGGTTGGATGGGATAGAAATGCTATATTCGAAGCTTAACATCAGCATGATTGCAACGGCGGCGGATTCATTCTGAATGGACAGACGCCGTGGAACAAAAACTGGAAGTGCTTGCATGCCTGGTGGTGGCCGCGGTCTTCAAAACCGTTGGGCCGTGTGTAAACCGCGCGGCCGGTGGGTTCGATTCCCATGCACTTCCGCCATTTTGTTGCGCACGGATTTGCAAGGCCGTGTGTCGGTGGGCGCCAGGCCGTTTCCTGCCACGGCGTGTCATTGTTCACTACGTTCCTTTTGCAGTTCCTTTTGCAGTTCCTTTTGCAGTTCCTTTTGCAGTTCCTTTTGCAGTTCCTTTTGCAACTCTTTTTCTGCGCCTGCTGCACTGCATTTCGTGGCCTGTTGGTGACCGCCGTTTACCCGGGATGTGTCTACCCGGCCGGGGCTATGACGGCTGCACCCAGACTTGCACCTCGTCAATCACGAGTTGTCCGGTGACCTGAGGGTCGCTGCGGGTCAGTGTTATGCTCAGCCGGTTTTTGCCGTAAGCCATCGCGGTGGAGGGTACGGGTAACCAGCGGATGGTCTGGGGATCGACGGACGAACCCGGCGGTGAGTCTGGCCACTGGTCCGGTTTCCGGCCTGTGGACAGGGGCACTCCGTTGAGTTGGATTTCCAGTTTGTCGTTCTGAGTCAGGTTGCCACTTAGCCGCAGCGTGACTCCGCCGACGCGGTCCATCTGCTCGTACAGGCGGAACAGATAGACACCTGATGGATTTGTGGCGTTCCGGTCAAGTAGAACCCGTTGCACTTTAACCGCTCCGGTGATCGTGCGGTCCAGGCCGAAGGGCGGAGGTTTGGCCAGCCATTCCCAGGTAGGATCGAAGACATAGTGTCGCTCGTTGCGGATGACTTTTCCGGGGTCCCGCAGTTCCTGGAATACCGAGAACACTTTGGGATCGAAGTGGTTGAAGAAGCAAATCCCATCGGCGCCGGCGGCGTAAAAGGTGCGAGCCAGCGCCCGGTAGTTGGCCGGAGTCATGGCGCTCTTCTGGAGACGTCTTTTGCGGATGCTGATGAACGGATGCAGCGCCGGGTACATCAGGCAGTGGCTGTCTCGCGTGAGGGCGCCGAACTCCGCGTACGGTGCGTTGAAGTCGGAGTAATGCACGTCCTCCGGGCTGACATAGTCTATCAGTCCCTCGGCGATCCACGTTGGCACGTCAAGTCCCATATCGAGGCACTCCTCGAGCGTCGAGAACACCCTGGCTCCCAACAGAATCCGTTTCCCCCTGGATGGGCTGAGGTCGTCCAGTAAGGCGCGGAGGCGGCGCATCAGACGGGTCATCAGGTGGGCTCGTTCCCTGCCGTGGGGGAACGGAAAGTATCCCGGGTTACGGAAAGTCATGTCCAGGCCGTCCACATCAAAGCGGCTCACGACCTCCTTCATCACCTCGAAGGTAAAATCGCGCACCTCGTCGAAGGTGAAATCGAGCGGCCTGCCCGATTGATAGCCCTTTACCTTGCGAGGCCAATCCTTCAGGTGCCACTCGGGATGCGACTCGATGAAGTCGGCGTAGACGGGAAAATCATGGGTGTCGTTCATGCGAAACCCGGCCAAGAAAGCCATGTCTCGCTCGTGGCTGAGGTCGAGCAACACCTGCAGGGGCTGAATGCCTGCGTCCAGCATGGATAGGAACCGCCGGTGCTGTTCGCGCTGGTCGTATTGAAACCGTTCGGACCGCCAGTAGACCGTGTAGCCCTGGTTGTACACATCCTGAACCAAGAGATCCACGCCGTTGTCAGCAAGCGTGCCCACCCACGAGCGAAGATCGTCAGGCTTCACCGGATCGGGCAGGATGTGTTTCGCCACGCTGGACGGATCGCTGCAATACATGATGCGCCGGGTGCCGCGCGGAGCAATTGGGGCCCTGGGTTCCCCACGGTCTGTTTCGCCTGCCCTTCCGTGAGACGGGTGCGAAAGAGCGTCCGCTCCGAGCACCAGGCCGCCACCCGTTAGTGTCGTGGTGACCTTGAGGAAGTCGCGCCGGAACATGGGATTCCACAACGTTCGTGTTCGAGACCGGCAGTCGTTCAAGCCGCGGTTCATGCCGGGAAACATCCTGAACGACGCCCTAAGAGCCTAGCAAGGAGGGTGACCATTACAAGACCGGTTGCATGACGTTCTCAATGGCGGCGGTGAAACCGACCGTGTGGGTTGAGCGATGAACATGTCTGGCGCAACCGGGTTTGATCCGCCACACGATCACGTCTTGTGTTTCGCGACAGCAGTGGCGGCGTCCGGCGTGCGGTAGCCGGCGCCACGAACATCGCGAAACTCGGCCAAACTCTTCGCGCAGGAGTTCCAGAGGAAGTTTAGAAACGGCAATCGGTCCCTGGCAATGGCTTCTAAAAGGTTGTAACCCTCAAAGGCATAAGTTAGAATTTGTATCAGATGCGGTACAGCAGCGCTGCGAAAAGAAGCCCGTTTTGTAGCAGGAACCTGCGCTGGTTTTGCAAGGTTGCCAGTACTGCTGCAAGGGAGGCCTGACGGTCGTTAC
>Ga0310123_10001777_pt1 | contig 17685 bp, 17 predicted proteins | sample CB6_AW_1057_MG_FD_203505 | JGI IMG/M metagenome (GOLD analysis project Ga0310123, IMG submission 203505) | Marine microbial communities from Western Arctic Ocean, Canada - CB6_AW_1057 | ecosystem: Environmental > Aquatic > Marine > Oceanic | place: Canada: Western Arctic Ocean | collected... | reverse complement strand
GGGTCGGATCATGGTATCGAGATCCGGGTTGATGGTGGCGTCACCAGTCCACCGTGACAGGTGGGCATGCCGGAGGGGACCGTCATCGATGCGACCGACCTCTTCTTCAACGTTCCGGCACGTCGAAAATTTCTCAAGTCGGATCGTGCGGAGTCGACTCAGGCGTCGCGAGTGGTGACACAGCTTGCTCTCGCGTATCCGGGCGTAGGGTTCACCCTCACCAGCGGTCCGCGAAGGCTCTTGCGTTGCGCTCCCGTCGGGAGCCTGGACGAGCGCTTTCTTCAGCTGTACGGGGACCGCGAGGACCTCGTCGAAGTCCGCAAGACTGCAGCTGGCGTCTCGGTGCGTGGTTATGTCGCGGCCCTGACGGACCATGGGCCAGCGCGTGGCCCGCAGAACGTCTTTGTCAACGGTCGGGCGGTCAGAGACCGGACGGTTGCGCACGCCATACACGAGGCCTACAGCCGGGCGACCGTGAAGGCCAGAACGCCAGAGGTACACCTCTTTATCGAACTTCCGCCAAATCGTGTCGATGTCAACGTGCATCCGACGAAAGCCGAAGTTCGCTTTCTCGAGCAATCCCTCGTCCATGAGTTGTTGCGGCGCGCGCTTGGTGACGCGCTTGGCCAGCCAACCTCCGCGCCCTTGGCCCCAGACGCGCACACGGGTGGCTCGGCGTCTGGGCCGACGCCGCGATCGATTCCCGGCGTCGTCGCTGGGATGGCGGCCCCAAGCCGCTGGGCCGGTGTCACCGATGTCTTCGCGCGTGATGCCGATGAGCGGTCGCGGTCGGCCCGTCCCTTCGGTCCGGGCCTCTCGGAAGTCACGGGCGTTCGCGAGACGGCGTCGTCACCGTCTGCCGGTGAGTCTGAGCCCCCCCCCATGATGCCTCTCGGGCAGTTTCGTGACACGTTCATCATCGCGGTCGACACCGACGGGGTTGCGATCATCGACCAGCACGTCGCCCATGAGCGAATCCTGTACGAGCGAGTCATGGAACGCTTGACCGACGGCGTGCTCGAGGGCCAGGGGCTTCTGACTCCGATGGTGATCGATCTGCCACCCGGCCAGCGTGAGGCTCTCGCCGCACACGCAGAACATCTGAAGCGGCTGGGGTTCGAGACCGGATCGTTCGGAGGCGACAGCGTGAGCGTCACCACGATTCCGAGCGTGCTGGCGATCGCGGAGGCGGAGGTCGCCGTTCGAGCGCTTGCGGCGGACTTGGAGGGATTCGACCGTGGAGCCAGCGTCGAAGACGTCCTGAAGCGCCTCGCGGCGACTACCGCGTGTCATGCCGCGGTCAAAGCCAACGATCGCCTGACGCAGGAGAAGATGGTGTTCCTGCTCGAGGAGTTGCGTCGAACCGAATACTCGACGGTCTGTCCACACGGACGTCCGGTCGTGCTCCGCCTCAGCCGGCAAGAGATCGAGAAGCGCTTCGAGCGGATTTAGGCGTGTCTTAGGGCGACCCCTTCTTGGGGCGTACGATCAGCCAGCCGACGATAAACGTCGCCACACCCGCACCAAAAATCCTTGGGCTCGGACCGAGTGGTCCCGCCGTCACGATCGACATCAACAGCAGCGACATCGCCAGGAGCTGAAGAAAACGGCCGAGGTAGTAGACGAATCCAGGCATCGGCTCAGTCGTGCGTGACCCGTCGGTCCCGCGACTTCCGCCAGGCCGCGATCCGTTCGGCGTTGGCCTTTTCGAGCCCACGATTGCTCGGGCGGTAGTACTGACGGTCGCTGAGGGATTCCGGAAGGCACGTCATCGCCGTCGTGCCCTCGGCGTGATCGTGCGCGTATTCGTAGCCCTTGCCATAGTCCAGGTCCTTCATGAGTCGCGTCGGTGAGTTGCGCAGGTGGAGGGGTACCGGCTCGGCGACCTGGTTATGGGCATCGAGTGCGGCGTCACGATAGGCGACGTAGACCGCGTTGCTTTTTGGAGCGACGGCCAGATAGGTGACAGCCTGTGCGAGCGCGGTGTTTCCTTCTGGCATACCGACAAAGTGCACGGCGTCCTTCGCGGAGATCGCGAGTGACAGAGCCCTCGGGTCGGCGTTGCCGACGTCCTCGGACGCGAATCGAACGAGCCGCCTGGCGATATAGAGTGGGTCCTCTCCCGCCTCGACCATACGGGCCAGCCAGTAGACAGACGCATCCGGGTCACTGTTCCGCATCGACTTGTGCAGTGCCGAAATGAGGTTGAAGTGCTCCGACCCAGCCTTGTCGTAGAGTAGCGTCCGTCGCTGGAGAGCACGGGTCAACAGCTCCAGATCAATCGTGGCCGCCGTCGGCTCTCCGGATTCGTCGGTGTCTGCGATGGCGGCCGCCAGCTCGAGCGTGTTCAACGCCACACGAGCGTCTCCGTTGGCATGGTCGGCGATCACGTCGAGCACGCCATCGACGACCTCGAGGCGGGCACCTCCAAGACCCCGGTCGTTGTCCTCGAGCGCTCGCTGCAGAATCGTGACGATCTGCGGCGTGCCGAGCGGCTCGAGGACGAAGACCTTCGACCGCGAGAGGAGGGCGGCGTTGACCTCGAAGGAGGGGTTCTCCGTGGTCGCGCCGATCAGTGCGATATCCCCGGCTTCCACCCGAGGCAGGAAGGCGTCCTGCTGCGCCTTGTTGAAGCGATGGATCTCATCGACGAAGACGATCGTCCGCTGTCCCGCCTGGCGGCGAGCATACTCCGCCTCAGCCATGACGCCCTTGATCTCCTTGATCCCGGACAGGACCGCACTGAACGCGACAAAGCGCGCGCTCGTCGCCTCCGCGATGAGGCGGGCCACCGTCGTCTTGCCCGTGCCCGGTGGTCCCCACAAAATGACCGACTGCAGGCTGTCGCGTGCGATCATTTCCCGCAGCGGTTTGCCGGGGGCCAGGACCGACTCTTGACCGACGAATTCCGCAAACGAGGTCGGGCGCATACGCTCCGCGAGCGGAGCAGCAGCACGACCCTTCTCACCTCCGTCGCCGCCGCCAAAGAGCTCTCCAGTTTTCACGCCTGCGTCCCCCGCGACTGTTGCCGCCGCACCTCGTAGATGATCAGGGCCGTGGCGACCGCTACGTTCAGCGAGTCAACGCGTCGGCGCATTGGCACCGAGACGCGGAGGTCCGCCTCGGTATCGACGCGTGGGCCCAACCCAGTACCCTCCGCCCCGACCAAGAGGAGCTGCGGACCGGTGAGGTCGGTTTCGTAGAGCGGAGATCCTCCACGCGGCACCGCCGCCACAATTCTGACTCCGCGGTTCCGTGCCGACTGGACGAGTGATTCTGCTGAGTCAGCCATCGCGACAGGGACCCTAAAGGTGCTCCCCATGGCTCCGCGCAGGGCTCGCCACCCGAACGGGTCGGCTGACCCACGCACGACCACGACGCCTCTCGCGCCCCCCGCGTCGGCCGCTCGAATAATTGCCCCGATGTTGCCCGGATCTTGGACGCCGACGGGACACACCACTAGGCCCTGTCTGGTTTGTTTGACCACACGGTCGTACGGGTAGGGCGTGTGGGTCGCCAGGGCGACAGCCCCAGAGGGCGTGCGGACGGGACTGACCGCTTCGAGAACGGAAGCCGTGGCCGCAAGGGTTCGGACGCCGGCGCTGACGAGGGCGCGGGACAGGCGGGTCATCGCCCTGTCTTGTTCCTGAAGCGCAGCCGCCGAAAGTACGGCGACCTCTATCTGGACTCCGGCGGCCCGAGCGTCGTCGATCACACGGACACCGTCGAGCAGGAGATATGGTCGTGCGGCACCGCGGGTCCGGGCCGCAGACCGAAAGGTCGCGACGACCGGGTTGTGGCGGCTCGTGATGGTGTTCACCAGGCTGTGGAGAATATCAGATGTGCTACGCTAGCCCTCCATGAAAGAGAAGCTTCTCAAGCGGTTTGAGGGCGAGATCCGTGCGTTGGATCGAGAGCTCAAACATGACCTGCCAAAGGAGATCCAGCGCGCCCGAGAATTCGGCGACCTTCGCGAAAACGCCGAGTATCACGCGGCCAAGGAGCGGCAGCGTCTCGTCGAAGTTCAGATCAGCCAGCTGCGGAAGCGTGTCTCAGATATCGCCTTGATGAACCTGGACAAGCTGCCGACTGACAGGGCGGCGTTTGGCTCGACCGTTCACCTCAAAGAGGCGGACGGCAACACAGTGATCTACCGACTCGTGATGCCGGAAGATACCGACCCCGCCCAGGGGATGATCTCCACAGCGTCGCCGATTGGTCGGTCGCTTGTCGGCAAGGAAGTGGGCGACGAGGTCCAGGTACCCACGCCGAGCGGGCAGCGCGAGTTTGAAGTCATCAAGCTGTTGACGATTCACGACGAGTAGGACACGCCGATCACGCCCGACCCTTCGTCTTCATCGCCGCGATACTCTCCCGAGCTTCGAACCGCGCTCGTGCTGACGGGGACCGGGACCGCAGGCGCCTATCATGCCGGCGTGCTCCGAGCATTGCGAGAAGCCGGGGTCAAGATCGACCTTGTGGCCGGCCGAGGGATCGGCGCGGTCGGGGCCATCTTTACCGCAGTGGACGGCGGGGCTCCGCTGTGGGACGCCACAGGAGTCTGGCGGACGGCGGCCACACGGTCGCTCTACGGGTGGCGGGGAACGCTTCGAGCATCGGCCGCGGCGCTGCTGGTGGCGCTGGTCGCGCTGCTCCTGCCCCTGACGGCGCTGGGCGGTGCGGTCATCGTGTATCCCATCGGCTTTCTGCTCCGCCTCCTTGGTTCGGACGCAGGGAATGCGTTGGCGACGGGGTATACCACGCTGGTGGACCTCATCTTCCAACCGTCAGCCCTCCCCCTCTTTCTCCCTCGTTTTGTCATGCTGACCCTTGTCGTGCTGTTGGGAATCCTCGTCGTGGGCGAGATTCTTCCTCGAGTCCGCACACCTACCCGTCGCCGGGCACGCGGACCGGCGTGGTGGAGGCTGATCGGAGCGCCGCTCGACGTGACACGAGCGACGAATCACTTCTCGAGCGGACTGTGGAAGATCATGCGTGGGGCGGCACGAATCACCAAGCCAACTCCTGATGATCTCGCGGAGCGGTATGCGGAGTTCCTGTCTGAGAATCTCGAGCAACCTGAGTTCCGCGAGCTGATCGTGACCGTCCACGACCTCGACGCACGACGAGACTTGGTGTTTGCGCTCCTCCAGGAGCCATTCAGGCGGCCGTTCTTTGCCCGACGTCTGGGTGCGGAGGGCGGGCACCGTCATCTCGAGACGATGGACCTGGCCGGCTCTGCACGGCGGCACGCCGTCGACGCGCTGGTCGGGCCACTGAGCCTACCGGTCGCCACAGATTCACACCTCGTGAGATTCGCGACCGAGAGCGGTTGGCGGGGCGAGACACATCACGTCTGCGACCGACCCGAGGCGACGACACGTCTCCTCGAAGAAGTAGCCAACGCGGGCGCCGAGCAGGTCATTGTCGTCTCGGCGCTTCCCCAGCCCCAAGGGCCCCACACGCTCGAATCCAATCGGCGCGATGCGCGCGGTCGGGCAGGTGATCACCTCGTGGCACTCGAGACTGCGGCACTCCGGGACGCTTTGGCGGCGTGGGGTAGACGGTTCCAGGCTGTGTTCCACGTGCAGCCCGAGCACAATCCTCTCGGTCCTTTCGATTTCGCCGGTGGTTACGACGAACGCTCCGACCGGAGATTCCCGCTGTCTGAGCTGGTGGATAGGGGACGGGAGGACGGGTTTCGCCAGTTCGTCGATCCGGTGGTTGGGGCGAGTGGCGAATGGATCGAGCCGCGTCGGACGGGTGTACGCCTCGGAGCGACGGCGGCCTCGATCGATGACGCCCCGGCTATTTCTGAGACCGAGTCCTGAGAGGCGCTTCGCCGCGCCGTGGACCAGACCGAACCATCCGCGATGCGGTCCGTCCCGTTGAGGGACGGTCCTCTCGACGGGGGTCGGCGTTGGCGGGGCTCTCGGACAGGAACTGGGTTGCCAGGTCAGCGAGGGCCTGGGTCACGTGGTCGGTCCCCAGGCCACCGAATTTCCTACGAAACTCACTGACTGGGATCACAGCCTTGGCCATCGCGCGATGCCCACCGGCGTTGCCGATATCAGAAAAGCAGGCCTTGACGAACTCGCCCGCGTTTCGAGAGTAGCCCAGGTTACGGACGGAAATGATCACGCTCTGCTCGACCTGCCCCGAGACGATCGACCACTTGACATCTTCGATCTGCAGAAGGAAGTCGGCCACATACGGGATGAGGTCCTCGCGTGGGGTGCTGCCCAGATGGGTCGTGTAGACCTCGTCTCGAATGGTGCCAGCCTGCACGCCCCGAGTGACAAATTCCAGTCGCTCCACGGTGACGCCGGCTCCCTCCATCTTGCGAACCAGCGCCGCATCGGCCAGCGGATACAAGAACGTAAAGGCCTCGAGGTCACCCTCGTTCGTATGACGGCTCAGGAACAGCGTGTCCGACTTGATCGCGTAGAGCATCGCGGTGGCCGTGCGCTCAGAGATGTTGGCGTCGACCGAGCGCAGATGTTCGGTTAGGATCGTTGACGTCGATCCATAGTCGGCGCGAATGTCCTTGAACGCTGTTGTGTAGCCCGTCTGCTCTGGATGGTGGTCGACAACGAGGTCCACGCGGTTTAGCAGACCGCCGAAGTAGTGGGGCTGGACGTCCACGGTCGCGATTCGATCAAACAACGGGATTGACTCCGCGGTGACTCGCTCCACGACGATGTCGAGGAGGTTTGCCATGCGCATGTTCTCGGGGCGCGTCATGCCCTGGAACGCGCCGATGAGCGCGGTGGTCTTGGTGCGGTGAAGGAGATTTCGAAGCGCCAGGCCGCTCGCCATCGCATCAGGATCCGGGTCGTTGTGCAGGAGGATGAGGACGCGGTCGGCGTCTGCAAAGTAGCGCTGGTACTGCTGCACGCGGGCTCTGGTCAGGGACCGTCCAAGCGCGGTGAGCAGCGAGCCTCGGAGCAGCTCACTGAGACTGATCAGGCTGACGTTCTCAAACTCCCGCTGCCAGGCATCGGTGTGGGGCGAGCGCACTCGACCTCCAACGGTGAGCACGTAGACCAGGGTCGCGCCGGCGTCGATGATCGCGCGCAGGATGCGACGGAGACTGTGTCGGCCATCGTCCTCGACGATGACGCACGTTGTCGGGCCGACGTCCATCTTGAGATAGCTGTCGACGCGCCGAGGGTCGGCCACCGATGTCGGGATGCCCACATCGTGCAACCGCCTGGACATCACACGATCTTTGGTGAGGAGGTCGAGGTCCAGGCTCGACCCCAGAGCCCGGTACAGATTGCGCGCGACCAAAGCGGTCTGGCAGACCGCAACGCACTTCATCGGAGTTCTTGATTATACGGCGAGGTGCCGGAAGCACAACTGGCCATGTGAGATTGACCAGCTGCACGTCGAGGAACGCGACCGGCTGACTGCTGGCCTCGCGTTGGACTATCATCTGACCCGGTCAGGCGAGGGCTGTCTGACTCCCGAGGATGACGTGATATCACGGTTCTGGATTTGGAGCGCGGTCCTGGTGCTCGCCTCTACTGTCCTCTCGGCTCAAGTGCCCCTCTTCAGCAGCGGAACCGTCGTCAGCGACGCTCATCAGCCGTCACGTTCACCGGCGTCGGCTGTCCCGCGTTACGGGCTCTAGGCGTTGAGATTTGACCATGACTTCCAGTCGTGATGCCTTTTCACTCGTAACGGACTTCGAGGTCCGGGGCGACCAGAAACGTGCCATTGCCGAGTTGCAGCAAGGCCTGGTCCGCGGTGATCCCCACCAGGTGCTGCTGGGCGTCACCGGCTCCGGCAAGACATTCACGATGGCCCAGGTGGTGGCGTCGCTCAATCGACCGACGCTGGTCATGGTCCACAACAAGACACTGGCCGCCCAGCTCTACCAGGAGTTTCGCCGATTCTTCCCTCACAACGCGGTCGAGTACTTCGTCAGCTACTACGACTATTACCAACCAGAAGCCTACGTGCCGGCGACCGACTCCTATATCGAGAAGGAGGCCACGATTAACGAAGAGATCGACCGGATGCGATTGTCGGCGACCCGTTCGCTCTTCGAGCGTCGGGACGTGATCATCGTATCGAGTGTGTCGTGCATCTACGGATTGGGTTCACCGGAGGCGTACTACGGCATGCTGCTCCCACTCGAGCGCGGGCAGCGTGTCGAGCGGGAGTGGGTGCTTCGGAAGCTTGTGGAGATTCAATACGAGCGGAACGACCACGATTTCGTCCGTGGCGTGTTTCGGGTTCGCGGCGATGTGATCGAGGTGTTTCCCTCGTATGAGTCGACCGCTCTCCGCATCGAGCTCTTCGGAGACGAGGTCGATGAGTTGGTCAGCTTCGACCCGATCACAGGGGATACGGTCAGGCGCCACGACAAGGTGGCGGTCTACCCAAAGTCGCACTTCGTGATGCCACGCGAACGGACGCTCGCGGCCGTCGACTACATCAAGTCTGAGCTCGAGGACTGGCGCCCGCGTCTCGAGAAGGCGGGTAAGTTCCTAGAAGCCCAGCGTCTTCACCAGCGAACCATGTTCGACCTCGAGATGATCAAGGAAATCGGATACTGCCACGGCATAGAGAACTACTCGCGACATCTAACCGGGCGGGCGGAGGGCGAGCCGCCGCCGACGTTACTGGACTATTTTCCGGACGATGCACTGACGATCATCGACGAATGTCACCAAACCGTGCCACAGATCCGTGGGATGTACCACGGCGACCGCTCTCGAAAGACGGTTCTGGTCGACTACGGCTTCCGGTTGCCGTCGGCACTGGACAATCGGCCGTTGAGCTTCGATGAGTGGAAGACACGGGTGGGCCAGGTTGTGTTCGTGTCGGCGACCCCAGGACCATATGAGCTCGAGGCCAGTGGCGGCGTTGTCGTCGAACAGATCATTCGACCGACGGGGTTGGTCGATCCGGAGGTTGAGGTCCGGCCGGTCAAAGGGCAGGTTGATGACCTCCTGCACGAGATCCGTGCGCGCGCGGACAAGCGCGAACGCGTCCTCGTGACCACACTGACCAAACGGATGGCTGAGGACCTGACCGAGTATTACCACGAGCTCGGGGTCAAGGTGCGGTATCTGCATTCTGATGTCGACACGTTGGAGAGGGTCGAGATTATCAGAGATCTGCGACGTGGCACGTTCGACGTGCTGGTTGGCATCAACCTGCTACGTGAAGGCCTGGACCTTCCCGAGGTATCGCTGGTGGCGATTCTGGACGCCGACAAGGAGGGCTTTCTGCGCTCGGCGGGGGCGCTGATCCAGACGTCAGGTCGCGCGGCGCGCAACGTCAACGGCCGGGTCGTCATGTACGCTGATACGGTGACCCGCTCTATGCGGGCGGCGCTCGGTGAGATGGAGAGACGACGCAGCCTGCAAGAGGCCTACAATGAGGAGCACGGCATCACGCCGGTATCGATCGTCAAGGGGATTGATGACGTGCTGTCGAGCGTGTACGAGCGCGATTACGTGACGGTGCCGGTGGTCAAAGAGGAGCAGGAGGAGTTTGGAAGTCGAGAGGCGTTGCACGCGCGAATCACAGGTCTCGAGGAAGAGATGCGGGACGCTGCCGCCAATCTTGACTTCGAGCGAGCGACCGCGCTGCGCGACCACGTCAAGCGGCTCAGGGAGCACCACCTCGGTGTGGCCGGGCCTCCATAACGAGCGCCGGCGAGCAGTATGAGAAAATGGATGAGAAGCGGGGGGCCCGGCCATTCGGGTACCCGTTGTTGGTGAGGAGACTGCATGTCTAGAGATAACGATGTACACGCCGGCGTCATCATGATGGCGTTCGTCATGGGTGCCATTGCTGGGGCGGCCGCCGCCCTGTTGACGGCGCCTTCCTCAGGTCCAGACACCCGAAGAGTCTTGAACGAGAAGGCGCACGAGGGGCGGGAGCGAGCGGGCGACGCCGCTCGAAAAAGTTCCGATTTCGTAAAGCGGCAGCGCGACCAGCTGTCGACGGCTATCGACCGCGGACGCGAGGCGTATCAGCGCGCACGGGAATCCGACCCTGTTGATGCCGAGGACGAAGGGTAGTGGACACGTCGACAGTGTTTCTCGGTGTCATCGCGTTAGCCACTCTCGTGATGGCGACGGTCCAGCTCGGGATAATCGTCTACGGTGCGAGGCTCGCGCGGCGGGTTGACCGACTCGTGGACGTCGTCGAGACGGAGATCAAACCGACTCTCGGGCGAGTTAACGCGATGAGCGAGGACATGAGCCGAGCCACGGCGCTCGCCGCGGTGCAGGCCGAGCGCTTCGACAAGCTCGGCGAGCGGATAACGGTCTATGTCGACCACCTCTCGGAGTTGACAGAGGATGCGGTGGTCGAGCCCATGCGACGGGGCGCAGCGCTGTTGCGGGGGCTGAGGGTGGTCATGGCCGTCCTGCGCGGGGCCCAACGGACCGGTTCTAGCGGCGAGGCAGACGTTGTCGGTGATGCTTGATGCGGGCGGTCACACCCAATAGCGATCGGGGAGACATGCCGGCGTGCGGTAATTGCTCCCGTCGGCGCCATTGCGGTACACTCAACGCCGTTTGATTTAGTCAAGCTGAAGTGGGCGCTTGGCTCAGTGGTAGAGCATCGCCTTCACACGGCGGGGGTCAGTGGTTCGAATCCACTAGCGCCCACCATTCTTCTCCTCACCGGTGACATCCCGGTGGGCGCCAGCCGGCAAGACCGAGCCAGGGGGCTGAGGTCTGAGGTTTGAAGTCGGAAGGATGTCCCGCCTGCTATCGCCGCGTCTCTGGAAGCCGCCGTTCACCCGGGCCGTCATACATGTGACTGGTGGGGTCAATTTGCCGCATCGGGCTCTGGCGGTGCCGCTCCTCTATGGCGTGCGCCATGATTCTGGGAAAGCGGGAGACCATGAAGAGCACGTCGGCCGTCTCAGCATCCAATCCGAGGTCACCCACTCACGGCGGCGATGGCTCCGTCGAGGTTGATGGAGGGTGGTGCCTCGTCCGGGTTCTCCGAACGTTCAGCCAGGACCCGCTCGACGGCGCGGAGAAATTGAACATGACGACCATCGAGCTCTAGCTCAAGAGCGACCTGCAGCAGGCGTGCCGCCCTCGGATCGTGGGTATGAAAACGATGGCCGAATCCAGGCGGGGTCTGGCCACCGGCCAGTATCTGATCGACCTGCCGTCGCGCGGCATCGTCAAACGAGACCCATTCGCCAACGAGTCCGAGTCCCTCGTCGAGGAAGCGAAAGCACCCGTCGATGCTCCCGCCTCCACCCAGTCGTGAGCCGAAGGCTAGTACTCCAGCTGCTGCCGCCGCATTCAAATGGGCGCCCGTCGTGGCGACGTTTCGAGCGGCGAGGGTTGACGGGGGGGGGTGGCGCCGTGGTCGAGGGCAGACACGAGCAGCGCTTCGACCAGGCGTCCCACCGCGGGCGTCGGCAATTCGCCCGTGAGCACGAGAAAGATCGCCTCCCCGAAGGAGACCCGACCCATCAGTTCGTCAAGGGAGTACCCACGTACGATGATCTTGTTCGGTTGGATTCCTGCGATGCCTGTCCGCCACGGTTCACGTGGAGCATCGTCCTTGTGACCTCGCGTGCCACGCGTCGAGCGCCGCGCGGGCTTTCGGGTGGCCTTCGCGGTCTCCGACCCGCGAGGGTTCGGATCATGCGCGTCACTATACACGATGGCACTGAGGGCCCCGCACGGTGCCTTCGGCAGGGTCGGCGTCGATCGGCTATCCTCACTGGGAGCGTGAGAGAGCTCGTTCACGCGAACCACGCGGGGTCGATGTCCGGCCTCGCGGTAGCCAAGGAGTGACAACTCATGAGGTGGCTCTTCGTTTTCGTCGCTGTGTCCGCCATGGTTTCGGCGGCTGGCGCAGCACAGGCGCAGGGACTGGGCCCGGGCGATGCCGCACCACCGTTCGAGTTGCCGGGAAGCGATGGGAACACGCATCGGCTGTCTGACTATGCCGGAAAGACGGTTGTCATTGCGTGGTTTCCCAAAGCCTTTACCGGTGGTTGAACGGCCGAATGCAAGTCGCTGCGGGAGAACAGCGACCAGCTGAATCAATTCGACATCGTCTATTTCATGGCGAGTGTCGACGATCCTGAGACCAACAAGGAGTTCGCCGAGTCGCTCGACGCGGACTTCCCGCTGCTGAGCGATCCTGGAAAGGACGTCGCGATCGCGTATGGTGTCGTGACCGACGAGCGTCCAGTCCCGTTTCGATGGACCTATATCATCGGACCGGATAGCAAGGTTCTTCGCGTTGACCGCGAGGTGAGCCCATCGACGGCGGGTGCCGACCTGGTGGCCCATCTGACGGACCTGGGCGTGGCAAAGAAATAGGCGAGTTCGGGTAGGGCGAGATACAAACGGGCGGACGACGTCAATCAACGTCGTCCGCCCGTTTGTATCTCTCGGCAGGCAGAGCCCGCGCGGTAGCGGGTCAGTCGGTGTCCTGAGACTCCTGTTTCTCCTTGATCTCTTCCTTGAATCCGCGGATGGCTTGGCCCATACCCTTGCCAAGGCCGGACAGCCGATTCGCGCCAAAGATAAGGACCAGGATGAAGGCGATGATCGCCAGCTCTGGGAGCCCAATCGGTCCGAGAATCGCCATGAGTCCTATGTTCATGATGGCACCTTCCTAATGAGTGTCGAGTGCGCCTACGTCAGGATATCACTAGTCCGTCGACCAAGGCGGTGAGGCGCTGGTCGGACAGACCTCCATGTTACTCTACGGCTCCCAAGTCGCCGTGCGATGACCGATACACTAGCGACGTCAGACGACTCCGGCTCAGATCGTTTCGAGCTGTTGCGTCACCGAGTCGGGCTCATGCTCGCCCCGGTTGTGTTCTTCGGTGTGCTGCTGGCGCCGTTTGACAGCCTGTCGCCAGAGGCGCACCGCCTGGCGGCAGTCTTGTCGCTGGTGATCACGCTCTGGGTGACCGAGGCGCTTCCGCTCGCGGTCACTGCTCTCATCGGGCCAGCTCTGGCCGTAATCCTCCAGGTCGCCACGGTACGTGAGGGGTTCGCCCCGATGGCGCACCCGTTGATCTTTCTCTTCATCGGCAGCTTTATCCTCGCGCAAGGATTGTTCGTCCATCGTGTCAACGAGCGGATCGCCTATGGCGTGCTGTCGATGAAGATCATCGGGGCGCGTCCCACGCGGATCCTCATTGCCTACGGCGCCCTGGCCGCGTTTCTGTCGGCGTGGATGAGCAACACCGCCACCGCGGCGATGCTGGTGCCTATCGGCATGTCGCTGGTGGCCTTCATGGAATCAGAAGGCAAGCTGTCCAAGTCCTACGGCACGGCGCTCATGCTGATGACGGCGTATGGCTGTTCGCGCGGCGGGATGGCAACGCCCGTAGGCACACCGCCCAACCTCATCGCGATCGGCATGTTGGACGACCTGCTGGGCATTCGGATCGGGTTCGTCGAGTGGATGTTCATGGCGGTGCCCGTCATGCTCGTGCTGATGGGAATCGTCTTCGTCTACCTCAACTGGATCGGCCGAACCGGAGTCAAAGAGATTCCTGGGGCTCAGCAGATCATCGCCGAGCGCCAGCGCGCGCTGGGGCCGTGGAGGCGTGGTGAGCTCAACGCCGTGATTGCCTTTGGGGTGACGGTCTTCCTGTGGGTCGGCCCGGGCATGCTGCCTCTTCTGCTCGGCCGCGAACATCCCTTCACGCAAACGGTGCTGGCCAGCATGCCTGAAGCCGTTGCCGCGCTGACCGGCGCCTTCCTGCTCTTCCTTCTTCCGATCTCCAAGACGCAGAGGTCAACCATCACCTGGAAGCAGGCGGCGCAGATCGATTGGGGCACGATCTTGCTGTTTGGTGGCGGGCTGTCTCTCGGGACACTGTCGGCATCGACGGGTCTCGCTCAGGCGATGGGTGAAACCATCACCGGGTTCTTGCCGACGAATGACGTCGTCCCGCTGACGTTCGCGGCCGCACTGTTCACCGTGGTGTTGTCCGAGACCATGTCGAACACCGCTGCGACGAACATTGCGATTCCGATCGTCATTTCGATCGCCCAGGCCGCGGATGTAGACCCGGTGACGCCGGCTGTCGCCGCCGCCTTGGCTGCCTCGGTGGCTGTCGTGCTCCCGGTGTCGACGCCGCCAAATGCGATCGTCTACGCGTCGGGTCGAGTGCCGATCACCGACATGATCAAGTACGGGCTCCTCATGGACCTACTGGCAGTCATTCTCGTCCCCTTCATGGTTCTTGTGCTGCTGTAGTCGCACCGACTCACGCGAGATCCGTGTGCTACACTTGAGGTGTTACTCGAGCCCGCCGTGTCACTCACCCCGGTCTTCGTTGAAGCCCATCACCCGCGATACCTAACGCGGTTGCCCTCCAGAACGTCGTTGTGAAGTTCCTCCTTGGATTGCCCGTCGTTCGCACGCTTCATCAACGGCAGTTGCTGTTTCCGGTGCTCGTACTGATTATCGTGGCTGCCGTATTGCTGGAGGGGACACTCGAACGGAGTCGGCCCGCGCAGGCCAACGAGGGTGAGAGCTTCAACGAACCTGTTCCGCGGGCGATCATCCGGGCCGGGCTCGACAAGACGCCCCTGGTCTATGTCTCAGACTACTGGAATCAGCTCGCCGAAGGTGCGCGGCCCAAGCTGACCGCGATCGGCTCATCAGGAACGCCGGCGATCCTCGTCGGTCCGGGGTTGGCGCTCACGATACTCGAGCCTGCACTGGAGGTCGTGGCGGCAAGGGACCGAGCGAGGTTGACGCTGGTGGATCCAGAACCGGTCAGCGAACAGCCCGAGGACCCGGTTGAAGACACGGCCACGGAAGTCGGGTCGGACCCCGAGGACGTCGTTGCGCCCGGTGCTCCTGATGGCTCGGTGGTCGGCGAGGGGGATGTCCCAGGCCGGGCTCCGAGTGAAGAGAGTGGTCCGCACCGTTTGCGCAGCTGGGACGATGAGATCGGCCTGGCCCTCTTCGACGTTGACACCCAGAACGACACAGCTTTCACCCTGTCTGACCCCCGAATCCTACCGTCCGGTTCTCAGCTGGCGGCGGTCACCCTCGACACGAACGGTCGGTCCACGATCACGCCTGGCTACCTCGTCACCGCTCACTCTGGGCCCAATGGAGGAAAGCTGGTCGTGTCGATGGACTTCCCCGCGACCCTGTCGATCGCCGCCGTTGTCAACCTCGACGGAGCGCTGGTGGGCGTGGCGTACGGGACGCCCGATGGCCCGCGGGTGGTGACGTCGACGGAGATGCTCGGGCTCCTGGAAGCGCTGCAAACAGAGACCCGGTGCCGCGGGGTCTCGGTGTCTGACCTCTCGGCCGACGTACGCTCCTTGATCGATGTCGAGGTTGGTGTCCTGGTGGAGTTGGTGGACACCGCCGCCTTCGAGCCCCAGGCGTCCCTCCGCGGGGGTGACATCTTGATCGAGTGGGGTGGAAAGCCGATCGACTCGGCCGAGCAGTTCATGGAGTTCTATGACGGTCAGGAGCCTGGGTCGCTCGTCAGCTACCGCGCGGTCCGGGACCGACGCCGGGTGACGGGTGGTGTGGTCATGCACGCGACCGACTGCCGCCCGCTGGGTCCGGAGCCCGTCCGGTTGCCTCGGTTCGGCTTGGCCGTGCAATGGATGCCTGAGCAGGATGAACCGACAGCGACCGCAGGCTGGATGGTGGTTGCCGTCGCCATCGACGGTACGTCTGCGACGGCCGGGGTCGACGAGCATGATTGGCTCGTCGCGCTGGACGGTCAAAAGCTGGACAGGGAGCGGGACCGGTCGTTGCTGGAGGCTGCGGCTGCTTCGGACGACGCCTTGCTGTTGTCTCTGCTTCGCGACGGACGGGCGAAGCTGGTGGCTGTCCTGCCTCCGCCACAGGCCGAAGAGAGCGACGTCGGAAGTGCCGAGGTCGAGTCGGCGCCAGGAGCGGGCGACCGATGAGGCCTCCGGTCTCGTCTCGATGAGCAGCCTCTCAGAATACTCCAGCCGCGTTGGTCGACGTCTCCGTAAGCTCGGGCGGAGGCTGACGTCCCGCCTGGCCGTGTGGCGCTGGGCCAAGGTATGGCTGCGGGCTTCGTTCTTACCCGAACAGAACTACCTCATCATTCTTTCGGTCGTGGTCGGTGTGCTCACCGGGCTCGGGTCCGTAGCGTTCATCTACGTGCTCGACGCGGTGGGCGAGTTTGCCCGCGGACCGCTGGCTGGGCTTCTGGAGCGTTTCGGGCCTGCCAAGCTGGTGCTCCTTCCCGCCCTCGGTGGTCTTATGGTGGGACCGCTGGTGCACTTCTTCGCCCGTGAGGCGAAGGGTCACGGCGTGCCCGAGGTCATGATGGCATTGGCGACCCGCGGTGGGCGGATCCGAAAGCGGGTCGTGACCGTCAAGGTCATCGCGTCGTCGTTGACGATTGGATTCGGCGGGGCCGCCGGTCGAGAGGGGCCGATGGTGCAGATCGGGTCGGCGATCGGGTCGACGATCGGGCAGTGGACGCACCTCACATCGCACAACGTCCGGACCCTCGTCACGTGCGGGGCTGCTGGCGGCATCGCCGCTACCTTCAATGCCCCGATTGCCGCGGCGATTTTCTCGATGGAGGTGCTGACGGGTCGGATCCACACCGACTTCCTCTTGGTCCTCCTCACGTCGCTGAGCTCGTGCATGGTGGCTCGCAGTTATCTAGGTAACTTTCCCGCTTTTACGGCGCCACTCCTCGGCCAGGTGAGTCCCTGGGAGCTTCCGCTCTATTGGGTCATGGGGATCTTTATTGGGGCTGCTGCGATCCTGTATGTGAAGTTGTTGTATCGGTCGGAGGATGTGTTCGGGGACTGGAAGTTTCCGGACTATCTGAAGCCGGCGGTCGGGGGATTGCTTGTTGGTCTCGTGCTGCGATATTTCCCCGAGGTCTACGGGTCGGGGCTGGGGACGGTCGAGTCGGCCCTTTGGGTTCGCTTCTCGTGGAATATGCTGCTCGGCCTGTTCTTTGCTGAGCTTCTCGCCAACGTCGCGACCCTGGGGTCGGGTGGGTCAGGAGGTGTGTTCGCGCCCAGCCTTTTCATGGGGGCGATGCTGGGCGGGGCTTTTGGCGAGGCGGTCCACGGACTCTTCCCTGAGTGGACCGCTGGATCCGGTGCCTATGCGATGGTCGGGATGGCTGCCTTCTTTGCCGCGACGGCAAAGGCCCCAACCACTTCGATCCTCATCCTGTTCGAGATGACCAACGACTATCGGATCATGCTGCCGCTGATGGCGGCGACGGTTGGCAGTGTCTACATGTCTCACCGCCTGTTCCCCTTCACCGTCTACACCCTGAAGCTGCATCGCCGAGGCATCGACTTCCCGAATAGTGAGGAGGCCGAGCGAACTCGGCCAGCCAAACCGGTTTCTCCAGCCGAACCGGCTGAAACCTAGGGCTTTTCCGTGATGATGATCGACTCGAGGACGTCCGTGTCGGTCGGAAGCTCGTCGTCGCCGGCGGGGAACTCGTTTGCTTTGAGCATGTACGACACGATGTCGACGTACCCGGACACGCTGAGGCTCGCGGGAGCACCCTGCGGCATCGTCGTGCGGATTGCCATGAACATATCGCCCACCGACAGGTCGCTCCAGCGGAAGGAGAAGGGCACACCCACGAGCGGCGGCGCGATCCCATCACCCAGCATGTCATCGAGATGGCAGGACGCGCATTCCTGGCGATACGTCTCCTGTCCTCGCATC
>Ga0310123_10001774_pt1 | contig 17709 bp, 11 predicted proteins | sample CB6_AW_1057_MG_FD_203505 | JGI IMG/M metagenome (GOLD analysis project Ga0310123, IMG submission 203505) | Marine microbial communities from Western Arctic Ocean, Canada - CB6_AW_1057 | ecosystem: Environmental > Aquatic > Marine > Oceanic | place: Canada: Western Arctic Ocean | collected... | reverse complement strand
CGCTCGCGAAGTGTCGGCGCGAGAACTGATGGAGGCCCATTTGGAGCAAATCGAGCGCGTCAATCCTCAGGTGAACGCCATCGTTACGTTGTTGGCCGACGAGGCGCTGGAACAGGCGGGTGCGGCCGATGATGATTTGGTTCGTGGAAATGAGGTGAGGCCTTTACATGGCTTGCCCGTTGCTCATAAGGACCTAGTCGAGACGAAAGGAATCCGCACGACTTTTGGCTCACCGATCTATCGGGACTTTATACCGGCTCGCGATGCCTTGATTGTCGAGCGATTGCGACAGGCAGGCGCGATTACGATCGGCAAGACGAATACGCCGGAGTTTGGCGCAGGGTCGCAGACTTACAATGAAGTCTTTGGCGAGACCGTTAATCCTTACGACCCCAGCAAGACATGTGGAGGTAGCAGTGGTGGGGCGGCCGTGGCGTTGGCCTGCGGCATGATTCCGATCGCCGACGGAAGCGACATGGGTGGGTCGTTGCGAAACCCGGCGAGCTTCTGTAACGTCGTCGGTTTCCGCACTTCTCCGGGGCGCGTGCCGACCTGGCCCGCTGAGGTGGCATGGTTCCCCATTTCCGTGGAAGGACCGATGGCACGGACGGTGGAAGACGTGGCATTGCTCTTAACGGCCATCGCGGGGCCCGATCGACGCAGTCCGCTTGCTATTGCTGAACCAGCCGAAATGTTTGCGCAGCCACTGGATCGCGATTTCCGCGGAGTCAAAATTGCCTGGAGTCGAGACTTTGGCCATCTGCCAGTCGATCCGCTGGTGACTGAAACCATCGAGGCCGCCCGTCCGACGTTCGAATCGCTTGGTTGTGAGATTGCCGATCAGCAGCCTGATTTTCGTGATGCTGACGAGATCTTTAAGGTCTGGCGGGCCTGGCGCTTTGAACTTCGCTTTCGTGACCTCTTAGACAAACATCGCGATCAACTTAAAGAGACCATCATCTGGAATGTGGAGGAGGGTCGGAAGTTAACTGGTCCCCAGATTGCACGTGCCGAACTTAAACGGACGCAGCTCTATGATCGCGTTCGCCGATTCATGGAAACCTATGAGTTCATGATTTGTCCCGTCAGCCAGGTGCCGCCGTTCGACATTCAATCCCGTTATGTTTCAGAGATCAACGGTGAAACGATGCAGACGTACATCGATTGGATGAAATCGTGCTACTACGTCACGGTGACGGGTCTGCCCGCCATTTCCGTGCCCTGCGGATTTACTCCTGATGGACTCCCCATCGGTGTGCAAATTGTCGGGCGTCACCAGGATGATTTTGGAGTCCTGCAATTGGCGTATGCATTTCAGCAAGCGACTGCGTTTTGGCGACAAAAACCTGAGTTTGTCGAATAATATGCCGCCGCCAGTTAGAAATGTCCTATGTCCGAACTCATTCGCGGCTGCGCCGCGATGTTTACTTTAAGGACGCCGTCCGAAGGATCATGACCGACACCCGGACATTTCAAACTGGCGGCGGCATAACCGTTCTAACTGGGAGATTGATGTGACAAGTGGAGAAAACAACGGCGGTTCCGCCGCCAATCGCCGTGAATTTCTGAAGGGGGCCAGTGGTGCGTTATTCGTATCTAGCGCGCCGTACTTCGTCCCCAGTTCGGTGTTTGGGGCAACGGCGCCCAGCAACCGCATCAATGTCGGCGTCATTGGGCTGGGCACGCGCGGTATGCCGGACATGAAAGTCTTCATGCGTAATGATGATGTCCAAGTCCGCGCGATCTGCGATGTCAACACGGCAAGCAAGGGATATCGCGACGAGACAGTGGTGATGGGGCGCGAGCCTGCCTTGCAAATCGTCAATGACTATTATGCCGCTAAACAGCGAAGGGGGACTTTTGACGGAGTCGACGCTTACAACGATTTTCGAGAGATTATCCAACGGGACGACATTGACGCGGTTGCCATCGTCGTTCCCGACCACTGGCACGCGCCGATGACGATCATGGCTGCCGAGGCGGGCAAGGATATCTTTTGCCAAAAGCCGCTCACCTTGACTATCGAAGAGGGCCGGCGGATGGCCGAAGCGGTGCGCAAACACGGACTTATTCTGCAAACGGGCAGCCAATACCGCTCAAACTCCGCGGGGCGGCGCGCCTGCGAACTGGTACTCAATGGTCGTATCGGCGAGCTTCAGACGATACGTACGTTCATTGGCTTGAACAACAAAACCGGACCAGGTCCAGGCTGGCAGCCGATGCCGATTCCTGAGGGATTTGACTATGACTTGTGGCTGGGACCTGCGCCCAAAGCGCCGTACCATGCGGATCGTTGCATTTATAAGTTCCGGTTCAATTTGGACTATTCGGGTGGCCAGATCACCAACCTGGGAGCCCACGCTATCGACATCGCCCAATGGGGTAACGGCACGAGTTTGACGGGACCAGTTGAGATTGAGGGGCTGCACGCCGAGTGGCTACCGAAGGGGAGTCTGTTCACGACGGCTCTTAAGGCCAAATTTAGGGCGCGGTATGCCAACGGCGTGGAACTCATTGGGGAAAGTGCACCGCCTCATAGTGGTGTCCGGTTTGAGGGAACCGAGGGTTGGGTGGAGTTTGATTTCAGCAGTGTGAAGACCCACCCGGAATCTTTGTTGAGCACCACTATTGGCCCCAACGAGATTCACTTGCCGACATCGAACCCCGAGCGAAACGCCGAGAAACCAGGCGACTGGTATGCCGATCACATCCGCAATTTTCTTGATTGCGTTAAATCCCGTCAGGACCCACTTGAGCCGGTTGAAGTAGGGCACCGCACGGCGACGATTTGTCACTTGTGGAATATCGCTATTCAACGGTTGAATGAAAAACTCCAATGGGATCCTGACACCGAGCGGTTCACGAATGATGAAGCAGCTAATTCGATGCTCAGCCGACCGACGCGTCGATGGGCGTAAGGCAAGTCAGCAAAGCAACTTGGTTTTCAACACATTGCACTTTCAGACTTTCGCAAATCCTGCCTCTATGGAGAGCCGGGAAGGGCGAGGCTCCCGGGGAGCCGTGTGTATGTGAAGAGTAGAAACCAATACGGGTTGCGTCATCAGCCTCGCCCTCGTGGTTGTCAGTTAATCGCTTTGCGAAGCAAACGTTTTAGTGGGCCGCAGGCCATTCAGTTCACTCGATGTGGAGAGTAAACAATTCGAAGTTGTGGAGTCCGACAGTGCGTTGAAAATGATCTTGGGGCGATCGAAAGACAATCATACAGATCGGGCCATCGAATCTGGCCAGCGGTATTTCCAGACTTCTCGAAGCAATTGATGAGACATATATCGAGTATTCACCGTCGTTGACTTTTTTTAGCCGTTTGTTGTCGTAGTAGTTAAATCCTTCTTTGTCTAAATACAATAGCGGCACCGTGAAAAACCTTCCAATTAAAAGGTTTCTTAGCCATGGCCTGTTCCCGAAGTGACTCTGAAATTACCCCATGACGCCGAGAGTTTACCCGGCATTCGTGCTGCGGCCAAGCTCGATCTGTCGGTGGGCGGTTACTAGATTGGTGGCAGAAAGCTGACTGTTTCGCTACGTTCGGTCGTGCAATAGTTTATGATTTGCCATCGCCAGTATACTCAGCCCATTCCCTTGATCGCGTCACTGGCTTCCTCAATAATCTGTTGACGGCAAGTGCGAGAGTTCTTGTCGAAAAGGAGATGAATTGATGGCCGGTCGCGTCTTGATGTGTGCTCCGGAGTTTTTTGGGGTGGAGTACGTGATCAACCCCTGGATGGAGGGTCATGTCGGCTGCGCGTCTGTTTCTAAGGCGCGCCAGCAATGGGACCAGTTGCACGGCGAGTTGAGTGACCGTGTGAACGTGCAGCTGATCAAGCCTGGTAAGTATCTACCCGACATGTGCTTTGCCGCCAACGGTGGGTTGGTGGTAGAGAATCGATTTGTGCGTTCTGTGTTTCGCGTCACGCAGCGTCAACCCGAAGAATCCCCATACCGCCAATGGTTTCGAGATCAAGGTTTCGAGGTATTTGATCTTCCAGACGACGAACCGTTTGAAGGGGAGGGGGATGCGCTCGTACATCCTGGCCAGCCGCTGGTATGGGCGGGATACGGTGTCCGCAGTTCGCTGGAGTCACATCGTCGTTTGACCGAATTGCTGAACGTCGAGGTTGTGTCGCTGCGGCTGGTCGACGAAAGGTTTTACCATCTGGACACTTGCTTCTTTCCACTTGCCAATGGCCGGGTTGTCTACTATCCGAGTGCATTCGACGAGCCGTCCTTACGTGAAATCCGCCGCCGCGTGCCACCCCAGCATCGAATTCGTGTTGACGAGTCGGATGGCCTGCGTTTCGCCTGCAATGCGGTGGTGCTGGACGATGCGATCATTACCAATCACGCCAGTGACGAACTCCGAAAGAAGCTGGTCGCCTGGGGCTACACCGTCATTATCTGCCCGGTGGACGAGTTCATGTTGGCTGGTGGGGCAGTGAAGTGTTTGACGTTGCTGCTGGACCAGGACCTCGGTCCGGATAGCGAGAAACGGAAGTTATTCGAATCACCGGCCAGAACATCGCGTTTGTCGCTGACAGGCCATCTATTGGATACGGGGTTGCTGAACCGTGCTGTCGACGTGATCACCGACGCTGGCGGAAGTTGTCGTGTCGAAGAATTTACTGTTGGGGAACGACGGGATCAGATGTCGACGGCGACATTGCGCGTCACGGCCACCGATGGCCAGCGGCTGGACACGCTCGTTGGTTATCTCCTGCCGTTGGGTGCCCACCCTTCAGAAGCACCGGAGGACGTAGAATTGGTCAGTGTCACCCAAGATGGCGTGGCACCGGAGACCTTTTATTCTTCCACGATTTATCCGACCGATGTGCGGGTTGATGGGGAGTGGATTCGGGTCGGCGGACAGAGGATGGATGCGATCGTGACGGTGGAAGAGGACCAAGCTCCGTCAGCGGCATATTGCCGTTTAATTCGCGATCTGCGCAGCGGTGATCGCGTTGTCTGTGGGGTGAAGGGGGTGCGGATTATCACTCCATCGACGCGTGGCGAGGAAGGCGACGAGTTTGCGTTCATGAGTGCGTCGGTCAGCAGCGAGCGTCGAGTTGAGTTGGCGGTGGAAACCGTGGCTTGGGAAATGCGTCGTATTCGAGCACGGCAAGGTAAAATGGTGGTCACGGCAGGCCCGGTCGTTATTCACACCGGAGGAGGACGGCATCTGGTCAAGTTGATTGAAATGGGCTACGTCCAATCATTGCTAACCGGCAACGCGTTACCGGTTCACGACATTGAATTGAACATGTTTGGAACGTCGTTGGGCGTCGATCTGGGACGCGGAGTTGGAATTCCCGGTGGCCATACCCACCACCTTCGAGCCATCAATACCGTGCGCTCCGCCGGGAGCATCGCCAATGCGGTGGAGGCAGGGCACATCACGGGAGGTGTCATGCACGCTTGTGTCAAAAATAAAGTTGAATACGTATTGGCTGGTTCCATCCGCGATGATGGTCCGTTGCCAGACACGCTGATGGACCTTGTTGAGGCCCAAGCCGCGTATGCACGTGTCATTGAGGGGGCAGATATGATTCTGATGCTCTCCAGCATGTTACACGCAATTGGTACGGGCAACATGACGCCAGCTGGAGTCCGATTGGTGTGCGTTGACATCAGCCCAGCGGTGGTCACCAAGCTGGCGGACCGCGGTTCTGTCGAGTCGACTGGTATTGTCACCGACGTGGGACTGTTCTTGAATCTGCTGGCGCGTCGATTGGAAGAACCGGACGAAGCCTAGCCGGCATTTCTCACACGCCTTCTGCTGCGCTGTGGTAAGTCCACGGCTGGCAGCGTTAGACTTCACAATTTGATCCTCACCGTATGGACAATACGATTCCGATCAAATTGCTCGGCATTTACCATCTTAACGGGGCTTGCCAGCCAAGGACTTACCACCGCTCGTTACGAAGTGTGTGAGAAATCCGGGCTAGGGGTTGTTTAAACGCATCGCTTACCAGTGCCAGGTAACTTCGCGAACATGCTTGGGCACAAAGCCATCACGAAATGATCTTCGGGTCAACATTTCCTCGAAGATCGCCCAACATGACACACCGCGTTGAATCAGGTGATAGAACGGCATTAGGGGGGCAATAAGCATCACGGTCATGTCGCGCCGCCGGTCGGTGGAGTAATAGAAAATCAGTGCTGTTTGAACCAGTTTCAACATCAGATAGCACAGGTAGTAGAACACCATGAGTTTGCCGAAATGCTCGTGCGTGTTGAGTAACATCCAGACCAGGTAGGGCCAGAAAATAAGTTGCAGCACGATGCTGTAGAGCCATCGATCGACCAGCAGGGCAAGATTGCTCAGCCGAAAATTCGGGCTGAAGATATTGGCCATATCGATATGCTTGCGGCACTCAAACGTGACGATTGCCCATTCCCAGCGACGGCGTTGTTTGATCAAGCTCCAGAACGAAGTTGGCAGATTGGTCAAACATTGCGCATACGGTTTAAACACGACCTTGTAACCAGCTTTACGCAGCCTCAGCGACAGGTCACCATCCTCACCCGGGCCTACATCCCATGCGGAAACGCGCAGCAGAGCGTCATGTCGGTACGCACCGAAGGCACCAGAAACGATACCCAGAATATGGGGTAAAACCCAGCAAATGGGTATCCACTTAGGACTGGCGCATCAATAACTGTCGCATGTCCCCTCTCCCCTCTGGGGAGAGGGTAGGGTGAGGGGACAATAACTCCTGGCGAAAATCAAATTTCCTATCAGTTGGCGAAAATCAAATTTTCTATCAGTTAGTCCATCCTGCAGGTTGACGACGGCCATTATTTCCAGCTCCATGCGGCTCCCCTGCGATCAACCGACGGGGAGATCAGTCACCTGGTGGTGGTAGTGAATGACGTGACCGAGCAGCAGCAGCAACAGCAGAAACTTACGGCCATCCACCACGCGGGGAGTGGCCTCGTCGACCTGACGAATGAGGAAGTCTTTGAAATGTCGGTCGAGGACCGGATCCAGTTGCTCAAGGAGAATATCCGCCACTACATGCAGCATGTGCTGAATTATGACTACGTGGAGATCCGCTTGCTGGACCAGAAGAGTGGCACACTGGCACCACTTCTCTCGTCCGAGATTGACAAGGCCGCAGCAGAACGGGCGCTCTACGCGGAGATGAAAGACAACGGGGTGACCGGGTTTGTGGCGGCCACCGGCGAGAGTTACCTCTGTGAGAATACCGATGACGATCCACTCTACCTGCCCTCCTTCAAGAATGCACAAAGCTCTCTCACCGTGCCGCTTCTCTTCCACGACCAGGTGATCGGGACATTTGACGTGGAAAGTCCGGAACGCCAGGCTTTTAACGAGAGTGACCGGCAGTTCCTGGAGCTGTTTGCCCGGGACGTGGCGATGGCAATTCACACGCTCGAGTTGCTTGTCGTGCAAAAGGCAACGGCAGCCCAGGAGAGCGTCGAGGCGATTCACGGTGCGGTGGCGATGCCGGTCGATCACATCCTCAATGCCGCCGTCTTTGTGCTCGAGCGTTACATCGGGCATGAGCCAGTGGTGATTGAAAGACTCCAGAAGATCCTCAGGAATGCCCGCGATATCAAGCAGGTGATCCAGAAGGTCGGCCAGACGATGACGCCATCGGAGGCACTGCCCGAGGGAGTGCAGGTGCCACTCCGGCCCCGGCTGGTGGATAAGCGGGTGCTGGTGGTGGATGCGGATGATTCGGTCCGCAACGACGCGCATGCGCTGCTTGCCCGCTATGGATGTGTTGTGGAAACGGCCGAGACGGGGGATGAGGCGGTCTACCTGCTGCGAAACGCCGTCGAGAACGATGCCTACGATGTTGTCATTGCCGACATCCGGTTGCCGGATATGGGGGGACATGAAATGCTGCTGAAATTAAAGCAGCTTGAACAGCCGGTCCCCTTGATCCTGATGACCGGTTTTGGTTACGACCCGGGACACGCGCTCGTCAAGGCACGCCAGGAAGGACTCGATCAACAGGCGGTCCTCTACAAGCCGTTTCGCCTGGACCAGCTGCTCGATACCGTTGAGCTGGTGATTGCTGGCGCGGACGAGAACCCGGATTCCTGATCCGGGATTGGCATCGAAAGGGGGTATCTACTGGACTGGGTTATCAACCTCTCGGCCGGGACCGGGCACCTGGCATTGACCGTCACGCTGGTCAACCGCTTTCAGGCCACGGCACTTGATTACCGCCTGCTTCGGGTCATCAAGCTGCTTCTCGTGTCTTTCCTGCCGCTCTCCGTACTGGTTCTGCTGGGCCAGCTGCCTGGCAACGGGATGCTCCGGGAGTACGGCTACTGGTGGCTCTGCTGAGCCTGGCTCGCCTGGCTGCTGGCTCACTGGCTGCTTCGCCGCTTCTCGCCACAGCGCCGCTGGCGCCAGGGTGCCGAGCAGGTGACGGTGCTGGAGTTGGGGCAGGAGAATCTCGACCTTTCTCGCCTGGTCCGCTTCTGCCTGCGGCTGCCAGGCAACCAGGTCCTCCAGCTGGAGGTCAACCAGAAGGACATGCCGCTTGGGCCGCGAGCCCAAGAACTGGCGGGCCTGACCGTGACGCACCTGTCCGACCTGCATATCTCCGGCCAGATGGGGAAGCAGTTTTACGAGGTAATCTGTGACCACGCAAACCAGCTCTCCTCGGACATTATCTGCCTGAGCGGGGACATCCTGGACAGGGACCCCTGTCGAGAGTGGTTGCCCGAGACGCTTGGTCGCTTGCAGGCCCGGCTGGGCGTCTATTACGTGCTGGGGAATCACGATGCCAGGCATGCGGACCCGGGCCAGCTGCGCGAGGACCTGTCCTCTTGCGGCCTGATCGACCTGGCCGGCCGGCAGCAACTCGTCGCCCAAGAACAGGGAGGGCTGGTGCTGGCAGGGACCGAGGTCCCCTGGCTCGGGTCGTTGCAGGCGTTGGAGGACTTTCCCGGGGAGAACTCCCTCAGCCTGCTTCTTTCTCACTCACCCGACACAATTCGCTGGGCCCGTCGTCGTCGCATCTCACTACTGCTAGCCGGCCACCTGCATGGCGGCCAGATCAGCCTGCCGGTAATCGGCCCGGTGGTCTCTCCCAGTTTCCATGGCGTCCGGTTTGCCGGGGGACGGTTCCGCTACGGGCAGACACTCCTGCATGTCAGCCGTGGCGTTGCCGGCATGCAACCGTTACGGTGGAATTGTCGGCCCGAGCTGACACAACTTAGACTGACAGATGATCCACTGCCGTAACCCACGATTCCACGGTATCCGACGATGAATAAAATTGAGGGTGTGCTGCCGATCGTGCACACGCCTTTTGATGAACAGGATGAAATTGATTGGGATAGCTTCCAGCGCCAGGTCGACTGGGCCCTCGAGTGTGGTATCCAGGGCTGCGCGATCGGCATGGTCTCGGAAGTGCTGCGGCTGACATCCACCGAGCGCCGGCAGTTGACCGAGAACCTGGTCTCGGCGGTCGCTGGACGGGTGGTCACGATTGCCAGTGCCGGGGCGGAGACCACGCAGCAGGCGATCGAGTATGCCTGCCATGCCCAGCAGGCAGGCTGTGATGCCGTGATGGCGATCCCGCCGGTCAGCAGCGGACTTTCCGATCAGGAGGTGCTGGAGTACTTCCGGCAGATTGCCACCGCCGTGGAGATCCCGGTGATCGTGCAGGACGCCTCCTCCTACGTGGGGCAGGAGATTGACCTTTCGGTCTACACGCGCCTGATTGATGAGTTTGGTGCGGAGCGAATCTATTTCAAACCCGAAAGTTCGCCGCTTGGACCCAACCTCTCCCGACTCCGCGATGCAACCCAGGGGCAGGCCCGGGTGTTTGAGGGATCCGGGGGAATCTCACTGATGGACAGCTACCAGCGTGGAATCTGCGGGACGATGCCGGGGATGGAGTTCCTCGAGGGGCTGGTCGCCATCTGGCAGGCGCTTGAGCGAGATGACCGGCCGGCAGCCTACCAGGTTTACCTCCCCGTCTGCGCCCTCGTGGCCCTGCAGTTGCAGGCCGGTCTTGACGGTTTCCTGGCAATCGAAAAATACGTGCTCCACAAGAGAGGCCTTTTTGCGACCGATCGACGCCGGGGTCCGATCAGTTGGCAGCTGGATGATGAGACCCGTGACGAGGTGGATCGCCTGCTTGAACTGCTTGAAGCGGCTCTTCGGGCACAGAATCAGGGGTAACCTGCCGCGTCAGTGGCAGAGCAAAAATCAGCCGGCCAGGGGGAACAGGGTGGCTAAGATCAGTGTGGCAGCCAGCCCCGTCAATCCCATCACGATACTGTTGGGTGTGACCGTCTTGAGTGCTTCCTGCTCGGTCATCCCGCTCATCTTGCAGATCACCCAGAAGCCGCTGTCCGCCATCCAGGCGATCGGCTTGGAACCACAGCCGATTGCCAGGGCCAGGTAGACGGAATGAAACGGCAGGTCTCCCTGTAATGCCAGCGGTGCCAGCACGCTGCCGGCCGTGATCATGGCCACGGTGGCAGATCCCTGGGCAGTCCGGATCAGGGTCGTGATCAGGAAGGCAATCGGCAGGATCATCAGGGGCTGGACACCCTCCTGCAGCATGGCAATCTGCTCGGCAATGCCCGACTGGCGAATGGCGGCTCCGAAGCCACCCCCGGCGGAGGTGATGAGGATGATAATGCCGCCTCCCGTCAGGGCATGCTGCACCGATGCCGCCAGTTTCTTGCGATCCGGCCGCTGCTTAATGAGCGTCAGCATGGCAATCACCGCAGCCAGGATCAGGGCCATGTTCTTGTCGCCCAGCGTCATGATCGTTGGCTTCAGAGAAACCAGCCAGCCCGGGGGAGACTGGTTTCCATCCAGGAAGGTCTTGGTCGCGGTCGCTGCTGCGATCAGCAGGACGGGCAGAAGGATTGGCAGCACGGAAATCCAGAAGGAGGGCAACTCGTCATCGCTGCGGCTGGCCTGGGCGGTAAGTTCCGCGATCGACGCATCCGGGGCATCCCGCAGGGGGATCTCCATGCGCCGGTTAAGCCACTTGGCAAACAGGTATCCTGCCATGCTGGCAAACAGGCCCACGATGATTCCACCGATCATCATGTCCAAAAAACTCACGTCCAGCATATCAGCCACGATCAGGGGACCGGGCGTAGGAGGGACGAGCGAGTGGGCCATCGCCCCGCCAGCCACGATGGCCAGGATAAAAAGCAGGTAGTTCTTTCCGGTGCGCAAACGCATCGCCTTGGCCAGCGGGATCATCAGGTAGAAGACAGTGTCGAAGAAGACCGGGATCGAGAGCAGAAAACCGCTTCCCATGAAAGCCAGCCCGGCACGCTTTTCCCCCACCACCCGTAATGCCGTGCGGACGATGCGGTCGGCGGCCCCGCTGTCGAGCAGACACTTGCCGATAATCGCTGCCATGGCAATCAGGATGCCAATCTTGCCACAGGTTTCCCCGAATCCCTGGGCAACGCGCTGGGGTGCAGGCGAACCGATGAATTTCTTCGCCTGGCCCTCGGTCCACTTGGCAGGGACCTCCTCGACCGTGCCGTCGGATGTCTTCTTGGCGGCCGGGTGGAGTTGTTCCTGGGCGTACGTTTCCAGGGCCGAGCGGGGCGTCATGGTGGCTACTGTGATGGCGGCCAGTATCAGGGCCAGGAAGGCATGCAGCTTGAGCACGAGAATGCCGACCAGCACGATCGTGATACCGATGATCAGGATCGTTACCGGGTGGGAAAGCAGGTCAAGCATCGTGTTTTCACTCCTGCAGAGGTGGCGATCGATAATCCCGATCCCGCATCGGTCCGCTATAATACTCCGGTTTGCTACCCTATCGTAGTCAGGGGGAGTAAATCGGCTTTCGATGCCGGTCTCTCAATCATGGAATCCAGGCATACCATGTTTTCTCGCTTTGGCAATTCGCTTGCTGGCTTCAGCAGCCTCCTGCTGTTGGGGTTGCTCTCTGCAGCCAGTCCGGCCCAGGAGAAGCCGACAGCAGAGGGGATCGAGTTCTTCGAAAAGAAGATCCGCCCGGTTCTCGTGAAGCACTGCTACAAGTGCCATTCGGAGAAGGCATCCAAGGCCAATGATCTCAAGGGGGGTCTGCGGCTGGACAACCGCGCCGCCACGCTCAAGGGGGGAGAAAGTGGCGCAGCGATCGTTCCCGGCAAACCGGATGAGAGCCTTCTGCTGGCAGCCTTGAATTATGAGTCCTTCGAGATGCCACCCAAGGGGAAATTGTCAGCGTCCGTGATTGCCGACTTTCGCGACTGGATTGAACGTGGTGCTCCAGATCCCCGCGGCGGAGAGGCGGCGGCAACCGGCGGGATCAATATTGCGGCGGGGAAAAAACACTGGGCCTACCAGCCGTTGAAGAAACCCCGAGTGCCGACGGATGGGGCGAAGACGGCAAAGTCCTCGATCGATGCCTTCCTGCTGGCCCGTCTGGACGCGGAGGGGTTGGAGCAGGGTCCGCTGGCGGAGCGGCGCGAACTGGTGCGGAGACTTTACTTTGACCTGCTCGGCCTGCCACCTTCCCCGGCACAGATCGCGGCTTTTCTTGCCGACGCGGCCCCGGATGCTTACCCGCGCCTGGTCGACCAGTTACTTGCCTCTCCGCAGTTTGGTGAACGCTGGGGACGGCACTGGCTGGACGTGGTGCGGTATGCCGAGTCGATCACGCTTCGAGGGCAGGTCTTCGGCGAGGCCTGGCGGTATCGCGATTACGTGATCACGACCTTTAACCAGGACAGACCTTTTAGTGATTTTGTCCAGCAGCAGATTGCCGGCGATCTGTTGCCGGCCGCATCGCACCAGGAGCGGCATCGCAACCTGGTTGCCACGGGTTTCCTGGCGATGGGAAACAACAACCTGGAAGACCAGGACAAGGGCAAGTTACGCATGGACGTGGTTGATGAGCAACTGGAGATCATCAGCCGCGGCTTCCTGGCCCAGACGGTCGGCTGTGCCCGCTGCCACGACCACAAGTTCGATCCCATCCCGACCAGGGATTACTATGCCCTGGCCGGGATCCTCCGCAATACCAAGACGCTTAACGATGCCAATGTCTCCAAGTGGATCGAGTTGCCGCTGCCGATGGAGTCGGACAAGGAAATAGAATTTAAACAGCAGAAAGCGGTGATTGCGGGGATCAACAGCCAGATTGCAGAATTGAAATCCCGCATGAAAGGGGGCTCGAAGAATCCCCTGCCGCTGGCCCAGGTAACGGGCGTGGTAGTGGATGATGAACAAGCCACGCTGACGGGAAGCTGGACGAAGTCGGTCTCCAACAAGAACTACGTGGGGAAGGGTTACCAGCACGACCAGGGAGCCGTCAAGGGAGACAATACCGCAACCTTCAAACCGGCCGTGCCGCTCGACGGCGAGTACGAGGTGCGGTTTGCCTACACCGAGAGAACCAATCGAACACCTGCTGTGCCGGTGACAGTGGTCAGCCCGGATGGCGAAAAAATCACCACGATCAACCAGAAAAAAAAGGCACCCATTGCAGGCCGCTTCATCTCGCTGGGACGATACCGGTTCACCCCCAATGGTCCGGCGGAAGTGATTGTCAACAACACCGGTACGACCGGCGTCGTGATCGTGGACGCCGTCCAGTTTCTCTCCGTGGAACTGCTGGAGAAGGAAGCTGTTACCGCGAAGCCGGGTGCCGATGCGACAATGGACAAGCAACAGCTGGCGGAGCTGGAAAAGGAGCTTAAGGAATTCACGGCCAAGATTCCCTCCCGGCCGAAGTACATGTCGGTCCAGGAAGAGGCGGAGATTGCTGACACCCAGGTGCATATCCGTGGTGACGTCCATAACCTGGGGGACACGGTGCCCCGTGGCATTCTGCAGGTGGCGGACTTTGGCAGCCAGATATCGGTGCCGGAAAATCAGAGCGGTCGCATGGAACTGGGAGAGTGGATTGCCTCGGATCTGAACCCTCTCACCTCGCGAGTGCTGGCTAACCGGCTTTGGCACTGGCTGTTCGGTACTGGCCTGGTCCGTACGACAGACAACTTCGGTACGACTGGTGAATTGCCATCCCATCCCGATCTGCTCGACTACCTGGCCTCGCGTCTTGTGGAAGAAAACTGGTCGGTCAAGAGCCTGCTGCGGGAAATGGTCCTCAGCAGGACCTACCGGCTCTCCTCGCAGATGAGAGAAGATGGGATGGCAGCCGATCCGGAGAATCGACTGCTCTGGAGAATGAACCGCCAACGGCTGGATGCGGAATGTCTTCTTGATGCCATGCTCAGTGTGAGTGGACGGCTGGATTTCCAGTTCGGGGGTCGCACGATTCGGGCCGGGACGGCGAATGACTATGACTACGAGCATTCGGGTGACCGGCGGGCCGTCTACTGGCCGGTTTTCCGTAACTCGCTGCCTGCCATCTTCGATGCCTTTGATTTTGCCAATCCAAGCATGGTGACCGGTCGCCGGGATGTGAGCAGCACGGCCCCCCAGGCCCTTTTCCTGATGAATAACCCCTGGGTGATGGAACAGGCAGAACATGCCGCCGTCCGTTTGCTGGCGCTTGAAGAGTTGGACGATCCGGAGCGATTCCAGCAGGCGATGCTGCTCACGCTGGGACGGCCGGCTTCGGCCGAGGAGTTGCGAGTGACGCTTGAATTCATAGGATCAGGTGAAAAGGACCCGCAGTCGCGAAAGCTAATCTGGTCGCAGGTCGTCCAGGCTTTATTTTCCTCGCTCGATTTTCGATATAATCACTAGTCTGTTTTGACAGCGGAAACCCGGATCTGGAATCGATGGCTTCTTTTTCAATAAACCGACGGCAGGCATTGCAAGCGACGGCTTGTGGTTTTGGCCAGCTGGCACTTGCTGGGCTGTTGAATCAGCCGGTTTCCGCGGCGGACAATCCGCTGGCGCCCTGGCAGCCACATTTTGCACCACGTGCCAAGCGAGTTATTTTTCTCTTCATGCAAGGGGGGCCGAGTCATGTCGACTCGTTCGACTACAAGCCCCTGCTGGATGAAAAGGATGGCCAGACTTTCGCCTTTGACGATGCCCGTGTGATTGCCAAAACGGGAAAGCGTGGCAGTTCCCAGAAGGTGATGAAGCCGCTCTGGAAGTTCAAGCAGCATGGTGAAAGCGGACTCTGGGCATCGGATCTTTTTCCGCACATGGCCGGGCATGTCGATAAGCTCTGCATGTTGCACTCGATGCATACCGAGGGAGTTGCCCATGGGCCGGCCACGCTGTTTCTGCATTGTGGAGCGACCAACTTTGTGCGGCCTTCGATGGGATCCTGGATCAACTACGGGCTGGGAACGGAAAACGAGAACCTGCCCGGGTTCATTTCTATCTGTCCTTCCCCGGGGAATGGCGGAGCCCGTAACTATGGCAATGCATTCCTGCCACCGGTCTACCAGGGAACGACCTTTGGTAGTGCCGGCCGACCGGCCGCGGATGCGACGATTCGTGACCTGGTCAATACCCGCTACAAGGGGAAAGCCCGGCAACGCCAGTTCGACCTGTTGCGTTCGCTTAATGCCGAGCAGTTGAAGCGTAACGCCGGTGATGCGGAACTGGAGTCCGTGATCAACTCCTTCGAGCTGGCCTGGCGGATTCAGAGCCATGCTCCGCAGTTGCTGGATCTCAGCAGCGAATCGGCCGCGACGCTCCAGATGTACGGAGTAGACGAGAAGGAGACCAATGATTTTGGCCGCCAGTGCCTGATGGCCCGTCGTTTTTGCGAAGCCGGCGTGCGGTACATCCAGGTCACCTACGGTGACGGCACCGCCAACCCGGCCTGGGACCAGCACTCCAACCTGCCCAAGCATGGGGAGCATGCCCTGCGGGTGGACAAGCCAATTGCCGGGTTGCTCGAGGACCTGGACCAGCGGGGGTTGCTCGAGGACACGATTGTCTGGTGGGGAGCGGAGTTCGGCCGTACGCCCTATGCCCAGGATAATGGCACCGGGCGGGATCATAATCCGGGTGGCTTTACCACCTGGCTGGCCGGTGGCGGACTCAAGTCCGGGTTTCGCTACGGAGCGACCGATGAGTTTGGTGCCAAGGCCGTTGAAAACAAGATCCACATGCACGACCTGCACGCTACGATCCTGCACCTGCTGGGCATGGATCACGAGCAGTTGACCTATCGATATTCAGGACGCGACTTCCGCCTAACGGACGTCCACGGGCATGTCGTCAAGGACATCTTTGCCTAGTGGGAGCGGTGTTGAGCAGGGTCAAGGTCGTCGCTATCGACTTCGAAGTTTACCGTTACCCCTGGTGATCGCTTCGTAGACCGTTTCGGCCATCACCTTGGCACCGGCCGCGTTTGGATGCACCCCATCAGGGATATTCTCCGGCATCTTTGATAACGGTGTGTAGAGGTCAATCAGACGACATTTGGTCTTTCTGGCAACCGCTTCGACGTGGGGAATCACTTCACCACCGACGATTGCTTCGCTGATCCCGTAAGCTGTTTTTGGAACCGGTACCGGTTTGCACAAGTAGACGATTGGCTTGCTATCAAGTGAGCGGAAGTGTTCGATCATGGCTTCAAGGTCAGCGGGAAACTGTTTACTGAATTTCCAGTTCTGTGGTTTGCTGTCATTCGTGCCGAGCTTGATGATCACGATATCGGGTTGAAACTCGGCGGCTTGTGTGAACTGCTCACGCTCCCAGTAAGGAAAATCTCCCTGCTTCAGCAGCGTTGCACCACTTCGACCGAAGTTGCGCACGTTGGCACGCTCACCAAGCAGTCGATCAAGGACCTGTGGGTAGGCGTTGACTTCTCTGTTTTTAACCCCGGCGCCAAACGTGATGCTGTCGCCCACACAGGCGATTTTCAGCGGACCCTCATCCGCCCTGGTGGTGGCGGTTAGGGAGAAGCTGAGTAGCAGGGTCAAAAAGAGTCGTCTGTTCTTGATCACCGCCGTCATGTCCTTTGTGTCCCCTGGGAAGGTGAGGCAGCCCGCAAAGAGGAGATGCCCGGGGCGTTCTGTTAGCATCATACGAACACGTTTGATCGCTCGATGCAACCAAGCGTGTTTTCAATTCACGCTCCACCTGTCTCCAGAGGGACATCTGCCGGATGGAACAGCCACTCATCAATGCCTCGGTCACGCTCAAGGATGCGATCGCCGGGACGAATTTCTCGACCGTGGACTGGGTGATTGTCTCGGCATACCTGATGATCTCGGTGGTGATTGGCCTGTTGGTAAATCGTTATGCCAAGAGCATGGCTGCTTATATAGGTGCTGGTCGCAGCGTCGGTACCTGGCTGGGGATTGCCACCATGACAGGTACCGAGTTGGGGCTGGTGACGGTCATGTACAACGCGGAAGTTGGCTACCGCGATGGATTTGCTTCATTCCATATCGGACTGATTTTCGGCGTGATGGTACTGATTATTGGGCTCACCGGTTTTATCGTCGGCCCGCTTCGCCGTCAGAAGGTGCTGACCATTCCGGAGTATTATGGGAGGCGGTTTAATCGCAACACCCGGATCCTCGGCGGTATTATCCTGGCAACGGCCGGCATCCTGAACATGGGTGTGTTCTTGAGTGTTGGTTCCAAGTTTCTCGTTGGCATCACGGGGCTGAATCCCGATGCGATGGCGGTTCCGATTGACTTTACCCCGCTTTTAGTACCAGCCTAAGTGAGAGAATCGGGGTTAAGTAACTCGGCTGTGTTCTGGAGGCTGAGGCGTAGCCGAAGCTGGAAGAACACAGCCAACCGCATACGTGGCGGGGGTCTGG
>Ga0310123_10001769_pt1 | contig 17725 bp, 9 predicted proteins | sample CB6_AW_1057_MG_FD_203505 | JGI IMG/M metagenome (GOLD analysis project Ga0310123, IMG submission 203505) | Marine microbial communities from Western Arctic Ocean, Canada - CB6_AW_1057 | ecosystem: Environmental > Aquatic > Marine > Oceanic | place: Canada: Western Arctic Ocean | collected... | reverse complement strand
CGCCGATTACAAAACCGAACATCAGGTGCTTGGTAGCGTTAGGAAGATCGTAGAATCCGACCATTAATCGCATTCCACCTCTCCATCCAACCCAAATGCCCAAAATGCCGATGCTGAAAGCAATCTGCACCTGCCACATCGGGATGTCGAGGGTCGCCACGATGCTGTCGTCCCGCCTTCCTGTCTTAGCATTGTCCGGTTCTACGAACCGCATCCGTTGCATTCAAACGGGACGGCTTGAGACGCAGGGGCATGGCGCTGGAGGGTCTGAAGGCCGGCATTACTGGTGCACTCGCTCGACTGAAGGGCAAGAGGAAACTCGATGAGGCCGAGTTAAAGGCCCTGAGTCGCAACATCCGCCGCTCACTGCTAGAAGCGGATTTCAACGTCAGGCAGACCAAGGAAATCACCGAACGGCTTGAGGAGCGGATGACCGATGAAGAATTGCGGCCTGGTTTGACTCTGCAGACTCATGCGATGAATATCATCTACACCGAACTGGTGAGGATGCTGGGTGCTACCAGAGAGATTCGTCCCCACAACCAGACCATCCTGATGGTTGGTTTGTATGGTCAAGGTAAGACTACCACTACCGCAAAACTCGCTGATTGGTGGCAACGACGTCACGGAATCAAAGTCGCAGTGATTGAGGCTGACGTACACCGACCCGGTGCTTACGCACAATTGTCTCAACTACTTGCTGACACACCCGTGGAAGTCTATGGTGAGCCAGAGGAAACCGATGCTCTGACCATTGTTCGTAATGGTCTGGCAAAAGTTGGTAACGCTGACGTGGTCATCGTCGACACCGCCGGCCGAGACAGGCTCGATGCCGATCTACAAGATGAATTGGACCGCATCCACAAAGTTGCGAATGCAACCGAGAGATTCCTAGTCATTGATGCGCAGGTCGGCCAAGCTGCTGGACCTGTCGCGGCCGGATTCCATGACCTAGTCGGGGTGACTGGTGTAATTGTCACCAAATTGGATGGTACTGCCCGCGGTGGTGGTGCTCTTTCTGCGGTGGCGGCTACCGGGGCTCCAATCTGCTTCATTGGTGAAGGAGAGAAAATCGCTGATTTGGAGAGATTCGAGTCAAACCGATTCATCTCAAGGCTACTCGGAATGGGAGATATTCAGGGCCTCATCGACCTTGCACCGGACTCATTGGACGCTGAGGAGGCCATGCGACTCACAGAACGAGTGATGTCCGGACGATTCACACTCAATGACATGTACAAGCAGATGGAGATGATGAGCAAGATCGGCACGGTCGACCGCATAATGTCACATCTACCTGATGCCATGTTCGGTGGGATGGCGAGCATGAACAAGCGTCAGGCCGAGGAGACTCAGCGCAATCTTGAGCAGTATCGAGTAATCATGGACTCGATGACTCAGGAGGAGAAGAATGATCCTAACCTCCTCAAGTCAGAGAGAATCAAGCGGATTGCACAGGGTTCTGGAGTACAGGAAAAGGATGTGAGGGGCCTGCTTACACAGTGGAACCGCAGCCGTAAGATGATGAAGGGAATCAAGGGCAATCGCCAGATGCGTCGACAAATGAAATCGATGATGGGTGACATGGATGACATGGACCTCCCCATGTGAGGTGAGCATATGGAGCGGCGCTTCGCTCTGATTGGACATCGGGCCCAAAGCAGTGGCAAACTTCCTCTTAACGACCTGGCTGGTGCTGCAGGTAGAATGGACGTGCTTGTCCGAGCGGTGAATATCGCTCTTTTCCTCTCTCACGGAATGCGTACAAACTCACATGTCACGTTGCATCTGATGGGTGGACCCGGTCCTGCTCGCAGAATCTGGTTCGACGGCTCAAGATTGCAGGGTGTGCATCCTGATGAGCGAGCGATTGCTGGCCAAATTGCCAAAGTGCTGAGGGAACCTGTGCCGGCCATCGGTGCACTGGTGGAGATTTGGCCGGGACTGTGGCACTCTGGAGGTGACGTCAGCACCACCATAGCAGAATGGCAGAGGGAGCAGGTCAAACTCATCCATCTTGATGCAGATGCGCCACGGCTGTGGGCAGAAGGTTCAGCACAAGAAGGTGGGGCGACATACGAAAGGCTCGGCTTTTTTCTTTCTGATGACAAACCCTTCACAGCCGATGAGTTACGGGCATTGCAGGAATCTACTGATGCTCGCTCGCTTGGAGATGAGTGGTTGCAGGGTCATGCCTGTATCGCTATCATTCACCAAATCCTCGACAGGGGTGTAGAGTTGAACCTGAGTGAGTGAAAACTTACTTCCATGCTTAGTCTGAACTCAACCACCGCGGTAGACCGCCCCCGTCGCTATTGAGAGCAGCTGTAATAATTACCTCATTCAATCCAAGTGGGTGGTTGATTGGCCATGCGGAAAGTGGTGTAATAGCGACTGCGCCGTCGGTGACTGCCACACAATCTGTGTCCGGTAATTCCTCGTCGACAATGGTCGCCGCACCAACCTCAAACGCAACCCCGATATTCTCGATATCCTTACTGTTGGTGGCGTTCCGATACCAGCGTGCGCCTAATGCCACTGTTCTTATCTCACCATTCCATTTCTCAGGAAAATTCACGTTGAGCAGTAGGTCACCATTGGCGAAAGCCGCCCTGCATCTCTCATCCAAAGACAACTCCTCGTCATCCCATGGGCGTCGGGCTGTACCTTCTGGACGCAGCAGGTTCTCTGGCTGCTCAGGCAGATACGATAGTGCTGCATCAATGGTTGCGAGCAGTGCGTCCATGCTTGCATCGAAATCTGTGTGTTGGTAAGTGCCAAGGCTAGCGGCAATAGCCGGCATTCCGTAAAGGCCGGCTTCACGAGCTGCAGAGACTGTTCCAGAGTGCATGACATCGACCGATAGATTCGGTCCGAAATTTACACCACTGATGCACAGTGTGGGTTTGATGTTAGGAGCCCATGCTCGCATGCCCCCCTCAAGGGCAACTATCACACAATCACATGGTGAGCCCGCAATAGAGAATACCCGGAGTGGAGGGCCTCCTTCTGCAAGGCTCAGTGAGGCGACAATGTCGTCTCGCACCTTGAATGAGAGATCTCTATGCAGACTCAGTCTCATCCCAGATGCCGACTGCTCAGCCTCAGGTGCCAGAACGAGAACGGGGTGGCCTCGGTTGTGTAGTGCGCGTATCAGCGCATGAAGACCCGGCGCTTCTACACCGTCATCGTTGGTCAGAAAAATTGCTCGCTTCGCCTCTGCCATCCCATCACCACGTGCGCGAGTAGCCCCCTGTTCAAGAGTGAAGCGGCGTGCTCACTCAGCCTCATTTGAGTGGTTAGTCGCATCGATAGACAAACGCCGTTGCGTACCCACTATTGCTAAGGCACATCCAAGAATCATCAGCGGCCCCCCGACAAGAGTCCAAATCCCCGGCACATCCTCAACTCCCAAAAGCCAGCCAATCAGTGAGCCGATTAGTGGCTCCAACACTACACCGACTGAGATAACCAGAGGTGGTAGCCAGCGAAGCGAGGCATTGATTCCAGTATGCCCCGCAAGCCCAGGACCCAATGCAAGATATGCCACAGGTAGCAGCCATGCAAGGTCAAGCCATCCAAAGGCGGCAATTGATGGAACAGATTGGGATAGTGTAGCATCTTCAAACAGGCAAGCCGACGCTGTCAGAAGCACGGCGGAGAGCATGGTGACTGGAAATGCGTAGATGAATAATGGCATTCTTTGCTGGTTGCGCAGCACCCTGCCTGCCGCAAGATACCCGACGATTGCGAGCGCTCCGAGAAATGCTGCTGCATCTCCAATCAGTGTTACCTCACCACCACCGCTAGCGTCCTGCAATGCAATGGCGGCACCACAAAACCCGAGCAGGGCTCCTATAGACTCGAAGCGGTGTGGTGTGTTGCGGATAATGAACATACCAACTACGAATACCAATGGATGAGCGGTGACGAAAAGCAAACTGTGCGTCAAAGAAGTCTCATCCAGTGACCAGACCCATGAGCCGAAATGCAACCATAGGCAAATCCCAGAGCCGACCAGAATCAAGCCATTATTGCCTGAAAACCAGCGCGCTCTCTCCTCGCCGCTTGCACTTCTATATTGGAATATGAATGGGATTAGCAGCACAAGAGAGGTTGCTTGCAGACGCCAAGATGCTTTCAGCAGCGGCCCAACTCCCTCCATTGTACGAAATACCGCGCCTGCGCTGCTAACCGCTAGAATGGCAACGGCCAAAATGAGCCAAGCCTGCATCGGTGGAGTTCCGTTGCCTGCGGATTGTCCTGAGAGGGCTTGCACTGCCTCACCATCACTCGACTGCTTCTTCCTCCAAGCTGGACGATTGGCCGAAAATTCCAGCAGCGCGGAATAGCAGGTATACCCCACTGGCAAGGGCCGCGTTGATGAGGATGAATCCAGTCATTCGAATAATCCAGTACGCCGCTCCATCTGCAATTGCTGTCTCATCTATGACAGCGAGGACCGCAGCTTCCACTCCAAAGAATGCTTCACCGGTCAACGCACCGGCTGCAATCATGAATGTCATCAGCAGCATCAGTGCTCGTGTTCGCTCGGCTTTGCCGCTTCCCTCAGCCTCCTTGACCTTGTCAACAGCCGGCTTGAGACGCTTTGCTTCCCACATGTCGCGAGCGCCTCCGCCAATCAGCATTGGGAAGGTGTATGGCGTCGGCAAATACATGCCTAGCCCGAAGGAGGTGCCCATCCCAGTCACCCATTCTACGAAGGCCCCTAGTGCGAAACCAACAATCAGAGCCGAGATGTTGCCTTGCCCTTGTGATAAGATGACGGTGAATCCTGCGAATGCGTTGGCCTGCGGTGCAAGCAGGTCAATCTGTCCAGTGGCGAGCATCTGGGATAGGAAGATGGCGACACCAGCACCTAGAACGGCTCCGGGAACGACTCCCATGATGTTGCCTTTGGAAATGTGATAAGGTCGATTGCCAATGTAGAGGCTGTTCTTGTAATCAGCCACGACGGTGCCTGACATCGATATGGCCGAACCGAAAACAGTGGTACCTACGAGAGCCATCAGAACTGCTTGAGTCGCGGACAGGCCAAGTGGGTCACCGATTCCGAGGAAAACGCCAAGCAGCATCAGTAGCACGATGAATGAGGTGCCAGACACCGGCTCAATACCGGTCTCACCCATCACACGCACCGCAATGGCACCGAGCAGGAACGTGGTCAGTAAAACGACCGTGGCGAAAATCAAGGATGCACCCAAGGGGAAGCCGCCAATCCAGAAGATGAGTGCCATGAAAAAGAAAGCAATCAGCATGAAGGCGGGGATGTGATTCAATGGCCACTCGTACCAGCCCTTTCCATCAATGTACTCTTGGCCTTTCTCACCGGTGAAAGCACTGGCAATATCACCAAAAATCATCACGAAGGTTGGGGCCATCTTCAGCAGCCCGAGCAGGCCTCCACCCAGAATGGCTCCAATGGCGATTGTTCGAACCACACTCTTGTATACAGTCCACTGCACTACACCTCCCATCGATTGCACGAGCACATACTCACCAGAAGCCGCATCATAGAATGGCACATTGAAGTAAACAGCCCAAGGTATCAGCCAGAACCAAGCGACGAAGGAACCTAAGTTGACGAGAAAGGCAACGCGGAATTTCATGAACCAGCCGATTGCGAATAGGGTTGGGGACAACTCAAGGCCTAGGAAGGTGTATGCGAACGGATTAGAGGGATCCCACATAGTGATCCCATTGGCAATGGAATGGCCATCGACCAGTTCGGATGGCTGATGTATCCACCTATGTGAATAGACAGACGCAAGGCCCCATTCATCTCCCGACAATGATACGGCGACCCAGTCAGCCAATGTGAGTTGTTTAGCCCAGAATAGTGGATAGTCAATCAGGAACATGAAACCCATGGTCAGAACGGTCCACAGACCGACAGTCTTCAGACTGCCACGCGCTTCTTCCGCTGCACCAGCACTGACATCAGAAGCGATGTCAAGCATCTTGAGGGTAGCCTCGAAACCGGGCATCGGCAGTGGGTCCTCGACAAGCCAGACCCTGCGGAAGATGATGAAATACATCACTCCGAGGAAGCCGGCAAACATCGAAGCGATGATGCCGATGAAGGCGAGTTGCCAGATATTCGGGTCGGCAATGATGGGGACCAATTCACCAGTTACACTGTCCCTAATCCAGTAATCTGAGTTGAAGGCTAAGAGGAATATCGCGGGGAAGGTGAAAATGAACCCAGTCGAGGCGTGTGTTGCCCCAGTGGTGGCGCTGGTAGCGATATTGACCTCTGAAGGAGTCCAACGCAAAGCCATGCCGAGCAAATATGCGACGTACCATGCTGCAGATACTGCGAGTCCGATTTTCAGGCCAATGTAGGCTGTCACTCCACTGAATACAGCACCGATGCAGATGCCAATGAGAATCTTGCCGAGGCTCCAATGGCTGACCTCAAATGACTCCTCGACATTCTTCTCTTCCAGATACTGTTCGAGTAGACCTGTGTTGAGGTTGTTGTACATGTCCTCATCAAGCCAAGTGAGTGTACCGGCCTCGATCGCAGCGATGCCTTTTGGCGTCAGCGGCTGCCTGTAGGCTGACTTTCGGACTCCACTCATTGGACACACCGCTCCGTAGGAGCGTGATGGCGTTGACGCGTCGGATAATTAGGTTTGATGGGGAGGATGTGAGCAGACGAAGACATCAATCGGTAGTCATTAGGCGTCCGTATTCCTGCGAAACCAACTCGTAGCCCAGACTTCGGTAGAGTTCGCGTGCGGCATCATTCATCACATACACTGTCAGTCTGACCTCATCGGCACCGCCGTTCATGCACTCACGTTCTGCCGCCTTGATTAGTGCCGTAGCAACGCCACGCCGCCGTGCATGCTCCTCGATGAAAACATCGGCGATTACCCAAACTATGTGAGAACCATCGATTAGAAATCCGTCTGGTGAAATGGAACATATGCCAACCAAATCGCCATCGAGGGAAGCGGTCATTAGACGGCCAAGCTTCAGGCGATTCTCAAGGAATCTCGCCACTCTCTCTGTATTGAATTGACGTGTCAAGACTTCCATTTCCCCGCGCCAATCCAAATTCTGCTGGTCCTCAAGAAGCGTCCACCACATCTCGACAATTCTATCCAAGTCGTTGATGTTGGCGACTGAGACAGATAAGGAATCTACTGTTGTCACCAAAGGGATACCCACTCACCCTAAGTCAGGGATTGTGATGATGGTTCCGGCTCAATGGTCGCGGATGATTTTGTACCGACCCATTGCTTCCATCCAGAGGATTTCACCGCCAGCATCGAGTGACATACCATCTTCAAGAGGAAGGATTAGCGTAGCGTAGGTCTTGTTGTCCATGGCATGCACCTCGCTGCCCTGAATGTGTGTGATGATGGCTGAGCCCTTCTCAATCATCGGGACGTTAATCGAATCCGTAACTGGAGAGACATAGCTGCGCTTCTGGCCAGTGAAAATGTCCTCCAATTCGATGCGAGCCTTTGCACCTCCGTGCTTGCCCGGCTTGGACTTGGACATGCCTAGAATCTTGTACGCATTCTCATCTAAAGCGATGTATCTGCCGACCTTCAGAGTACGAACCTCGACTCGTGCCGTTCCTGGCATATTAATCCCGATTGTCGTCGGCCTGCGCCGCCTTATCAGGGTTCGTATCAGGGTTCGTGCGCAGGTTCAATGATGTTCTAATCGTAATCATAGAATCCGCTGCCACTCTTTCGACCGAGGCGGCCTTCCTCGACCATCTGAACCAGCAGTGGGGCGGGCGCATATTTGTCATCACCAAGACCTTCGTGCAAGACATTCATGATGTGCAGAACCGTGTCAAGGCCAATCAAGTCAGAAAGAGCAAGTGGGCCGATTGGATGATTCATTCCGAGTTTCATTATTCCGTCGATTGCTTCAGGTTCCGCAACTCCATCCTGCAGTGTGAGGATGGCCTCGTTCAGCATCGGACACAGGATTCGATTCGAGACAAAACCGGGCGAGTCATTGCAGCAAAGGGGAATCTTTCCCATGCGCTCAGCAACCACGTTTACTGCTACAGTGACCTCTGCGGAGGTCTCGCTGCCATTGATAATCTCAACGAGTTTCATTATTGGAACTGGATTCATGAAATGCATACCTATGACATTGTCGGGTCGCTTTGTATGGCTAGCGATTTCATTGATGCTGATGCTGCTGGTATTCGACGCTAGAATTGTGGATGGCTTGCAGATTTCATCCAATTCTGCGAATGTCGAGAACTTCAGTTGAGGAATCTCAGGAATCGCCTCAACCACGAGGTCGGAATCAGCGGCCGCGCTTTTTTCGGTCGAAATTGAAACTAGGGCGAGGGCCGCTTCAGCTTCCTCCTCAGTCATCCTCTCCTTGTTGACCAAGCGACTCAGGGAATTCTCAATACTGCTCAATCCAGCGTCGACATATTCCTGCTTGATGTCTATCATGACAACATCGTAACCCGCACAAGCCGCCACCTGTGCGATTCCATTGCCCATTTGACCGGCGCCAAGAACCGCGATGCTGTTGATTTCCATGTCAATGGCCAACAAAGCCTGCTCCATAGCCGTTCGGGTATGTGAAAGAGCAACTAAACCGGGCGTTCCACCCATTCGTCCATCTCTTCAGTGCGATACCACCACGTGCCATCGTCATCCTTCCACCACTCAATGCCATCATCATCGACGGTATAGTTCGGGTCATCCTCTGGCTCAAGATACTCCTGCTCCTGCTGCTGATCTGCGATGTCCTCGCGAGCCATTTCTGATTCAATACGACTGGTAGAATTGGAGAGTGAAGGTGAGTCCTTCTTATTCAAGCGAGTTGACAATACTGCACCGGCCGCTCCAAGCCCAATAATTGCAAGGAGGACGACCACAATCAGCGCGATGGTGCCGGTGGACATTCCACCTGTATCCTTCGTGTAGGTTAGATTCTGGCCAAGACCATCTGTCCCATTATCCACATAAATTGGGTTCATCCCGTTTGGACAACCTTGGTGAGAATAGATAATTTCTCCTTCAACTGCATCAACCGGGCAACGGTCCGGCCTGTGTGCATCCTCGATGAAGATGCCAGGCCAAGGTGGACTTGCCTGCTGCCTCATCTCATCATTCATCCAAGAAAGGTCGTCGTAGTTGTCGTACCATCCATCGCCATCAGCATCTGCCCACTGGGTAGCAATGTTCGCAACAGCGTCGGCTCCATCTGGAACATCCCAATGCGCATCGGGGTCTGAATATCCATCCCCGTCTTGGTCGGGGCATCCTCGCCTGTCTTGTGTGGAAGTCCCCGCCTCCAATGGGCAGTGGTCCCCATTGGTCCCAGTGGAATTGTCTGGAAATCCATCACCATCAGAATCCACAGATTGAGTCCCATCGAATGGGTACTCATCATACGCGTCGAAGTGACCATCCCCATCGCTATCACGTTCAATATCCGCACATCCATTGGCATCGACATCGGTCGCTACTTCTGGTGGAGTATTCGGGCATAGATCATCGGCATCGCTCACACCATCGGTGTCTGAATCACGCTCGGACGGGCCACAGCCAACAGCGTTGACCAGTGCGATTTCATCTACTGCAGTCTGGGGGCAGTCATCGGGCAGATTCCCACTCAGTGAATCCCCGTATCCATCGTTGTCAATGTCTGAGTGTTGAGTCTCATCATATGGGAAGGCGTCCAGTGTGTCAGCCCAACCATCTTCGTCAGCATCCGGGCATCCGACAAGACCCCCTAATGTCGATGAGCCGGCATTATCTGGGCAGTCATCTGCAAGGAATCCGCTTGAGTTGTCACCGTATCCATCGCCATCACGGTCCTTGTGCTGGCTGATATCAGCGGGGAAGGCGTCGCCATTCTCATTTCGACGTAAACCATCCACTACTCCTAACCAAGTGTAGTTATCACCGACTCCGTCGCCATCGAAGTCGGCCCACTGGGTGCCATCTAACGGGAATAAGTCGCCCTCGTCCGACCACCCATCACCATCAGTGTCCGGGCAACCATACCTGTCGTAAATTGAGGTTCCATACACCGTGGGACAAGCGTCGGTCAGATTGGCGCCGGGGTCATTGTTGTCGCCAAAGCCATCCCCATCTTGGTCCTCCCATTGTGATGGTTCGTTGGGCAATGCATCGCCTGTGTCGGCCCATCCGTCACCATCGGTATCAGGGCAACCAAGGGTAGGTTGAATACTCAGACCATAGGTGTCCCGGCAATCATCGACGTCGTCCATATGACCGTCGCCATCACTGTCGCGCTGACTGTCAGAGCAGCCGAACTCGTCAACTGAATCATATTCGGTGGACGGTGTCCACATACAGTTGTCGTCACCATTCCAAATCCCGTCGCCGTCGTCATCTGGGAGGATACTGCGCATGTTGATGCCGATTCGATCGTAAGACAAAACTCTCGAATAGGGGTCCATCCTTACGAAACCGGAGTCGTCGAAATTATCCTGACCCTCCTCGGATAACATCCATGAAACGAAATCTCGAACTAAATCAAGGTCGGACTCCCTGAACACCAGCCGATAATCATCTTGGAATGGCCAAAGCCCCAGTGAACTGTTTTCAACCGTTGGTATGATGGGTGTGTTTCCAGCGTTGAAGGCATCCTTGGCACCGTGTGTCCAGTTGTCGTACACAGGGATATTGAATACTGAACCGTTGGTATTGAGGGCGACACGTAATTCTGTGATGCCGATAACATCGTCGTTGGCAGACACACCGTCGACAATCTCATCACGGTTCTCCAAAACCATTCGTAGGCGTTCGAAGTCGGATGCATACCAGTCTTCAGGGAAAGCGCAGTGGTCACAGAACATAAAATTCTCAATCATCTGTGGCACTGAACGGTTTTCCCATCGGTGCATGATGTGAATTGCCTCATTAGCGCAAGAGTTGTGTAAATCTCTCCATTCAACCTCGCCGTCATCATTGTCGTTGGGAACTATAGAATCCCAATCAACACCTGGGTGAACACCGCCTCCTGATGTCAGAGTTGATTCAGATGCACCGGAAATAATCCAACGTAGTTGGCCCATTGAAAGACCGCCGCCGATGGTATTGATGCATTGCCTCGCAGCACTGCTTGGCTTAATCATCAATGATGCCGGCATTCTTGCTACTGGCACTTCGATCAGAATGTCTCCAGTTTGGTCACATTCGCGCATGCCGCTGACAGAATAATTGCTCAATGGCGTGGTTAACTGGCCAGAAGCTGTGCTGGAAGAAGCACCAAGCAGCGGCGAAACCGCATGCGGATTGAAGCCGTTGCACTGATTTTGAGTCACTTGTTTCACAGTACTGTTGTAGTGATTAGGGATGAAATCGGAATGTGAGTACAAGTATTCACGGAATTCGCTCTGCATCAACTCGCCGGTGACATCTCCACCAAGCCATAGGTAGGAGTCCGTCGAAAAGAACGTGTACACCCGACCATAGTATCTAGCACCGAAGTATATCTTGGTCTCATCAAGCGACCAAGCGACATCACGCGCACCACGACGACCTGAACCGCCCCATCCACTGCCGCCAGGGAAATCACCAAAACTAGCCTCTACAGTCCAATCTGATGTTCGGATAATCCATGTAGGGTCATCATCATTTGTAGCCAAAACCAGATGTGTTCCTGCACGGTTGAAAGCTACTTCATTCACATCGGAACTATAGGAAATGTTGGTGAGCAACGTTCCATTCTGAGCATGATAAACCCGAACATGGTTGTCTGAACTGCCCGTTACAATCCAATTGCCATCAGGACTCCAGTCCAAACCCAGAGTGGTGCCACTGTTGTTGTGGCGGTTGTAGAATTGCGTTCCGTTGTTCACCCAATGAACTGATAATTCCTCGGCATGGGTGAATGCGATAAAACGCCCGTCTGGACTACATTTGATGTTGTAAACATCATCGCCTTCAGACGTAATACGATTCATTATGGTCCAATTTGAGGTGTAGTATGTTGTGACATTGCGGTCTTGCCCACCGACATGCAATAGGCTGCCATCTGGGCTGAATACTAACGCATACATGTCTTCATCGTGATTAGCAGATAGATTAACCAGTGGGTCAGCAGAAAGGTTTGTCCAATTCATCGTGAAAACATGAACTGAGGCGTTGTTGTTATTTTCGTAAGCAGCTACTGCGAGTAAAGAACCGTTTGGAGAGAAATCCAAATCACGAGGGTTGTTGACAACTTGTGCCAAGGTGGACATTTGATTCCCAGCGGCATCATACAGATAGACATAATCACCACTGTCAGCACCAGCAGCAAACATTCCATTCGGGGCGACATCGAGGGCGCGGGACATCGAACTACGCGAACTTGATGTTGATACGGTATTGGCATAATCGGCGTCTTGGAAATCTGATATTGTCCCCTGCACAGTATCAGGTGTTCCGTCTCCATTTTCATCGGGACATCCAACGGTACCAACAGTGGAATTACCATAAGCGAAGGGGCAGTCATCAACCTCATCGTCGTAGCCATCTCCATCTCCATCTACTGCGGAAACAGAAGTCAGAGTAGTGGAGCCGAGCATGAGCAATGTCAGCAGTATTGCTCTCGTGCGCGTACCTCGCATGGGCGCTAAGCCACTCCTTCGACGTTTGATGTTGTCGAATCCGTGACTCAATCGTTATCTTTAATTTCCTCGTCGCTGACGACTCCGTCACCCATCTTGTCATCGAAATCATCGATAGATGATTCATCCCTGCCTTCAAGCACAAGTTCAACGTCTATAGGCGTCCACTCCACTTCTTGTCCATCCTCGTCTTGCCGTCGCGAGAAGGCTCTCCAGGCAAATCCAATCAAAATTAGCGCGGAGAGCATCGCAAGGTTGAGCACAGAACCCAAAGTGCGAATTTCCTCACCCACTGTTGCCTCGGGTGCAATCATTGTCTCAGCTAGTGTGAGATGTTGGCGATTTCCCGCGGCATCTTCGACTTCCAGCGTTGCTATCCACTCGCCCGGACCTGTATTTGTGGAATAGATTCGGGATTCACCAGGATTATCCGGAGCGCTTCCGTTCTCAACAAAAATTGTCTCTCCATTTCTCTGCAGGGCTAGTGACCAAGACACAATGTCGTCATCTAGTAGCACTACTTCGACGCCCATCGTACATTCTGCCTCGAGTGGGGGTGCCCAGATAGCGTTGGAGGGGATTCGGCCGCAGTCGGTGTCCTGCCAGCGCATCAGAGCCGCAGGAGCCGAGTGATCTACCTCCACCATGATACTCGCCGAACCAGTATTGTTGGCAAGGTCGGTCTGCGAAGTGGTGAGAATATACTGATTGCTAGCATGCGGCAGCATGGCCCAGATCTCGTAGGTGCCAGCGGGCCTACATGGAGCGTCGGTGACAATGCCGTCTACTTCGATAGAAACGTTCAGGCGATATTCGCATTCACCCTCCACTGCAATTCTGTCTCGATAGGTTGCTGTGCCGTATGCGGGTGAATCGATAGATACGATGGGGGTGCCGGTGTCCAATGTCACCTGCAGTCGGTAGACGAACATCAAGTCCAGCGCTTGCAAATGGAATAGCAGACTGTTTTCTCCTTCGACGAGGTCAATTGGTTGGGAAACACCGCCATCACTGACTGCATAAAGTGAACCATTTGAGTTGTTTAGCCCAGTCGCAGTATGCCACCAAGCATAGGTTTGGCTCGGACCCAAAGTCAGGTCAGCGAATACTCGAGTTGTGTTGACGTGTGTCGAATTCCACGGCGCTGAAAGATCAGGAAGATAGGTTTCGTATGGGAGTACGAAGGCGCGACATTCGCGGGCAGTATTTGGAATCGCAACACCCGATACGCCGGTCAAATCTGAAGCAATGATGCAAACGGTGTGGTTGCCAGTCCAGTCAAGAATGAAGGTCTGCTCACCAGCCTCACCAATGAATCCGGGCACAACTTGAGATTCGCCGTTAATTTCGACAATTTGCACTCCCAGCTCGTTGACTGACCAATTCATTGTCAGGAAGTGGTCAGTAAGAATGGCGGCAGGCTCTGGCTCATTCCACGAAATGACTGGTGCGGTTCTGTCAATGTTCAACAATCGCCACATATCGCCGTGGTTACCGGCCCAATCCTCGACTTCAAGAGTGATAGCGAACGGTCCATCATCAACCAAAGTGATGTCAAATGCGAAGATGAATTCAATCATTGGCGGTGGTGTCCATGTGCGGCCTCGCATATGAGATGATGAATCTGAACCCCATGGGGGCGAAGAGACCGATTGGCAATCTCGGAAGACCGATACTGCAGTCTCAGGCTCCCACGGGTCTTGGTATTCCCTCAGGCTCAAGCAGGCAGTTTTGACATCGAATATCGCTGTTGTTCGAATCTCACCAATTGAGATGTTGAATGGAGAGGTGGAGGCATCGAGATTCACCTCAGAACCAGCCCAATGTTCAGCACTGATTCCGTCGATGGTCATCTGCGGATATACCGGGCCATTCTCTGGACCCCACGGGTCATGCGCGATGTCAAAAGACAGGTTATTCCAGTTGCCAGCCGGGTCTAGAGCGACTACTTCGAACACGTTGAGGTCAACCCAACTCCACGTTGAGGCATCCCATGGGTCACCACTCATGACATCACCTTGATTTGGTGACCAATAGGTTGGGTGTAATTCTATAGATGGTGTCGATATACCGGTAATTTGGTCCACTTCAAGCACTGAGCCATTGAACCATAACGTCGCCTCAGGGTCGGTCTGAATACGGATATCATCGATGTGAGAGCGATTGTCGAGGAACTTCCATCCTTGCACGGCAATCATCGGTGCGGTCGCATCGTACTCGACCATCAAACTGCTCTGGTTCAGTAGATTGCGGATATCCAGCGCTGTGGCGTTGAAAGTCTGCCAGCGCTCATCAGGCTGCAGTGTCCAATTCAGCCAAGCAGCCCGAATAGTGACATCATCCCAACGTTCGGCAGGTGTCGTCGGTGTGGTCGGCGGGGTCCACTGCATATTTTGAGTAAGCACCAACCTATCGAATCGGATGCCATCCTCCTTCATCCAGACACTGATGGTATGCCGGCCAGCTGCTGGCACACTCAACCATGCTCGCCAGTTCAGTGTGGTGTTGTCAACCGCATTCGCCCACGTCCAGCCGGGCTGGTCTGTGGATAGCCCATTCCCACCATAGGTGGCAGGTTCCCCATCTATTCCGACATGAATGGAGTCACTGTCATCATCCACACGTAGCATACGCACCCAAATCCAATAGGTGCCGGCGTCGTTGAATTCGACCTGCCAAGACAACTCGCTGCCATTGGTAGAATCACCTGTGTCCACTCCTAGGTCGGGCTCCGCCTGCATGTAGCCGCTACCGGTGTACTGTGTTCCATCGGTAGCATTCTGCCAAGCAATGTTGCTGGCGTTGTCAGAGCCGGGCAAGTTCATCATCGCTGATTCGGCTTCCAAGGTGAGGATGCCGCCCGACTCCACAAAGTGTGAGCCGGCGCTATACATTCTGTTCTCATTCCAATGCGACCAGTTTTCCATCGCACCTTCAACGCGTGTACCATCAGCATACGATGCCTCGAGGGTAGCAGAACTCATGTTACGCCAATCATGAACAGGATTTGAGTCAAGGGTGAGCCGTGAAAGATTGAAGCCAGTGCCTAAATCGATTGAGGACAAGGAAATGTTGAGGGTTTGATTGGTTCTGGTGCCATCTTCCAAATCAAATTCTACCATCGGGGGTAATTCAAGCAGCGTGTAGGAGTATGGCAGTCGCAGCACACCGCCATTTGACAGAACCACATCGACCCATCCGGCCCAAGTTCCAGCCTCACTAGGCATGCTGTAAGAGAGATTCACCGCGGTGACAGTCGTGGGTACCATTCCACCAAGAGCAGAGGAGCCATTGCCATACAAATTGGAGATTTCAGAATTATTCAGAGCATCCCATCCTTCGACCACCAAGTCGGTGCCGCCGATTTCTGACCAGCGCAACCAGAAGGTCGCGTTCGGGCCAGGAGTTGCATATCCGTGCACGACGACCCAATACGTTCCGCTGGGGGGATTCAACAATGAAATCGATTCTTCGGAATTCCAGTTGCCACTTGCTGATACTTGCTCATTGCCCCAGTCCAACTGTCCGTTGTTGTTCTTGTCACGATATAGGTAGAGATCGAGATCCACTCCGCTGATGTGTGAGCCGATTTCAACCTCAATGAGTTGGGCTCCGGATACTGCGAATGGACGGATGTATGAAGCGGTAGTCACATCGTTCGCCGTGTCCGGATAGGCCAATTCACTCGGCAGATACTGCGGCTGAGTGAAGCCGTGTGCGGTCATGCTCACAACATCAAGCGGCAAGGTCGAGCCGATGTGATAGGAGGCATTGCCGTCAGCCATAGACCAGTCACGCACCACAGTGGATAGCCCCGCCCCGAGCGGTGCCACATATCCAACGGTGATGTTGAGGGGGTTGTCATTGGTGTTCACCCCATGCATGGCCGAGTGCAACAACATCTGCTTGGTTCCCGGTGAGTCATCGGCGATTATCATCTCATGACTGCTGCCGGTGCTGGTTTCCCAACCATAGATTCCAGAACCCCGGTCTTTGTTGGTCGAGCCGGTCTCGATTGCAACACTTCGTGGACCATAGGCAGCAGGGTCATCAGCATAGAATGGATGTGCAATCTCAGACATCCAGTGAACATCGACATCGGTGTAGGTATTGTTGGCCCAATCAACATCGATGATAATCGAGCCATTACCTGAAAGTGAGGTGGGCCAATCGAGGGTCAGGAACTTCCAGTCACCGGATTCAGACCGCCAACCCCAGCGTTGCGCACCTTGCAACCAAGTCTCCTCGTACAGCGTCTGATTGGACAGGTTTCCATCCACGGGTAATGGGGTGGCAGTGAATGGTCCATTCCAACCGACATTGGTGATGACCGGCCACGACCATTTTCGCACTGTGCCATTTGCAATCGCAGTCCCATTGGCATCGACCTCGTGAGCCTGCAATCGTAGCCCGTGTTGGCGCAGCCCACCATCTGCGTCGGGCGGCACATCAATGGTTACCGGTACAGTCATACTGCTATTTGCGGGCACAGTGACAAGTGAGGGCGCACTGATCCATGAATCAGAAGCCGGACCGAATGCAGTCCAGTCCATCTCGATGTGCAGGGGAGTCTTATCGGGAGCCCGAATGTATTCACGATAAACTCCGAGCAATAGTCCATCTCCATCCCAATCATGGGGATTCCCAACACGCACCTCGACTTGTGGAGAGGCGTAGACGTGCTCAGTAATCATAGCAAATTCAGAATTGGCCTCAGTCCAATCGCCATCGTCAACGTAGCCGTCTCCATCAGAATCATTCCACCACAGCCCATCGCCGTCGCTATCGGTCCAACGCCATATTCTCAGATAGATACGGTTCTCAGATTGGTAATTCTGGTCGCCATCGAATCCTTCACCCTCCATAACTGCCCTCGCTCGAATCAGCGTGGTGGCGTTGGGCAACGATAGATTCGCATCGCCCTTGATGTGCAGCGGGAATACGAAGTCTGGGCGGCCTGACTGATGACCATCCCAAGTGGAATTATTGCCGGTTACCGATGCCGAAGTGCTATCCCAAGTGGATTGGAAATACCTCAGTGGAACGAGTTGTGAAGGCGTGAGTGAGACTGAAAGGTTGGTCTGTCCACTATTGTGCAGCGTGAGATCCATCGTCTGATTC
>Ga0310123_10001766_pt1 | contig 17746 bp, 17 predicted proteins | sample CB6_AW_1057_MG_FD_203505 | JGI IMG/M metagenome (GOLD analysis project Ga0310123, IMG submission 203505) | Marine microbial communities from Western Arctic Ocean, Canada - CB6_AW_1057 | ecosystem: Environmental > Aquatic > Marine > Oceanic | place: Canada: Western Arctic Ocean | collected... | reverse complement strand
TCGAGATAGCCGAACACCGTTGGTGCGAAACCCTCCAGCGGAGACCCGACCTCGAGCCCGCGGTCGAGCTCCAGCGTCGCATTGTGACTCGCACCCACGAACTAGCGGCAATCATCGAGCAGAAGCTTCCGGTAACGCTTGATCTAGACCCCAAGCAGGTGGCCGCAAAGCTCCGCCGGCACACACCCATGCTAGTGGGTGAGGCGATCGTTGTCGATGCCGGGGCTATCGTTCCGTTCGTGCTGGGCTTCTGCGAGGATCTGTCATCAGGCACAGCCGGTGGGGCGGCAGGCCCGCTGGGCGAAACCCTCGACAGCGGGGGGCGTCGATATCGGGTCCTTGCTCGCGGCTTCGCTTGGACGACGGCAGGAGGCGATCCGTAGCAAGGCTCATCATGTCGGCGTTGCACCGGACCTACTCTGGCTCATAGCCGAGCTGGCAGCCGATCCGGTGGCGCACCGCCTCCAGCACACGCTCCTGACCGACCTCCCCGAGCGAGACGACGAACTCCGGTCGGTGATCGTCGAATGGAATCAAGGATTCTGTGCAGCCTGCGGGTCGTGGCCTGCCTTCGGAGAGCGGATCGGGCCGACGACGCGCCGATCGCTCCGGTGCTCCTTCTGCGGCTCGGCTTGGATACCTGCGCCTGAACAGTGCGTCTATTGTGACGAGTCTGGCGATTCGCTCCTCACTGCCGCCGTGGAGCCTACGCAGCCGTCGAGACGCCTCGAACTCTGCCGACACTGCGGCGGGTATCTCAAGTGCATCGACATCGGGCGAGCGACGCCGTTCCCACTGCTGCCGGTCGAGGATCTCGCAACGTGTGATCTCGATCTCGGCGCGGTCGAACAGGAATACTTCCGGCCCCCCATGCATACCTTTTCGACAGGCGATAGCTTGCCCTGTCCCCCTCCTCCATGCCATAGGCGGAGGACTATATAATTCGGACAAGGGTGGAGACGATGATACGACGCTGCGAATTCAGTTTGCCTGGGCCTGCGGGCGCCATCGTGGTCGCGGCTATCATGGTGCTGGTCGCTGTGTCGTTCTGGTCTGCCCAAACCGTCGCTCAGGACCGCGTACCACACGGACGCCTGTTCCCACCGGAGGATCTCGGTCTGCTCGAGGGCCCGGACCGCGACGCCTGGCAACAACCTGAGCAAGTCATGGATGCGCTCGGTATCGCTGACGGTTCGAGTGTGGCTGACCTCGGCGCTGGTGGCGGCTGGTTCACTGTGCGTCTGTCACGTCGCGTTGGGCCGAACGGGCGCGTATACGCTGAAGACATCCAGCCCCAGATGATCGAGTCGATTGCAAGACGGGTGAGTCGAGAAGGACTCGCGAACGTGGTGACCGTGCTGGGAACGCCGGACGACCCACGACTGCCAACCGATCTTGACGCCGTACTGATTGTGTCCACATACCCTGAGATGACCAACCCTGTAGCCCTCCTTAAAAATGTCGCTGTGTCATTGAAGCCGAATGGCCGTATCGGGATTATCGATTTCAGGCTCGAAGGCGGTGGCCCCGGTCCTCCCACCGACGAACGGGTAGAACCTGAAGCAGTTATTCGCGATGCCGAGCGCGCCGGTCTCCAACTGCTCGCCCGCGAGGAATTCCTGACGTACCAGTACCTGCTGGTCTTCGGTCGACCTAGGTCCGACCAACCGGCTCTGTAGCGTGACCCCAGTAACGACCCGTGAACGACAATGGCAACGGCGCTAACGATTGCCGGCAGTGATTCCAGCGGTGGAGCCGGAATTCAGGCCGATCTCAAGACCTTTGCCGCTTATGGGGTACATGGAGTGTGCGCCGTGACCGCGGTCACGGCGCAGAACGACGTTGACGTCACGTCGGTGCACGACGTACCGGCGGACGTCGTTGGCACCCAGATCGCAACGGTCGTCGGTCGTTTCGGTGTCAGCGCCACCAAGACGGGTATGCTTGCCAATCGAAGCATCGTCGAGGTTGTGGCGGCCTGCATCGACGAGCTTGACGTACCGTCAATCGTGGTGGACCCGGTCATCGTCTCGACGAGTGGGCGCCGCCTCCTGAATGCCGATGCCGTCGAGACACTCCGGACGACGCTGCTGCCGAGGGCCCGCTGTCTCACGCCAAACCGGATGGAGGCCGAGCTGATCGCCCGCTGCACCATCGAGTCGGTTGCCGACGCACACGACGCGGCACGACGAATCGTCGACCTTGGCGCTGGCGCGGTCGTGGTGACAGGCGGACATCTACCGACCGAGGAGGTGATTGACATCCTCTATGACGGCCACGACGTCATCGAGTTCGCCGGACCCCGTCTCGACGGCACGAACACCCACGGTACGGGGTGCACCTTCAGCGCTGCGATCACCGCGGCCCTAGCCCAGAACCGGTCCCTCGCCAGCGCCGTCGAAGCAGCGAAGTCCTACGTCTGCGATGCGATTCGGCATGGAATGACAGTGGGTGCCGGAACTGGCATCCTCGGGCACTTTCCAAACGGCATGTCGAACGGTCGTTAGTAGCGGGGCGGCTGTTATACTCAAAAAATGGCCGCTCCGCAGTTCCTCATCACACAGGAGCCGCTCGACGTCGACCAGATCGTCCAGACGGTTTTTCAAATCGCGAAGGACACGTCGATATCGAACGGGGCCGTCACATCGTTTCTCGGTCAAGTCAGAGGCCACAATCTTGGACAACAGGTGCTGCGACTGGAGTACGAAGCGTACGAACCGCTCGCGGTCAAGGCCTTCGCACAGATCGCCGTCGAATCCAGGGACCGATGGCCAGAGATCACCATCGCACTCCATCATCGCCTCGGGACGCTGGCGGTCGGCGAAACCAGTGTCGCAATCGCGGCCGCCTCTCCGCACCGAGCCGAGTCATTTGCCGCGTGTCGGTATGCGATCGAGCGGATCAAGCAGATCGCACCGATCTGGAAGCATGAATTCTTCGAGGGCGGCGACGTGTGGATCGAGGGTGCCACAGCCGATCCCGGCGACGAGGACGTGCGTGAAGACGCGTATCGACTGGCATGCACGTAACCGTCCGACTGTTTGCGCGTCTGAGAGACATCGCTGGCAAGAGCGAGTTGCGTCGAGAGCTTCCAGACGGTGCGACGGCGAGAGTCCTGTGGGATTCATTGGCGGCTGAACACACCGAGTTGTCGGGATATCGAGATACCGTCTCGACGGCGATCAATGAAGAGTACGCGAAAATGGATCATCCCTTGTCCGACGGCGATGACGTTGCGTTCTTGCCCCCGGTGTCGGGTGGATAACGACACCACTCGTACGTGAGGCTGTGACCAGAATGTTCGATAATCTCAACGCCGTCGAGGCGCGATACGACGAACTGATGAACCTGATCAGCGACGCCGCGGTACAAGCCGACCCGCACGAGTATCGCAAGCACACCAAAGCGCTGTCGGAGATCCAGAACCTCGTCGAGGCGTTCAGGGAATACAAGACGGTTGTCGAAGAAGCGGCTCAGGCCAAGGAGCTTGCCGAAGGTTCCGGCGAGGACCCCGAGCTCCGAGAACTCGCCCTCCTGGAGCTGACAGCTCTCGAAGAGCGTCTGGACACGCTCCTGGCCGAGATCAAGATCCTCCTGCTTCCGAAAGATCCAAACGACGAACGCAACGTCGTTCTGGAAATCAGAGCCGGAACGGGCGGTGACGAGGCTGGGCTGTTTGCCGCCGACCTCTTCCGAATGTACTCGCGGTTTGCCGAAACGCAGGGATGGCGGGTCGAGGTCTTATCGTCACATGAGACCGGAGTCGGGGCTCTCAAGGAGCTCGTGGCGTTGATCGAAGGCCAGCACGTCTATAGCCGTTTGAAATACGAGAGCGGAGTCCACCGGGTCCAGCGTGTGCCGGCCACCGAGGCTAGTGGCCGCATCCATACGTCGACGGCGACTGTCGCGGTGTTGCCAGAGGCCGAAGAGGTCGACATTCAGATCGACGCCAAGGACCTTCGGATCGATACGTTTTGTTCAAGCGGACCAGGAGGTCAGAGCGTCAACACCACCTACTCGGCCGTGCGAATCACGCACATCCAAACCGGTCTGGTGGTGTCGCAGCAAGACGAAAAGTCGCAGATCAAGAACAAAGCGAAGGCGATGAAAGTGTTGCGGTCTCGACTCTACGAGATCGAGCTGAAACGCCAGCAAGACGAGATTGCGCAGGACCGTCGGACGCAGGTCGGGAGCGGTGAACGATCGGAGAAGATTCGCACCTACAACTTTCCACAGAATCGCGTGACCGACCACCGGATCGGTTTCACGACCCACCGACTGACGCAGATCCTCGAGGGCGACGTCAGCGAGATTATCGATACACTTGCCACACACTACCAGTCAGCACAACTCCAGGAGGACAAGGTCTCCACATGACAACGGTCCGCGGCCACGTTGAGGCGGCTAGAGCCCACCTCGTCTCGGCTGGACTCGAACGTCAGGAGGCCGAAATCGACGCCGAGGTTCTGGCCCGAAACGTGCTCGGATGGGATCGCACGACGTATCTGTCGGATTGTCGAACCGAGGCACCCGATGGCTTTCCCGACCGGTATCATCGGTTACTAAAACGCCGAGCACAGCGGGAGCCCGTCTCGCTGATCGTGGGACGCCGGGAATTCTGGGGACTCGACTTCGCCGTGACCCAGGACGTGCTCACGCCACGACCGGAAACGGAAATCCTCGTCGAGGCGACTCTCGCGCGGGTCGACGAGTACGACCATACTCCGCACGTCGTCGATGTCGGCACCGGATCGGGTTGCGTGGCCATCGTTATCGCGCAGAACACAGCGGCGCAGGTGACGGCGACAGATGTCTCGCAGGCCGCGATCACTGTCGCTCGGCGAAACGCCGAACGCCACGGCGTGAGCGACCGGATTCGATACGTCTGCACTCCTCTCCTTGACCGTGTCCAAGATGTGCCGGACATGATCGTCGCAAATTTGCCCTATATTCCCAGGTCAGAGATCTCAAAGCTACCACCTGAGGTCCGAGTGTTCGAACCGCACACCGCGCTGGACGGCGGACCCGACGGTCTAGAGATTGTCGCACAGCTTGTGGATGTCGCCGTGCAGCGGCTCGCGGCCGGAGGCTACCTGATCCTGGAGCTTGGCCTCGGGCAAACCGTCTCGTTGTCTCGATATCTAGAGACACGCCCCGAGCTCAAGATCGTCAATACCCAGGACGACCTGCAGGGTATCCCGCGGGTCATGACAATGCGGCGCTAGCGTCGAGGTCAATCAGCCATGTCAGAGGACTGCCTCTTCTGCAGGATCGTCAGCGGCGACATTCCCGCCACCATCGTCCATCAGGATGAACGGCTGGTCGCATTCAAGGACATCAACCCTCAGGCACCCACTCATTTTCTCGTGATCCCACGGGCACATATCGCGACGCTAAACGAGCTCTCGGCAGAGGACGACACCGTGGTAGGCGACATGGTGAGACGAGCGTCCCTGCTCGCCCGAGAGCTTAGTCACGCAGAAAACGGCTACCGAATGGTACTCAACTGCAACGCTGACGGAGGGCAGACAGTGTTTCACATCCACCTCCATTTGCTCGCCGGACGTCCCATGACCTGGCCTCCAGGGTGAGAACGGGGGGGGGGGAAGAATCCTCTTTCTCTCTGCCTTACAGCCCCTGAAGCGCCTCGGGTAGCTCCGTAAGCGTTCGGATGACACGAACTCCATTCAGGGTCTCCGAGTCGCTTGTCGCTGAGCGCTCGATCAAGACACCTTTCATCCCGACCTGCCGAGCCCCACGGATATCGTGGTTCATGCTGTCACCAACCATGACCGACTCGGTCGACCTAGCGTCGAGGAGCTTGAGCGCCGCCTCGAAGATGCTCGGGTGCGGCTTCATGTAGCCGTGGTCGGATGAGGACAACGCCGCGGAAATGTACGGCTCCAGCTCGAAGTGGCTCTGAAACGACGCGAGACACCGATGCGTGTTCGAGATCAGACCGATTCGAATCCCTTCTGCGTGGAGCTGCTCCAGGGTTGCCTGGACATCATCGTAGAGCGAGAAGTGTTGGCAGGCGGCCCATTCCTCATAGATCTCCAGTGCGCACGGGTCGAGACCGGGACCGGCACCCCCCATGAGTTCTAGCACGTGACGCGCATATCGTATAAACAGCTCCGGTTGGTAGATGTCATCTTGAGCCCGGTTGAGCTCGACTGACGCCGACGCCACCGCTGCACTGAAGACTGATGAATCGACCTCCAATCCGTGACGCTCCGCAAACCGGCGGTACCCGTCGCCATCGAAGGTGGGACCGGGATAGATGAGCGTAAAGTCGACGTCAAAGAAGACCGCGGTCGTCGGCACTGATGTCCTCGTAGGGTCCGACAACCACGACCGAGGCGTGGTCCGCATTCAACGTTCGTCGGGCTGCGGCATTGACCTGATCGCGGGTAACCTCGCCGAGCAGTGTCGGCAACCGCCGGTCGTAATCGAGACCAAGGTCGAAGTGCAGCACGTTCTGCAGAAACGCGGCGATTCCGGCGTTGGTTTCTAAGGTCCGAGGTAGTGAGCCGGTGAGGTATCGTTTCGAGTTGTCCAACTCGTCGCCGGTGACACCCTCTTTCGCCAGCACCGTGATCTCGCTGTCAATCGACGCCACCGCCCTCTCGACATTGGCGCCGCTGACACCAGCCCGCACGATCAGGGGCCCTTCGATCAGACTCGCTTCGAACCCACAGAAGGCGTAGTACGCCATCCCCTGCCGCTCTCGGATGCTGGAGCCAAGACGACCACCCATCCCATACTGTCCGAAGGTGTTGCACATCAGACAATAGGCGTAGTACGCGGGGTCGCTTCGGACAATGGTCGTGAAGCCGTACGCGATGTCGGCCTGCGACTTGTTCATCATCGTCACAACGAGACGCTGTCGCTCGGTCGCGGTCGGAGGTGCAGCGAGTGACGTCTCCGTAGCGGCTTCCGTTCGCCAGTCCCCAAACGCCTTGGACACGTCGTCGATGGCTTGCGACGGCTCGACGTCGCCGACCACGACGACCGACAGACCTGCGGATACATATCGCGTGCGATGCAGCTGAATGAGTACCGTCCGGTCGATCCGTTTAACCGACTCGGTCGAGCCTTTGGTGCGCCGACCAAATGGATGGTCAACCCCGTACAACAGCGTCATCAGCCGTTCCACGGCGGTGACCGCAGGGTTGTCGTCGTCCTGCTGGATGGCGGTCAGCACTTCGCCCCGCCGGGTCATGATCTCGGCCTCAGGAAGTGTGGGGCTCCGGATAATATTGGCCAGCAGGCCAAGAATTGCTTCGAAGTCCTCAACCAGGCAGTCACAGCTGACATTCAAGGCCTGTCGGGTCAGGGCGACACGCAGCGACACGCCCCGAGAATCAAGGTCTTCTGAAATACCCTCGGCCGACTGCGCGGTCGTCCCCCGATCGATGGTCCGCGACAGGAAGAACGCCGCACCTGGGGCCGCTTCTGGATCGTGCATCGACCCTGCTCGGAGCGAGAGGTTGATTGTCACGGCCGGTGTCATACGGGTCCGTACCACGAGCGCCCGCACGCCATTGGGTAGCACGATAGAAACTGGAGCGAGACCGACCGCTACAGGCGACGCCATACGTCAGGACGGTTCGAACCAGCCGACTGTTCGGTTGGTCGGTGCAAGATGCAACGCCGCGACCCGCGTAACGTCGTCGGTTGTGACGGCGCGAATGCGTTCCGGAAGGGTGGCGTATGTCTCGAGGCTCGACACGGTTTGAAAGTATCCGATCTGGTGAGCCAGATTGGTCACGCTGTCATTCTCGAACACCATCCTCGCGCGAAGCTGACGCTTCGCCCGTTCAAGCTCATCTCCACCGATACCGCCAGTCGACATGGTATCGAGCGTTTCGAGCGTGGCATCCTCGACGGCACGCATCTCTTGGCCAGCGGCCGCCGTCACCGACACCATGAAGAGATACGGATGCTCGGTTGCCACACACGCACCGCCCACGGCCGCGGCAAGCCCCGTGTCGACCAGGCCCCGATACAGTCGTGAGCGACGTTGCGGCGGCGCACTCGAAAAACTCGACCACAGGTTGAGGCCCTTCGCCCCGGTGAGTACGGCGTCGAGCACCAGCATGGACGCGAAGGCAGAATCGTCTACGGCCGGGGCGTGGTAGGAGACTTTCAGATACGCGGTCGAGCCGTCACGTCGGACCGTCACTCGACGCTCTTCGGTCTGCACCGGCTCCGTGATCCCCACACGCTCGGGCAACGACCCCGCTTCGATTCCGCCAAAGGCCTGCTCACTCCGGCGCAAGACATCATCGGTCTCGACATCACCCACGATCACCAAGGTGGCGTTGTTTGGACGGTAATGGCGACGGTAGTACCCGTAGAGATCCTCACGCGATATCGTCTCGAGATCCCGGAGCCATCCGATCGTCGGATGGCGATATGGGTGGCGCGTGAAGGCGGCGGCGGTCACCTCGGTGTCGAGCAGTTGATCAGGATCGTTCTCGTTCCCCTGCAGTTCGGAGATGATCACGGTTCGCTCAGAGTCCACGTCGGCGGGATCGTAGAGGCACCGTTCCATCCGTTCGGATTCGATGAACAGCATCTTGTCCAGCGCGTCCGTCGTCGCGGTCTCCATGTATGTGGTCTGGTCGATCCAGGTATAGCCGTTCCAGAATCCCCCGAACCGGTCGATGATTCCTTTGACATCCTCGCGCGGGATGTTCGTCGTCCCCTTGAAGTTCATGTGCTCGCACCAGTGCGACACTCCTGTTAACCCAGCGCGTTCATCCTTCGACCCAACCCGATACCAACACCAGACCGATACGAGGGGCGCCGTGTGCACTTCGCGAACCAACACACGCAGACCATTATCCAGCACGGTCACGCGGGTCTGCAGCTGAGCCTCGGCCGACATCGAGCCCGATGAACTCTTTACCTTCATCGTTCGCGCCATTATACAAGTGGACTTGAAGGACCCCCCTCATCGGCGGGTAGATCGAGCTTTGCACTACAATGAAGATCGCTCGCACAATGACCGATTGGAAGCACACGCTGAACCTGCCGAGGACAGGTTTTCCGATGAAAGCCAGCCTCCACACGGCAGAACCCAAAGCAATTGAACGTTGGGAGTCGATCGGTCTGTACTCACGCATCCGGGAACGCCGGTCCGGTGCGCCACGCTTCGTGCTACACGACGGTCCCCCGTATGCGAACGGACGGATTCATCTCGGCACCGCACTGAATAAGATCCTCAAAGACTTCATCGTCAAGGCACGCACGATGGCCGGCTTCGACGCACCATATGTGCCTGGGTGGGATTGCCACGGATTACCGATCGAGCTTCAAGTCGACCGTCACCTCGGGAAGAAGAAGCGCGAGCTCAGCGTCGCGAGCTTCCGCCGTGAGTGCCGAGAGTACGCGGAGAAATATGTTGGCCTGATGCGAGAGGACTTCAAGCGTCTCGGAATCCTTGGACAGTGGGAGGCGCCGTACCTCACGATGAACTTCGGTTACCAGGCGGCGATCGTACGCGCGCTTGGGGTACTCGTCCAGAAGGGCATGGTGTACAAGGGCAAGAAACCGGTGCACTGGTGTATCCATTGCCGCACGGCGCTCGCCGAAGCCGAGGTCGAGTATGAGCCGCACACCTCGCCATCCATCTATGTCGAATTCCCGCTATCGGAGGACAGTGGGCCGACCCTCGCGCGAATCACCCCATCTCTTGCGGAACGACCAGTCTCGGTTCTGATCTGGACCACGACGCCATGGACGATTCCCTCGAATCTGGCGGTCGCGTTTCACCCAGAATTCGACTACGCTGCCTACGAGACCGATGATGTCGTCCTCATCGTGGCCGAGCCGCTGGCCGAGCAGGTGGGCGCCATCGGAGGACGCACACTCACGACGCCGATCGCGAGGTTCAAGGGCCGCGCCCTCGAGGGTTTGCGGTTCCACCATCCGCTCTACGAGCGTGATTCAGTGGCCGTGCTTGCCGACTACGTCACGCTCGAGCAGGGTACTGGCGCCGTGCATACGGCTCCGGGGCATGGCACCGACGACTTCCTTACTGGGCAACGATACGGACTTGACACCTACGCTCCGGTCGACCCGAGTGGACGCTTCACCGACGACGTGGAGCGATTCTCAGGAATGCAGGTCTTCGACGCGAATCCCGAGGTGGAAGAAGCGCTCCGCCAGGCAGGGCGCCTGTGGCATCGAGACGACGTTGAACACCCCTATCCGCACTGCTGGCGCTGCCATCGGCCAGTCATCTTTCTAGCGACACCCCAATGGTTCATCGCCATGGACGCCGGCGCAGATTCTGACGGTGGCCTGCGCGGTCGGGCGCTCGACGCCATCACCCAGGTCGAATGGTTTCCGCGCTGGGGAGAAGAGCGAATTCGTGGGATGCTTTCGACCAGGCCCGACTGGTGCATTTCACGACAGCGCTCATGGGGTGTACCGATTCCGGCGCTGCGGTGCAGCGCGTGCCACGAGGCGTTGCTGAGTCCGGCCGTGATCGACCGTACGACTGACGTCTTTGCCGAGCACGGTGCCGACGCATGGTACGAGCACGACTTATCCGAGTTCGTCCCGGCCGACCTTGTCTGTCCAGCCTGCGGGGGACACGACTTCGAGCGTGAGAAGAACATTCTCGACGTCTGGTTCGATTCGGGCGCCAGCCTCGAGGCCGTTCAGGCCCACAATCCGACGTTGGGATGGCCGGCGTCACTGTATCTGGAAGGCTCGGACCAGTACCGGGGATGGTTTCAGAGCTCGTTGCTCATCGCCGTTGGCACGCGTGGCCGGGCTCCATATCAGCAAGTAGTTACCCACGGATTCGTCGTAGATGAGTCCGGCCGAAAGATGTCCAAGTCGCTCGGGAACATGATCGAGCCACATACGATCATGAAACAGAGCGGCGCGGAAATTCTTCGGCTGTGGGTGGCGATGGTCGACTACCGAGAAGAGATCAGAATCGGAAACGAGATCCTGGCCCGCGTCGTCGAAGCCTACCGAAAGATCCGCAATACCCTCCGGATCTTGACAGCGAACCTGTATGACTTCGACCCCGCGTCAGACCTCGTCCCAATCGACCGCCTACCAGAAGTCGACCGCTACGCGCTGGCTCGATACGGCGAAGCCACGCAGAAGATTCTCAGCTCGTATGACGCCTACGATTTTCAGACGATCTCACACACACTCAACAACCTGTTGACGGTCGATCTAAGTGCGTTTTATGTCGACATCTCGAAAGACCGACTTTACACCTTTGGTGCTGCCTCCCTGGATCGCCGGTCAGCCCAGACGGCGATCTACGTGATCACTGACGGCCTGACGCGCCTCCTGGCTCCGCTTCTCCCGGTCACGGCGGACGAGCTGTGGCAGCATCTACCTGGCGAGCGTGACGACAGTGTGCACCTGGCAGAGTTTCCGACGGGGACGCCGAATCTGGTCGACCATGAGCTGCTGAAGCGGTGGTCTCGGTTGCGGACCATTCGGGACGTGGTCAATGTTGACCTCGAACACCTACGACAGCAAAAGACCGTCGGGACCTCGCTCGAGGCGCGTGTGGAGTTGCGGGCGTGGGGCAGCACGGCGACGCTGCTCGATCGGTATCGCGCGGACCTTCCGATGCTGCTGATCACATCGGAAGTCGATCTGTTGACCGACTCTGGTACACCCAGCGAACTCGAAAGGGAAGATGCGGGCGGTACCGTGTGGCGGGAGCCCGATGGCACACTCGAAATCACCGTGGGTCGCGTCGATGGGGTGAAATGCTCGCGATGCTGGCGGTATGTGCGGTCGGTATCGACCGAGGTTGAGGTCGAGGGACTGTGCGCACGTTGCATCGCCGCACTGTCGGAGACAGTCGGTGCCAGCTAGCGCCAACAACTCGTCTGGCAGCGAGGCGGTGGACGCGCCCACTTTTTCCGCGGCCCCCAGAGCCCGATCGGACCGTTCGAGAATAATCCTAGGGTCGCTCGCTGGCCTTGTTGTGATTCTCGACCAGGCCACTAAGGCGATCGTACGCGCCAGGCTTCCTCTGCACGACAGCGTGGAACTTATTCCAGGCTTTCTGAGCTTTACCCACGTGCGTAACACCGGCGTTGCGTTCGGGTTGTTGAACGGGGTTGATTTCCCGTTAAAGACGGCGGTGATGACCATGATTGCCCTTACGGCACTGGTGGCCATCGGAGTGTACGCCGTGAGAACGGCCATCCCTCGACCGACAACCCAGCTCGGCCTGGCGCTTGTCGTGGGCGGCGCTGTGGGCAACCTGATCGACCGCATCACGGTCGGTTACGTCGTCGATTTCGTTGACGTGTACTGGCGCGGATGGCATTTCTGGGCATTCAATGTGGCCGATGCAGGAATCACGATTGGCGCGTCGTTGCTCGTACTCGACATGATCTGGATGGACCGGCATGTTTCCAAAACTGTTTGATCTCGGCCCAATTAGCATCTATACCTACGGCGTTCTGCTCGCCTCGGCCTACCTCGCAGGGCTGAGGTACGCGACATTACGGGCGGAAGCGAGGGGTCTCGACCGCGACCGCATCATGGACCTCGGCATCTACATCATCATTAGTGCGCTGGTGGGTGCCAAGCTCCTTCTGATCGTCGTGGAGTTTGATCATTATCGACAAAATCCGGCCGAGATCGGAACAATCCTTCGCTCAGGAGGTGTGTTCTACGGTGGCTTGATCACCTCGGTCGGGGTCGCCTTTTGGTACATGCGTCGCCACGGTCTTCCCGTCTGGGCGACCTGCGACGCGTTTGCCCCCGGGATCGTGCTGGGGCAGGCGGTCGGTCGGATCGGATGCCTCATGGCCGGCTGCTGCTACGGCAAGCCGACCGAGTTGCCGTGGGGTATCACCTTCACCAATCCACTGGCGATGGCGAACATCGGAACACCACTCGGGGTAAGTCTTCATCCCACGCAACTCTATGAATCTGGCGCGGCACTACTGGTCCTGGGTGGACTGCTACTGGCCGAACGCCGGGGTAACGGGTTTACGGGCCGAACCTTCTGGACCTACCTGCTTCTCTATCCCACGGCACGATTCATTATCGAGTTCTATCGCGGTGACCCACGGGGGACCGTGTTCGACCTGGTGTCGACATCACAGTTCGTATCGCTGCTGCTCATCCCGACGAGCATCGTGGTGCTGATTGTCCTTGGACGGTCCGGAACCCCAGAGCCCACTCAGACCGAAGCGCGGGTAGCCTAGGCCAGAGGTGACAGTCCCCTGACGGTTTCTTCAAACGACGGTGCCGTCGTGGTCCGCGTGCAGGTCACGGCAGAGTTCGACGGCCAGCGGCTCGATCACGTCCTTGCTGCGCAGATCGCGGACCACACACGTTCGCAAATTCAGCGTCTGATCAAGCGGGGTATGGCCCAACTTGGGAGCAAAGTTTGTCACGCAAGTACCCTGGTTCGTGAAGGTGATCTGCTCGCCCTAGAAATCCCACCTCCGGAACCAGCCACACCCCAACCTGAGGCGCTTCCAGTCACCATCGTCTATGACGATGGCGACATCGTGGTCGTCGACAAGCCGGCGGGTATGGTCGTGCATCCAGCCGCCGGTCACAGCCAGGGAACGCTCGTCAACGCGCTCCTGCATCATGTCAAGAATCTGAGCGGAGTGGGCGGCGAGCGGCGACCAGGTATTGTTCATCGGTTGGACCGCGGAACATCGGGGCTGATGGTCGTGGCTAAACATGACCGGTCGCATGTCGAGCTCGCTCGTCAGTTTCACGATCGCCATGTCGACAAGCGCTACCTGGCCCTGGTCTGGGGAGTCGTGCAGACCGGCCAACGCATCGACCTCCCCCTAGGCCGTGATCCGGTCGAGAGAAAAAAGATTTCAACTCACTCCCGGCGAGCCCGCAACGCCGTGACCCGGATCACGTCAGCGGAGCATCTCCAGGGCGTGTCCCTGGTCGGAGTGACAATCGCGACTGGCCGGACCCACCAGATCCGCGTCCATCTCAGTGCGATCGGTCACCCCGTCGTTGGCGACGCCGTCTACGGCGGTCGGCATCGGCATCCGCCGCCGCATCTTCGCGCGGTGCAGTGTCTGGAGCGACCATTCCTCCACGCGGCGCATCTATCCTTCCGGCACCCGGCGGACGGACGGGTCGTGACCTTCAACGCTGAGTTGCCACTCGACCTGCAACACGTCCTGGACGAGTTGAGAGCGACTGGCAAGGACCGCGGCGCGCATCCGAGATCGTAAGATCCAATCGTCAGGAGACCATCGAATGTCAGAGCTCTCGGCAACCATGCTCAGCACCCAGACCGTCCACAGCGGCAGAGTCTTCACCACCACCCGCGATCAGATACAACTGCCGGACGGACGAAAGACGACAATGGATGTCGTCAGGCACCCGCCCTCGGTCATTCTCCTTCCGATGCCAGACAGCGCTCATATCGTGTTGGTGCGTCAGTATCGCTATGCGATCGACCGCTGGATCTGGGAACTGCCCGCAGGAAACGTCGAGTCGGGGGAGGATATCGAAACAGCGGCGCGGCGGGAGTGCCACGAGGAGATCGGTCAGGTCCCAGACCGTATCGAGCGTATCGCAGAACTCTATCCGACGCCCGGTTACTCTGACGAGGTGATGATCTTCCTTCGTCTTGTCGGACTTTCGGTACCGGCTGAGCCGGCCAGCCTCGACGCTGACGAGATCCTCGAGCCGAAGCTGTTCGCGTTAGCCGACGTCAGGACACGGGTCGAGCACGGCGAGATTCTGGACATGAAGACGGTGCTTGGGATCAGCTACTGCACCGTCCCGTGAACCCGAGAGCTACCGCTCGTGGCCTCATCGGGCGGCTGTGTCCCTGGAACCGGGAGGAGAGCCAGCGTCAGTGCCTCATCAATGGTCGAGATGTAGTGGACGTTGATCTCTCGTTTGAGCTCTGGGCTTAGATCTTCGTTGATGTCCTTCTCGTTCTGCTTTGGCAGCGCGACATCAAAAATGCCCAGCCGTCTTGCCGCCAGGACTTTCTCCTTGATCCCACCCACCGCCAAGACGTGGCCGGACAACGTGATCTCCCCGGTCATCGCCAGGTCAGCCCGGACGGGTCGCCCGGTCAGCGCCGAGACCAGAGCGGTGACCATCGTGACCCCAGCCGACGGTCCGTCCTTTGGGATCGCGCCAGACGGCACATGTAAGTGAATCTCGGCGTCCTGATAGAACGCAGGATCGACGCCGTAGGGGGCGACGTTGGCCCGGAACCACGACAGCGCGGCTCTCGCCGACTCCTTCATCACCTCTCCCAGATGGCCAGTCAACGTGAGTGAGCCACTGCCCGACATCCGGGTGGCCTCGACAAACAGAACTTCGCCGCCAACCGGTGTCCAAGCGAGCCCAAGCGCGACACCAGGATTCTTGGTGCGCTCGACAACCTCCTCGTCCAAAACCTTGGGTGCGCCAAGCATCTCCACGACCGTGTCTGGTGTCACCCCGACCTGGTCCTCGATGCCCTCCGCCCGCCTTCGCGCAACTTTTCTGCAGATCGCGGCGATCTCGCGCTCCAGGTTTCGTACGCCGGCCTCGCGGGTGTAGCCGCGAATGATGAGCCGCAACGCCGACTCGGTGAACTGAATCTGCTCCGCCGTGAGTCCGTGGTTCGGAATCTGCCGGCCGACGAGATGATCGGTCGCGATCATCAGCTTCTCATCCTCTGTATACCCCGGGAGCTCGAGCACCTCCATCCGATCGCGTAGAGCCGGAGCGATCGGGTCAAGCACGTTGGCGGTGGTGATAAACAGGACCTCCGACAGGTCGAACGGTACATCCAAATAGTGATCCCGAAACGTGGAGTTCTGTTCAGGGTCAAGGACCTCAAGCAGCGCCGAGGCCGGGTCACCCCGAAAATCCATACCGAGCTTATCGATTTCATCGAGCACGAAGACCGGGTTCTTCGACTCGGCCCGCCGCAGGCCTTGAATGATCTGTCCAGGCAACGCGCCAATATAGGTTCGTCGATGACCGCGGATCTCAGCTTCGTCTCGCATTCCCCCAAGCGACACGCGAACGACCTTTCGGTCAATCGCCGAGGCGATTGACTTGGCCAGCGAGGTCTTACCGACGCCCGGTGGCCCCACAAAACACAAGATCGGCCCCTTGACGTCCGGATTTAACTTTCGCACCGCGAGATATTCGAGAATCCGATCCTTAGCCTTCTCGAGGTCCGAGTGGTCGGCGTCAAGAACCTCCTTGGTGTGTTTGAGCTCAATGATCTCGTCGGTTCGCGTATCCCACGGCAGCGCAACCATCCAGTCCAGATAGGTTCGGGAGACGGTGTATTCGGCGGCGGCCACAGGCATTCTGGAGAGCCGGTCTAGCTCGCGGATCGCCTCTTTCTTCACGCCATCCGGCATGCCCGCGGCGTTAATCTTCTCGCGTAGCTCTTCGGCCTCCTTCGTCTGCTCATCCGTTTCGCCCAGTTCTTTCTGAATCGCCTTGAGCTGCTCTCGAAGCAAGTACTCACGCTGGTTCTTGTCGACCTCTGACTGGACCTCGGACTGAATCTTCGAACCGAGCTCGAGCACCTCGAGCTCCTTGATCAGGATCCGATTCAGGTCGGAGAGACGTTCGCGAATCGCCAGTGTGGCCAGCACTTCCTGTTTTGTCGCCGTCGGGATCGTCGCCAAACTCGACGCAATGAAGTCGGCCAGCGTGCCGGGCTCCGAGATGTTCGCCGCCAGCGATTGCAGATCGTCGGGAAACAGGGGCGAGAGAGACACGACCTGTTGAAAGTTGTTCTTGATGTTGCGCTGCAGGGCAGCCACCTCGAGCTTGTCCTCATCACCCAATGCCTCGTCGGCCGCGTGGACATCGCCGGTGATGTATGGATGGGTGGAAGCAAGGCCATCCAGATAGACGCGCGTGAGTCCCTGCACGATCAGCCGGAGGCTCCCGTCAGCCAGCTTGAACATCTTGTGAATGTGGGTCAGCGTCCCGATCGAGTACAGGTCGTCATGATTCGGCTCCTCGACCGACGCATCGCGCTGAGTAAACACGCCAACCGGGCTCCCATCGGCCACCGCCTGGTCGATCAGACGAATCGAACTCTCTCTGGCCACGGCCAAGGGCATGAAAGAGTTTGGGAACAGGACCGTATCACGCAGCGGCAAAATCGGCAGCTGCGGCGGGACCGACACAGGCAGTTCGGCGCCAGCGTCGTCATCGCTCACAAACTGGGAAGGATCATCACTCATCTACTCTGGTTTCCGCTCCCGTCAAATATCACGGCCTGAAACACGACGACCCCGCACGAGAGCGGGGTCGTCGCTGTAACTCGCCACGAAACGGCCGGCCCACTTCAGCCAATCATATCCGCAAACAGAGATTCAGTACCTCGACGGCCCGCCGCCAGCCGCGCCAGGTCTTGGGCGGTCTCTCGCTCCGCTTCACAACCGGTGCAACGAATTGCAAACGGCAGCGCTCGCAGACGCCGTTGAGCCATTTCCTCGCCGCACTCGTAGCAGTACCCGTACGTTTCGGCTTCCAGCAGCGAGAGCGCCTCGGTGATCTTACTGAGGGTTTCAGCCTTCATCTGCAGAAGCGCAAACTCGATATCATCCTGAATCTCCGCCTCGGAGCTTTCGACCTGGCCACGCACAGCCTGACCGGTCTCGACCGCCCCCTCGGTACGGACGTCGCGCATCTTGTGCTTCACCTCGCCGATGATCTCAAGACGCCGATCTTTGAGGATCTGCCTGAGCTCATCGTATCGGCCCTGCCGCATCTT
>Ga0310123_10001763_pt1 | contig 17783 bp, 11 predicted proteins | sample CB6_AW_1057_MG_FD_203505 | JGI IMG/M metagenome (GOLD analysis project Ga0310123, IMG submission 203505) | Marine microbial communities from Western Arctic Ocean, Canada - CB6_AW_1057 | ecosystem: Environmental > Aquatic > Marine > Oceanic | place: Canada: Western Arctic Ocean | collected... | reverse complement strand
TTGCCGAGACAACTTAGTTCGTCTCGCACACATCAGTCGAAGGCAACTTTTTCTCGGCTCTTTTCGTCGACAGTGGTTATCGTATCACGCCTGAGTCCGTCGGAATGGAAGCGGCGCTGTATCCATATGCTGCCAGCCTTGTTGCCGTTCGTCTTGTGGGCGATTCCTCACAAAGATCCTCTCTCCTGGGATTGCCGTGCCTGGATGGTATCGGTGATTGTTGGAATCGGAGTCTTCACCCTATGGCAATTTCCGACGATTGTCCGTCGTGGCGAGTATAGTGGGATGATACCAATTTTTGGTTATTCTGGAGCGGTGCTGCTGACGATCCTAGCATTCCCTGCATACGCGGAATTAGGGCTGGTCGTGTTAGCTGTCTTGGCAGTCGGTGATGGTTCCGCAACAATTGGAGGCTTGATGTTCAGAGGGCCGAGGTTGCCATGGAATCCGGACAAAACGTGGGCCGGATCGTTTTGCTTTTTGATATGCTCTGCACCGTTCGCGGCTCTGGTTTACTGGGGAGAAGCCCATCCGGCTGTTCCGTTTAGAACCGCTGCGATTTGCGGGACCACGGCTACGATCGTGGCAGCCATTAGTGAATCACTGTCGTCGCGAATCGATGATAACATTCGCGTCGGCGCGACCGCATCAATGAGCGTGGTGGCTGCCCATGCTTTGCTCGTTGGGCTGTCTTAACTCGCAAAAAAACTTTAATTCCTTTGAGCAGCAGTTTCGCCCACCCAGCTCTGGGGCACTCTTGATCTCTGGCCTCCAAACGAGGTATGCGAGCTATTGAAAGTCTGAAAAAAGTTTGCCAAAACTTTATTGGTGCACGTGACGCAGAGAATAGATGGTATATAAGTGTTGCAATCTTGTGACTCCAGGACTTCTAACCGTTAATTGACAAACCTGGATCCGTCAGGTTACATCTGGATTGACAACGCACTAGAGACCGGCTTCTACCATGGTCACGATGGATAGCGGAAATGACGTTTATCAATCATGCGCTGTCGGTTTTCCTGGACGAATCGCTGTCTGTTGATCGGAAGTGGGCTAGCACATTCTTTGCACTGTCCAGATCAAAGAGTTTTTCCGTGACGATTCCAGGTTGACGGTCGAAGAAAAGCAAGATGCCCCGGGAGAACCAGAGAATACAATCTCCGTCTGCTGGCATCACTTACGCAGCATCATATTCCGAGATGCGATTTCGCGGCGAGAACCGTGGGCAGGTCTCAGCCTCGTCGTAAAGCCGCAACCGCATGACGTACGCGTCTTCTGAGGTGTCGTCATAATAGTTTTTCATCACGCAGACCGCGCGAAATCCCAGTTTCTGGAAGAAGAGTTGGGCCGCTAAATTTCTTTCACGGACTTCCAACAGGACTTCTTTACGTCGTTGCTGCGACAGCTTGTCGATGAGTTTTTGCACCATTTGAGTGCCGACCTGCTGGCGATGAACCGACGGAGCGACTGCAAAGTTCAATATGTGCATCCGCGACTTGTGCAACTCGTAGATCATGAAACCCACGATGTTATGGTCGCACTCGGACACCATGCCAATGCAATTTCGTTGGCGCAGACAGCACAGGAAGTCCTCTTCCGTCCAAGCGAATTCGAAGCTCTCGCGTTCGATTCGCAAGATTTCCGTCATGTCTCGCCGAATCAACCAACGAACCTGGACTTTTAAAGCTTGTTGCTGATTAAGATCGAAGCTCACGCTGGCCTCCTTGCCGTTTCAATTCGACTTGAATCCGTCGTCCAACCGACTCAAGGAGTCGGCTGGGTCGAATCGCCTAATCATTCATAGTGCCGGCTGTCGTAGTCGTAAAAGTTGGATTAGTCAAATCAAGTGCGAGTATGCTGAATGCAGTGTAGAATTGGGATACGGAACATAGCAAATGCTTCTGTCCGGGGATAGACAAATTTTTCGGGATGGGCAGGTGCGGGTGATGGATCTGCTGCGAAAGTTTCAAGAAATATTCTAATTTTATCGAAAACTTCTTTCACTCTGCCATTTTTTCGGGTACTTTAATTTTGGAGAGAGGAGGAGGTACAATATGGTCGAGACAGTTACGGAAATTCCTCGTTTATTACCACTCGCGGATTTGCCGTCTTACACGTATGTTCCGGGCACGGAGACTCCTCATCCGATTCGGCATCCGGACGGTCATAGTCATGGGCGCAAAGGGCGTGTTCCCAAACCTCTATCTCAGGAAGCCTGGGCCGAGAACCGCAGCTATTTACTGGCGATGGATTTTTTCAATCTGGGCTATTATTGGGAAGCGCATGAAGAGTGGGAATGCTTGTGGCGCTCGTCTGGCCCGGACTCGCTTGTCGGTCGCTTTTTGAAGGGATTAATCAAACTCTCGGCTGCAGGCATCAAGGTTCGCGAGAGTAGTATTCATGGAGTTCGCCGCCACGCCGCTTCGGCCGGGGAAGTTTTCGCCGATGTTGCTGCGGAATCGGGATCAAACCGCTATTGCGGATTGGAACTGACGATGCTGCAATTTGCCGCTGATCGAGCTGCTCAGTTGACTTACCAAGAGCAAATGTTAGTCGGCGAACCGGTTCGCGTGTTTCCGTTCTTGCTAAAGCCGCGGCCTACGCCTTACTTCTGAAGCATCAAGAGCCCAGCTTCTTGAAGAACCGGCTTTCATGTTTTAACCATCCTTAGATTAGCAGGCCGCATTTTCTAAGAGACTGGCGTTCATGAATTCTTGCGTTCTCTCACATTTCGGAAATCGGCAGTGATATCAGCACCGAAGACTCGGGCTGTTCGCCATATTCTTCCGGAGACAGCACGGTGTCGACGAGGAAGTACAGGAGCTGGCGCAATTCATCTGGTTCGACGTCGTCTGCCAACGCTTCGGCCCTCTTTCGTGACTTATCGACCAATGCTTCCGCTTTGGTAAACACATCACATTCTTTGTAAAGGCAGCGCAGACGGCCGATTCGCAAATTGTCTGGTTCGTCAGTGTTCAGGATATCTTCCAAATGACGCCGCTGTTGGTCATTGGCGGCTTGGAGAGCTAAGGCCAACAGGATTGTGGGCCGTGAAGCCAAGGCATCCTGGCCAGTGACGAGTTTGCTGTCGTCGCCTTGCCAGTCTTTTAGGTCGTTCAGAACTTGGAAGCCGACGCCCAAATTCCGCGAGAATGCGGGGATCATTTCCGCGTATTGGTCGACGGCACCAGCCATGCGTAAACCGGCATAAACAGCGGCTTCGAATGCGGGTGCCGTTTTCAGAGCATAGATCTGCAGTGCTTCAAGCGGTGAAATGTCCCAATTCGGCGACGATTGCCACGCCATTTCTGCGCCTTGTCCTTCGCACAACTTTACGTGCGCTGCCGACATTCGCTCGATCACGTCGCACTTGGTCTGCGGATCGACCTCGCTGGGTGACGAATTCAACAAGCGGTAACCGATTCCGATCAGATAGTCCCCAACGTTGATAGCCGTTCCTAGGCTGTATTGGCGGTGCAAAGTTTTCTGACCGTATCGGTACAGGTCATCATCCTCGATGTCATCATGAACCAACGACGCTTTGTGAAACGCTTCAATTGCCATCGCCACACGGTTGACATCGTCCGGGTAGGTGAGGCCGTTTTCACTAGTCGGTCTAGCATGTAGGCCATTGCTGCCGGTCAATGCGTCATAAGCCGCCAGCGTGATGAATGGGCGAAACCGTTTGCCACCATTGGCTAGCCAACTGTAGGCGATTCTTTCCGTCATCGCGAGCGGCGAGTCAGTGGACCCGTTTTGGCTGCGAACTGGCGGAAGCAGTCGCTTGAAATCTTTGTCGAACAGATTGTTGGCAACTCGCATCAATGGAAGATAGCTAGTTGTCTGACGTTCCGACAGCGGTTCGTATTGCTCTAACACATCCCAAACCCACGACTCGTCCAACGTGGTATTCTTGCAGTCGCCTGAGTGAAGTGGAATGGCATAGGAAGGAACCCCTGCGATCAACACTTTGTCGAGGGCCCTCTCGAGTACGTTCAAACAGGCCACGCCCAGAATGCCGTCGATGTAACCGCCGACGATAATTTTTAGTACAATTGGCGATCCTTCGGCCACCAGGACCTTGTAGCCAAGTTCTTCGGCGCGAATTTTGTAGTGGGCAATCGAACAAGCGCCGCACTTTTCGCAATCCAGCCCGAACTCGTCATAGTCAGCTGGACATCCTTCGGCATGCTTCAAACAGTGCGGCAACAACAGCATGCGGCGCTCGAACGGGACGGCCATGAACTGGCGTTTCCAGAAAAAGTTTCCGATCAACACCGTTGCAAATCCCAGAAACTTTTCGGGTAGGCCCATCTGATCCAAGAGCTTGCGTCCCCATGTCTCGAGTTCGCTTCGCGTGAACGGCTTTGATTTCTCAATTCCTTCTGCGAAGCGTTCCGCTTCCTCCTTGATCTGCTGTCGCAATTCCAGCGATTCGGGGACAAATTTCAAATGACTGGTGCTTCTTCGTTTTCGTATACGCTTGATCGGTTTTTTGTCGGTCGAGTTGGAATCTCGCCGAGCTTCAGGAATCGCTACGACATCCTGAGATTCAGGTTGCTCAATCCGAGCAATGGACACAGTGCACTCCTAAGTCTTTTCGAATAGTTGAAGACGACTCGACGCCAACTTTAGCGGTCTGATTTTGAACTTTTTCCAATAAGTTGACGTTTGCGAGACCGCCAGCACAGTGATAAGCGCGACCTAGTGCTGACACGGAAAACGTCACAGGATAGAGCCTCTCAAAGTACCATAATTTCAAAAAATAGAAACCGATCGGGGTGGCTTCGCGAAATGTTCCGTCTTCAACTCGATCCATTAACCAAGACAACCCGCGACGTGTCCCGTCGTGATCGGGTGAATCTGCCAGCAATACGTCAAGGGCCAAAGCGGTTTCTTCGACACTCGATGCGATTTCTGCGGCACCGCCCCAACCGCCATCGTCGTTTTGAGCGTTGCGCAGCCACGCAATTCCTTTGCGTGCCGGAATATCATTCAGGTGTGCGGTATCCCGATAGGCGGTCAACACTCGCGCGGTCCCGTAAGTCGGGTTTTGGTCGTCATGTCCGAATTGGTTACCGAACCAAAGCGGACACCACGAACCGTCTGCCCGTTGTGATCGCGTCAGATAGTCAAATCCGGCATTCACGGCACGTTTGGCTCGTCGAATCAGTTGAGTGGGTACATTCGTGCTGGCCGGATGGTTGAACCAGACAGACATCGCTCGAATAGTATGAGCTGTCAAATCTGGCGAGCTACGATCGAACGGCAGCACGCCCCAACCTCGGCAAAATGTTGGCCAGCCTTTATCTCGGTTTTGCAGGTTCAGCAGCCAACGTACGCCCTCCGCCAGAGACTGACGTTCGGATGCTGGCATTTCTGAGTGCTGCAGGCTCAGCAAAGCCAAGATGGCGCCAGGTGTGTCGTCGGAGTCGGGGACTCCACCCGGCAAATCAGTCCACGCCCATCCGCCTGGGTCGGCATTTGTATACGGATGGATTTGACGGTGTTGTTGCTGCAGCAACCATTCGCGAATTGCGGGTTGGTCTTTGACTGGTAGGGCCTCACGCAACGCATTCACCGACAGTGTCGTCAACCATGTTGCCAGGTTTGTGTCGACCGGCCAACTTCCATCGTCACGAACCGAGTTGACCAGAAACCTAACGGCTCGCTGCGTCACCGGATGATCGACTAAACCCATGTCTGCCAGACTCATCGTGATAAAACTGGTGATTGGTGTTGCTTCCAGGAACCCTCCGTTGGACGGTTGGATCCGCTCGAGCACCTTCAGGCTGCGATTGATTGCCAGCTTGCGGATTAACCGAATTACTGGGTTTAGTGGCTTGCGATGAAAGTAGTGGACCTGACCAATAGCGATCAAAGCCGGCAGCGCGTAACTGACGACTGGTAACCGTACCATTTTGTAAAAACGAGGTGAAAGACAAGCGAGTTCGAAAGGCAGCGGGGTGATGTCTTGCCACTCGACTAAACCGGCCAATGCACAATGCGTTAGAATTGGGACCGAAAAGGTCTTGTCCTTCCCGTATCGCGCTAAAACGGCTGGGATGCCTCCGGTACGATCGATGTAATTTTTAGCGGCCCTGACCGTCCGCGCGAATTGATTGGCTGTGCCAGTCGCATGAAAGACTGCGTGAGCCAGCATGGTTGTTGAGACGTTGCTTCGGCTCTTGGTCGTGTCGCCCCAGCCGCCGTCGGAGTCTTGATGATTGGCCAGCCATATCAAACCTCGGTCAATCAGGGAACGCCACTGGTCGTTCGTTGCCGAATTGGGTTTGTGTAAGTTCACGGCATGTAACGCCATCACGGCCGTTGCAGTTGAAAGTGCCGAAGTCGATAGCTCACCCACCCAATGGCCTGTCTTGGTGCGCTCGGCCAACAGCGTCTCGCAAGCGATCTGATAGCAGTCCGCAATGCGCTTGGGAGAAACACGGCAGTTCATTCTGGAACTCGTCATATCTGGCAAGCAGCGTTACGTAAAATTACGTTGTAGTACAGTGAGAGTTGTGAGGTGGGTTGGGTTAAAGGTCCAAGTCGTTCAGGCTGTCAATCAGATCGTCTAGTTCATCTCGTTCTTGCGGTTGCTTTTCGACGCGGCGCTTCGGTATTCCGACCGTCATTCCAACGGCTTCTCGTCCGTCATCGACCAATTCGACGTCCCGTTCTCGTATGGCGACGTCAAGTGCGGATGGTGCACCGAATAATTTCGACAAGTCAATCTTCAACCCGCCGATCTCGCCATCGGCACCCGCGATGGCCGGGGTCTTATGGCCAGGGAACACGATCGCGTTTTCTGGACAAACTCGGCTACACGCGGGACAACCCTTCTTGCAGTCGTCAGGTTGCTCGACGAGAATACGGTCTAGCTTATCGACTCCGTAAACGCCGAACAGACAGAAGTCGATGCACTCCATGCAGTTTGTGCAGCGATCGTAGTCAATGACCGGATACCAGCGGCGTTTCACGGCGTGGTCGAATTGGCCGATATCGCCAGCGTTCTCGCTCGCCGCGTTCGATGGATCGATCGTGCTTGTGGAATGTAAGTATCGCTGCAGCTGCTCGGCTTTGGGTTGGCCTTGAATCCAACTCATCAAGTCAACTGTTTGGACGGATTTGTCGTTGGCGATACGGAGGATTTCGTCCAGGTAGACTTGGGCGTCCGAGTGGTCTCGCAAGTCCACGCAGTAGATCTTTCGGTCAGGCACATCGACCGAACCAATTCCGTCGGGTTCGTTGTTGTCCGGACGATCATCTTCAAAATCATCTTCATCGTCGTTCTTGAGCAACGTTACGCCGGCACGCCCTTTCATTCCGTGACGATCCAAGATCCAACGGGTTGCTCGTGGGTACATCCAGGCCAGGACGATGGAGTCGCCGGGAAGCGACCGAAGAAATATTGTCCCTGTATGATCGCCTGATAAATCGTACAAATGCGGCACCAGCGAGACGTCCACAACCGGTTCCATCATTAGCGCAGCAGTTAGTTCTTCTTCAAGCTGATGCTTCGCCGGATTTTTCCCCTGAGACTGCGAAATCACGACGGTCAGCTTCTTAGTGGCCATGTTGTGCCCTTAATATGGTGGCCGTCTCACTTTGCGAGACCAGCGTTCATCTCGTAAAGCGAGATGGCTAGTTTTTTGCGGTTGAGCTACGTTAGTTGATTTGTCCCTTCAGTATTCGCTGCGCGTCTTCCCAGCCGTCTTCCAAAACTTTCAGGTATTGCTGCGGCATCAGTAGCTCGCAGTCCGATTGGAACCGAAACAGCCAGCCTTCGCCGTAGTTGTCCGTGTTGATCGTCGATGGGTCATCCAGCAGAATCTCGTTGAAGTTGACAATCCAGCCATCGAAGGGGGCATAGAGATTGGACAGGGCTTTCGAACTCTCGATTTCTCCGATTTCCTGTTTTTTGTGGACTTTGGAGTCCGCATCAATGTTCCAGTTTAGAAAATAAACGTCCTGTAGCAATCGAACAGAATACGCCGTAAGACCCACGCGGTAGCCATTGTCGCATTCTTTAAGCCACAGGTGGTTCTCTGAGTAGCACCGGTCGACGGGGACGCGGGCTTCATACTGTCCCATCATGAAGACTAGGTCTTCGGGCATTGCTCTCGACTGTTGACCACTGGAGTTCCAAAGTCGAGCAACTCGACCATGTTGCGTTGGGTGAGATTACCTTACAAGCAATCCATCCCTCAATAACTTCGTCGTAATGGCTAGGTGAGTAGTAAATACAGTTTCGCGACGAGTTTCAAGCACGACGAGAAATATCTGGTCAGCTTTTAGCGCATCTTGACCGTCTTTGTGAGTCAACATAGACTGACTTTAAAATTAGCGATTTTAAATCCTATGCAGAATTACTCTCTTGACCGACAAGTCCTCGTACTAAAATCCGGTTGAAGGATTGACAATGAACATTTGGAAGTTTTGCGCGATTTCAGCTTTGGTGTTGTTTCTATTTCCGGGAAGTAACGTATTCTCGCAGTCAGAGGCCAAGCTGGGGACCAAGTCGGTCATTGCGGTCTTTTCATTAAACGGCCCTTTTTCCGAAGCTCCGCTTGCCGATGATTTTCTAATGGGGCCAAAGCGTCCACCGTCGCTTCTCGAACTGGTCTCGCGTATGAAAAAGTCCAGCAAGGACGACTCTGTCAAGGCCGTAGTGCTGTTGCTAGAAAACTTGCAAATCGGTTCAGCTCAGCGCGATGAAATCCGGCAGGCAATAGATCAGATCAGACAGGCGGGCAAGGACGTACTGGCACACGTCGACTCGCTATCGACCTCTTCCTATGTGTTGTTGTCCGGAGCATCCAAATTGAGCGTAGTACCAACAGGAGACATCTGGATCAACGGCATTTACGCTGAGTCGCCTTACATACGAGGTTTGCTGGACAAGGTTGGTGTCAAGCCGGATTACTTGACTTGTGGTGATTTCAAGAGTGCCGCTGAAATTTTTATGCGAACAGGTCCCAGCCCGGAAGCTGAACGCATGTTGAATTGGCTACTCGACAGCCAATACGATGCTTACCTGCGCATGATCGCGGACGGACGGAATGTCAAACCAGATAAGGTTCGCCAGTGGATCGACAATGCTCCGTACAGTGCCAGGAAGGCCAAAGAACTGGATATTATCGATGCGGTCGAACATCGTCAGCAGTTTGTTGACGAGTTGAAAAAGAAATACGGCGTCGATGCCAAGTTGGACAAGGATTATGGAAAAAAGAAAGCTGCGCAAGTGAACCTTGCTAGCCCCTTTGCTATTTTTAAAATCTGGGCCGACATAATCGCTGGGCCGAAATCTCGCGTTTCTAACAAGGATGCCGTCGCGGTTGTCTACATCAACGGACCAATTCTGCTGGGGCATGGCGACCACAAACTGTTTGGCAGTTCGGGAATTGCCTATAGCACTCCGATCCGCAGGGCGTTAGATAAAGCCGCCCGTGATACGTCGGTCAAGGCTGTCGTGTTGAGAATCAATTCCCCCGGAGGATCCCCGGTTGCGAGTGAGATTATCCTGAATGCTACCAAACGATTGGCGCGGATCAAGCCGATTGTCGTTTCGATGGGTGATGTAGCGGGCAGTGGCGGGTATTACGTAGCTTGTGGAGTAGATACGATTTTTGCCAACGCATCCACAATCACCGGATCGATTGGTGTCGTTGCCGGTAAGTTTGTCACAACAGAAATGTGGAACAAGATCGGAATTTCGTGGAAGTCTACAAAGCGAGGTGCCAATGCCGCAATTTTGCGTTCCGAGGATGTTTTCAGCGACAATGAACGAAAAAAGCTGCAAACCTGGATGAACGAGATTTACGACGTCTTCAAGAGCCACGTCGTAGCGATTCGTGGTGTAAGATTGCGCAAGAAAATTGACGAGCTAGCTGGCGGCCGAGTTTATACGGGTAGCCAGGCTTTGGAGCTTGGACTGGTTGACAAGATCGGCAGTTTGGACGACGCGATCCAACACGTGGCGACGCAGGTCAATCTTAACGAGTATGAAATTCGTGTCATTCCTAAACCGAAGAATTTCTTGGAAAATCTATTGGGAGACGTGGTCGGAAAAAGCGACGATGACAGGATGATTTCAATGTCCGTCAATTCACGGATTCCGAACCGATCTACTTTGCTGATCAAAGTTGTATTGCCATATTTGAGAGGGTTGGATTCATCCCGAGTGAATGCCGTGCAAACTGCGATTTTTCGAATGGGGATGTTGCAGCGTGAACATGCTATGCTAATAATGCCGGTGATTCAATTTCGGAACTAGACAGCGCGGCCGAAATCCGCGTTAGCTAGGCGTCGACCGCCCCACCCGAAGACTGGAGATAGACGTATGGCTGTTCGTCTCTTTTGGTTCGTCGCCATTGCGTCCAGCGTTCTAATGTTGTTCGCTGCGATCAGTTTGCCGAAAGCTATCGCGGAGGACAAAGATCAGGTCGAACTGTCGCAATACTATGGTTTTAAAGAGCTAGAACTTTTCAAACTTCAACGGCGTTCGGCGAACATGCTGGTCGGCGACCTGAATTCCGATGGTCTAAACGATTTGATCCTGATCGATAATGGCCACAGCCGGATTGATTTACTCCAACAACGACGCAGCACACCGAAGGAAAAGTCAGATCCGGCAACGGTCAACATCATTGGCAGCGACTGGCGATTTGAGCATCGAAAAATTTCTGTAAACAAGCGTATTACCTCGATGACCACCGGCGATTTTAACGGTGACGGACGCACCGATATCGCCTTCTTCGGCGTTCCTGATCGACTTGTCGTCCGGTACCAGCCGCAAGTAGGCGATTGGACCGAACGAGTCAGTTTTCGACTTCCAGACGTGCAGCCGGTAGGCTGGACCACGGTTGCCGGCGACTTGAACAACGACGGTAAAGACGACCTGGTGGTTTTGGGTAAGAGCGAAACGTACGTCCTTCACCAGCAAGCTGACGGCAAGCTGTCGTTGCCGGATCGTTTGATGAACACATCAGACAAACTCAGTTTGGCGCAAATTACCGATCTGGACGGTGATGGATACAACGATCTGTGTTATTTGGCCTACGATGGAGCGAACCGCACGTTATGCGCCCGGCTACAACGCAACGACGGTGATTTGGGGCCAGAACTGCGTTTCGAGTTAAACCGGCCCAGGTCAGTGACTTTGTTTGACATCGATGGTAAGCCGGGCGACGAAATTTTGAGTATCGAATCAGAAACCGGACGAGTCAAAGTTCATCGATTGCAGCGACCGGTTGCCAAGGCAGGGCAATTGGCCAGTCGGCTGATCCAGTTTGGATTCGGCCGTCAAGGTTCGGGACGGAACCGGGACTTGGCGACCGGTGACTTGGACGGCGACGGGCTGATCGACGTCGTCGTGACCGATCCAGATGCGGCCCGAATGATTGTCTTTAAGCAAAAAGAAGGCGTGGCTCTGGACTTAGGCCGCACGTGTCCGGGATTTGACGGATCAGCACAGGTTTGCGTGGATGACCTTGATGGTGACAAACTGGCCGAAGTGGTTATTTTGAGCACGCGTGAAAAGACACTAGGTCTTAGTCGCATGCGTAATGGACGGTTGACCTTTCCACAGACTTTGCCAGTCGAACACGAACCCGTTGCTTTGGAGCTCGCCGATATCAACGCCGACGGTCGAAAGGAGGTTGTGTACATTTCGCGAAAATACGTTGACCGTGAATCAAAATTCACGTTGCGGGCTTTGAAACTGGAGTCTGACGGATGGAAATCGCAGCCATTCGGCAACGTGCCATCGGTGGTGCTCAAGTTGCGGAGTACTCCTCAGCGGTTGGTCCAACTGGATGTAAACAATGACAAACGCCCGGATTTTCTTATCTTCTTGGCTACTGGTCGGTCTCCGCATTTACTGACTACGGGTGACGATGGTGTGCCATCAGAGGTCGATACGAAGGGAGGAATCCAACTAGGTGGGGTTGCTGCCGGAGCAGTATTTCTGGGAGAGTTGGACGAGCCAGTGATACTTGTTGCCCAGAAAAAATTTGCTCGCAATATTCAACTGGGGCCAAGTGGCCAGTGGCAGGTCGTCGATCAATATAACGTCGTGGAATCAAACGCGAAAATCGTCGGCGCGGCGACCATAAATCTGGACGGTCGACCGGGCAACGAAATTGTGCTGATAGATTCTGGAGTTAAACGACTACGAGTGCTGCGCCGCGATGGCGACCTGTTTCAACCATGGCGAGAAGTCGATACCGGCTCGTTTACCCACAAGTCCACTCACGTTGCCGATCTGAATAACGACGGCCAGGACGACCTGTTATTGTTCGGAAATTCTGAATTCGCTGTCTTATATGCTGGTCGGACCGATCCGTCCCTGAAGGAGATCGCTTCATTTGAGAGTAAATTGGAAAAAATGTTCTTCGCTGACGTCGTCGCCGGCGATTTGAATGGCGACGGTCAAACGGACTTGGCGGTCATTGACACTCGCTCGCAATGCGTCGAGGTCTTGAAATTTTTCGTGGGCGACGAGTCGCGTTCTGCACGGCTGCAGCATGTGCTGAAATTCAAGGTGTTCGAAGAGAAAAATTTCAGGAAAGGCGACATCGGGGGCACTGAACCGCGGGAAGCAGTAGTCGCTGACGTGACTCACGATGGCCGCGATGACTTGATCCTGTTAACACACGATCGCATTTTATTATTCCCGCAGGACGATGGAAAATGAAGACAGATAAGGGGTCGAGATCTTAAAGGCAGAAAATCCGAACACAGATTTCTGAGCCATCAAATCTGTACTCTTGCGACTCTACACCCTCAACTCTCGACCTTCGTAGAGTCCTTGCATCAGCCAGTGGTCGATATCAGTTAGCATGTTTGGCGTGATTTCCGGGCCCGCGTCGTATATTCTAGTCGAAACTTCTAATCCTGCAGCATGCAACAAGCGACCAGTCTTGACAACATCTGCGATGGCAATCCGCGAGTCTCGCAGGCCTGCTCCTATTAGGATTCTCTTTCCGGATAGCTCGCGAAAACGGGCCAGTGGATTGCGTGTATTGGGGAATCGTGCGCCGAGCAAAAGGGCGCCGTCGAACCATTCCGGGCGATTCAGAACCAGTTGGATGGCTTGCGTCGCCTGGTCATCAATTCCCGCCAAATAGATACGTTCGCTATGCACGTGAAACGTGCGGCGCAGCAGACAGACTTTATCGAAGAGTTCCTGCTCGATCCGGATGAGTTGTTCGTCCTGTAAAGTTCCATCAGATTGGGTAGGACTCGTGGGTAGTCCCGATAGAGAAAGAGCAAAATAATTCCGTGTACTGATTCGCGGCATCAGATCCAGGGATTCCTGGTTTGGCTGTCCCGGTTGGCTCAGCCAGACGATTAACGGATACGCGTATTTCGGCTCATAATTCTCAGGGATAAAGGTCGGCGTGTCGTCAGACAACAAGACTTGTTCGGCGGGACGATCTGTCGCACCATCCTTTTTGGGATATTCGAGTCCCCTTGAATCACAATATCGATCAATGCGGATCATCACGTCGTCCACTTGTAGTGGTTGCATTTGATTCAAACGGTTGGGCCAGACATTTTTCGAAGAATTGGATGTCATTGTTCTGACTTTCAATAAGCGACCGGAAAAACGAAAGACGGATTAGACTCGTTCCGGCTCAACGACGTGTGGGTCAAGCTTCGTTTGATATCATCCAAGGGGAAATACCTACCAGGGCAGTTTGTATCTTTTACGTCGCCATGACCAACAATACGGTCGTTGCTGATCGAGTAATCCGTCGCCAAATTCTCGACTAGTCGCTGGACAGCTGCCATTTGAGCTACTGACGGCGGTCCGTAGTCAAAATTTCCGACCAATACGATGCCAATACCATGCTGATTGTATTCCCGTATACCCGCATGTGCGCCATGTATCTGTTCATCCCAGCGGAACGTTGGTTGCACTTCTCCGTCGCCCATTCCATTTCCGTTGCCAATGACGAAGTGGTAGCCAATTCCTAGCCAGGGGTTGCCGACGCTGTCTTTGCGCTGTAAATGAGATTTATGAATGCTATCCACGCTGCCGTTTGTGGACGCGGTATGGTGAATCACGATATGGGACCAATGTCGTTTCGTGACAGAAGGTTCTTCGGAGTTGCCCTTTCCTTGAGGCGGTCGTGTCGGCAACGACGGTATTGCCGGAATCGAGTCATGAAATATTCCGTTTTGGTCCGCCCATCCTGGCAAGCGACCGATCGAATTTGTCGCTGGAAGGGCCTGTGACCGAAAGCAGCCCGACGTCCAGATTCCGGGAATTGCCACAAAACAAAGCATTACGAAACCCTTTGCTGGCACTCGATGTCCTCCGTGACAACGCAACCGATTGACTCGGACCACAAGATTTCAAGGATGAAAAGTTTAGAAACTTGATCGATTTTCTACGGGCTTGAGCGGTGGAATTTACTGGGGCCGGACAAGCGTGTCAACGGGGCTTGTCACCAGGTGACGCGAATCGCTAAGTCCCATGAAATACAGGCGTTAAACAGGATCGACTGTGACAATCATTCGATTGAAATTGTTGCGTTAAATCTTTCTTAGATTTTTTACATTTCATGATCGTTTTGTTTGGCGCGACTTTCGACAGATCTGGAATTTTGACCTCGACTGATTCAAGGATAATCAGCCGGTTTTATCCTGTCATCATCGAGTCAGTCCGATGTAGAAGCTGAACAGTCGACGGTCGTCAAAACTTTGATCGACGACTGGGATGGCCCAATCGAGGGCAATCGGAACTGGTCCCATGGCAGGAACCGTCAAACGCAAACCGGCACCGACAGTGGCGCGGAAGTCGTCGAAATTCGCCTCATTTTCAATTGTGCCAAAATCAGTGAATCCGACGACCGAGATCGTTTCATCGGCCGTGACTGGTATCGTGTATTGGAGTCCACCGAGAAACATCCAGCGACCGCCAACGCGAACAGAAGTGCCTGCGCCCAACGGACTGATGCCACGGAAAGCGAATCCACGAAATGATTGGTAGCCTCCGGCATAGTATCTTTCGAAGATTGGCGTTTCCGAACCGGTCCACCCCATTCGAAGCCGCAGCGACAAGACGTGCTGGCCGCCACCGTCGGGCCGACAGTAAGTCGTGAAGTATTGCCGGGCATCGCCTTCATATCGTGGATAGACAAAGTCCCCGAAGGCCTGTTCGAAACTCGCCTGGATAAGGTGTCCATCACTGGGAAGAAACGGAGTGTCGCGTGTGTCGTGTGTGACGGAAAGGCGAATCGACTGAAAGGAATTACTTCCCAGGGACTGACTTAACAGTAGCGGCGTGGGGAAATCAGGGTTGTCTAAGTCCACCGATTCTATACGGATTGCGCCGGACACGGACCATTCCTTTGTGATCAGTTTGCCGACGCTGAAGCGGCCGCCCAATCGTTGCTCGTCCCAATTGGGCATGAAACGATTGTAGTAAAATCCGCTGACGCCAAGGCTATAGTCTGTGTCGAGAAAGTACGGGTCTGACCAACTAACAAGGTAGCGACTGACAATGTCGCCAGGAATCGCCTCCAGGCGAAATCGTTGCCCGTTTCCACGCCATGCCTCGCCGTTTCCGAGGTCGGTGAAGCTTTGCGGAAATCGTAATATGTCAAAATTGTTCTCTTCCAGAATCACTGAACCGACGATTCCGGCATCACTGTTCACGCCGACGCCAAACATTAGTCGTCCAGTTCGAGCTTCGGTGGCGTAGACGTCAACGTCTAGTTCTTCGTAAGGCGGCCCCAAATATCCTGGCGGTTGACTCAACGCTCGACCGAACGGATCACCAAACGGATTGTTTTCCTGGATGTAATTGGGTGGACGATCCAACGGAAGCGTGTCGCTTTGGCCGCGGATGACACGTTCCGCAATCCGTTTGCTGTTGTTTGGGACGGGCGAGATTTGAACTCGAGGCCCATTGGCAGTCCCCCGCTCGAAGATGTAGCCCTGCAATTTACCTTCACTTCGTTTGATCAATTTGGGATCTGCTAAATCACCGGGACTAATCAGGATGCGGTTCAAGACGACCGTCTCCCGGGTATGAGGATTGTCGCCCCGAATGTGCACGTTGATGCGGCGAATGCGATAGACATGGTCTTCGTCGATACGATATGTTAAATCGACTGCCCCTGGTTCTTCCAAGAAACGCGGCACAGCGTCGACCTTTGCAAACGGTCGGCCCAGATGCCCGTATTTGTCCTGCATTACGTCGACGTCCTGGTTCAACAGTCGGGCACTAAAATATTCGCCAGACGCCAGCTTCAAGTCGTTTCGTAGCTCCTCTTCTGTGAAGACCTGATTGCCTTCAAGTTCAAGTTTTCGCAACTTGTAACGAACGCCTTCGTCGATCAAGTATTGGATCTGTACATTGGTGTCGTCACGCCGCATTATGTTGAAACGTTCGGTCGACTTGGTCACTTTCGCTTCAACTTTAACATCGAAGAATCCGAGTCCGTGGTAGTATTGTTTCAACGATGCAAGGTCGTCTTTGATAGTAATCGGGTCGAATTTTCCGCCAAGTAAACCCAGAATGGCGACCTTTGTCCTGAGCTTTGTACGGAGCAGCGGGCCTTTAACAAACTTGTTCCCAGTAAACTTCACCCGCGTTACGGCGACCTTCTTGCCCTCTTCAATTGCGAAGACAACCTTTCTGTCACTGCGAGTGTTACCTTTCAACAGTGTGACTTTCGCATCAGGAAACCCCTTCTCGCGGTAAAGGCCTTCAATGCGCCGCGCTGATTCGCGATTTGCGCTGACGTCATATGGACTACCCGCTTTCAAGTTGGTCAGCGCTTCCAGCTTTTTGGTTTTGATTCTCTTGTTGCCGCGATACTCGACGCGTTTAATCATTGGACGTTCGACGACGGAGTATATCAGGACCAGTCCTTGTGGCGTGCGGCGATACCGAGGTTCAACACTGACGAACCATTTGGTTTCGTACAGCTTGCTCAGGTCTTTTTTGATTTGTAGTGACGAAGCAGGTCGGCCAGGTTGAATGCTAATAAGTTTCTTGATCGCAGCAGTCTCGATTGTCAGATTGCCCTCGACGAGCACGTCCGCGAGTGAGTCATCCGTCAATGGTCCGACGTTAACCAGTTGCGGTGTTTCGTCAAAAAACGGCGGTAGTTCTTGAAGCCCCTGAGCTTGATGCTCATTGACCTGCGCGGTTTCTTGCAGTACTTGTGGCCGATTGGCACCCTGATTTAGCCAGTCACCAAAGGAATTTGACGATTGAGCTCGGGCCGTAGTCGTTGAGTGGCAACAAGTTAGAAGAATCAGAGTAGTGACACCAAAGGTCAAGACTGTAATTTTCAAGTTACGTGAGCCAAATGGGAGTGATTGCGATCCAGCATCTGCGCGCAGGACGTCGCCAACGACATCGATCATGGCGATTGCTTTCCGATGTTAATGACGGCGAATGCCTCGGAATTGCCAACCCCTTTGGGAAGGGGACGTACGAATAGCTGATTCGCCGAAACGGGGCAAGATTACTTCGCCACAATTGGGCTCGATCTGGTAGAATCGACAAGTTAAAGTGATTAAGAAATTGTTTGCCCGAGCTCGTAGATTGTCGTAGTGTCGAGCATACAATTGTTCGTCTGGAACAGTTTTTCCAGCGCGGCTTTGTGAATTTTCATTTTCCTCCCACCGATGCTAATGCCCCCGTAGCAGATCACTCCGTTTCTTTCAACGGCATTATCAGTGGCATCGATGCCGGTCAGTCCGACGGGTGGCACGGCGTTCAAATCGACGGCGACTTTCAGCATGTCAATCTG
>Ga0310123_10001762_pt1 | contig 17791 bp, 8 predicted proteins | sample CB6_AW_1057_MG_FD_203505 | JGI IMG/M metagenome (GOLD analysis project Ga0310123, IMG submission 203505) | Marine microbial communities from Western Arctic Ocean, Canada - CB6_AW_1057 | ecosystem: Environmental > Aquatic > Marine > Oceanic | place: Canada: Western Arctic Ocean | collected... | reverse complement strand
CAGCTTCGGCCAAATCCGCTGCGAAGCTGAGGTCCTGCGACACGGAATCGTATGTAATCGTCGACAGCAACGTCCGGTCTTCGAGTAACTCCACAACCGACGCCGACCGATTCGGCAAACCCCCGCTGCGACGACGGGATCCTACCCGCTTCCCAGATGAAATCGCCTTCAGTCGATCAAGCCAATGATTCAAAAACATTTGTTCTCGCTCGGCAAATAGCCTTCAGAAATCACGTTCAATTCGTTCCGCTCACCCGATAAACCACCGGACTAATACGCTGAAAACTCCACTCCCGGGCTGGCTCGAAAACAGATTGCCTATCTTACCTAATCACACCATCCCGTTTCTTCTATCGGCCGAATACAACCAGTACAATGAGTAAAAGCGTCGCACTTGGAGTGACTGGTCCCGGTTTCTCAGCCGATTCGATCGCCATTAGGCCCGAGGCTTCGGTTGCGGTTGGAAGGGGGCCGGATGGTGGCGAGCCGACGAGTGCGACGAGGACCGTCGTTGGGGGTGGTTTGCTGAGAGTTAAGAACCGGTCTGCCGGGTCGATGTGCTCGACAGCCCCTTGCAAAACCGGGACTTTCGGGTCATTCTCACCCTCGCGGTCAATGGGCTCGAGTCGCCCGCCGCCTCCGATTGACGCGTGAATCTCGGTATCCGATCGCTCGCGGCTATCCAGCCGGCCCGTGAAAGCCAGTACATGTCCAACCCGAATGAAGGGACCGGCAGCTGGAAGACACTTCCTCCGAATCACCAGGCCGCCTACCGCCCTCAGCCCCCTCGCCAGTGGCGCCACACCGGCGGCGACTCGGACGATTCACCATTCTCGCGGATGCCGTTGTGGGCCCGCCGGTTCATCGGCGGCCTCGTCACCCTGGGACTCGGCGGTGCCATCGCGATCCTGCTGCTCTTCCGGATCGGCAACCCGGCCCGGGAGCCGGAGTTTCGAGTCATTGGCATCTCGCCCTACAACGCCCCCGGGATCCCGCCCAACGCATTTGGCCGGGAAGACGCCGAGGCCTTCGTGAGCTCGCACGCCGCGACGTTTGTCCCCGACCAGTTGACCGGCAGCGGCCTGAGATTGACTCTCGAGGATTTCGCCCACGGCAGCGGTGACGACGGCAACCTGATCGTGCTGCTGAGCCTGCACGGCCTCGTAGCGATGAAGGACAACGACCAACCCCGCGCACTCTTCCTTGCGCTGGACGCCACCCCCGACAGTCCCTTCCAGTCCGCCTCGGGCGAAGTCGACAGTTCCAGCCCAATCCTCGAGCTCAGCGAAGTCCTCAACTCACTGCAGAAATCCTCAGCCAGCAACGTCCTGTTGCTGATCGATGCCGGTCGACTCGGGCCCAACTGGCGACTGGGTCACCTGAGCAACGATTTGCCGATCCAGCTCAGAAGCGAGATCGAAGGCCAGGACCTCGGAAACCTGCATGTCATCGTCTCGACCGATGCCGGCCAGACCAGCTGGACCATCGACCAGCAACGCCGTTCGGTCTTTTCGCACTTTGTGCTCGAGGGCCTCGCCGGGGCCGCTGACGGCTGGCACGCAACCGAGTCATCGGCCATTCGAAACGACGCAACCACCAATCGGCGCATCAGTTGCAGCGAGTTGTTCTGTTTCCTCAGCCATCACATACAGCAATGGGCACAACACAATCGAGGTGCCACGCAGTCGGTCGTCTGGTTGCGCGCCCGATCGGCAGCCCCCGACTTCGACCTGATCGCCATTGGAGACTCGAAACAGACCGAAAACGATGCGACGGAAACCGAGTCAGCCGAGTCAGCCGATCAGACGTCGAAACCGAGCGCAGCGACCGAGACCCAGACCGAGGCCAAGAGCGAGAAGTCGGGCCAGGCCGCCGACGAAGAGACCGCCACGACAGCCAAGCCGCCGCCGGCGAAATCCGCAGACCCGGACCCCGGCGCCGAGACCGGCAGCGGCACCCGAGCAGCCTCGCCACCGCCGACGGCCGAGGAACTCAACGCCGTCTTTGAACGACTCGATCAGCTCTGGCAGCAGCGCGACATCCTCCGCCAAGCCGACCGCGCGGCGCTATTTGCACCTCGATCGTGGCGGGCCCTGCAAACCCACCTGCTGCAGTCCGAAAGGCTGCTGCTGTGCCAGGCCGATGCCAACAACCCAATGCAACGAGCCTCCGAACTGCTGGCCGCCATCACCGCACTGGTCTCCGGCGAACCGGTCTACTCGAAACTCGGCCCTTCCAACCGCTCGTCGCTTCCCGTCCTGAAGCTGACACTGCCCGGGTCAAAACGGCTCGACGAGTCGCTGCGGCAGAGGATCCGCACACTCTGCGACGCCGCCTGGAAACTCGACGACGCGGCAAACCTCAAGCCGGCAACCAAGCCAGAAACCAAGCCAGAAACCAAGCCAGAAACCAATCCAGAAGCCAAGCCCGGTGAGCCGGCACCTGCTGCTGCGGAGCCCCAACCCGAGCCGGCCGCCGGTGAGCAGAAGACCGAAATCCTGACCCACCAGGACGCGATCGCAGCACTCGCAGATCAACTCCAGGACGCCAGCCACAGACAGGCAGCGCGGCTGGAAATCGCCGAAAGGCTCGTCGGCCTCGTCGCGGCCAGCACGCAACTCTCTCTGCAAACACTCCGCAAGTGCCGCTCCATCCTGGCACTCACCCCCGAACCCGATCTCCCGTCGGAACTCTTGTCTCTGAAACGACTTGCCGACACCGCCCTTAGCTCTGGGGAACTCGGGATCGTCTGGGACCGCGACTTCGCGAAGCTGGGTCGCGACGCGGTCGTCCTGCGAGTCGAACTCGAAGCCTTCGCCGCCAAGAACTCGGATCTGCTGCCCCGGCTCGGAGACGATCTGAAGCAGGCCCTGCAACACGCGACGGCGGTCGAGAGATGGCTCGAGCATGGAGGCGGGGACCATGCCCGCGCCCATCTCGAACGGGCCACCTCCTTCCAGCAGACGCTGGTCAGAAACGAGACCCTGATTCGCCACGCCGTGATTCTACGTGCGAGACTCATGACCGAAATCCCCGATTTCGCTCGCTGGGTCGCGAATCGGATGGAGACCGACCCGGCACGTTGCCAGCAGTCGACGCTCAGCCAGCCGGCACGAGAATTGAAAAACGCTCGGGGCCGGTTCCCCGACCTGGATCTCAGCCCGCTGAAGGAACAGCAGGAAAAGAACCTGCTGAACCTGGTGCTGGATGTTCGCGAATTGAATCGCCTGCTCGACAGCTCCGCCCACGACCCCAAGACCCTCACCGACACCTGCAAGAGACTCGACGAGGAGTACACGGCCTTTCGAGCCACCTTCGAAAAACACGTCGACGACCTGAACCTCTTGGCACTCGACGCTGTCACTGCAGTTCAGTGGAGACAGATCCACCACGTGCTCGACGTGCCGTGGATCTCCCGCAACAGCCGCCAGGAACTCCGCTCGCGACTCCGCGGAGTCAAGTCCTCGACCGACACCACCGCCGCCTCGGCGAGCAGCTCAAGCGGCACCGAGTCCGGCCCGAGTGAATTGGCTGGAGTCTGGCAGGCGTTCTGGGCCATCCAGACGCTCTCGCTGGCCGTACCCGCCACGACCCCGGCCACAGCCTCCGCCCCACCCGATCGGGCCGAAGCCCCCGTCGAGTTGGACGTGCTTTGGCAGCTGTGGGAAGAATTCGTCAACGTCGAGGCCATTGGCGACCAGCCGAAGCCCCACGCGGTCATGATCGCCCGGCTGCGGCTGGGTCGAGAAGTGCATCGCAGCTGGAGCCGGATTGCGGCCGATCTGCACGACCCGTCTCCGGAGGCCACTCCCGAGCAGGCCAGGCAGCAGGCGTTGCTGGTCCGGTCCCTCGACGGCGCCGACGCGCCGGATCCCGGACTCGAGCACACCGACTCGATTGTCCAGGTCCGTCGAGTCCGCGCCACGCAGGAGCTGCTCGACCGCCGCGAGATCTGGTGGCAAGCTCAACAGGCACCGGGTTGGCTCGAGAACTGGCTGCCTCGGAGAATCGACTGTGCGGTGAAGACGAGTCCCTCGGATTCGGGTCATGCGATCCGGCTTCCGATTTCCGACCGGGCTCTCGACGGGAACTGGACGCTGGCGTTTGAGTGCCGCGACAAGATCGGGATCTTTCTTGACGGCAAGCGGATCACCGAGCCGCTGAGCATCACTCGAGAGACACTCGACGGGCTCCGCATCAGGCTCGACAGCAATGCCGGCTACTCGCGGAAATGGCTGACGATCGCGCTGCTGGACCAGTCGCAGTTCCCGGTCGCGTTGGATCGGATTCCGGTCCTCCCGCCGTTCGATCCCAACAAGTGGCGGATCGTCTTTCTGGCCGATGGCGAGAGTCCCACGTATCTCTCGGGACAACGTAGCGGTCGCAACGAACTGGTGACTACGTCCTCGGGGACTCCCGTCTCGTTCCTGCGTCTGCCTCCCTCACCGGATCCCTCGTCCCAATCGCCGCCTGTCAAGCCGCCGTCGACCCCGAAGGGGTCGGGAGATCCGAAGGACAAGCCCGACGCCCCCGACCCGTCGGTGCATCAGCTGACGCCCTTTTTGGTCCGGCCCGAGAACGACGACAGCAAGAGTGTTGCCATCGCGGTGTTTCGACGCACCAGCGATGGAAAACGGCTCGAGCTGCTCCGCGGCGACTTCGCCCTGAACCCCAGCGATCGGCTCATCCGGCTTGCCTTCAAGACTCCCGGGGACACTCCGCTTCCGAAATCCGATCTCACCAATGGGCTGATCTTCGAGTTGGAGCTGCGAGGGACCGGGGAGTCGAAGAAGGTCTCGTACCGGATCCAGCCCGACTTCTGGCATCCGGTCGACTTCCTGCGTGTCAGCGAGGTGCGATTCGAGAAGCTGCGATTGTCGCTGGAGCTGGGACAGCAATTCGGCACCGATCCGCAACTGCCTCGCAATCTCGATGTCGAATTGTGCCTGCCTCCGGAATTGAAGTCTCTGGCTAGCGAGTCCTACCTCAAGGCCCGAGTAGGAAGTCAGGGCGAAACCCTGTTTGCCGAATTCGATCCCGCCGATCTCGCGAGATTGCAGGGTGCGTGGCCTGTCTCGCTCAAGGTCGCCGGTTTCCCTCGCGCGTTTGCCTGGACCCTGCGATACGGCTCACCACAGCCGGCACGTCCGCGGGGACTGCGGATCATCGCCCCCGAGGGTGGTCCGGCCTTTGAAAAAGACAGCCCGGGCCGACTCGTCATCGACGTCAACTCACCCGAATTCCAGCAGCACATCCGCCGTGACCCCTGGAAACTCGATACGGGATGGAGGATCCGCTACGAATTTGTGCCCGCGGACCGGAAACTGACGAGTCGCTCGGGGGAGATTCCGTTGCGGGATTCCCGCAGGAAGCAATTCGACCTGCTCGGATTAACCAAGACCGGTTCGTGGCAGCTGCGGGGACAGGTCTCCGACCACGACATCGTTTCAGCCGACGAGACCCGGTTCCCCAACCGCAGCGGGCGGTTTTCGCTGCGGGCGGTCCTGGAATCCGGCAACCGGGTCGTGGCCCGGTCGACTTCGATGGAGATTGGAGTCGACACCGCCGGAAGCAAACCCAGCGTGAGGTTTGCCAGCCCGGCCAGTCGGTTCGAGATGGGTCCTGACCTCACCATCGAGGTAACCTGTCGCGACGCCGAGTCGGGGATTCGGCAGTTGGACGTGGGTTTCGACAAGGACAAGGACGGCAAGCTCAGCTCGGGGGAAATCCTGGCCGAAGCCGGGCAGAGCCTGGCCGGGTCTGCCATTTTCAACGCCCGGCCACGCTTCACGCTCACGCTGCCGAAATCGCGGCTGCCAGGAGTGGGGACACACCAGTTGCTCGTACGGGCCACCAACGGCATCAACATCCCCAGCGACTGTGCCAAGCACACGATCACCTTCGCCCTGGCCAAGGGACTCGTGACACTCAAGGGCAAGAGAACCCGTGCCAGCAGAAAACTCACGCTCAAGGGGCCCGGAGGCTACTCGAGTGACTTCACCGTGGGCCGCAGCGCGGTCAACGCCAAGAACAGCGACATGGTCGTGGCCGGAGACTACACGATCACCGACGTCAAGACCGGCAAGACATGGACCACGACGGTCAAGCCGCGAGAGAAGCTGGTGGTCACCATCGACTTTTCGACCAACCGCAAGACCGAATCCCGATCACGATGACGGCGGGCCCGATTCACAATCCAAAACCGTGAGTTGTTGAGATGATCGTCTGGAACTGGATCAAGACAATCTGGAGATGGATACTGGCCGGCGTGCGGCTGATATTCGGGCTGGGCCTTCGCACAACCCGAATGCCACGATGGGTCTACCAGCTGCTGCACCTGCTGATCGTCACCACGATCACCGTCGTGCTGGCGATTTACAGCCGCGAGATTGTCCAGCCTTCGAACATCGCCACCGAGTTTCCTCAGATCCAGGACTGGTGGTGCGGGATCCTGTTCCTGGCTCTCTATGCGTTTGTGCGAACGGTCCATTACTTCTATCGGCTGCTGTTGATGGAGGAGGCTTCGGCCTACCCCGACATCGACCGTGCCTGGGCGGCGGGCATGGACGCACTGGCCCGAAACGGGCTCGACATCCGCTCGATCCCGATCTTTCCGATCCTGGGTCTGAGCGAGGACGAGGAGACGCAGTTCTTTTCCGGGGCCCGCTTCCACGCCCGCGTCGTGGCTCCGGGCATCGACGAGACGCCGATGCCGTTGCGGTTCTTTGCCAATCGCGAGGCGTTGTTCATCAGCTGTCCGGGAGTCTCTGCGGTCTGTGCTCAACTCGAATCCGGCCCGCTTCAAAGCAGCGGCATCTCGAATTACGCGGCCACCGATTCGGGTGCGGCGAGCGTCGCGACGCTCGAACCCGGCGGCCCGTCGCCGGCTGCCTCGGGTGGGGTCGATCAGCCGGATGTCGCCGCAAGCGGAACTCTCGCACCCGGTCAACAGTCCCTCGCCAGCGGCCTGCCCACCTCCGCAGCCTCCGCACCCTCCGCAGCCGGCGGAACACTCGAGCCCGGTTCAGCGGGCCCGGCTGCCACGATGCTGCCCGGTGGCCAGGCCTCACGCGGAGCTGCCCTCCGGTCCTCCGGATCCTCAGAACCGCTCTCGGCCCGGAAACTCGAGGAATGCCGGCTTCGATTGCGTCACCTGTGCCGGCTGATCACCCGGTACCGCCAGCCCTTCTGCCCGATCAACGGCGCCGCGATCATGATCCCGCTTCAGTGGTCGGAGCTCTCAACCCAATCGGGCATCGATCCGGCCAAGCAGGACGTGGAGGTCCTGCACCAGGGCCTGCAGATGCAGTTCCCGTTGGTCTGTTTCTTCAACGGGCTGAACAAGCTGGAGGGGGTGCGGGAGTACATCCAGCGCTCCTCGCAGGTCGACTCGCGGTTCAGCACCAAGGCACGAGCCGGTTCTCACTTCCCGTCGGGCCACCCTGTCGACGAGGGGGCCTCGAAGTGGGTCAGCGGCCGGGCCGTCGACTGGTTCCGACGCTGGATCTACTCGGCCTTCGCCCAGGACCTCAGCAGTTCGAGCAATCCGCGGCTCTACCAACTGCTGTGCGATCTCGACGGCCGCCGCGAGCAGCTGGCCGGTTTTCTCGAGGCGGTCTTCGGCGGCCAGCAGCACGGCGAGTCGATCCGGCTCTCGGGCTGCTACTTCTGCGGTTGCGAGCCCAGCACACGGCGTTATGAGTTCGTCAAGGATGTGATGGACAAGCTGACCAACGAGCAGGACCAGGTCGCTTGGAGCGACTACAGGGTTTGGCAGGACCATCGCCAGCGCCGCTTGACGAACTGGATCTACGCGGCAATAGTCGTCCTGTTGCTGCTCGACGCCGGTCTCCTGTGGTGGAAGCTCTTCGGCGGCCCCCCCAGCTTCATCTAGCCATCGAGTCCGAATAGGGACGTGCCGCCATGTTCGATGCGGCTGGAGAATCCGGCGGCCGCCCCTCCTGGAGGGACTCGGCCGGCGAAGGCGAAGGCGGCTGGAGTCGTCCCGACGGGGTCCGCTCATGGCGCCGCCCCGAACACGACGGCCCCGACGGCGATCGCCCCTCGGGCCTCTCACGCATCAAGTGGCCAGCGGTCTTCAAGTCGCTCGCCACGGCGATGGTCACCGTGGCCTGCATCGCGGCGGCCGTCTGGCTGCTGAAACTGCCCGGCTGTATCCAGACCAAGCTGCAACCGGTCGTGGCGACGATCAGCGACACCCCGCAGCTGCCCCCCAACCTGCCCGTCGCCGCCGACCTCGATGCACTCAACTCGCTGAATCGCCACAACGGCATCGTCACCCAATTCCAGGACACCCGCTCGGATCGACACGTCCTGGTCGTCTACCTCTCGGCCCTCTGGGTCCCCGATGCCAACGGCGACATCTTCGTGTTGGACTCGAAGAACCCCAAGCCCGACGAACTGGGTGACTCGAAGCAAGCCTCCGGAACCCCCATCCAGGGCTTCAAACCTCTGGCGGCCTACCTGGCCTCCGCGATCGGCTCCTCGCCCCAACAAAACACGCTCGTCCTGCTGGACCTCTGCCAACTGCAGGCCAACTGGCGAGTCGGAGTCCTGGAAAATGATATCGAACAGGAACTCAGAGAGGCGATCAAGACGGTCACGGCAACCGGCACACAGCCCGACACGAAGAACACCGACACCACGAACCACGCGGCCAGCCTCGTCGTCATCTGTTCGTGCTCGCGTGGCGAACACAGCTGGGCCAGCCCCCACCTGGGCATCGGCCAGTCGGCCTTCGCACATTCGCTGCGGGGGGCCCTGAGTGGCAAGGCGGACGAGGACGGCAACAACCGCATCACCGTCTTCGAGCTCTTTCGCTACGTCGGCACGCAGACCAATCACTGGGTGCAGCAGAATCGCGACCGCGCCGGACAACACCCGGTCCTGATCACCGGCAAGAAGACACTCGCCTACCTCGACCCGCTCGACAAGAACGACGTGGCAAATTTCCCCGTCGTGCAGGTAGGATCGAGTGGAATCCTGGCGGAGCCCTCGGCTAAGGACGTGCCACTGGCGGCCGAATTGGACGCCTTGCAGAAACTCTGGGCCGGTCGAAATGCCCTGGTTCACACCGATGAGAGTCTCGTCACGCCCGCCTACCACCACGATCCGCTCAGGTGGCGCGAACTCACCTTTCGGCTCCGCCGCGCCGAGCAGTGGATCTTCTGGCAGCAGCCGACCCGTGCCAACGCCGAACTGGGCCATGCCAGGACGTTGCTGAGTCGGCTGACACGGGAGAGCTGGTCCGAGAGTTTTCCAGCGGTCCAGGAGGGATTCCTTCGGCACAACATCATCTCGAGGTTGATGGACCCGCTCACCAGACCGCTGCCGTTGCCGTTGCCCAAGTACGACGGGACGCCCGCCCGGCCCGAAGTCCACCTGCGGAGCGTGCTGGAAGGGCCTGGCGGCCTGCTGCCCAAGACAACCCTCGGGCTGGTCAAGCGGGCGGTCGGGATCAGAGGCGAGGCCGAGCGGGTCACCAGTGGCGCCTTGGGGACCTACCACCGACTCCGTCCCCTGCTCAACTCGGCCGACACCGCCCGTCGCATCGCCGAGGATCTGCTGTTTGTCGGCGACAAGACGGCAGCCGAATCGTCGATGCAGACCGCCGAAGAACAACTCGCTCGGGTCCGAGACATTCGCAGCACGCTGTTTGCAGCCCTGCTGCTGAGAAATCGGCTCCACGCCGAGTTGCCCGACCTGGCCGATTGGGCCGCATCCCGCAACACATCGAGGCTGATCGGACACCAGAAGGTGATTGACCATTTCGTCGATTCGATCGACCGAGCCGACCAGCGGACGTCGGAAGCCCGAGCCGCACAACTCGGAGAACTTGGCAAACAGAGCAAGGAAGACCTCACCGGCGCCGAAGTCCAATTCCGCCTGCTGGCTCTCTTCGAGCAAGCTCACCTGCTCGACACGTACCTCGACGCCCAACTGTCGGTACCACCGGTTGAGGACGACGGGCCTGCCGCTCTGGCCGAGCCGACCGCCGAAGAACTGGATCAACTGCAACAGCTGGTCTCGGCCGCTTCGACACGTCTGACCAGGCTGCACGATGCTCTTGCCGTCGAAGCCCGCCGCTGCCTGGGCCTTCCCGATCAGCCCGAATCGTGGCGCGACATCGAGGACATCTTGCGTCACACCGGCCTGGATGCGGTTACGCGACGCAAGCTCTTGCAACGCAGCATCGAGTTGTCAAGAGAACTGGGGGCCAAGTCGTCAGCCGGCGGCCAAGCCAAGCCGCGGCCTCCCTCCAGCGGACCAGGGATGTGGCACGCCCTGTGGGCCATCCAGGTCCTCTCTCTGGGCCGGATCGCCGATGACAAGGCCGCCCTGCATCTCTGGCATTCCTGGCGAAGCGTGGGGGCCAAGACCGATGCGGAACGGCCGAGCGTGCTGAGGAAACTGGGGTACGAGATCCGCCGGGCCTCGATCGCCAAGACACAAACGGTGCTGAAGCTCGCCCTTACGGCCGAACAACACGAGTCCGTCGAGGAGGCACGTACTGACCTGATGCGGGCCGACCGTATCGCGAGATCTCTGCCGCCTGCAGACGTGATCGTCGTAATCGGCCAACGGAAGAACCCCACACAGGCACTCCGCCGATTCCAGCTCTCCGAAATCCTCTACGCCCACGCCGGCAGGTATCTCGATGACTTCTGGCTCGGCTGGTTCGACTCAGCCGCCGCCCAGTGCCTCGCCGCTGCAAGATCTCTCGGCGTCCCGGCATTCAACCCCCAGGCTGAACAACTCGATCAGCTGCTGGCGCAGCGCACCGAAGCGGGCGTGGCGATCAGCAAGATCACCCCCGATCCGCTCAGGTTCGGAGTCCGCAACGACGCCACATTGAGTGTCGAAATCACGCCGTCCCCGGATGCTCCACCCGGATTCGCCGCCCTGCGGCTGGACCTCAGGCGGAACGAACAGGGCCTGGTGACCCTCAGAGATCCGGCGATCCGCAAGCTGGGCATCCCGACCAGCGGCCAGGACGCTTCGCAGAGCTTCGTACTCAGGCGAGATGCCTCGTTGCAACCCACCGCAGCAGCTCCGCGGCCGGAATGCCCCGGCCTGAGACTCGCGGCGGTGCCGCGGCTCTTCTATCGCGGCCGCACCACCGGCAACCAGGCACTGGAGGCCTCAATCGACCCCTGTCCCCCACCGGTGTTCCGGACCGCCTACCGGCCGCTGAGGCCCGAGCAGAAAATCGGACGCGTGGTCGTCAACGGGGAAGACAGCCGGGCCATCCTGTTTATCCTCGATTGCTCGGGCAGCATGAACATGCCGCTTGCTGCGGCGAACACCACCCGTATCGCCGCCGCCAAGGCAACGCTGCAGAAGACCCTGGATCGGATCGCCGAAACCCAAAAGGGCCGGACGGTCAAGGTCGGGCTGATGATGTTCGGACACGAATTCGACGAGGTCAAGGAACTCTCCAAGATCGAGATCATCAACCCGCTCGAATTGGTGACTCCCCAGCACATGCAGGCCATCCGGTCCAAACTCGTTGAACTCGGACCCAAGAGCGATTCTGCCAATACGCCTCTGTTGAGCAGCCTGATCGAGGCGACCAAACCCTTCGTGACGCAAGACATCCCCGGCACCATCGTGGCGATCACCGATGGAGACTACCAGTACACCGAAGGAGACCGGGCCCAGGCACTGCTGGCACAGCTCCAGAAAATTCTCACGGACCGCCGGACCCGGCGGCGGACCATCACGCTGCAAATCGTCGGATTCGCCGTCGAAGAACCCGCCGAAAAAGTGCTCCGGGACCTCGCCAAGCAGAACCGAGGCGAATTCTATAAGGCACCGTCAGCTGAGATCCTGGCCAAGGCGCTGGCCAAGGCCGTCGACTCGCGACCGTATCTGCTGAGACCGTTGACGGCCACCGACTGGCAGAACCACAAGCTGGGAACGGTCTCGGAACTGAAGGCGACGGGGAAATACCGCATCGGGTTCGGCAACCTCAAACCGATCGAATTCGAATTCGTCGGCAGCGAATCGCATGCGTTCGACCTGGACATCAACGGCAACCGCCTGAGATACCGAGCCCCCGAACAACTCCGGCGACTCATCTCCGTCCGCGGAAAATCCGCCCCGGCCACCGATGCGACCTCGCTGATCTGCTCGAAAATGAACCTCGTCAAGACAACCGGGCCAGGCCGAACCGTCCGGCACCACGCCGTGTTCGAATTCAGCCTCGCTTCGGAGAGCCCCACGGCCATCGTGCAACGCCCCCGAGAAATCCTCTTCGAGATCGTGCCTGCTTCAGAAGCCGACAAGCCGCTGGGCCAGCGAATGGGCCGCATGACGAGATGGAGCGTGGTGCCCGGCCGCACAGCGCCGACCTGGACGGTCAGCGTCGAAGACTGGCAACAGATGGAGCCGGCGACGATTCGAGCCTTCTGGAAACCGACGCCAACCCGTCGCGACAAGAACAGCGTGCGGACCTGGAAACAGGTCCAGGGCGAGGGTGCCCAGGTCTTCGTGCCGCTGCCGGGATTCCCCCGCCCGGAAGAGGGTGCGAGCGGACACAACGTGGAACTCAAGGGAGTCCTCCGGCAGGCGGATCCCAAGGACAAGAGCCTCTCGGGGACCCGAGTCGAGATCCAGATCACGCCCGTGGACCACTCCACCGAGCGAGCCAGGGGATTTCACGAGCACTTCAGCAGACTTCTGCCGGAATTGGCCTGGGAGAATGGCACAAAGACGGCCGACCTTGAATACTCGAGTGAGTTCACTTGCGAGCCAGGTTTCGAACGGCTGATCTTCACGTATGTGGTGCCGAATGACCTGGAGTTCAAGCCGGAGGACTTGCGGGTGCGGATCAGTTCATGGACCGAGCGAGATGAGGGTGCCGTGCGGCTGACCAAGTCGCTGGTCACCGAGCCGCTTCGGACTGGACCGGGTCGGATCAGTCCTCGAGGTGGTCGATAGGCAACAACGCAAAGCCGGGCTCCCGGCAGAATAAGCAATCTCATCATGACGAATCACGCGGTACATTGGGGCGAGGGGCTGTTCCTGCGGCCTCAGCACCTGCAGACGGCCGAGCGGAACCACCGCGAAGAACTCCGCATCTCGGAGAACTGGGGCTGTGGCTATCCCTACGGTCTGCAGTCGATCGAAATCGACGAGGATGCTCTGGCGAATTGGCGGATCGTGCTGCGGACCTGCCACATCCGCCTGCACGACGGGACTCATTTGAGGTATCCCGAGGACGCCAACCTGGCTGCGCTGGACCTGCCCAAGGACGCCTTCGATCGCCAGAACCTGGTGATGGTCCACCTGGCGGTTCCGCCGCTGAAGTTGGGTCGCAGCAACGCCGAAACAGGGGCCGGCGGCGGCGACGTGCGGTACCTCGTCGATTCGATGGAGGTCGAAGACGAAAACCAGCCGGGGAATCCTCAGCACATCGAGGTCCGCTGGCCGAATGCTCGACTGATTGTCAACGAGGACGAGCTGGCTGGCTACGAGAGCCTGCCGATCATGAGGTTGCGGCGTGGCACGATGGCCGAGGCGCCTCCGGAGATCGATCCCGAGTACATTCCTCCCGTGGTCACCTGCGACGCCTGGCCGATCCTCCTGCACAACGTGATCGACTCGATCTGCCAGCAGATCGGCAGCCGGGTCGAATCTCAGACTCGCCAGATGTTCGATCGCAACGTGGCGTTCGAGAGCGGACACCGGGAAGACCTCGAGCTGATCTTCCAACTGCACTCGCTGAACACCGCGATGGGCTACCTCTGGAACCTGCCGCACGTGATCGGGATCCACCCGCTGTTGGCGTACATGGAGTTGTGCCGGGTCGTCGGGCTGCTGTCGATCTTCTGGCCCGAGCGGCGGATGCCCGAAGTGCCTCGATACGATCACGATGATCTGGGGGGCTGCTTCTACGCGATCAAGCGGCTGATCGAAGAGACCGGTGAACGCGTTGCCGATCCGATCAAGCGGCTGTTCACCGGTGCCGGGCAGCAGATGCAGGTGCGACTCGAACAGGAGTGGCTCCAACCGAACTGGACGTTCTTCATCGGAGTCGAATCGGGACTCACCTACAACGAGGTCAACAACCTCTTGAGGGGCGAGTTGAACATGAAGGTCGGCAGCACGGCCAAGGTCGACAACATCTTTCAGAGAGGGCAGGCGGGTGTGAGCATCATTCCCGAGCCCGAGGCCCCGCGGATGCTGCCGGGCAAGAACTGGACCTACTGGAAGGTCGACGAGAACTCCGCCGCCTGGAAGGATGTCGCCGAAACGCTCAACCTCGGTGTGCGCATCAACGAGACCCAGGTCGACGGGCCGATCCAGGACCAGCAGGACATCCGCGTGCGGACCCCCGATGGGGAATCGGTCAAGATGGTCTTCGCCCTGTACGCAGTCCCGGCCCAGGCAGGATCATGACGCCCGAGTTCGCCAGCCTCGTCAACCCTACGCTGCATTACGTGCTGGGTCTCGTCAGCCGCCTCAAGCAGCAGGACGCCAGCGTCGATCTCCGCAGGGAGCGAGATCACATCCGAGGCGAACTCGAAGCGGCGGCCGCAACCGCAGACAGCCATCAGTCTCCGGTCAGCGGCGAGGAATTCCAGTTGGCCAAGCAGGGACTGATCTACTGGATCGACGAGGTGCTGACTGTGGCGGAGCCGAGTTGGCAGACCATGACGCTCGAATGGCACTACTTCCAGTCGCTGGACCGGGCCTGGAAGTTCTACGTCGACGGCGAGAGACAGGCTCTGCGATCGAGCCCCGATGTCATCGAACTCTGGTACCTCGTCCTGGTGCTGGGCTTCGAAGGCGACATCCGCAACGCCTTCGACGAACACCTCAACGAAACACTCTCGGCCGAATCCAGTGACGACGAGCAGCGGCAGGAATGGGCCCGCAAGCTCGAGAGGCAAATCCGCGAGCACAGGCCGCAGGACCTGCAACCGAGGCAACTCGAGGGAAACGTGTTGACGCTCACGGGAGGCCTGCACCTGAAGACGGCGGCCGGTTGGAGCCTGACGCTGGTGGCCGTGGCTGTGCTACTCTCGCTGCTGCTGTGGTGGCCAGACCTGTTGGGGTGAGTCCAACCCGGGGTAGTGAGGAATCTGCCGGTGTCGTCATCTGCATCCGATCCAACTGGTAACGCTGAAGAGCCGTCGTACCATTTCGAGGCCGAGTTGCCTGCCGAGACAGGGAAGGTCGAGGAGGAACGGTTGCTGCTGGAGGAGGTCTTGCGGCAGACTCAGGCCGCGTTCGATGCTCACGAGACCGATGAGCTCTCGGAAATGGGCCCCTTCCTGGAAGTCGCCCGCCAACACGCCGGCCGCGAACTGACTCTCGAACCGGTGCTCGTCGACCTGGTCGGTGCCGCCCTCGCCGAGACGATCGGCCCGCTGCCCGATTCTGCCAGCCAGCAGGCAGGGATCCCGCTGCGGATTGCCACCACGCTGTTCGAAGACCCGAGTTGCTACGACCGCCTGGTCGCGTTCTGGTCGAGACTGCTGGCGGCTCAAAAATGAGCACAAGCACCAAGACCACCGACCAGTTGATCGAGGAGTGCCAGGGGCTGGTCAAGTCGCTGGCCTGGAAGGCTCGGAGGGGATTGCCTCACAGCGTCGATATCGACGACCTGATCGGCTATGGCCAGGTGGGGCTCTCCGAGGCTGCCAAGGCCTACGATCCGACCCGAGGAGTGAAGTTCTCGACGTTTGCCTACTACCGCGTCCGCGGTGCCATCTTCGACGGCCTGACGATGATGTCCTGGTTCCGCCGCTCACCGAGCCGCGACGTCAAGTTCGACCAGATGGCCAACGAGGTTCTCGAGGAGCAATCCGCGGAGGCGGGCCAATCCGAGGCAACCAGCCTCAGAGCAGACGCGCGCTGGCTCAAGGAACTCTCGGCCTCGCTGGCCGTCGTCTACCTCGCCGGCGATCGGCCCGACGGCCAATCGGACATGCAGGTTGTCGACCAGTCGATGCCGACTCCCCAGTCGGAGGTGAGCCAGGATGAAGTGCACCTCCGGCTGGCCAGCCTCGTCGATTCGCTCTCGGGACAGGAAGGGGCCCTGATTCGGGCAGCCTACTACGAAGGCCTTTCCCTGACCGATGCAGCCCGCAGAATCGGCGTCAGCAAGTCCTGGGCCAGCCGCCTGCACGCACAAACGCTCAAACGGCTCGCGCATTCACTGCGTCGAGCAGGTATCGTGGAATGAGGTCTTTTCGGCCTGAGCCGACGGTGTCGACGACGCCGGGACGCGCTGTCCGCGGGCCAAGTCAGGCACCCTCGAGTACGGGACAAGACGATGGCCACAGCCGAAGCTCTGGATTTTGAAGGTCTGCTAGCACCGATTTCCGAGGACGCTCCCTCGGGCGAAGAACTCCGGACAGCCGATGCCGAGGCCTACTGGGAAATCAAACGGCTCCGCGATGCCGCCCGCAAGGACGAGAACGAGTCGCCGGGCGGGGGGAGTGAAACCGCCACGGCGCCAGAGTGGGTCGAAGTGTTTCAGCTCAGCGAGAAAGCTCTCGGCAAGTCCTCGAAAGACCTCCAGATCACCGCTTGGATGATCGAAGCCCTGGTACGACTACGGGGATTCTCCGGGCTGCGGGACGGGCTGAAGCTGTTCGGAGAACTGTGTGGCCACTTCTGGGACGACATTCACCCGCGACCCGACGAAGACGGTATCAGCACCACCGTGGCACCGATGGCTGGACTCAATGGCGAAGACGCCGATGGGCCACTGGTCGTCGCCATCAAGCGGATCGCGATCACCCAGGGCGAGTCCCAGGGCCCCTACGCCCAGTGCCACCTCTCCCAGGCCTACGACCTGGATCTGAAATCTGAACTCCGCGATCAACGACTGGCAGACGGTTGGGTCAGTCGTGAAATGTTTGACGCCGCCGTCGGAGAAACATCTCCGGAATTCCTCAACTCGCTTCTCGACGACGTCGGCAGTTGCCAGGACACTCTCGCCGAGATGGCATCGCTCCTCGAAGAGAAGTGTGCCCGGGACGAGACTGGAATTCCGCTGGCTCCATCGACAGCAAGGATCCGGGAGGCCCTCGATGACTCACTCAGGACAATTCGCGGCTTCGCCGGTGAGGTGCTGGGCGAGGAGTTTGCGGATGAGGACGGGGACGGCAATCCGGGACACTCGAACCCCGCCTCGAGCGGAGCCGCTGCCGGAGGCGGGGTCACTTCCCGGGCCGAGGCCTACAAGACCCTGACGGAAGTCGCCCGGTTCTTCCGCAAGAGTGAACCGCACTCGCCGGTGTCCTACGCACTCGAGCAGGTCGTCAAGTGGGGCAAGATGTCGCTGCCCGACCTGCTGACCGAGTTGATTCGAGATTCCAGCGCCCGCGAAGCCATGTTTCGACATGTGGGGATCTCTGACTCCGAACCGGCCGACGACCACTCCAACTCCGATGACGAGTGAGTCGGGTGCCTTTCTGCGGCGGATGGCCACAATTCCGACGGCCTTTGTTGCAAGGGGCGACTGACTACTAGAGAATGAGAGCCTGCTTGCCCGCGAGATTCCCAAGGCATTCGAGCAATCACTTCAATCTACGATCTCTATAGGAAACGGCACAAATGGCCGAGAGTGTACACGAAAAGCTGAAGCGGGTGCGAAAACCTCGGGTCCACATCACCTACGACGTCGAAACCGAAGGTGCCGTTGAAACCAAGGAACTTCCGTTCGTGGTGGGAGTGCTGGGCGATTTCTCCGGAGATCCCACCCAGGAACTCAAGCCGATGCGGGATCGGAACTTCGTTCAAGTCGACCGTG
>Ga0310123_10001761_pt1 | contig 17792 bp, 15 predicted proteins | sample CB6_AW_1057_MG_FD_203505 | JGI IMG/M metagenome (GOLD analysis project Ga0310123, IMG submission 203505) | Marine microbial communities from Western Arctic Ocean, Canada - CB6_AW_1057 | ecosystem: Environmental > Aquatic > Marine > Oceanic | place: Canada: Western Arctic Ocean | collected... | reverse complement strand
TTGAGGATGTGGCAGCGATCGGGTTCAAGGCGGTCTTCGCCTCGGACCTCTCGGGAGTCCGCCTGGTCGATGACGTTCTGCTGGAGCGGATGGAGTCGCTGTCGGACGTGGCACCGGCCCACAACCCACCCTATGTCGCGGCGATGCGGCAGTTGCAAACGGCGTTCCCGCGGATCCCGTTGGTGGCGGCCCTGGAGACGGGTTTTCACGAGACGATTTCCGAGGCTCAGCGGGCCTACGCGGTTCCTGTGGACTGGCAGCAGCACGGCGTCAGGCGTTGGGGCTATCACGGTGCCAGTCACCGATACATCGCGACGCGGATGGCCGAGTTGACGGGTCGTGACAACCTGAAGCTGGTCTCGTGTCACCTGGGCGGCAGCAGTTCCCTGGCGGCGATCGACTCGGGAGTCTCTCGTGCGGCGAGCATGGGGATGAGTCCCCAGAGCGGTTTACCTCACAACAACCGCGTCGGCGACTTCGACCCCTTCGCGTTACCGGTCCTGATGCGGGCCACCGGCAAGAGTCTCGAGGAGCTCCTTGACGACCTCGCCTCACGCAGCGGCCTGTTGGGTCTCAGCGGTCTCAGCGGTGATCTCAGGGATCTCGAGCAAGCCGCCCAGGAGGGACATGCGGGGGCGACTCTGGCCGTGGACCACTTTGTCATTTCGATCCGGGGCTACCTGGCGTCTCAGATGGCGGTACTGGGTGGCAGCGACATGGTCGTCTTCACCGGCGGGATTGGAGAAAACAGCGTCGGCATTCGCGCCTCGGTCTGCGAGGGCATGCAGTGGTGCGGGTTGGAGATCGACGAGGGTGCGAACGCGGAGGCCAAAGGGGAGGCGGAAATCACCGCGGAGGGGAGTCGTGTGGCGACCTGGGTGGTGCCGACCAACGAGGAACTGATCGTGGCCCGACAGGCGGCCGGGCTGGTTGGCGCGGGAGCCTGAAACCTAGACAGCTTGCGGAGACCGACGGCGATGTTCATGGCACAAATCACCGGCAGTATCGTTTCGAGCCAAAAGGTCGAATCGATGGTCGGGCAGAAGCTGCTGATTGTCGAGCCGCTGCGGATCGACGAGAAGACACGAGCGAAGCTCAAGGCAACCGGTCGCACCTTCATTGCCGTGGACACCGTCGGTGCCGGCGAGGGCGAGGTGGTGCTGTGTGTCCAGGGCTCCAGCGCCCGCTTCACCTCACAGACGGAAAAACTCCCGATCGACGTCGCCATCGTCGGCATTGTCGACCAGGTCCACGTAGGCGACACCAAGGTGGAGGTTCCCAGTTGATCCGGAGTTCTCCAGACGGGAGTGTGATCCCACAGTTTCGAGACGAAGCGACACAAGCAGGAAACGAACCCAAGACAGACAACTGAAGAAATAGAGGTTTCTCGATGATCCAAGCTAACGAGCAGGCCGTTCGCACGGTGGTGGAAGAAGTCCTGGCCCAGTTGGGCAACCGTTCTACGCCGCCGGCGGATTCCGGGGCTTCGGCCGACGGAGACTGGGGTGTATTTTCGAAGGTCGATGACGCGGTGGACGCTGCGTCACGAGCGTTCAGTCAGCTACAGGACAAGACGATCGAGGACCGGGCGCGGGCGATCGCCTGCGTGGTCCGTATCTGTTCGTCTCAATGCGACGAGTTGGGCCGTGCCGAGCTCGAGGAGACTCGGATCGGGCGTCTCGATCACAAGATCGAGAAGTTGCAGATCATCAAGCTGGTGCCGGGCACCGAGTTCCTCCGCTGCGACGCGATCTCGGGCGATCACGGCCTGACGGTGACCGAGTACGCTCCGTTTGGTGTCATCGGTGTGATCACGCCGGTGACTCATTCGCTGCCGACGCTCGCCGCCAACGTGGTGAACATGGTGGCATCGGGCAACACGCTGGTCGTCAACCCGCATCCGTCGGGGGCACGAATTGCCTGTGAGGGTGTGCGGCGTTTCAACCGGGCGATCAAGGATGCGATCGGGATCGAGAACCTGGTGACGATCGTCAGCGAGCCGACTCTTGAGACGGCCGGAGAGATCTTCGAGCACCGCGGCGTGCGGTTGCTGGTGGTCACCGGTGGACCGGGCGTGGCGCGGGCCGCGCTGGCCAGTCACAAGCGGGCGATCGTGGCCGGACCGGGGAATCCTCCGGTTGTCGTCGACGAGACCGCCGACCTGGACAACGCGGCGGCCTCGATCGTCAAGGGAGCCGCCTACGACAACAACCTGTTGTGCATTGGAGAGAAGGAGGTCTTCGCGGTCGAGTCGATCTTCGATCCGCTGCTCGAAGCCGTCTCGAACAACGGTGGCTATCGACTCTCGACCGACCAGATGGACCAGTTGGCCGGCGTGGCTTTCGCGGCTCCAGCCGAAGCCGGCGGCCACCACGTATTGAACCGTGAGCTGGTTGGGGCTGACGCGGAGGTGTTGGCCGAGCGGATCGGGGTCAAGGTCCCCGTCGGCACCCAGATCCTTTATGGAGAAACCTCGACGGACAACCCGTTTGTTCCCGAGGAGCAGATGATGCCGTGCGTGCCCTTTGTCCGCTGCCGGGACGCGTCGGAGGGGATCGAGTTGTCTCTGGAGGCCGAGCACGGGTTTGGACACACCAGCCTGATCCACTCTCGCAACGTCCGCACGATGACCGAGATGGGCCGGGCGATGAACACCACGCTGTTCATCAAGAACGGCCCGAGCATGGCGGGGCTGGGCTTGGGCGGCGAGGGGTACCTCTCCTACAGCATCGCCACTCCGACCGGCGAAGGTGTGACCAATCCGCTGACATTCACTCGCCAGCGGCGGTGTTCGATGGTCGACGACCTGAGGATCATCTGATGCGTTTGGGTCGCGTCATCGGCCGGACCACGGCCACCGTCAAGCACGCCTCGCTCGAGGCTCAACGGTTGATCCTGGTGCAGCCACTCGATGCCAGGTCGACCGCCGAGGGAGATCCGATGGTGGTCATCGACGCGGTGGGCAGCCGTCTGGGCGACCGGGTGCTGTTGACCAGCGACGGCCGATCGGTCCGACGCATGCTCGGATCCGAAAACGCTCCGGCCCGCTGGGGCATCATCGGGATCATCAACGACTGACCTCCAACCTGCCGGATTCCTCACCACGTAATCCAAGACACTCAACTCGATTTCTTCACCCTGGACTCGACAGCGAATGACTCCCGACCCGACTCTCGTCGAAAAGATCGTCGCCGCCGTCGAGCGTCGACTGAGGGACGATCTGCCCGGCTCGGACGATGCTGAGGTTGCTGAGGTTGCTGAGGTTGCTGAGGTTGCTGAGGTTGCTGAGGTTGCCGAGGTTGCCGAGGTTGCCGAGGTTGCTGAGGTTGCTGAGGTTGCTGAGGTTGCTGAGGTTGCTGAGGTTGCTGAGGTTGCTGAGGTTGCTGAGGTTGCTGAGGTTGCTGAGGTTTCCGAGATTACCGAGGGGGAGGTCGTATGTGGCGAGAGTGTGGTCACCGGCGAGGTGCTCTCCGAATGTCTCACGTCCGAGTCGCGTCACCTACGGATCGGTGCCGATGCGATCCTGACACCTTCGGCCCGGGAATTGATTACTCGGCACGAACTGACTGTGACGGCCGATGCGGACTGCGGCGGGTCCTCTTCAGCCTCCGGTCTACAGCGAGCGACGGGCTGGCGATTGCTGCTGGCCGGTTCGGATGTGGCGGACTTGCGTGGAGTGGTTTCGGAGCGGTCCGACGGTTTCGAAGCGGCGGTCCAGACCGCCTGCGAGTGGTTGTCGGCTGCCGAGGGAGCCGGAGTCGTGGTGCTCTGCAGCGATCCTCATCGGTTTGCCTGCCTGGCGAATCGTCGTTCCGAGGTTCGCGCGGTGGTGGTAGGGGATGCCGAGGAGGCGGCTCGACTGCTGAGCCGGTTGGGAGCCAACCTGGTGGTCGCCTGTCCGTTGGCTTCGGGGATCTGGCAGTCTCGCCAGATCGTCGAAATCTGCCTGGCCGGGGATCCGCCTCAGACACCTTCCGACTGGCCGTCACAACCAGCCGCAGCGGAAACGGGATCCTGATGGAATTGAACAAACCGACTTGCCGGGGAGCCGACTGATGCGTGTCGCCGAGGTGATTGGCAACGTGACTCTGTCGACGTGTCACCCGAGTCTGGACGGGGCGACCTGGCTGATCGCCGTGCCGTTCTCTCGCGACGGCCTGGCCGGAAAACCCGGCGGACGCGGCGAGCCTCTGGTGTTACTCGACGAGCGGCGTGCCGGGCAGGGGGCTGTGATCGCGGTTGCCGAGGGCCCCGAGGCGTCCAACCCGTTCCTGCCTGAATTGAAGCCGCTGGACGCCTACAACGCCGCGATCCTCGACAGCATTGATCTCGAATGACCACCGGTCCCTGGCGACCGATTTCACCAACCTCAAACACGACCTGCCCAACACCTGCGATCAGGCAACCAGCGAAAGGACACGGAAAACGATGAGCGAGATTCACTGGGGACGGGGGATCCACGACCGGGAGTTGAAGGAGGAGATCTGCGAGATCGGTCGACGGGTCTACGACAAAGGGTTCGCCGCGGCCAACGACGGGAACATCTCGATCCGCGTAGGTGAGAACGAGGTGCTGTGTTCTCCGACGATGATCTGCAAGGGATTCATGCAGCCCGAGGACATCTGCGCGGTGGACCTGGAGGGCAACCAGATTGCCGGTCGCCGCAAGCGGACCAGCGAGGTGCTGCTGCACCTGACGATCATGAAGCACCGTCCCGACGTGAGGGCTGTCGTGCACTGCCATCCGCCTCATGCCACCGCCTTCGCGGTTGCCGGTGAGCCGATCCCGCAGTGTGTCTTGCCCGAGGTCGAGGTCTTCATGGGCGAGGTGCCGCTGGCTCCCTACGAGACTCCAGGCGGCCAGACCTTTGCTGACACGGTGATCCCGTTCCTGGAGGGGACCAACACGATCATCCTGGCCAGTCACGGCACGGTCACCTTCGGCAAGGATCTGGTTGATGCCTACTGGAAGACGGAGATCCTGGACGCGTATTGCCGGATCCTGCTGTTGGCCAAGCAGTTGGGCAACGTGAACTACTTTGATGAGCGGCAGACTCGCGAATTGCTTGATCTGAAGCAGCGGCTGGGTTTTGACGACCCACGGTTCCACAACGAGGATTGTGACCTGTGCGGCAACACGGCCTTTGTCGAGGGATACGGTGGCCAGGCTCCGGCTCAGAAGGCCTTCCCCCCCGCTCCCACGTTCCCCGGCTACCTGCAGGAACCGGCGATGTCGGAGGCGGCCGGGACCGGTGGTGGTTCCGGTGGTGGTTCCGGTGAGCCTGCCGAGGAACTGGTTTCGGCGATCACCGACCGGGTGATAGCGGCTCTGTCGCAATAGCCCCTGCTGGCCCGCTCACGCTGCTGACGGGCTCGGAGAGACCCCCGAAATGACCGATTCACCCTCCAAGTCGCTCGACCGCAAGCTGGCCGCGATTGCCGCGGATCCCTCGGGCAGTCGCGAGTTCATCCTGGCAGATGCCAAGGACGCCGACATGGCGTTCGGGGTGGGGGCACCGGGACGGTCTCCGGAACGCCACGACAGCGAGTTGGGGTTCCGTTCGCTGGGTGAGTACCGCGACATGATGCGGCAGATCGTCGAGGCGGGACTGGTCGACATCATGTTGATGTCGGCGTCGACGAACGAGGAGCTGACGATCCGCGAGCGGATCTTCGACGGCACCGAGGTGACTCCGGCGGTACGAGCCAACGACACGACCGACATCCATGTCGTGCGGGGTGGTCGGATTCATGAATCGTCATCGAAGCCGTTCCGCAGTGCTTCGATCGACCACATCCAGTGTGGTCACCTGGATTGCGAAACCGGTGAGCGCAGCAGCGGCGCCGATCTCGGGCTCTACTCGGTCACCTTCGCCAACAACCGAGATGACGATCTGGAGACGATCGAGGCCTACCGGGTTTTCCGTGACGAGGCCGAGCGAAAGGGATTCCGGCACTTCCTGGAGGTGTTCGACCCCAACCTCGCCGATTGCGTGGCTCCGGACCTGCTGCCGGGATTCATCAACGACCTGATCGCCCGCACGCTGGCCGGTGTCACCAGTTCGGCCCGACCGTTGTTCCTGAAGATGGTCTATCACGGCCCGCAGGCGACCGAGGAGTTGGTCAACTACGATCCGGGCCTGGTGATCGGGATCCTGGGCGGCTCGGCCGGCACGACGCTCGATGCATTCCAGTTGATCCACGAGGCACAGAAGTACGGGGCGAGGGTGGCGCTGTTTGGCCGCAAGATCAACAACGCCGAGAACCAGCTGGCATTTGTGCAGTTTCTGAGGCTGATTGTCGAGGGAGTTTTGGATCCGCTGGAAGCGGTTCGGGCTTACCACGCGGTGCTCGAGAAGTTGGGGATCAGGCCACGTCGTTCACTCGAGGACGACCTTGTGCTGGAGACGGGTGTCATGAGCTACGGCGGCAGCGAGTCGTCGACGGTCAGCCTGCCGCCATCGGTGTCGAGGACCGAAGCGAATTCGGACGTGGCGGCCGGACACGTCGAAGTCGACGCGGCGCCGGATTTCTCCGCGATGACATCCGATGAGCGGTTGGCGTATCATCGCAGGCGGCTGGCCGGCCTGCTGGGTCCGTAACCGCCCTGACCGCTACCGTCCCGTCCTGAAGCTTCCGCCAATGACCGACGACTGGGACGACGGGTCGAGTTGGGACGAGGGGGACTGGGACGACGACGGCCCGGCCGAAACCGTGACCTGTCCCTCGTGCGGCGTCGACGTCTACGAGGAGGCCGAGCAGTGTCCCTCGTGCGGCGAGTGGATCACGTCGTTCCATTCACCCTGGCAGGGCAAGTCGGCCTGGTGGATCGTGCTGGGTGCCCTGGGCGTTGCGGCGACGATCCTGGCGCTCAGCGGGCTGGTCTGAGCCAACCATCTGGCCTTTGCTAGGCAGCTGCCGAGGAGGGTGACGCGGCCAGCGGGAAGCGGAGCGTGAAGCGGGTGCCTCGTCCCACGGCGCTCTCGACGCGGATCCGACCCTGATGCGACTCGATGATCTCACGGCACAGCGACAGGCCCAGCCCGGTGCCGCCCTGGCCCTGGCTGTCGGCGTCCTTGGTCGAGAAGAACGGATCGAAGATTCGTGCGAGAGTTTTCGGGGGCATCCCGGCTCCAGTGTCGGCCACCATGATCTCAGCCATCTCGTCGTCGGTGTTGTGTGCCACTGAAATGGTCAACTGGCCGCCGTCCTGCATGGCCTGGCGGGAGTTGATAATCAGGTTGAGCAGCACCTGCTGCACCTGGCTGGTGTTGATGGCCGCGAAGACGCCGTCCTGGAGTTGCGTTTCGAGACCGACGCGGTGCTTCTGTAGGTCCTTGTCGACGAGCAGCAGCAGGTCGGTGACCAGTTCGGCCAGGTCAATCGGTTCGTGCCGATCGCCGCTGTTTCGGGCGTAGGAGAGCATGCCGGTGGTGATCTTCGCGGCCCGCTGTCCGGCGGCGAGGATCTTGGTAAAGGCCTTCTCCCGAGTCGCCTCGTCGGTCTTCCTCAAGCCCATCTTCGCGTAGTTGATCACCGTGGTGAGTATGTTGTTGAACTCGTGCGTCGTCGACGCGGCGATCGCTCCGATGGTGCTCATTTTCTGAGCCTGCCGGAGTTGTTGCTCGAGGGTTTTGAGGCGTTGCTGCGGTGTGGGGGCCGAATCTTGGGAAGTCATCGAGGGCCACCGGTACGGGAGTAAGTGGGGTGAGGGTGCACACGGCACGCTCACTCCCTTCCCGTATCGGCCACCTCCGGTGTGCGTCTTCACTGGCAAGGCACGTTGATCGTGCTGTACCGGAGGCGGTGAGTGTTCGCGCTGGGGGGTCTGGGTAAGAGGGAATCGTCGATTCGAAGGGGCTTGCGCTGCCCCGTGCCCCGGCTGTGGGTTAAAGTGGCCGTGGTGAGGGGCCTGCCCCCCCCGGGAAATGTCCCGGACCGTCCTGCGACTCGAATGGCCAATGGGGATTGACCCGTGATTGCCGTCGAACAACTCAGCGTCACAGTCGGCGACTTTTCGCTCGAGGGCATCTCGTTTTCCCTCGAGGCCGGCGAGTACGGGATCCTGATGGGTCGGACCGGCAGTGGCAAGACGACGTTGCTCGAGTCGCTGTGTGGCCTGAAGCCGGTCATATCGGGCCGGATTCTGATCAACGGTGAGGATGTGACGAAGCTGAAGCCCGGTGCTCGCGGGATCGGGTTTGTTCCCCAGGAAGGTGCCCTGTTTCACAGGATGTCGGTTCGGGAGCAGATCGGATTCGCCCTGCAGATTCGCCGCCAGGAGAAGTCGGTGATCGATGCCCGGGTGGGATCGCTGGCCGAATTGCTGGGGATCAGCGACCTGCTGGAGCGGGGTCCGGAGGGTCTCAGCGGGGGCGAGCGTCAGAGGGTGGCGCTGGGTCGTGCCCTGGCGGCCCGGCCGAGCGTGTTGTGCCTGGACGAGCCCTTCAGTGCTCTTGATGAAGACACCCGCGGCGACATGTACAACTTGGTCCGCTCGGTCACTCGGGAGACCGGCGTGACGACGATTCACATTACCCACAGCCGTACCGAGGCCGAGCAACTGGGCGATCGGATCCTGAAGATCGTCGATGGCCGAATCGAACCACTCGAATCGTCCGATCGAGCCGAGCGGGAGTCGGACGGATCCGGTGAGCATCAACCCGGTGAGGAGTCGGGTGCGGTGGACGAGGCGACGGATGAACCCGAGTCCGAGGCAGACGCGGGACCTTCGGTGGATGTCGTGGTTGAATGCGATGGGTGAGCGTGACGTCTGAGGCTCATGTGGCGGGGCGCGTGGTCATGACCGGGTTGATGTCGAGCAGCATCCGAGCCTTCGTCGCAGTCTCATTGCTGGGGTGCGTTCTCGACCCGGCTGCGGCCGAACCGGGTTCGAGCGGTTCTCATTGGGCCTACCGCTTGCCGCTGCGGGTGTCGGTTCCGCCGACGCGGGCTGGCGACGAGATCGGCAACCCGGTTGATGCCTTTGTCGTGCGGCGGTTGCGAGAGCGTGGACTTGAGCCGCTGGGTCTGGCCGACCGCGAGACGCTGATTCGTCGCGTGACGCTCGATCTGCTCGGTGTGCCACCGAGCCTTCTCGAGATCGACGCGTTCCTGGCCGACCGTCGCGGGGGTGCGTGGGACCGCCTGGTCGACCGCCTGCTGGCTTCGCCTCGCTACGGCGAGCGGTGGGCGGTGCCGTGGCTGGATGCGGCTCGGTTTGCCGACAGCAATGGATATCAGCGAGACGGTCGCCGTGAGGCGTGGGGCTGGCGTGACTGGGTGATCGGGGCTCTCAACGACGATTTGCCGTTTGACCGGTTCACGATCGAACAACTCGCCGGCGACCTGCTACCCGCTGCGACGGTGTCGCAGCGGGTAGCGACCGGTTTTCATCGCAACACGATGGCCAACGTCGAGGCGGGTGTGGATCCCGAGGAGGAGCGTGTGCTGGCGGTGGTCGACCGCGTCAACACCACCGGTATGGTCTGGCTCGGAACAACAATCGAATGTGCTCAGTGCCACGACCACAAGTACGATCCGATCTCGCAGCGTGAGTACTACGGGCTGTTCGCGCTGTTCAACAGCACTCGAGTCGAGATCCAGGCGACGGGCAGCAAGCGAGAATTCGGCGGGGCGATGGTCGAGTTGCCTCGGAAGCGAGACGACGTCAGGCGATTTGATGCGTTCGTGCGGAGGAGCGTGCGGCTGAGGGCGGAGCGGGATCGATTGTCGAGCCTGCTCGATGGCGAGCAGCTTGGGTGGGAGCAGTTGGTGAAGCACCGATCCGAAACTTCGGCCTGGTTGCAGAAGCTGCTGCGAGTTGTCCCCAAGCGGCGGACGGCTCAGCAGAAACAGCGGATCCGCAGCCACTACCGCAGCCTGTCGCGGGACTGGAAGCGGCTGGTCGAGTTGTTGCAGGAGTCCGAGTCGCAGCGTGAGCGGCTGAAGCCGACGACGACGCTGGTGATGTCTGAGATGTCGAAGCTCCGCAAGACACGGATCTTTGAGCGTGGCGACTTCCTGGCACCGGGCGAGGCCGTTGCCGCGGGGATCCCGTCGGTGTGGCCGGCGGTCCCTGTTTCCGCGGGACGCTCGCTGAACCGGCTGGACCTGGCGCGTTGGCTGGTCGACGGCCGTAACCCGTTGACGGCCCGCGTGGTGATCAACCGCCACTGGGCCGAGCTGTTTGGCCGTGGCCTGGTCGAGACGATCGAGGATTTCGGTACCCGGGGTGCTCGTCCGACTCACCCCGAGTTGCTCGATTGGCTGGCCCGGGAGTGGGTGGATCGTCGCTGGAGTCTGAAGTCGTTGCATCGGCTGCTGGTGACTTCGTCGACCTACCGCCGTCGATCCGACGCACCGGCATCGGTGCGGGCTGCCGATCCCCGCAACCGGTGGTACGCTCGAGCCTCTCGACGCCGGTTGCCGGCGGAGTTGATCCGCGACAATGCCCTGGCCATCGCCGGGCTGCTCAGCGACAAGATGCACGGTCCTCCGGTCTTCCCGGTTCAGCCCGCCGGTGTCTGGAACCACATCGGCGTGGCCAGCAATCTCTGGAAGACCAGCAGTGGCGAGGACCTGTATCGCCGCGGGGTCTATGTCTACTGGCGGCGGACGGTGCCGTATCCGAGCTTCGTGAGTTTCGACGCCCCCAGCCGCGAGGTCTGTGCGGTCTCGCGGTCACAGTCGAATACGCCTCTACAGGCCCTGACTTTGCTCAACGACCCGGTCTACGTCGAGGCGGCCGCGGGGCTAGCTCGACGCGTGCATCTGGAAGTTGGTCCCGGCAGTGGCCCGGCGATTCGGGTACAGAGGATGTTCCGCCTGGCAACCGGCCGATTTCCGAGCGAGGCGGAGACCGGGATTCTGGTGTCCCGATACGAGGTGGAATTCCAGCGGCTGGACGGTGATCCGGTGACGACGCGTCTACTGTTGAAAACGTGGTTGGCCGGTCGGGGGGCGGCTGATGGGGAAGTGGGTGGCGGGTCGGCGGAGTTGGTGGCGTGGATGCACGTGGCCAACGTGGTGTTGAACCTGGACGAGGTGATCACTCGAGAATGACGGACCGGGCAAACGAGATGTTGTGTCACCGTCGTGCTTTCCTGGGCCAGGGCCTGGGGATGGCCGGCCTGGCCAGCGTGCTGGCCGACGACGGGCTACTTGCTGCGCCGCAGGATGCTCGAACCGGCCATGCTCGGGCGCGGGCCAGGCAGATGATCTTCCTTCACATGGTCGGTGCTCCCTCGCAACTGGATCTCTTCGACAACAAGCCGATTCTCAGGAAGCACCATGGCAGCGAGTGTCCTGCAGAGCTGCTCGAGGGTCAGCGGTTTGCGTTCCTGGGCGGCAGGCCGAAGCTGATGGGTTCGCCGTTCGGGTTCCGTCGTCATGGCGAGAGCGGCCTGGAGCTCTCGGAGTTGTTGCCCGGTCTTGGCTCGGTCGCCGACGAGGTGTCGTTGATCAAGACGGTTTACACGTCGGAGTTCAACCATGGCCCGGCGCAGGTATTTGCCCAGACCGGTTTTGGCCAGCAGGGCCGTCCCAGCCTGGGCAGCTGGCTCTCATACGGTCTGGGCAGTCTGTCTCGTGATCTCCCCGCCTACGTCGTACTGGTCACCGGCTTGACGCCTGGCGGAGGCAGTTCGCTGTGGGGCAACGGGTTCTTGCCGAGCGTGCACCAGGGGGTACGGTTTCGGGCCAAGGGCGACCCGGTGCTTTATGCGTCGAACCCGAAGGGGGTCGACCGTGCGACTCGGGGTCGGATCATTGACGACGTAGTGAAGTTGAATCGGTTGAGATTGTCTCGGGTGGGTGATCCGGAGATTGCCACTCGGATTGCCAACTACGAGCTCGCCTACCGGATGCAGACCGCTGTACCGGGGCTGATGGATCTCTCGCAGGAGACGCGGACGACGCTCGAACAGTACGGGGCCAGCCCCGAGAAGCCCAGTTTTGCGAACAACTGCCTGCTGGCCCGACGCCTGATCGAGCGGGGCGTGCGTGTGGTGCAGTTGTTCGACCAGGGCTGGGACCATCACGGTGGCATCGGCACGAATCTGCCCAAAAAAGCCGCTGCCACGGACCGACCGATCGCTGCGTTGATCTCCGACCTGCGTCAGCGGGGCCTGCTGGACGAGACGCTGGTGGTGTTTGGAGCGGAATTCGGCCGGACCCCGATGCTGCAGGGCGACCGCGCGACGGCGGGCCGCGATCATCACAAGGACGCGTTCAGCTACTGGTTGGCCGGCGGAGGTGTTCGCGGGGGACGGGTCATCGGCAAGACCGATGACCTGGGGTATTATCCGGTCGAGGATCCCATTGAAATCCATGACCTGCACGCTACGATTCTGCAGCTGTTGGGTCTCGATCACGAACAACTCACCTATCGTTACCAGGGTCGTGAGTTCCGTCTGACCGATGTCAGCGGTCGCGTGATGCAGCAACTGTTGTAGGATTGCTGAACTCGAGTGTACTGCGGCTTGGTCCGCGGTGTTTTTCGTTCGCCCCGGTGGTCTCAAACCGATGTCCGACGATACGTCAGCTTCATCTTCCGGCAGTGATCCACAGTCGACCGACCGGATTGTCGGCATCGACCTGGGTACCTCGTATTCAGCGTTGGCTGTTCTGCAGGAGGACGGCCAGCCGCAGGTGATCGAGAATTCGAGCGGATCAGCGTTGACCGCGTCGGTGGTGTTGCTTGGAAGTGCGGATCGGGCGGAGGTGGATCCGTCGGCCGAGGTGTTGGCCGGGAGCGAGCCCGAGCAGAGGGTGTTGGCGATCAAGCGAGAGATGGGCAATCCGCGTTTCGCGTTGCGGCACGGCCATCGCCGCCTGACTCCCGAACTGCTCAGCTCGTTGATCCTCACCCGGTTGCGGCATGACGCCGAAGCGAAGATTGGCTCGATTCGCCGCGCGGTGATCACCGTGCCGTACTATTTCAATGAACTGCGTCGGCGTGCGACTCGGAATGCCGGCCGGATCGCGGGTCTGAACGTGGTGGACATCATCAACGAACCGACCGCCGCGGCGCTGACGTACGCCTGGACGCAGGGGGCCCTGGGCCATTCGGGTCCGACGGCGGAACGTCGGATCCTGGTCTACGATCTCGGGGGAGGCACCTTTGATGTAACGCTGGTCGAGATCACAGCGACGCACCTGCGGGTACGAGCCACTGACGGCGACACGATGCTGGGGGGAATCGACTGGACCTCGAGGCTGTGCGACGCGGTGGCCGAGGAGATCATCGAGCAGGGAGGCAGCGACCCCCGTGAGGCTCCCGACGTGGCGTTTCGGCTGTCGCAGGCGTGCGAGAGTGCCAAGCGGGAGCTGAGCACTCGAATGGTGACCTGTGTCGAACTGAACCACGACGGCCGACAGCACTCGATTGACTTCACCCGGACCCGTTTTGAACGTGCCACCGCCGATCTGCTGCAGCGGACCCGCGACACGACCGAACTGGTGCTGACCCAGGCTGAGATCGAGGGCAGTGACCTGGATGACATCGTATTGATTGGCGGATCGACCGAGATGCCCGGCGTCCGCAGCATGCTCGAGGAGCTCGCCGGTCAGCCTGCCAGTACGCTGCTCGATCCCCAGTTGGCTGTCGCCCAGGGGGCGGCGATTCACGCCGCGATTCTCGAGGCGCAGCAAGAAGGAATCGAGGGGAGTACCGGGCAGGCGCTGCGTCGTCGGCTGCAGGAGATCAGCACCTCGAACGTCAACTCGCACTCGCTGGGGGTCGAGGTTACTGATCCCAACGACACCACGACGCGTTGGAATCACATCATGATCCCCCGCAACACCGCGGTGCCCTGCCAGGTCACTCAGCGGTTCGTCACCACCACCGACAACCCGCGTGCGATCTACATCAGGCTGCTCGAGGGTGAGGTAAGCGAGATCGATGCGTGCGTGGTGATCGGAGACTTCCGGGTGGTCGACCTGCCGGAGGGACTCGTGGCCGGGTCGCCGATCGAGGTGCAATACGGCTACGACCGCAGCGGCCGCATCAAGGTGTCGGCCCGCGAGTTGGTCGGCAACACCCAGGCGTCGGTCGAGATTCACTGGACCGGCGGGGTGGACGATGCTGAGGTGGACGGATTATGTCGCCTGGCGGCCGACTACGACGTCGACTGATGGGTGCTGCGGTGTGCTGCGGTGTGATCAGGGTGGCGGCACGATCATCTGTTTGAGTCGTCGGATGATGGGTTTGCGTTGTTCGGTAGTCATGTAGAACCGGTACCCCAAGTCGCTCAGCGAGAGTTTCAGCCAGGTCTCGATGGCCCTGGTGGCGAACTGTCGATTGACGAGGAAGGGGTCATCGAGTGCATCAAGCATACGAGGCAGCGCCCAGCCGGCCTGCGAGCGGGCCAGTGCATCCATCGCCACCAGTCGCACTGATTCGTGATCACTGGCGAGCCAGCGGGTAGCTACTGGGCGAGAGTCCTTTGAGTTGCCGGGGCCGATGGGTGGCTTGAGGTTTTCGGGGTCGTACCATGCTTCGAGGTGTTCGAGTGTCCAGGCGATGGGCTGGTCGGTGTGGCAGAGGTTGCAGGCGTTGAGGTGGTTGGCCTTGAGCGGTTCGGTGGCGGTGGGTGAATGGATCGTGTGTGTGCGGACGACGTCCTGCAGACCCTCGTTGATTCTCGGCATATGGCAACTCATGCACCTGCTGCCCCGACTTTTTGCGGGGTGGTGTGTATGAGCCTGTCTCGCGTCTGACGGTTCATATTTCGAGTGGCAGCTGAGGCAGAGTTGGTCGGTTTCGGACGCTGGACGTGTCCACTTGCTGCCGGTGCCGGTGTGCGGATCGTGGCAGTCGATGCAGCGGAGTTTGCTGTAGCAGGCACCGAGTTGGGCGTCGGTGTACTCGATCGAGTTCCAGGTCGAGAGTCCTCCGGCGTAGACGGGTCGTTTGCCGGTGTGGCAGCGACCGCAGGCCCAGTTGAGGTTGGTGTGCGTTCTGCCGTAGTCGACCGTCTGTTCGGCGGTGCTGTTGACGACAAGTTCGGGAGCGGCGGGAAAGAAGCGGGGTCGGATCTTGGGGTTGGTGGCGTGTTCTCGGCTGCCGAGGTGGCAGGCTTCGCAGCTGATCCCCAGCGAGACGGCCTGTTCGGCGGCGGCGAATTGCTGCATCCGCTTCGACATCAGTGCGAGGTTGTCGTCGGGGAACAGTGTCGGGTCACGGGATCCATTCCAGAGTTCGGGATGGGCGGTCTGGAGGTAGGCGGGGGTCCAGAGGTTCAGCGGTACCGGAGCGTGCTGGCCGATCAGGTAGGGCTGCCGGATCATCATGTCACCGAGCGGAAAGGTGGTGTGGCAGTAGTTGCATTCCTGGTTGTACTGGGAAAAGAAGGGGGGCTCGGTGGCGGGTCGGTCGAAGGGGTCGTGTCGTTTCTCGTCGGGCAGTTCGCTGCCGATGTGCACCACCGGTACCCATTCGCGGCGGTCGATCCAGTACCCGAACGGCAGGACGTGGTTGTTGCGAAAGAACTTGTGTCCGTCGTCTTCGGGTCCGGCGAGTTGTTTGCCGACGTAGTACTGGAAGAACCGTGACCCGATGGTCTGGTTGACCTGGTAGATCCGCCGAGTTCTTCCGCGGCTGAGCCGGACGCGGTACCCGCCGTCGACCTCGAAGAAGGTGGCCTTACCTCCGAGGTATTGCAGCGTGGCGGTTCCCGAGAAGTCGCCCAGGACGTTTTCGCCCTGGGCCATTGCATTCATGAATCGGTGGGGATGCCGAGACCAGAGCTCATGCTGTTGAGCGTGGCAACTCCGGCAGGCATCCGGTCCGATGTAGTCTGCGGGTCGGATGTTGCTGGCGGGCTCGGAGGCCTTTGAATCCGAGATGTCCTTCTCGCGGATCGACTCGGGCACGCGGTCCCACCAGATGGTGAGATTGCCCGATGAAAAGCGTCGCGGCTTGTCGATCCGATCCTGTCGAACGATTGTGTTTGCAGACGGCGGGCTAGGGACGTCTGGTGTGCAGCCCGCCGTTGCCAGGATGGTGAGGGTGGCGAGGCGAATCGAGAGGCGGGATGACAATTGAGGAGTTCCGGGAAAAGACCCATCCTCAGAGACTCGGTACCGGGGAGTTTCTCTCGGTCATGTCCTGGAGGTGGCCGGTTTGTTCGAGTCGTAGGTGCGTACGCCGGCTGGTGCACCGAGGTTTTCGAGAGCGACCTGGTACAGCTCGGTCCCGGCGGTCGTGGGGTAGTTCGTGTTGATACAGGCCTGGCAGAGGCTGTTGGATGGGAGATCGATCGTGCGGGCGATGGAATCGATGGGGAGATAGCGGAGGCTGTCGGCATTGAGGCTCTTGGCCATCTGCTGTTCGATCTCGGGAGTCAACTCGATGCCGTCCATGAATTTCGGAGCGAAGAGTTCGGAGATGGTCGACATATCGATGCCGTAGAAGCAGGGAGCGATGATCGGCGGGCAGGCCACTCGCACGTGCACCTCACTCGCCCCGCCACGTTCTCGCAGTTGCGAGACGAGTGCCCGCATCGTGGTCGAGCGGACGATGGTGTCCTCGACCAGCAGCACTCTCTTGCCTCGCAGCACTTCGGGCAGCGGCGTGTATTTCAGCCGTGCCTTGTCGGCCCGGTTGGTGCCCTCGATGAAGGTCCGGCCGACGTATCGATTTCGCATCAATCCTTCGAGGCAGGGGACTCCCAGTTCAAACGCCATCGAGGCTGCGGCGGCCTTGGCGGTATCGGGGACCGGGACCACGATCGTGTCGTCGTCGATCGGAACGGTTTCGAGTCGTGCGAGTTCTTCGCCGAGTGCCTTGCGGGTCATGTAGACGGATCGGTCATCGAGCGTACTGGCGACGTTGGCAAAGTAGATCCATTCGAAGAAGCAGTGAGATCGATTGGGCGAGGGTGCGAACTGGCGGACGTCGATTTCTCCGTTCTGGATGATCACCGCCCCGCCGGGTGGCAGGCTGTGGATGTCCTTATCGCGGAAGCCGATTTGCGAGAGTGCCACGCTTTCGCTGGCGGCGGCAAACATCGGCCCTTCGATCGCGAAGCACAGAGGCCGGATACCGAGTGGGTCTCGAGCGACAAACATGTCGCCCTGTGCGTTGAGGAACACGATGTTGTAGGCGCCGTCGAGCCAGGGGGTGACTCCGCTGAGCACATCGAGCAGGTCGGGGGTCTGGTCCCCGGAGAGTTCCTGGCAGAGCAGGTGCATCAGGATCTCGGTGTCGGTTTCTCGTGCGAGGTGGAAGTCGGTGTGCGAGAGCATTTCCTTGCGGAGCTGGGGGTAGTTGGCCAGTTGGCCGTTGAAGGCGAAGCTGAACCACTTGGATTTCTGGATGTGGTGTCGTTCGAAGGGCTGAGCGTAACTGCGGTCGTCCTGACCGCAGGTGGCGTAGCGGACGTGTCCGATCGCCGCGGACCCGGCGTACTTCTGCATCATCATCTCAGCCGGCTCGGGGTGGTTGAGATGAAACACCTCGGTCACGGTGCCGATGTCGCGGTGCGTATCGATCAGCTGCTTGCGATCGGGGCTGAAGGTGGTCATCCCGGCGGCCAGTTGGCCTCGGTTCTGGATGTCCAGCAGCAGCCGGGGCATCAGCCGGGAGGTTTCCTGGGCCCCTTCCGAGGGCGCCAAGCGGCTGGTCTCGCGGTTGGGCAAGTGATAAACCGCGGCAATGCCACACTCGTGGAACAACTCGGCCATGGCGTCCGGCGTCCGTGCGCGTCCAGGTGGGGATGCGAGTCAGAGTGCATCATAGCGATCGGACAGGCTTTGACCAACGAGGGCCGTCGCACTTTCGCGGCGGTT
>Ga0310123_10001760_pt1 | contig 17798 bp, 12 predicted proteins | sample CB6_AW_1057_MG_FD_203505 | JGI IMG/M metagenome (GOLD analysis project Ga0310123, IMG submission 203505) | Marine microbial communities from Western Arctic Ocean, Canada - CB6_AW_1057 | ecosystem: Environmental > Aquatic > Marine > Oceanic | place: Canada: Western Arctic Ocean | collected... | reverse complement strand
CCGGCAGTACCAGACTCCGCACATCGACCGACTGGCCCGGGGTGGCCTGAGGTTCCGGCATTGCTACTCGCAGCCGCTGTGCACTCCCAGCCGTGTCAAGCTGATGACCGGTCTCTCGAATGTCCGCAACTACTCGGCGTTTTCGGTCCTGCGTCGCGACCAGAAGACGATCGGGCAGTACCTACAGGCGGGCGGCTACCGGACGGCGGTGGCCGGCAAGTGGCAGCTGCTGGGGGCCGAACACTACTCGCCGCAATTCCGGGGCAAGGGGACGTTTCCCGAGAAGACCGGGTTCGACGAGATCGGATGGGGTCCCGGTTCTGGAAACCGCTGCTGTACATCAACGGCACCAACCGCACGTTCGGCCCCGATGACTACGGACCCGACATCGTCACGAAGTCGGTGACCGATTTCATCGAAGCGAACAGGGACCGGCCGTTCTTTGCCTACATGCCCCTGATCCAGGTCCACAGTCCGTTCCTGCCGACCCCGAACAGCGAGTCGCGGCAGAGCAAGAACCGGCAGCGGAACTTCGAGGACATGGTGGCGTACATGGACGAGCAGGTCGGGCGGGTGGTGGCGAAGGTCGATCAACTGGGCCTGACCCGTCAAACGCTGATCATCTTTACCGGCGACAACGGTACGCATCGCACGATCCGATCTCGGCTGGGCGGTCGCGAAATTCGTGGGGGCAAGGGGCGGATGACCGACGCGGGCACCCGGGTGCCGTTGGTGGTGCGGTGGCCGGGGCGGGTTGCTGCGGGAAAGGTCACCGACAACCTGGTCGACTTCTCGGACTTCCTGCCCACGGTGCTTGATCTGGCCGGGCTGGATGTCCCCGACGGGCTCGACGGCCGGAGCTTCGCCGGCCTGCTGACGGGGAAGAATGACTACAGGCCGCGGGACTGGATCCACATCTATTATTGTCCTCGTCCCGAGCGGACCAAGCCGCTGCGGTTTGTCCGCGACCGGCGATTCAAGCTCTACGGCGACGGCCGGTTCATCGACGTCGCCGAGGATGTGCTGGAGCAGAGCCCGCTGTCGGATCCGGTCGCCGACCCGACGGCAGCCGCGGCGCTGGCCAAGTTGAAGCGGGCGCTGGCGTCGATGCCGGCCAAGGGGCAGAGCCTGCTGAAGTTTGTTCCGTGACGAGTGTGGCCCCGTCGACTTCCCCGCCGCGGCCTGACTTCGCACAATGCTGGTTCGTTTCCGATGAGTTGATTACGCGGTCTTTTCTTCTTCACCCGAGAGTTCTCACATGACACGCCGAATTCAAGTGGGCCTGGCCGGTGCCCTGTGCTGGACGTTGTTCCTGGCTCCGTTGCTGAGCACCACCCTGGTCGACCCGGCTGCTGCGGCAGCTGCCGACAAACCCAAGGGGAAGTGGATTCAGTTATTCAACGGCAAGGACCTGGCCGGCTGGAAGGTCAAGATCAAGGGCCACGCGCTGGGCGACAATTTCGGCAAGACGTTTCGTGTCGAGGACGGCGTGCTAAAAGTGGGCTACGACGCCTACAAGGGGTTTGGCACCAAGTTCGGGCACCTGTTTTACGAGAAGCCGTTCTCGCACTACATCATTCGCTGCGAGTATCGGTTCACGGGCAAGCAGGTGACGGGAGGACCGAGTTGGGCGTTTCGTAACAGCGGGATCATGGTGCACGGCCAGTCGCCGGAATCGATGGGCAAGGACCAGAACTTCCCGGTGTCGATCGAGGTGCAGTTGCTGGGCGGTCGCAGCACGGGCAAGCGGCCCACCGCCAACCTCTGTACTCCGGGAACTCACGTCGTCTACAACGGCAAGCTGCATAAGAGGCACTGCACCAATTCGATCTCGAAGACCTACCGCGGCGACGGCTGGGTTACCGTCGAGATCGAGGTACGGGGCAGCGAGGTGATTCGTCACAAGATCGACGGCAAGACGGTGCTCGAGTACAGCAAGCCGCAACTGGACCCCAACGACAAGGACGCCAAGAAGCTGATCGCCGGCAAGCCCGAGGGCGAGCGGAGTGGAGATTCGCTGTTGGTTTCCGGCGGGTCGATTTCGTTGCAGTCCGAGAGTCATCCGGTGGAGTTCCGCAAGGTCGAGCTGTTGCCGTTGAAGCCATGAGTGAAATCGATCGACGGACATGCCTGGGTCGGATGGCCGGCGCGATGGCGGGTTCCGGCCTGGGGGCCGTTGCCACCACCGGGGCCGAGGCAGCGGACGATCCAGCCAAGGGCCTGGAGATCGTCAACGGGGCCGAGCACGCGTGGCTGATCAACGACAAGACGTTTCCGATCAACCCCAAGCTCTCCAACTGCCCCAACAACAAGCCCCGTCGTAGCTACTCGATGGAGCACCTGCTGGCCGAGATGCAGGTGCACGGGATCTCTAAGACCGTAATCAGCCACGTCTGCTACTACGGCACCGACAACTCGTACTCGAGCCACTGCGTCAAGACTCACCCCGACCGCTTCGCGGCGATCGGCCTGCTGGTGGGCCACGGCCTGCATCGGCCCGGCGACCCCGAGAACCCCGGCCGGCTCGAGCGGCTGATGAAACGCGACAAGCTGGTCGGGCTGCGGCTGAGCCCGATTTACGACCGCGACACGGTCTGGATGAACGACCCGGCCTGCTACCCGCTGTGGAAGAAGGCCGAGCAGTTGGGGGCGGTCTTCAACATCTTCCTGGCCCCTCACCAACTGGCCCAGGTTGGTGATATGGCCCGCAGGTTCCCGGGCGTCAAACTGGTGATTGACCACTTCGCGATGATCGACATCACGAAGCCCGACAGCGAGGGGATCGACGGGATCCTGGCCTTGAAGAACCTGAAGAACGTCTACGTCCGCACGTCGCTGCACAACCCGTCGCAGCAGAAGCCACCATTTCGCGACATGTGGCCCTACCTGAGGAAGGTCTACGACGCGTTTGGCCCGCGGCGGATGATCTACGCGAACTTCTACGAGCTGCTGATCATGAAGGACCTGGTGCCCTTCTTTACCGCCGAGGACAAGACCTGGATCCTGGGAAAGACGGCCCGGTCGGTGTACCGCTTCGGCACGAAATGAACCCGCGTGGTGTTGAGCGAGGAGTCGATATGAGAACCGTGGTGTTGTGTTTGCTGGTCGGCCTGGCGGCTCCGGGAGCCGTCACGGCGGCCGACCGGTTCGAGCCGATCTTCGATGGGAAGACGCTGAAGGGCTGGAGCGTGATTCCCCGGGAGAAGCAGAACCACTGGTCGGTGCGGGACGGGTTGCTGGTCGGTAGGACCGACGGCAAGGGGTCGGACCTGATCTTCCACGACAAGAATCTCGCCGATTACGAGTTGAAACTCAGCTACCGTTTCCGCACCAAGGGCAACTCGGGGATCCACATCCGCGGCCTGCTGGGCATTTCAAAGACGCACAAGGTCAGCGGCTACCACGCCGACTTCGGCCACAAGGGCGTGGGGCCCGAGGTGCTGGGTTCGTGGGACTTTCACGGGTATCCCCGCGGTTCGTACCTCGTCAAGCGGGGTCACCGAGTGGTGATCGCAGCGGACGGGAAGAAGACGGTGACCAGGCTCGATGGGGGGCTGGAGGCGAGTCACGTCAAGGAGCGGGGCTGGAACGACGTACACGTGACGGTGCGGGGCTACCGGATGTTCTTCACGATCAACGGAAAAGTGGCCTCGGAGGTCCTCGACAACGAGAAGGCGAAACGGATTTCCAAGGGAATCATCGGCCTGCAACTGCACGGCGGGCCGCCGATGGAGATCGAGTTCCGCAGGGTTCTCTTGAAACGACTCAAGATCTCGAAAGACCAGCAACGCCGCCGGGAGATCGGCTCGAAATGACGTCTCGATCCGGTTCGGTCACTGTTGTCCTGGTCGCCATCGTGATGGTGTTGCTGGCGATCGCCCTGGGCATGGGTGTCGGAGGTGGTGGCCAACAGGATGACCTGTCGCCGGGAGATTCGGGGGGCACTGGGGCGAAGGCCGCCGGTCAGCCACCTCGGGTCGTCGTCGTCGGAGCCGGACTCTCGGGGCTCTCGGCAGCGCTGGAATTGGCCGACGGCGGTGCCCGGGTGGTGGTCGTCGACATGTCGAGTGTCTACGGCGGCCACGCGGTGATGTCGCAGGGGGGAGTGTCGGTGGTGGCCACTCCGGTGCAGGAGGCTGCCGGAGAGAAGGACTCACCCGACCTGGCCTACAAGGATTTCATCGAGTGGGGCGAGGGGGCCAATCGCGAGTGGGTGCGGTATTACGTGGACCATTCGCGTGAGCAGATCTACGACTGGTTGATCGAACTGGGCGTCCAGTTTTCCGGCGTCGAGACGTCTCCGGGAAACACCGCCGCTCGTTTCCATCAGCCGGTCGGACGAGGCATCGGGTTGGTGACGCCGGTCTACCGCGCCTGCCTCGAGCGGTCCAATGTCCGCTTTGCCTGGAACACTCGTGCCGATTCGCTGGTGGTCCGCAACGATCGGGTGGTCGGTGTGCGGACGACGGACATGCGCGACGAGACCCGGGGGGTCCTGGAAGCCGACGCGGTCGTGCTGGCGACCGGAGGCTTTCAGAGCAACCTGGACCTGGTCCGCGAGTTCTGGCCAGCGGAGTTCGAGTTTCCCAAGAAGATCCTCGCCGGGTCGGGACGGCACTCGATCGGGCTGGGTCACAAGATGGTCCGCGAGATCGGTGGGGCACTGGTCAAGATGGACTACCAGTGGAATTACTACTCCGGGCTGCCCGATCCTCAGAACCCCGGCAGCAACAAGGGGCTCAACGCGGCCAACATGTGGGGGATCCTGGTCAACTGGCAGGGCAAGCGTTTTGCCAACGATCACGGCTGGGCCAAGGACGTGATGCCGGCGCTCTTGAACCAGGAACAGGTCACCTGCTGGGCGATCTTCGATGAGAAGACCAAGAAGGAGTTCAGCGTCTCGGGGTCAGACTGGGCCGATGCCGAGAAGGTCGAACGATTGATCTTCCAGAATCCCAGGCTGGTGCAATCGGCCGATTCGATCGACGAACTGGCGAAGAAGGCCGGACTGCCCGCCGCGGGACTCACGGCGACCATCGTCCGGTACAACTCGATGATCGAGAAGGGAGTTGACGAGGACTTCGGCAGGTTCGGGCCGGGCAAGACCGAGTTCAACAACACGGCCTCGGTGAAGATCGAGACGCCTCCATTTTATGCGATCCAGACTTTTCCGCTGACCCGTAAGAGCATGGGGGGGGTGGCCATCGACCTCGGCTGCCGGGTGGTCGACAAGCAACAGCGGCCGATCCCGGGGCTGTACGCCGTGGGCGAATTGACCGGTCTGGCGATCATCAACGGCAAGGCGGCTCTCGAGGGCACCTTCCTGGGGCCCTGCGTCGTTACCGGACGTGTGGCAGCCCGGTCGATTCTCAGGGCGGCCAGTTGGAAGAAGCCCGTCGAGTCGGTCGATGTGCAGCGGTGCGCCGATTGTCACGACATCGCCGGCGACATCGCCGAAACGCGACCCGGCTACTGGCACTTCGAGAAGGTCCACGCCAAGGTGCTCGAACAGAAACTCGATTGTCGAGGGTGTCACGGCGAGTTGTCTCCGTACCGTGAGGATGATCACCGGATTAATCCTCGCGTGTTGACGGCGGCGTGTATGAGGTGTCACACGGGGAGAGAGTAGAGAGAGGAGAGGAGCGAGGAGATGATTTGGGGAGAGGGGATTTTTTGGGGAGGGGATCGTGAGTGGGGATCGGGACAGGCGTGAGATCGATCGGTATCTCTCGGAACAGAATGTCAGCCTGCTGTCTCGGGTGGCATTTGTCATCGAGTTGCTGATCGCGCTGCGGAAGCAGGACTTCCAGGCGGCCGTCCACTTCATGAAGTTGAAGTGGGGCGAGGATGGGTGGCCGATGCGGTGCCTGAAGTTTGCCGGGTGGGCGTTGTTCCAGGCCTGGATCAACATGCCGCGGGCGTTGCATTGCCTGGACACAACCGGACGGGTGTCTCGGACTCCGATGTGGCTCGAGGACGAGAACCCGTTTGAGGAGCATCCCTGGGCCGGCGACGAGTCGGCGACGTTTCCCGATTCTGCCGACGTGGTGGTGATCGGCGCCGGGTTCACCGGGTCGGCGGCCGCCTACCACTGGGCCCGAAGGGCTCCGGCGGACCGGCGGCTGGTGCTGCTGGAAATGGACGACCCGGCCAGTGGTGCGTCAGGTCGCAACGAGGGCCTGGTGGTGATGGGTCGCTATTTCAAGATGGTCCGTGACACGGTCGGCAAGTACCTGTATGAAGTCCGTCCCGACCTCGACAAGACCGCCCGCAAGAAGCTCGCCAACCGCTTCGGCCAGGTCTACTGCCAGGCGGCGTACCAGAACGCCGACCTGATCGAGCAGGCGATCGAGGCTCACGGGTTCCGTTGTGACTACAAGCGGGCCGGATGGGTGCAGGCTCGGACCGAGGAGGAACAGAAGTCGCTGAGGCTCTCGGTCCGATTGGCCGAGCAATCCGGCTGCGATGACTGGACGCAGATCGAGGCGGCCGAGGCGCGGAAGTTGTCCGGGATGCGAGTGAGTCACCCGGCCGGATTCTCGAAACAGGCCGCCAGCTGGCACCCGGCCAAGTGGGTCTGGTGCCTGTTGCGGGAGGCGTTAAAGGCCAAGCAGGTCGAGTTGTACACGCGGACGCGGGTCCAGCGGGTGGTGGCGACCGGAGACGGGTACGTGGTCGAGACCTCACGAGGCAGCGTTGCTTGCCGCCACGTGGTCTACGCCACCGAGTCCTACACTCCGATGATCGAAAAGGCATTCCACGACGCGATCGTGCCGATACAGGAACAGGCGGCATCCGGCGAGGGCGGCCCGGTCTCGATGATGCCTCACATCGGGATCAGTGGTTCGTGGTACTTTGCCGGACGCTATGGGCACGAGGTGCTGTGGGGTTCGGGGGGCTCGCGGGTGCCCGATCGCCAGGCCGGCCGCAACAAGCCATCGCGGTTCCTGACCCGGTTCGTCGCGGCCGAGATGCGCAAGCACTTTGGGCCCTACAAACTGGATCTCGACAACGAGTGGAGTGGCACGGTGGGGTACACTCCCGACGAGTACCCGATCGTGGGCTTGATCGACGGCCCGGGCGACAGCAAAGGACGCTGGATCGTGGCGGGGATGTGCGGATCGGGCAGCGGGGTGTCGTTCAACGGGGCCCGTTGCATCGTGAACCGGATCCTGGGAGTCGACGACGAGCCGGACGACTATCCTGCTGAGTACTTTGCTCCGAGCCGACTGCTGGACCCTGAGAACCACAACTGGCCGTAGCGGAATCCTCTCGAATCCGTCTACGCCAGGAGCCCTTCAATCGGGCTGCCTTCTGCGATGCGGCGTGGCCGTCCGGCGATGTCATCGAGCACGGTGTCGTGGGGGATCCCGAGTGCTTCGTAGAGCGTGGCGGCGATGTCGTCGGGCGAAGCCTTCGCGTCGATCACCTCGGCGGCGTTGCGGTCGGTGGCTCCGATCACCACCCCGTTCCTCACTCCACAACCGGCCCACAGCACCGAGTAGGCTCGACCCCAGTGGTCCCGGCCTCCGTCCTTGGCCTTGTTGATCGTCGGCGTACGTCCCATCTCGCCCATCACGATCACCAGTGTCTCCTCGAGCAGGCCTCGGGTGCCGAGGTCTTCGAGCAGTGCCGAGAGGGACTGGTCGAATTCCGGCAGCAGTGTTTCGTTGTAGAGCCGGAAGTGGTCGAAGTGGGTGTCCCAGATCTGGAAGGAGGAGAGTCGGGTGTTCTTGGGGTTCGAGACCGCGTTGGCAGTGACGAAGCGGACTCCCGATTCGACCAGCCTGCGGGCCAGCAGCAACACCTGTCCCATTTCGAAGCGGCCGTAGCGGTCGTGTGCGGCGGCGGGTTCCTGGGAGAGGTCAAAGGCGGCCTGGCACTTGGGCGAGAGGATCAGGTCGAGCGCCTTGTCCTGGTGAGCCTGCAGGGTGCGGGCCGATGCGTCGTCGCGGGCGGCGGCAAAGGCCCCGTCGAGGGATCCGAGCAGGTTGCGGCGTGAGCTGAGCCGGGCGTACGAGACGTCGCCGGGCAATGCCAGTGAGCGGGGACCCGGCAGCTTGCCGTCCCAGGCGGGGGCCTTGGACATCATGCGGTTGCGGGCCACCGGGAACGGATCGTATCGATGACCCAGCCAGCCGCCGCCGGCACTGGGAGTCGGGAAGCCCATGTCGAAGAGCAGCCGGGGTGTGAGCACACTGCTGGGCAGGTGGGTGGGGGCGGGCATGATGCGTGACACGACCGATCCGTAGGTCGGGTGGTCCATCGCGGTGGGCTGGATGCGGGAATCGCCGCCGGGGGTGTGGCCGCTGAGGACGTAAGCGGCGGAGCTGTTGTGGCCCGAGAGTGGATGCGAGGCGGAGCGGAGGATCGTGTAGCGGTCGGCCAGGCGGGCCAGCCGCGGCAGCATGTTGGAGACCTGGGTGCCGGGCACACTGGTGGCGATCGGATGGTACGGACCTCGAATACCCGCCGGAGCGTCGGGCTTCATGTCGAAGGTGTCCATCTGGGCCTGGCCGCCGTTGAGGAACATGAAGATGCAGTTCCTGGCCGGCCGCTGGACCCGGGCCGCAACCGCACGGCGGACCGACTCGAGTTGGAGCGCATTCGAGAGTGCCAGGCCGCCGACTCCGATCCACCCCGCTCTCAGCAAGTCGCGACGGGAGACGTCGCCGTGGATCGCTGAGGGTGTGTCGAAGAGAGTGATCATGCTTCGAGGAGCCGTGGGGCGGTGGCGGCGGGGTGGCGCGCGGCGCCTGGGAGCTATGCTACTATATCTTATCGGCACCGTGCCACGTGTGTCTGATTCGCTGAAGGCAAGGACCTGGGAGACTGATCGTGACGACCGCTGCAGCACTGAAGGCAAGCGTCTGCCAGAAGATCGATGAGCAGAGCGACCGGATCATCGGCATGGGCGAGAAGATCATGGATGACCCCGAGTTGGGGTTCAAGGAGCACCGCACGGCAGACAAGGTGCAGGAGGTCTTCAGCGAGTTGGGCCTGGAATTCGACAGCGGACTGGGGCTGACCGGCGTGAAAGCGGTGCTGCGAGGCGGACGTCCGGGACCGACGGTGGCCTTGATGGGCGAACTGGACGCGTTGCAGGTCCCCGGGCACCCCCGGGCCAACGAGGCTACCCAGGCGGCTCATGCCTGCGGCCACAACGCACAGATCGCCGGCCTGATGGGAGCTGCCATGGGCCTGCACTCCTCAGGTGTCGCCGAGGAACTGGCCGGAAACATCGTCTTCCTGGCGGTGCCGGCCGAGGAGTATGTCGAGATCGATTACCGGTTGGGCCTGGTTCGCGAGGGGAAGACGTCGTTTCTGTGTGGCAAGCAGGAGCTGATCAAGCTGGGGCATTTTGAAGATGTCGACATGGCGGTGATGATCCACACCAAGAGTCCCTCTCGTGACGACGGCACGCACGGGGTGGGGCTGTCGTCTAACGGCTTCCTGGCCAAGACGGTCACGTTCAGAGGCCTGGCGGCTCACGCCGGTGGTGCCCCCGAGCAGGGGGTCAACGCGCTGTACGCGGCGCAGCTGGCCCTGGCCGCGATCAACTCGCACCGCGAGACGTTCCGCGACGAGGACTGCGTGCGGGTGCACCCGATCATCACCAAGGGGGGCGACCTGGTGAACATCATTCCCTCCGATGTTCGGCTCGAAACCTACGTGCGGGCGAAGAGGGCCGAGGCGATTGTCGATGCGGCCGCGCGTGTCGACGCCTGCCTGAAGGGAGCGGCGATGGCAATGAGGTGCCAGGTCGAGATCGACACGGTGCCGGGGAACCTGCCACTGAACAACGACGCGAACCTGAGGGATATCTTCCGTACCAACGCCGCGACGATTTTCGACGAGGACGGCTTTCGGGATTATCCTCACGGCGGTGGTTCGACCGATGCCGGCGATCTCAGCCAGCTGATGCCCGTGCTGCATCCGGTGATGGCCGGGGCACACGGCGAACCGCACAGTGTCGACTGGCACATCGCTGACAAGGAAAACGGTTACGTGTCTCCGGCCAAGACCCTGGCCATGATGGCCGTCGACCTGCTGGCTGATGATGCGGCGGAGGGTCGCAGAGTGGTCGATGAATTCACGCCGGGGATGTCGCGGGACGAATACCTCCGGGAGCAGGAAGGAGTTTTTCGGACCGAGCTCTTCGACGGGGCGGCCTGATTCCGACCTGCAGGCTCGCGGCGTGGTAAGATCGGCGTCCGAGCGGGCGAGATCGGTTGAGGATGCAATGCAGACGGGTGTGAACAGGTTGCGGTGTGGCCGAGGCTTGGCCCTGCTGCTGGTGGCCGTGTTGGCAGGCGCCGGCTCCGCGGTGGCGGCCGATCCCCCCGTCGGACCCGATTTTCTCAGAGACGTCCGGCCGATCTTCAAGGCCCACTGCTTCCGTTGCCACGGGTCTGGCAGCAGCGAGGGTGAGCTGCGATTGGATCGCAAGCCGCTGGCGATGAAGGGGGGCGAGACGGGCCGGGCGATCGAGCCGGGCAAGGCCGCTGCCAGCCTGCTGGTGCGGCTGATCGAAGGCCGTGGGCTTGGCGATGCGAGGATGCCGCCGGAAGGCGAGGGGCGAGGATTGCGTCAGAAGGAAATCCGCTTGATCCGCGACTGGATCAACCGCGGAGCGGCCTGGCCCGACGGGATCGATGACCAGGCCGATCGGTTGAGCCTGTGGTCGCTGCGACCGATCCGCCGACCGTCCATTCCCTCCGTCACCGACGCCTCGTGGGTGCAGAACCCGATCGACAGTTTCGTGCTGGCACAGCTCGAGTCGCGACAAATGGTCGCCTCGCCAAGGGCCCGGCCCAGGCAGCTGATCCGGCGAGCGAACCTCGACCTGCTCGGACTGCCTCCGACGCCCCCGGAGGTGGATCGGTTCGCGGGGGATCCGTCGGCGGGGGCCTTCGAGCGAGTCATCGACCGGCTGCTGGCCAATCCGCACTACGGAGAACGGTGGGGTCGGCACTGGCTGGACCTGGTCCGGTACGCCGACACCAACGGGTACGAGGTCGACGGGGTCAAGCCGCTGGCGTGGAAGTACCGGGACTGGGTGATCGGGGCGCTCAATGCCGACCGGCCCTATGACCGGTTCGTGATCGAGCAGCTTGCCGGCGACGAGATTGCCCAAGCGACCACCGAGAGCGTGCTGGCGACGGGGTTCCACCGCGTCGGACCCTGGGACGCCGAGCGGGGTGCCAGTGTTCAGAAGAGCGAGGTGATCGAGGAGCTCTACAACGAGCTCGATGACATGGTCAGCACCACCTCGCAGGTCTTCTTGGGACTGACAATCGGCTGTGCCCGGTGCCATGACCACAAGTTCGATCCTCTGACCGCCCGCGACTACTACTCGATGGTCGCCGTCTTCCGCGGCCTGAAGCGCGAACACAAGGGCCGGACCGAGTTGGCTCGCGCGGCGCTGCCACCCGGACAGCTACCCGGCAAGGACCTCAAGGCACAGCCCCAGGGCTACTTCTTCTTCGAACCCTCGCCGACTCCTCCGGCAACCCACCTCCTGATACGCGGCAACCCGAGCGAGCTGGGGGTCGAGGTCACCGCCGCGGTCCCCGCGGCCCTGGTCGCCAAGCAGCCGGCCTTCGACACCGCCGACAAGTTCACCAGCCGACGCCGCATCTCACTGGCTCGCTGGATCATGTCCGACTCCAACCCGCTGGCCCGCCGGGTGATTGTCAACCGGGTCTGGCAGTACCACTTCGGTGTCGGCCTGGTCCGCACCTCCAACGACTTCGGTGTCCGCGGCAACCTGCCGACTCACCCCGAACTGCTCGATTGGCTCGCCACGTGGTTCGGCCAGGAGGCGAGGTTTTCGTTGAAGAAACTGCACCGGCTGATCATGACCAGCCGGACGTATGCGACCAGCAAGAGGACGCAACCGGCCGACCCCGGGAACGACGTCGACAACCGCTACCTGTCGCATTTCCCGGTGAGGCGCTTGGAAGTCGAGGCGATCCGTGACTCGATGCTGGCCGTCAGCGGACGGCTCAACGATCGGCTCTACGGGGCCCCGATGTATCCCTTCATCCCCGCCGACGCACTCCGCAGCGGCTACAACCCCTCGGGTGTCTGGCAGCCGTTCAACGAGACCGACGCGAACCGTCGCACGATCTACTCGTTCCTGAAGCGGACGTTGATGATCCCGTTCCTGGAGACGCTGGACTTCTGCGACACCGCGAGAAGTGCCGAGCGACGCGAGGTGACGACGGTGGCACCTCAGGCGCTAGAGTTGTTCAACGGTGAGTTCGTCAACCGGCAGTCGCGGCACTTTGCCGACCGCGTGATCGCCGAAGCCGGCAGCTCAGCGGACAGCCAGCTCGAGCACGCCTATCGATTGGCATTGGCTCGTTCGCCGACAGCGAACGAGCGAACCAGCCTGCTGGGCTTCCTGTCGGCCGAGACACGGCAGCTGGTCATTGACGACCTGAAGCGTTTCGAGCGCGAGTCTTCACCGAGTGCCCGCACGCAGGCCTCGGGCAAGATCTCCGAGTCGGGCCTGACGCTCTGGCTCGATGCATCAACAGGCGTGACGCTCGATCAGCAGAAACACGTCACCAGTTGGGCGTCTCGCGTGGGGCCACTGGTCGCCAGCGGGCACGGGGACCCCGAGTCCATCGCCGGCGCGATCGGCCAGCGGCAGGCGATCAGGTTTCAGGGCCGGGACTGGTTTTCTCTGAGCGGTTCGCCGGTGACCGGCCAGGCCTACACGCTGATGGCCGTGGTGACCGACCAGGCGGCAGACACTCCGGGTCATCGCAACGTGATCGGCAACTGGGACGGCAGCAAGGGCAACAGCACAACGTCGATTTTCCTCGGAACCACAGCGGCCGCGAAGGGGGTTCGCAGCGTCCGCCTGACCGACGCGTTTGCTCTGCGCGAGAAACTGTCGCTGACCAAGCCCGCCTCACCGTTCCTGCTGACCGGAGTCTCGGGCTCGAACAACGCCCGGGTCTTTCAGAATCGCCGATTGCTCGACCAGCTCGGATCGGCCTTGCCCAACCGAAAACTGGACACCGGCTGGACAATCGGCCGACAGGGAACATTGGACGGCGAGTACTGGAACGGCCTGGTGGCCGAGCTGCTTGTCTGGAATCGATCCCTGAGTGAGGCCGAGTTGTCTATGGCCTGGCAGCAGTTAGGAGTCAAGTACGGCGTGGTGGACCCGGTCAAGCCTCGCCTACCTCTGACCACCGCTGCTGCCCGACGGCAAGCACTCGTGCAGGTCTGCCGAGTGATTCTCAATCTCAACGAATTCGTCTACACCGATTAGCCATGTCACTTGCACCAACCGGTTTTGTTCCCAACCAGACTCCCTGCGGCAACACGCGGCGTGAGTGTCTCTGGCAATGGGGTGGCGGCTTCGCGGCCTTGCCGCTGGTCGACCTGATGACTCGCGAGGCCGAGGCGGCCGACGGAGCGGCTGGGCGATCGAGCCAGCAGTCGCCTCATTTCTCATCAACCGTCAAGCAGGTCGTCTTCTTCTTCCTCAACGGCGGACCCAGCCAGGTCGACACGTTTGACCATAAGCCGGCGCTGGAGAAGTACCGGGGCAAGAGTTTTGACGGGGGATTGCAGATCGGGTCCAACGGCCGAGCCATCGGCAAGCTGGCTCCTTCGGTCTTCCCCTTCCGTCCCTACGGCGACAGCGGCCTGCTGGTCAGCAGCCTGTTCCCTCACGTCGGCCAATTCGCCGACGACCTCTGCGTGATCAACTCGATGTACGCCGAGACGCCCACGCACAGCCCCGGCATCCTGCAGATGAACTCGGGCAGCATCGTGGTCGGCCGCCCGAGCCTGGGCAGTTGGCTGGGCTATGGCCTGGGCAACCTCAACGAGAACCTGCCCAGCTACGTCGTGATGACCGACCACCGCGGCGGGCCGCGGGGCGGTGCCGGTGCCTGGAGCAGCGGGTTCATGCCCGCCCGTTACCAGGGGACATTGTTCCGCAGCCAGGGCGCCCCGGTGCTCAATCTCAAGCGACCCGAGGGGATCGGAGCCGGCACGCAGCGCCGCAGCCTCGATCTGCTCAACCAGCTCAACCAGCGGAGCCTCGAACTCCGCGGCGGCAACTCCGAGTTGGCCGCGCGGATCGCGTCCTACGAACTGGCCTACCGGATGCAGACCGACGCGACCGAGGCGGTCGACATCGATTCCGAGTCCGCCTCGATCCAGAAGATGTACGGCCTCGAGGACAAGCGGACCGAGTACTTCGGTCGGCAGTGCCTGCTGACTCGCCGGTTGCTCGAGCGAGGTGTTCGCTTCGTTCAGCTATATTCCGGCGGCGGAGCCGATTCGTGGGACGCTCACGTCGATGTCCCTGACAACCACGGGCGGCATGCGTTTGAAATTGACCAGCCGATCGCGGCCTTGATGGCCGACCTGAAGCGGCAGGGGATGTGGGACCAGACGCTGCTGATCTGGGGCGGTGAATTCGGCCGGACGCCGACCAGCGAGGGGGTGGACAAGCCGGGCCGCGATCACAACCACTATGGCTTTACGATGTGGTTGGCCGGGGGTGGAGTGAAGGGTGGGCAGAGGATCGGGGCGACCGACGAGACCGGGTTCCAGGCGGTCGAGCGACGCCTGCATGTCTCGGATCTTCACGCCACGATCCTGCACCTGCTCGGCCTCGACCACCACCACCTGACCTTCCTCCACGAAGGACTCGATCAGCGACTCACAGGAGTCCAACCGCGGAAGGTGATCCAGGAGGTGTTGGCCTGAGTGATGGGGGTCAGTTATCCGCCCTTGGCGGATGAGACGGATTGCGTGGTAGAATGAGGATGACCCAAACGAGGGAACATCATGGACAGGTGTCGGGAGATCGAACGATGAGCGGAAGTGGTTGCCAGGACTACCGCAGCAGCATCGGACGTCGTGCCTTTCTGGGCAGTGGCCTGGCCACTGGTGCCGGTCTGGGGATCGGCAGCCTGGGAGTTGCCAGCGACGGCGTGATCAACCTGGATGGCGTGCCTCGCGACACCGCCGTGATCCAGTACTGGCTCAACGGAGCTGCCAGCCACTTCGAGACGTATGACCCCAAGCCGGACGCTCCACTGGGCATCCGCAGCCCGTTCCACCCGATCTCGACCAATGTGCCCGGCACGTTTCTCTGCGAGGCGCTGCCGCTGCACGCGAAGCTGATGGACAAGGTGACCCTGATCCGCAGCGTGCACCACGACAACAGCGACCACCAGCACGGCATGCACTGGTGCCAGACCGGTCACGACGCGAAGGCCAACGGTATCAACCCGTTCAAGAAGTCGAGCCACGCCAGTAGCGGTTGCCTGGTGTCGATGGTCCGCGGCTCCAACCATCCGGGGATGCCGCCTTATGTCTTCATGGGCTACCCGCTGGACAACCAGGGCCCGCACCGGATGTACCCTCACCGCGGCGCCTACCTGCCGGCCCGGTTCAATCCGATGGAGATCCTGATCAAGCGGACCGGGGACGGGAAGCTTCCGGCCCAGGACAAGGATTTCGTGGTCCGCAGTCTGGCCCCCGCCGGAGGACTCTCGCGAAAGAAATTCGTGCAGCGGCGTGAACTGCTGGCGCAGTTCGAGCAGATCCGTGGCGAGGCGGACCCGGTGGCCACCGCGTCGTGGTCGGCGTTCCACGACAGTGCGTTCAACCTGGTCGCCGGTGAGAAGACCGGTTCGGCCTTCGATCTCGAGCAGGAAGACGAGAAGACTCGACGGCGCTACGGCTACCACCGCTCGGGCCAGTCGGCACTGTTGGCCCGACGGTTGGTCGAACGCGGAGTGACGTTTGTGACGCTGATCGACCCCGGCGTGGGACTCTCGAGCTCCGGCTGGGACTTCCACAAGACGCTCGAGGCTCACACTAATACCGCCAGCCCACCGATGGACCTCGCCGTGACCACGCTGATCAACGACCTGCACGAGCGGGGGTTGGCCAAGAGAGTGCTGGTGGTGGTCTGGGGCGAATTCGGTCGCACTCCGATCATCAACAAGAACGGCGGCCGCGATCACTGGGCGAACGTGCAGAGCGTGCTGCTGGCCGGAGGGAGCTACCGACACGGGCAGGTGATCGGAAGTTCCAACGCCAAGGGCGAGGTGCCTCACGAGCGGCCGCTTTGGCCCTACGACGTCGTGGCCACGATGTACCACCACCTGGGCATCGATCCCCGCTTCACGCCGATCACCGGCGCCACCCGCACGCGGCCACTGCTGGAACGCGGTGAAGTGATCCCCGAATTGTTGTAGCGGGATTCGGCCACGTTGCGTTTCGGGCAGCAAGCGGTCAGAGTTCAGCCACTCTGTTTCGCGATCCGGTTCCCGCAAACGAGTCACCTTCAATGAAGATCCTCGCCCCGCTTTGCTGCGTCTCGCTCTGCCTGGTGATCGCTGCGTTCTCGGCACTCGACCTCCCAGCCACCGCGGCCGACTCGAAATCCAAGCTCGTCCAGGAGGACTGGCCCGACTGGCGTGGTCCGCGTCGTGACGGCATCTCGCGTCAGACCGGCCTGTCGCTTGATTGGAGTACCGCCAAGCCGAAGCGGATCTGGCAACGAGAACTCGGCACCGGGTATTCGTCGATGACCGTTGTTGGCGATCGGTTGTTCACGATGGGGGCCGAGGAGGCTGCCGAATACGTCTACTGCCTCGACGCCACCGATGGCACGACACTCTGGAAGGTCCACTCGGGCACCACCTTCAAGGACTCATACGGCGACGGACCCCGAGGTACACCGATCGTCGAAGGCGATCGCCTCTACGCCCTGGGGGCCAATGGCGACCTGTTGTGCCTGGCGACCCAATCGGGAGCGGTGACCTGGCAGACGAACATTCTGAAGCAGTTCGGTGCCAAGAACATCCGCTGGGGAGTCTCGACCACACCGCTGATTGACGGCAAGAAGCTGGTCGTCAACGTCGGGTCCACCATGGCTTCGATCGTCGCCTTCAACAAGACCGACGGGAAGGTGATCTGGAAGACTCACAACGACGTGGCCGGGTATTCGTCTCCGGTCCGCATCGATGTCCCCAGCGACGATGGCCCGGTGCCTCACCTGGTCGTCTGGTGCGGCAAGTCGCTGGTGGGTCTGAAGCCCCAGGACGGCAGCGTGCAGTGGAAGCACGAGTGGTTGACGACCAACGACATGAACATTGCCACTCCGATCTTCGAACCGAAGACCCGGACGCTCTACGTCTCGGCGTCGCGCAACACCGGCCGTTGCTCGGCCTACCGCCTGACCGCGGCCAAGGGGACGGTGAGTTGCAAGGAGGTCTACACCAACAAGCAGATGAAGAACCACTACAACAGTTGCGTGCTGCTGGGCGGGTTTCTGTATGGATTCGACAACAACGTGATGCGTTGCCAGGAACTGGCCACCGGCAAGATCCTCTGGACCAACCGCACCGTCGGCAAGGGCGCCGTGATCTCGGCCCAGGGGCACCTGATCGTCCTGGGCGAAAAGGGGGAGATGGCGTTGGTCGAGGCGACCGCGAAGGCCTACACCGAAAAGGGCCGTTTCCAGGCGCTGGCCAGCAAGCGGGCCTGGACGCCCCCGGCCCTGGCCCGCGGCAAGCTCTACGTGAGAGATCTCGAACGGATCACCTGCATCGACATCGCGAAGTGATCTGCGGACCTACGCCAGCACCTCGTGCACCACCCGTCCGTGCACGTCGGTCAGGCTCATGTCGCGGCCGCCGAAGCGGAAGACCAGTTTTTCGTGGTCCAGCCCCACCAGGTGCAGCATCGTGGCGTGCATGTCGTGGATCGTCGTGACGTTCTCGACAGCGTGCATGCCGAACTCG
>Ga0310123_10001759_pt1 | contig 17800 bp, 11 predicted proteins | sample CB6_AW_1057_MG_FD_203505 | JGI IMG/M metagenome (GOLD analysis project Ga0310123, IMG submission 203505) | Marine microbial communities from Western Arctic Ocean, Canada - CB6_AW_1057 | ecosystem: Environmental > Aquatic > Marine > Oceanic | place: Canada: Western Arctic Ocean | collected... | reverse complement strand
ATGCCCAGCGTAGCGTTGCACGTCATCGGGCTGCGAACTTGGATCTTCTCCAGCCCCATTTCCTCGATGCGGCGGCCGACCTCCTGCGTTATCATCTCGCTTTCGCCGACGATGGTTTCGTCCGTGATTGGGTTGACGATGTTGGTACGACTTACCCGACCGCGGATCGAATCGGCCAAGCTGACTTCCACTTTTTCACCGCGGTAGATAACCCCTTTGGTAATGCCCTGTGTCGTGCCGCAGTCGTCCATTGTCACGACCACGTTCTGCGCGACGTCGGCCAGTTTGCGTGTCAGGTAACCCGAGTCGGCCGTTTTCAATGCCGTGTCGGCCAGACCCTTACGAGCACCGTGGGTCGAACTAAAGTACTCCAGCACCGAAAGCCCTTCACGGAAGTTCGCTTTGATCGGCGTTTCGATGATCTTTCCGGAAGGCTTGGCCATGAGACCGCGCATTCCGCCAAGTTGACGCATCTGCTCCACGCCACCACGAGCACCCGAGTGGGCCATCAAAAAGATCGGGTTCACATACCCGTCCGAGCGATAGTCTGTTTCCAGAGCGGCCATCATCTCGGAAGTAATCTGTTCGCGAGCGTGCGTCCAGGTGTCGAGTACCTGGTTGTAGCGCTCGCCCTCGGTGATGATGCCGCGCTGATAGAGTTTGTTCTTCTTTAAGACCTCCTTTTCGGCTTCATCGATGATCTTCGCTTTGCTTACCGGTGTGATCAGGTCGTCGGTTGCGAAAGAGAGGCCGCTCCGCGTACTTTCGCGGAATCCAAGTTGGTTCATGTCGTCGAGCAGCTCGATGGTCGCCTTGCGGCCAAGCATTTCGTAACTGTCTGAAATCACCTTGGCCAATTCGCTGCTACGCATCGGCGTATTGTAGAACGGCATGCCCACCGGAAGCACCGCGTTGAACACGACGCGACCAACGCTTGTCTCAATCAACTTGCCGAATCCGGTGTTCGACTCCATATCGTCGCGAAGACATCGGTCCTTCGAAAGACGAACCCTGATCTTGGCATGCGTGTCCACCACCTTCGACGCATACGCCATCTCCACTTCGTCCATCGAACTGAACACCATGCCGTCACCTTTCGATTCCGGCACAAACATGGTCAGGTAGTAGCAACCCATGACCACGTCTTGCGACGGACTAATAATCGGCGCACCGTTCGACGGGCTGAAGATATTGTGTGTCGCCATCATCAGCGTATGGGCCTCCACCTGGGCTTCGATCGACAGGGGCAGATGCACCGCCATCTGGTCGCCGTCGAAGTCGGCATTGAAGCCTTTGCATACCAGCGGATGCAGTTGGATCGCATTGCCTTCGACCAACACTGGCTCAAAGGCCTGGATGCCCATCCGGTGCAGTGTCGGCGCGCGATTCAATAGGACCGGATGATTGCGGATCACATCTTCCAAGATGTCCCACACCTCCTCGTCCTTGCGTTCGAGCATCTTCTTGGCGCTCTTGATCGTGTCGGCATGGCCCAACTCTTTTAGCCGACGGATGATGAACGGCTGGTAAAGCTCCAGCGAGATTTTTTTCGGAAGACCGCATTGGTGCAGCCGCAAAGACGGCCCGACAACGATCACACTCCGCGCCGAATAGTCGACCCGCTTGCCCAAAAGATTCTCGCGGAACCGCCCCTGTTTCCCCTTGATCATGTCGGTAAGCGACTTGAGCGGGCGATTGCTGCTGCCCAATACCGGTCGCTTGCACCGATTGTTGTCGAACAGCGCGTCGACCGATTGCTGCAGCATCCGTTTCTCGTTGCGGATGATCACCTCGGGTGCGTTCAAGTCGACCAGCTTCTTGAGCCGGTTGTTGCGGTTGATAATCCGGCGATACAGGTCGTTCAAGTCGCTCGTGGCAAAATTGCCCGAGTCGAGCAGCACCAGCGGACGCAGGTCGGGCGGAATCACCGGAATCACGTCCAGGACCAACCACTCCGGCTTGTTGTCGCTGTCGCGAATCGCCTCGACCGTTTTGAGCCGATTGATTAAGTCTTTTGCCTTTTGCTTGGACCCGGTTTCTCGTAATTCAATACGGAGTTCGTCTGAGAGCGTCACCAGATCGAGACCTTGCAGCAGCTTGCGAATCGCCTCGGCCCCCATGTCCGCCTCGAACGATCCTACGCCAAACTCGGCGCGGGCCGCGCGGAATTCTTCTTCGGTCAACAATTGCTGTTTCTTAAGCGACGTTTCGCCCGGATCGACCACCACGTAATCTTGGAAGTAGATCACCTTTTCCAGACTAGTCGTTTTCATCGCCAGTAGGCTGCCCAGCCGCGTCGGCATCGCCTTAAAAAACCAGATGTGCACGATCGGCGCGGACAACTCGATGTGCCCCATCCGCTTGCGACGCACACGACTGTGCGTCACCTTGACCCCACAGCGGTCGCAGATCATGCCCTTGTATTTCATCCCGCGGTACTTGCCACAGGAACATTCCCAGTCCTTTTCCGGGCCGAAAATCCGCTCGCAGAACAAGCCGTCCTTTTCAGGACGGTAGGTTCGATAGTTGATCGTTTCCGGCTTCTTCACTTCGCCGAACGACCAACTTCGGATGTCATGAGGACGCGCCAGGCTAATTTTCACCGAGGCGTAGTCATTGATCCGATCGTAACGGGCGGCTTCATCCACACTGCTCATAGGGTACTCCTTGGACGACTGCTGCCGTGGGAGGGTGATCTCTGGCGTATCATAACTCGACCGAATTCGCACTTCATCAACGATAAGCGAATATCGCGCGAACGGTATCCGCGCTCCGCTGTACGTTAAATCTGACGTTTCTCAAGTTGCATGTTCAGCCCCAGCCCACGAATCTCGTTCGTGAGCACATCGAAGCTGGCTGGGGTCCCTGCCTCTAGAGTGTTTTCGCATTTGACGATCGATTCATAGATCTTCGTGCGGCCTTCCACATCATCGCTCTTGACCGTAAGCAACTCCTGAAGAATGTACGCCGCACCGTACGCTTCCAATGCCCACACTTCCATTTCTCCAAACCGCTGGCCACCGAATCGGGCTTTGCCGCCCAGTGGCTGTTGCGTGATTAACGAGTAAGGGCCCGTGCTGCGGGCATGAACCTTGTCGTCGACCAAGTGGTGCAGTTTCAGCATATAGATATAACCAACGGTCGTTTCCTGTTCGAACTCTTCACCGGTGCGGCCGTCGATCAGTCGGGCCTTCCCGTGCGACGGCAAACCAGCTTCGCGGAGTGCTTCGTTGATTTCTTTCTCGGCTGCACCATCGAACACGGGCGTCATCGCGCGGAAACCGAGCTTCGAACCGGCCCAACCCAGATGGGTTTCTAGAATCTGACCCACGTTCATTCGGCTCGGTACGCCGAGCGGGTTGAGCATGATCTGAATTGGCGTACCGTCGGGCAGGAAGGGCATATCTTCTTGTGGAAGAATCTTGGCGATCACGCCCTTGTTCCCGTGTCGGCCGGCCATCTTGTCGCCCACCGAAATCACACGCTTGGTGGCGACATAGACTTTGACCATTTGCAACACGCCACTCCGCAGTTCATCGCCACGTTTCATCGAGTTGAGCCGCCGATCCCGTGTGTCGATTACCTCTTCGATCGTTGGCCAGTGCGACTTATAGATCCTCTCGACCTCGGCCTTGCGTTGCGGACTGCGAATGTCCATCGCGTCGAGCTTGAATTGCTGCGCCTGCTCGGCGATGAACTTGGGCTCTTGGTCCTTTGTCAACGGGGTGCCGTCGTCATCGGTTAACGTTCGCTGTAGCACTTTCTCCATCTCGCCGGTCATCTCGGTGAACGCGTCGGAGATATGCCGATTGCCTTCCGCCTCGGCCGCTTTGAGCGACTTTTCAAACAGCTTACGTTCGTCTTCCGAAAGACTCATCCGCCGCGAGAATCGCTGCACGTCGATGACGATCCCCTCAACGCCCGAAGGGACTTCGAGCGAATCGTTCTTCACGTCCTCCCCGGCGCGGCCGAAAATCGCGTGCAGCAGTTTTTCTTCCGGCGTCAGCTCGGTCTTCGATTTCGGTGAAACCTTGCCGACCAGGATGTCGCCGGAACGGATGTACGTCCCAATTTGAATGATCCCGTTATCATCCAAGTTGCGCAGCGCCTTTTCGCTCACATTCGGAATATCGCGGGTAAACTCCTCACGACCCAACTTGGTTTCACGAATCTCCACGTCGAATTCATCAATGTGGATGGACGTGTATGTATCGCTTTTGACAAGTTCTTCGCTGATGATAATGGCATCTTCAAAGTTGTAGCCGTCCCACGCCATGAACGCGACCAACACGTTCCGGCCCAATGCCAATTCGCCTTGGAAAGTCGCAGCGCCGTCGACAATGACGTCGCCCTTTTCAACCTTTTGGCCAAGCTTGACGATCGGTTTCTGGTTCTGACAGGTTCGTTCGTTGAGACCCACAAACTTACGCAAGGAGTAACTTTCGCTGCCGATCTTGATTCGCGTTGCATCGACATACGAGACCGTGCCCTTCTTTCGCGCTCGAATCAACATGCCCGAGTGCTGTGCGACGGCCGTTTCCAGCCCGGTGCCGACGATCGGCGGCTCCGTGACCAACAGTGGCACGGCTTGACGCTGCATATTCGATCCCATCAGAGCCCGGTTCGCATCGTCGTGCTCCAAAAACGGAATCAATCCGGCCGAGATACCAATCATCTGACTAGGGGCCACGTCGATGTACTGCACCTGATCGATTGGGATGAGCTCGAAGTCACCATGGTAACGAGCGATGATCGTCGCGCCGTCAAGCTTGTCGTTCGCTATCGTCGCATCGGCCGATGCGACGTACGCTTCCGATTCTTCGTCCGCCCGCAAGTACACGACCTCGTCGGTCAGCCTGCCCTTCTTTAACTTGCGGTACGGCGTTACCAGAAAACCGTAATCGTCCACCGTGGCATAAATTCCCAAACTGGCAATCAAACCAATGTTCGTGCCCTCGGGCGTCTCGATCGGGCAGATTCGACCGTAGTGCGAAATATGAACGTCGCGTACCTCAAAGCCCGCTCGCTTCCGATTCAGACCGCCCGGACCCAACGCCGACAAGCGGCGTTCATGTGTGAGCATCGACAGCGGGTTGGTCTGGTCGACCACTTGCGACAGTTCGCCCCGTCCAAAGAAGTATTCGATCGCCGCGGAAATGCTTTTCGGATTGATGAGCGTCCGCGGAGTCATGTCCTCGATTTCCTTCAGGCTCATCCGCTCCTGCACCGTGCGCCGTAATTTAAGGAATCCCTTTCGCAACTCGTCGCAGGCCAATTCGTCGATGGTGCGCAGGCGGCGGTTGCCCAGGTGATCGATATCGTCGACCGCCGTTTCCGGATCGCCCCACACCAAGCGCAGGATATACTTGATCGACGCGATCAAATCGTCGGGCCGCAAAACCATGTCTTCTCCCGAAAAGTTCAGACCGAGCTTGCGGTTGATTCGGAAGCGGCCGACGCGACCCAGCCGGTACCGGTTCATATCGTAAAATTTTTCAGTGAACAATGTCCTCGCTTTTTCCAGTTGAGGCGGGTTGCCTGGCCGCAAACGCTGATAGATTCGCAGCAAAGCCTCTTCATGGCTCGACGTATTGTCATCGGTCAGCGAATTCAACAGATGCGGTGATTTTGGTAAATCCATCACCGTCACTTGCTTCACATCCGACGTGCAGATCGTCTCGGCGACGTTCTTGCTGATCCGCTGACCGCTCTCGATGATCACTTCACCGGCACGCTCGCACCCGGCCGGATAGACCACGTCCTCGACCGCGATCTTGCCATCGATTTTACCAACGCTGCGGCCGTCGGACACTTTTTGCACGGTCGCATCATAAAAGATCTTCAGAATGTCCGCATCGGAACTATATTTCGGATCCATCGCACGCAGCAGCGTCATGACCGAGAACTTGCCGCTTTGGTCGATGCGGACCGTCATGCTGTCTTTCTTCGTGGTGTTGATTTCGATCCAACTGCCACGCTCCGGGATCACGCGACAACTGTGCAGCTTCCGCTCGCCCGTCTCAACTTCGCTGACGAAGTCGATACCGGGACTGCGGTGAAGCTGGCTCACTACGACGCGCTCGGCGCCGTTGATGATGAATTCACCCCCGCCGAACATGGTCGGCAGGTCGCCAAGAAAAACTTCCTCTTCGACCGGTTCCTCTTTGTTCAAACGGAGCCATACGCGGAGCGGCCGACCGTACGTTAAACGGAGCTGACGACACTCGTCCGGCTCATAACGTGGTTTGCCCAATTCGTAGTGCAGATAATCGAGTGAGAGTTTCTTGTCGTAACTCTCGATCGGGAAAATCTCGCGCAGAACACTCTCTAAACCCTCGTCCTTCCGTTTCTTGGGATCCAAGTCGTATTGAAGAAATCGGTCGTAGCTCTCGGTTTGAATTGCCGTTAGGTCGGGCATTTTTTGCGGCGGGCGACCGCTACCAAAGACACGCACACGATCCGTTTTAAGTCGTCGCTCAGACGTCGTAGCCATAGCGAAAGCTACTCCTATTGGAAGGAATGGAAACCAAGTTGGTCGGGGATAAACACGCGCTACTTGATCGAAACCGTCGCGCCGGCTTCTTCCAACTCGGTCTTGAGTTTCTCAGCATCTTCCTTCGAAACACCTTCTTTGACCTTGCCCGGAGCACTCTCGACCAGATCCTTGGCCTCTTTGAGTCCCAAGCCGGTGGCAGCGCGCACCACCTTGATCACAGGAATTTTCTTTTCGCCGAATGATTCCAGCACGACGTCGAATTCCGTTTGCTCTTCGGCCGCGGCACCATCGTCGCCACCACCCGCACCGGGCGCCGCCATCATCACGCCGCCTCCGGCCGCTGGCTCGATGCCATGCTCGTCCTTGAGATAATCACTCAGTTCTTTGGCTTCTTTGAGCGTCAGGGTCACGATCTTTTCGCCCAAATCTTTGGTTGTGTCGGAATACTCGACTGCTGCATCTGTGGACATGTTCCTATAGTTCCTTTCTCAACTAAATAATACGAGCCGCGAGGACATCGCCTCGCGCCACCGGCTTTGCTCGCCCAGTGACTCGCTGTAATCTAAAAGCGGTGTACGTTCAATCGACGAGTTGGTTTTGTTCTTACTTTTCCCCGTTGTATTCGTAAGCACCCCGGCTGCTAAAAATGAAGGGTTGTTAGTTGCTGGGTATACAGCAGCCGGGGTGCTGCTGTTCCGTTTCCCGTTGCTCAGCTTTCTCCGTCCTCTGCCTTCTGTTTGATTTGGCTGGCCAATAAGCCTCCCGGTCCGAGCAATTGGCCCGCAAGCGTCGCGCCCGGCGAGAGAATCTGCCCAACCAACAGGCTCAATTGCTCCCTGCGGCTGGGCCACTTGGCGAGCTGCTGTGCCTCTTCGGCCGACAGCACCGTGCACTCCATCACGCCGCCACGCGTAGAAAATGCTTCGTAATCATCCTTGTTTTGGGCGAATCGGTCGACTTCTTTGGCCAATGAGACGATATCCTCGCCGCCCCAAACCAGCGCCAAGGTTCCTTCGATCCCTTCAAACGCCGCGGCCAGCGGGGTCCCTTCGGTTGCCCGTCGCGCCAAGCTGTTCTTGACCACCATCAACTCGATGTTCTTCTCACGTAGTTGTCTCCGCAACACCACGTTCGAGTTGGCGTCTAACCCGACCACGTTGACCAACAGCGCGTCGGTCACGCCTTCCAGGCGATTCTTGAATTCGTTGGTGATCAAATCTTTGACATGCTTGCTCATATCCGACTCACTTTATCCGAGGTGCGGCCAGCACACCGCTTGCTATGTTCTGTCGCTTCGAACCGTTTCTGCTCGAAGTCTGTTCTGGTCACCTAACTAAACGGCCAGCCGTATACTGGGACTCATCGTGGCGCTAATATGCGCCCCTTTCAGGTAAGTCCCTTTCACGGTGGCGGGCTTCATCCCTTGGACCAAATCAACGAACGCCTGAATGTTTTCGACCAGCTTGCCGGCCTTGAAACTCAGCTTGCCCACCACGGCATGGACGTTGCCGCTCGAGTCGTTCCGGAACTCCACCTTCCCCGCTTTGTATTCTTTCACGGTCTTGCCAACCTCCGGCGTCACCGTTCCGGCGCGCGGCGAAGGCATCAGCCCCCGTGGCCCCAGCACTTTGCCCAGCGGGCCGACGATCTTCATCATGTCGGGCGCCGCGATGCAAGCATCGAAATCGGTCCAGCCTCCTTTGATCCTCGCAGCCAAATCTTCCTCGCCAACCTCGTCGGCGCCGGCCGCCCGGGCCTCTTCCGCCTTGTCGCCTTTGGCAAACACCACCACCCGCTGCGCCTTGCCGATTCCGTTGGGGAGCACGATGGAGCCGCGGACCAGTTGGTCCGCCTGCTTCGGATCGATCCCTAATCGCACCGCGACCTCGACGGACTGGTCGAATTTGGTTGTGTTATACTGCTGCAATTTTTCCACCGCCGCCGGAACCGCCAGACTCTCTGTCGGTCTCGCGGCGACCATCGGCTTCTGACGTTTTGTCAATTTCCGCATCGTTCGATTCGTCACTATCTAAAATTATTATGTTTTGCCGGACCCTGCTCAGCCAGCGTATCAATTCGATGAAAGCTAACCTTCCACAACGCCTAATCTTCCACAACTAAGCCCATGCTCCGCGCGGTGCCCTCGATCATCCGCACGGCGTGCTGGGTGTCGCGGGCGTTCAAGTCCGCCATTTTCAGGTTGACAATCTCTTCAAGCTGCGCCTGTGTTACGGTGCCCACCTTTTCCTTGTTCGGTACACCGGATCCCTTGGCGATGCTGGCTGCCTTCTTCAGCAGTGCCGCCGCCGGAGGACTCTTTGTGACAAAATCGAAGCTACGGTCTTTGTAGACGTTCACAACCACGGGAATCGGCATCCCGCCGACATCCTTGGTCCGGTCGTTAAACTGCTGGACAAACTGCCCGAGATTAATCCCAAACTTACCGAGCGAAGTACCTACCGGCGGCGCCGGCGTGGCTTGACCGCCGGGAACCTGAAACTTCGCCGTACCTTGAAGTTGTTTTGCCATCGTTCGATTCTAGGTGTGTTTGAACAACTAACGTTTAACGAGGATTTCTCCCCTGAACCTTGTTTCCTGACCCCTGATTCACACGGCCTCCGCCTGCCAATACTCCAACTCCACCGGCGTACTACGGCCGAAGATATTGATCATGACCGTGATGTGGCCGCTGGTCTGGTCAACCGTCGAAACTTCGCCCTCAAAGCTCTCGAACGTGCCTTCGTTGATCTTCACGCGATCGCCTACGATGAAGCTGATCTTCAGCTTCGGAGCTTCGTCCGCTTGCTCTTCCTCGGTCACAATGATCCGCTGCACTTCATGCGGCAACATCGGTGTTGGCTTGCCACCCGAACCGGTAAAATCTCCGATGCCCGGAGTCTCCCGCACCAAAAACCAAGTATCGTCGTTGATATGCATATGCACCAGGATGTAGCCCGGATAAAGCTTCCGATTGACCACTCGCTTGCGTCCACCCTTGAATTCCGTGATCTTTTCGGTCGGCACCACAATCTGCTCAAAGTACTCATCTAAACCGGCAATCTTCACCCGTCGCTCCAAGGCCTCGGTAATCGACTTCTCGCGATTGCTCTGTACCTTGAGAATGTACCAGTCCATCTCGATCGCTTCGTCCGCCGCGTTACCTTCGGCAACCGCCTGCTCCGCTTCGTCCTTTTCTTTCTCTTCGGTTTCTTCCTTTTGGGCGGTCACATCCTCTGCCACCGAATGACGCGGGCTCTCTTCATTGATTTCTTCTTCGGTTTCTTCTTTCAGGGCGATCTCGTTTTGTTGCGTGTCATCTGGTAATAATTCGTCTGGCGCCGGTTCCTCTTGTGGTAGCTCGGGCGTTTCGCTAATTTCCGACGCTGCACTGGCCGGCGAATCGGATTCTAGCGCGACGGGCATGTTTGTGTCCGACATATTCGTATCGGGCGAAGGCGCAGACTCGGTGCTCGCGCCCACCGTTTCCGATGGACCCGTTGCCACGGCGTCTTCCGCCAGTTCGTTTGGTTTGTCGATCACCCTGAGTCTTTCCCCGTTCGATCGATCGTGTTTGCGCAGGAGAGCAACCGCAGTCGACCCCCGGTCACAGGACACCCAGCGCACCTAATAGCGTTTGCCAAAGGAAATCAAATCCGAACAACACGGCCGCTAGAAAGAAAATCGTGAATATTACCACCAACACACTACGAGCCAGTTCACCTCGGCTGGGCCATGACACCTTGTTCATCTCGGCCTCGACCGAGATCAAAAAATTAGCAAACGTCGGCATGTTGACCAGCCGATAGCTGATCCACATTCCAGCAAATAACAGCACCGTCGGAATGCCGTAATGTTTCAGGTCGCCGTCGTCCGTCCAGATGTCGTAAAGACGCCAAGCACCGAGCGCCACCGCGAGCGCCACCGCCACCGCCGTGGCCTGTCGGGCAATCCGTCCCTGGCTGCGTTTGTACAGCCCGGCTTGAAATAACTCTTGAACAAACTCTGCCACACCTAATACTCGTTAGTTTCTTGCCACTGAATTTGATCGCAAAATGGCGAGGAGTTTTCCATGACAGTAGGATTTCTCCGTTTCGTTCCCGCCGCGGCGGGGTTACATTTTCTGCTGCATGCCTCGGCCCGTTACCTCGCAGTCAGACAACGCCAACTTGCCGCCCGACGGCCACGTGCGACCGGCAGCGCGGATCGAATGGCAGGGGCGGTGGGACTCGAACTCACAACCCCCGGTTTTGGAGACCGGTGCTCTGCCAATTGAGCTACGCCCCTTTGTATTCTCAAACCCCAGCACCGCGCCACGTCGACACAGGACCAGAGAAAAACAGACGCTTAAAAACAGACGCTTAACAGACCGGTCCTCAAAAGCCCGTTGCCTTATGGAAGCCGGTCCTCCCAAAAAAATCGTCCCCAAAAACAGTCGCTACGACGAATCGAACTATTCCTATTCGAGAACCTTCGTGACCACACCACTGCCGACCGTGCGGCCACCTTCGCGAATCGCGAATCGGACACCGTCGTCCAGGGCAATCGGCTTTTGCAATTCGATCGACAACCGTGCATTGTCGCCCGGCATGCACATCTCGGCGTCGCCGAGCAGTTGGGCTGAACCGGTCACGTCGGTGGTACGGAAGTAAAACTGCGGCCGATATCCGCTAAAGAATGGCGTGTGCCGTCCACCCTCTTCCTTCGAGAGCACGTACACTTCCGCTTCGAACTTCGTGTGCGGAGTGATCGAACCAGGTTTCGAGATCACCTGACCACGCTCGATCTCGTCTCGCTTGAGACCACGCAACAGGATTCCTACGTTGTCGCCAGCCTGGCCCTCGTCGAGTGTCTTGTTAAACATTTCGACTCCAGTACAGACCGTCTTTTTCGATTCGGTATGAAGACCGACAATCTCAATTTCTTCACCCGTATGGATGATGCCGCGCTCGACACGACCGGTCGCCACCGTACCGCGGCCCTCGATCGAGAACACGTCCTCGACCGCCATCAAAAACGGCTTATCGACTTCGCGGGGTGGCTCGGGAATATATTCGTCCACCGCCGAGAGAAGCTCGGCGATGAACTTGGTCTCCGCTTCTCCTTCCGGATTCTCGTAGGCCGCCTTGGCCGAACCACGAATGATCGGAATGTCGTCGCCCGGGAAGTTGTATTTGGTTAGCAGCTCACGAACCTCCAGTTCGACCAGTTCGAGCAACTCTTCGTCGTCGACCAGGTCGCACTTGTTCAGGAACACCACGATCCGCGGCACACCGACCTGGCGAGCAAGCAAGATGTGCTCTCGCGTTTGTGGCATCGGACCATCGGAGGCCGACACGACCAAGATCGCACCATCCATCTGAGCGGCACCGGTGATCATGTTCTTAATGAAGTCGGCATGGCCCGGACAGTCGATGTGAGCGTAGTGCCGGATATCCGACTCGTACTCGACGTGTGCCACGGCGATCGTCACCGTCTTCGTCGCGTCACGGACCGTACCGCCCTTGGCGATGTCGGCATACGACTTGAATTTGGCAAGGCCCTTGGCGGCCTGTACCGCCAAAATAGCTCCGGTCAACGTCGTTTTTCCGTGATCGATGTGCCCGATCGTGCCCACGTTGACGTGCGGCTTTTTGCGTTCGAATGTTTCCTTAGCCATGCTGGTGTCCCTATCCGTTTCTTTTCTGACGAGCGATTGAGTAGTTGGAAAGTTGAATTGCCGGACCGAAAGAGCTGCTGATGAGACTCGAACTCATGACCTCGTCCTTACCAAGGACGCGCTCTACCAACTGAGCTACAGCAGCAGCCGAGTCGAGAACGGAGGGTTCAGAGTCTAGAGCCAAACATTTTATCGTTTCTTTCATCTGCCTCTCGACCCTCGACCCTCGATCTCTCAAAAGCGGGTGAAGGGAATCGAACCCTCGTCCTCAGCTTGGAAGGCTGTGACTCTACCATTGAGCTACACCCGCGTCCTGCAAAACGCCGAATAACGAAATCCGAATGACGAAACACGGGCCTCATTTCGTCATTTGTCATTCGTCATTCCTCATTTAACAATGGGGGGTGCAGGATTCGAACCTGCGAAGGCATTGCCATCAGATTTACAGTCTGACCCCTTTGACCGCTCGGGAAACCCCCCTCGCAACCTCGTCTCTTCAAAGTTGTTGCTTGGGTTCCGGTTAAGTCGTCGAGGGGCGACAAACATTCGGCTCGCCTGTCGATTGTCCTCAAATCGTGTGCATCACAAGCTAGCGGAGGGACTTGAACCCACAACCTGCTGATTACAAATCAGCTGCTCTGCCAATTGAGCTACGCTAGCCTGGGTCGGACATTTGTGAGAATCCATTAATATAGCCGCAAACCCTATTCCTACAAGACGGATAGAGGCCGAATTTTCAGATTCTCGCCGTCCAGGTAGTCCAGATAAGTGTCACCGAGGATCGCACGAACCATCATCGGCCTGAAAGGCCGAAATACGGTAGCCCAGGACGCAGCCCTGGGAATCGCATGAAAACACCACCAAGCCCTGAAAGGGCGCGCTCAGCGCCGGTTTAGCGCCCTTTCAGGGCTTACCCGCTTGGGTTTGCCGGATTCCCAGGGCTGCACCCCGGGCTTTCGAAGAGTGGCCCTTCTGGCCACCGCGGCTAAGCTCGATCGTGTCAAGCGAAACCGAGGGTACCAGTCCACAGCTAGCTACCTACAAAAATAACGCCTATCCGCTGCTCAAACTGACCGTTGCCGATCCCCGGTTTACTTGGATTCCGTTACTCGTCCTCGATCACGATATGCTCCTCCTGAACCACCGTCCGCAGCTTGTTGAGTGCCCGGGCCTCGATCTGTCGGACCCGCTCCTTGGTGACGCCCATCTTGATCCCAACCTCTTTCAGTGTTTGGGGTTCTTGCGAATGATCGAGACCAAAACGATGGATAATGATCGTCTGCTCACGCTCATCGAGCCGTTTTAGAATCTGGTCAATCTTCTTCTCCCGACGTGTCTGCGCCCCTTCGATCGCAAACGGGTTGCTCCGATACTCCTCGGTTGCCGAGAAGATCTCGTCGTGGCTCGTTCGGAATCGGTCCCGCAGCTTGTACTCGCTGGGGATCGTCCGTGCGAAGTTTTTCATAATTGCCCAACTGGCATAGGTGCTGAACTTGTTGCCTCGATCAAAGTCGAACTTCTCAACCGCCCGCAACAGGGACATGTTCCCGTCACTGACCAACTCGAAGAAATTCTCATTCTGGCCCATATGCCGCTTGGCGATCGATACGACCAACCGCAGATTTGCCCGCACGATCTCGTTCTTCGTGGCGACGGCCTGCTCGTAGAGCCGCTCGATCTGGTCCATCAGCGACGCCTTGGGATTGTCGGGAATAATCTGCGCTCGCAACTTGGCCGCCTTGTACTTCAAGTAGTTGAACTTGCGGAAGATGTGTCCTTCCTGCTCCCGAGTCAGCAGCGGGATCTCGTACAAGCTGGCCAGATACGGCGGCAGCCCACTCGGCCGACGCGGTTTCCGCGTGGGGGTCTCCGCATCGGGCATCTTGCCCAGGCAGGCGTTATCCGCACCTCGCCGCGAAAATCGCGGATTATCAATGTAATCCAACGGCAGTTCCAAAATGCGCCGCCCTCGCATCTCATTGATGACGCGGTAGACGGTCGTCTTCGTCCGGCAGTACCGCTTTGCCAGCACTTCGACCGGTGTGTCGCGACGATACTTCTGATAGATCTTTACCTTCAACTCGTCGGTCAGCGGGCCGGTCGCATTCGGAAAGATCGTCACCGCCGGGTGCTCTTTGTCAAACTGCCGCAACGTATACCGGATCGTCTCCAAACTCCGCCCAGTCCGCTTGGCCAGGCGTCGCGAGATTTCCGCCGGGCAGCCGCCCGCCGAAGCCATCCGTCGCGCACCCTCGATGATCTCGTTCCGTTGCAGCGAGGTCAGTTGGCTGAACCGCGAACCACGCTCGACGCGATCCTCGTTATTCGACACGAATCTATCGACGCTGCTCTTGAGAAATCCGATCCGTTTGCGGCCGCCGAACAGCAGCCGTCGACTGACCAGGCCCTGTTGACGCCAACGCGAGATCGTCTTCGTCGAGACCCGGAACTGCTTACTCAGGTCCTCGACCGTATAGACCCGTTCTCCCATGGCGTCCGCTTCGAGATCGGTCGAGTCCGACACGTCCTCGACGAACAGCCGCAGATCACGTACCGCGTCGGCCCCAGAAAGATTGGCCGAGGGAAACGAATGGGGACGATAACCGGTGATCCGGAAACAGAGATAATCGAACGGGTAGGTCCGCTGAGGATCGATCTCGTGGATCAATTGCTCGGCATTCGTAATCTGTTCGATCTTTTTTTCTCGCGGTGCAAAGCGGTTCTGCTGGTCGGTCAGATTCCGCATGACCGGGTTTTGATAGTCAGCATGCATGGCACACCTCGCCTCTTTCTTTTCCATCCGACTGCGGCGTTCCCTGCGAATCTTTCGCACGACCTTCGGATGACCTCCATGGCAGGGGGACTGTCCCGGGCCCCCTGTGCCGGCCAACACACCTCCGCGTTGGCCGACGGGTTTAAGGTTCTAAAGTGATTCGACCCCTTCCGTTTCAATCTTGGATTTCTGCTTTGCCATTCTCCGTCGCGCTTCGCGACAGCCATAGTTTAACGTCTAGCACCGTTTGTACGCAAATAAGATGTCCCGGGTCGACACGAAGTTCGCTAGCACAGCCTTAACTTGTTCCAAATGGCAAGGGTTTACGTTTCACACAACATGGCAGGACCTATCGTAACACATTATCCCAATTACGGTTACAGTTTTTCGATCGTTCAGACATAATTTTTTTGGGGGACACACCGTCAATTACAACGCAAACTATGCACTTTACCAAAACGGTCCGGCGAATCCTCTCGTGACTTCGACAAGTTGTTTCTGCTGGACTAGCGCTTCTTGCTACGACGACAACAAGATTGTTCACCATCGCCTCCCTCTTTTCTGTGCGATACGTTGCCTGCCAGCAGGATGCTTGCCATGTTTTCCATACCGCGCCGCGCTTGTCATCTGCTCGAATGCCTGATTGCCGCCATCGCGTTGCTATCGGTGCTGGCAGCTGGAATTCGGGCCGATGATGCTCGCGCCGTCGATGCCGCTGGCGACTCCGACATCGCGTCACCGGCAACGTTCGACCTTTGCCCCAACCCGGCAGACCAGCAGGCCAGCCGCGTCCGCCTCCAGCTCGAGGTCGGTGGCCACCTGAGCGTTGCCGGCCAGGGCGGTGTCCAAAAGCTGCCAATGAGCGTCGTGGCCGACATGGCCTATGAAGAACAATTCCTCTCGACCGGTTCGGCTCGCCGCAGCGTGCGCTACTACGAACGCTCAGACGCCGTCATCAAAGTTGGCAAGAGTACGCTCGACGAAGAGCTGGCCGACGATCGCTGTCTGATCCTGGCCCGTCTGAACGATCTCGGCGAGCGAGCCGGCCCTCGGATCACGCTTGTCAGCCCCGCCGGACCGCTCACCCGCGACCAGCTCGATTTGATCGACATCGTCGGCAGCAGCCTGGTTCTGCCCGATTTGCTGCCCAACGAGCCGGTGGCCATTGGCCAATCTTGGCAGCACACCGAGCAGGCCATTGCGGCCCTGGTCCGTCTGGAAGCTGTCTCGCACTGCGATGTTCAAAGCGCGATCGACCGCATCGACGGCGACCAGGCGTCGATCACCTTGTCTGGCGTTGTCAGTGGCGCATCGGAAGGCGTCAGCACGGAAATCTCGCTCAAGGCCAAATATCGGTTCGACCTGACCGAGCATCGCATCCGGGAGTTCAACCTGGCGGTTGAAGAAAAGCGGCCCATCGGCCACGCCTCGCCCGGCGTCGACGTGGTGGCCAAACTCAACATACGGATCGGTCCGCTTCCGCAGCCCAAGCACCTGACCGAGACGGTCCTTGCCAAATTGCCGCCCCCATTCCGATCAACGGGCCGCGACACGGCGACGGCGGAAGCCACATTGCCAGAAGAGACCGCGACCCAGCTCTGCCACCGGCTGTCCGGCGGCCGCTGGCAACTTGCCCACGACCGTCGTTGGTATGTGGCGGCCGACGAGCAGCGGCTGACCATTCTGCGGCTGATCGATCGCGGCGATCTCGTCGCCCAGTGCAACGTGCGGCCGCTGTCTGCCAAATCGCCCGAACGTCACCTGACGCTCGAAGAGTTCCAAAACGATGTCCAGTTCGCTTTCGGCGAGCGAATGACCGAACTCGTCTCGGCTAGCCAGTGGGAAGATGACCGGGGCCACCGGGTTTTTCGCGTTGTAGCCCGAGGAAAAGTCGAAGAACTGCCCATCGAGTGGCGTTCGTATTTAGTGGCCCACCGGGACGGCCACCGGATCAATTTCACCTTTACCGTCGAGGGCCCGCTGTCTGACCAGCTCGGCCAGGCCGACCACCGGCTCGTCTCGTCGGTCGAGTATATTGGGCCGGAGCCTTCAGCAAAGGAGACGGAGCCTTCAGCTGAAAAGCCGAAGCCGGTCACCACAGCCGCTCAGCCCAAGCGCGGACGGGGCGTTCGCCTCCGACGGTGAAAAAGGGACCGGGAATCTCAGCGTCGGTCCTCTGGTCGGCCGCTGCGGCAGTTCGGACGGAAAACCAACCACGCAATGAACCCAACAGGCCAAGTCAAAAAGATAATGAGAAGTGCAACTAAGCAGCCCGATTTGCCACGACTTTGCGCATTATGGTAAGCCCACACAATGCTGACGATCCAGAGCAAACATAGTGCAACAGCAACGATCGCGACAACAACGGACCCCGCAATTTCAGCGAAATCGTTCATCATTCTCCTCCACTTAGCCGGCTCGCTTGCGAGCCGCTCTCTCTCACGCCAACCTCAGCCCTACTGGATAACCGTACGGAACAGAGTGACCACAACCAAATAGACCAGGTAAGCCGCCAGCAGCACGAACCCGAATGATCGTTTGAGATGATCTCCGGATACGAAAACACCTATCCGAAAGATCACCAGCACGGAGAGCATCGCCGGGAACAGGACACGAAAGAAGTCAGTCGATGCGTCGAGGCCACCCGGCGTGACGGCGGCCGCAGCGCCGGCGACGAACAGCACATTGAGAATGTCCGCACCGATGATGTTGCCGATGGCAAGATCGCCATGCCCCTTTCTCGAAGCGGTGACGGCGGTAACCAGCTCGGGCAAGGAAGTGCCGAATGCGACCAGCGTGGCGGCGATGATTGCTTTGGGGACTTGTAGCCGAATGGCCGCTTCCTCAACGGCCGGAATCAGCAGCCAGCTTGCCA
>Ga0310123_10001758_pt1 | contig 17803 bp, 17 predicted proteins | sample CB6_AW_1057_MG_FD_203505 | JGI IMG/M metagenome (GOLD analysis project Ga0310123, IMG submission 203505) | Marine microbial communities from Western Arctic Ocean, Canada - CB6_AW_1057 | ecosystem: Environmental > Aquatic > Marine > Oceanic | place: Canada: Western Arctic Ocean | collected... | reverse complement strand
AGTCGTCGGGGGTGGCGGGGATCACTGCGAGTCAGTTGGTCGTCAGGGACTGCCGGACCGGTCCACAAGAGACCGCAGCGGGGCTTCCACCCTCGGCCAGGTCAGGTCGGCGCCGCCTGCAGCGGGGTTACGGGCGACACAGCACGGTCAACATCACGGCGGTTGCGACCGAGGCGTTGAGTGAGGCGATTTCACCCCGCGGTGGTATCCCGCAGACGACGTCGCAGTGCTCGAGCGTCAGACGCCTCAAGCCCCGCTCCTCGCTGCCGATCACCACCAGCCAGTCCCGATCCGTACCCTCGGGCAACTCGTCCTCGCCCCGCTCGCTGGTCCCCATCACCCACAACCCCGCATCGCGGGCCCCGCGGAGTGCTCGAGCCAGGTTGCCGACTTGCGTGAACGGGACATGTTCCAGGCCCCCCGAGGCCACATCGTAGGCGGTGCCCGAGAGCGGTGCCGACTGGTTGGTCGTCAGCAGCACACCGCGGACTCCGTAAAACGCCGCGGTGCGGAAGATCGCTCCGATGTTGTGAGGATCCTGCAGACGATCCAGCGCCAGCCAGATCCCATGCTCCTCTGCACCAGCACTCTGCAGCAACTCGTCGAGCCCCACATCGGACCTCGGGCGAACGGCGGCCACCGCCAGGGATGTCCGTCCGCCCCGCGCGGACTTCTCGCCGCTCTTGTCTCGCCGCTTTGGCTGACCGCCGGGCAACCGACCGGTTCGCACCGGCACGCCCACGCTGCGAGCCAACTCGACCACCTGCTGCCAGGCCCCCGATGGAGATTGATCACCCAAGCGGACCTCGACCACGTCACCGGCCCGGGTCTGCAGGGCCGCCAGCACACTGTGAGGGTTCTTCAACTCGAGCATGCCGACCCGTCCCCGGCATCCCGCCTCTGGCGGTCCACCTCATACAGCAACACTCCGGTGGCAACCGCCACGTTCAGCGATTCGGTGCGGCCGGACTGCTCGATCCCGATCCGGCCGTCACAAACCTCCAGCACATCCTCGGCCACCCCGTGACCCTCGTTGCCCACCACCAGTGCCAGCTTCCCCTTGAGGTCGTAGCTCCTGGCCGGCTCTGACGACAGGGCACTCGAGGCCAATACCGTGACTCCCTCACGACGCAACCGCATCACCAGCCCGACCAGGTTCTCGGAGCCCGCGATCAGGACATGGTTGGCAGCACCCGCTGAACTGCGGGCCACGTGCCCGTTGATTGGTGCATGGTCCCCGGAAACCACCACGCCATCGACTCCGAGGATCTCGGCACAACGCAGGATGGCTCCGAGGTTGTGAGGGTCCTGCACGGCATCCAGTAGCAGCCACAGCGGCCGGTCGCCGGACCCCTCGAGCAACTCCTCCAGACCCTGCAACGGGTACTCACCCACCCGGGCCAGCATCCCCTGGTGCTGATCGGTGTGGCAGCGAGCCCGGATCGCCTCGGCATCGGAACTCTGCACCTCGACTCCCAGTGCCTCGGACAACCGCCGCACCTCCTCGGCCAGATCCGGCTCGACCCGCTCCGAGAGCCACAGATCGCGGATCGGCCATCGGCCGGCTCGCAGCGTCTCGAGCACCACGCGGCGACCCCAGATCCACTCACCAGGACGGTTCCGCCCGGCTCCCGTGCTGCTCTTCCCGACTGAGGACCGCCCGTCCATACTTGATTCCCCGCCAAAAATCGGCCCGCCAACGCAGGCCACCTCCTCGAACGATTCTGAAAACTGCCGTTTGCCGCGGCAAGCCCGTCGATGGTCTCTCCACCCCGCCACATCGTACCGGTCACCGAACCCCTGGCAGGTTCCATCCGCCCGCCCGGCTCCAAGAGCCTGACCAACCGGGCCCTGGTGCTGGCGGCACTGGCCCGCGGAGAGACTCGCCTCAGCGGTGTGCTCAACAGTATCGACACCCGAGTGATGCTCGATTCACTCTCTGAACTGGGTTTTGACATCCACGAGGGTCCCGAGACCGCCACGGTGAGGATCAGCGGGGGCGGGGGCAGCGTGCCGGCCGAATCCGCCATACTCGACCTGCACAACAGCGGAACCAGCATTCGGTTCCTCACCGCGATGCTCTGCCTGGGCTCGGGACACTTCACGCTCGACGGCAACTCCCGCATGCGACAACGTCCGATCGCCGACCTGGTCGAAGGACTGCGAGGCCTGGGGGTAGAGATTTCGTGCGTGGCCCAGACCGGTTGCCCACCGGTCAGCCTGTCCGCCAACGGCCTGGCCGGCGGCAGCAGCACCCTGCCAGGAGACACCTCCAGCCAGTTCCTCAGCGGACTGCTGATGGCCGCCCCCTGTGCTGCGGGTCCCGTCACGCTGAGTGTCGACGGGCCACTCGTCTCGCGGCCCTACATCGACATGACCCTGGCCCTGATGTCGAGGATGCAGGCCCGTGTGACCGAGGAACCCGGCGGAACGTTTCACATATCGCCCACCGGCTACCAGGCCTGCGAACTCGACATCGAACCCGACGCCACCTCCGCCAGCTACTTCCTGGCCGCCGCGGCGGTTTGTGGCGGTCACGTGACCATCGAAGGACTCGACCGAAACGCCCTCCAGGGCGACATCGCCTTTGTCGAGTGCCTGGAACGGATGGGGTGTACGGTCGAGGAATCGGGCCGGGGAGCTGATGCCTCGATCACGCTCTCCGGTGGCCAACTGACCGGGATCGATGTCGACATGAACAGCATCAGCGACACCGCGCAGACCCTGGCCGTGGTGGCGGCCTTCGCCGTTGGCCCCACCCGTATCCGAGGAATCGCTCATGCCCGACTCAAGGAAACCGATCGGGTCGCCGCGATGGTGACAGAACTGGGCCGGCTGGGGCTGGAGATCGACGAGCATGACGACGGGCTGACGGTTCACCCCGGACCCCTGCGGCCGGCCGAAATCCAGACCTACGACGACCACCGGATGGCGATGAGCTTCGCGGTGGCCGGGCTGGCCGCACCGGGGATCGTGATCACCGACCCCGACTGCACCCACAAGACCTACCCCGGCTTCTTCGACGACCTGGACCGTCTGTGCGGAGCGTCCCGATGACGGCTTTACCTCAGACGGCACGACAGATCGCCCTCGCGGTGCTCGGGCAATGGCGGGCAACCGGCCGCTTCGCCGCCGGCCTGCTGGAAACGGCGTTTTCCAGGTCCGAGCACATCTCGTCGGCTGACCGTGGTCTGGCCAGCGAGTTGACCTACGGAGTCATCCGCCGCCAGGCCACCCTCGACGCCGTCCTGCGACCGCAGATGAAGCGGCCGCCCGAGCAGGTTGAAGCGGAATTGTGGATGCTGCTGCAACTGGGCACCTACCAGCTGCTGTTCCTCTCGCCCGCTTCCCAACACGCGGCGATTCATGAAACGGTCGAGTTGACTCGCTGGCTGGGCAAGGACCGCTGGACCGGGTTTGCCAACGGCGTGCTGAGATCGGTGCAGCGAGCCCTCGGCGAGGGGACCGCCGAAGCCGCGGCGGCCGATGCGATTCCCACCAAAGCGGGCCGGTTCCTGAAACTGGCCCAGCCCCTGCTGCCCGATCCCAAGGCCGACCCCGCCGGCTACATCGCTGCCGCCGGCAGCCTGCCTGACTGGCTGGTCGAGACCTGGTCACAGCGGCTCGACTTCGACGAACTGCTGAGGATGGCCACCTGGTTCAACTCGCCGCCGAACACCTGGTTGCGGATCAACCCGTTGCGAGCCAACCCCACGGACGTGATCGCCGCATTGGCCGCTGCTGACATCGAGGCGACTCACCACGACGGCCCGATGATCCAGTTGGATGGCACCGCCTTTGTTCCCGGTCTGCCCGGTTTTGCCGAAGGTCACTTCTCGGTGCAGGACCCCTCGGCCGCCGCCGCCGCACAGTTGCTGGCTCCGACGCCCGGCCAGAACGTGCTGGACCTCTGTGCCGCTCCGGGCACCAAGTCGGCCCACCTGGCCGAGCTGATGCAGAACCAGGGCCAGGTGCTGGCCGCCGACTCGCAACCCGATCGGCTGAAACTGATCGCACCGGCAGCCGATCGGCTGGGGCTGTCGATCATCGAGCCGGTGCTGGTCAATGAGTCGGGAGAAGGGTTCCCCGAGGGTCCCTTTGACGCGGTGCTCGTCGATGTGCCGTGCTCCAATACCGGAGTCCTGGGCAAGCGGCCCGAGGCCCGCTGGCGACTGAAACCCGAGGAACCGGCGAGACTGGCCCTGTTGCAGCAAAGACTGCTGCGACAGGCGGCGGCGACACTGGCACCGGGGGGCCGACTGGTCTACTCGACCTGCAGCATCGAGGAGATCGAGAACGACCTGGTGGTGGCCGGGTTCCTGGAACAGTTTCCACAATTCGAGCAAATCGAACGGCAGACTCACGGGCCCGGGATGCCGGCCGACGGAGGCTTTCAGGCTCTGCTGGTCTCACGAGGCGATTGACTCACACGCCGTCGCTTGTCCACGACTCAGTTGCCGGATTACACTGATCGAAGCAATTGACCAGGTAGACATCAGGTACACACCAGGCGAACACCTCAGAAGCCACTCCGGGGACACCCACCATGCGTCGACTGACCAGCCTCCTCGCCCTCTTTGCCGTCCTGCTTGCCGTCCTGCTTGTCGGACAGGGCGGACCCGTCACGGCCCAGGACAAGAAAGACGACAAGGCCAAGAAAGCCAAGAAGGCCGACAAGGCCAAGAAGAAGGCTCCGGCCAAGAAGATCTTCACCGACGCGAAGCTCGAAGCCGTCATCAAGGCGATCCTGAAGAAGAAGCAGGCCAAGACCGATCCGATCATGGAAGCCGATCTCAAGACGATCTTCTTCCTCGAGGCACCCGGCAAGTCGATCACCAACCTCGCGGGTCTCGAGAAGTGCCCGAACCTGGCCCTGATCAACCTCTCCAACAACGGCATCACCGACCTCAAGCCGCTGGCGGGCCTGAAGAACGTCCAGTCACTGGACCTCTCGAAGAACAAGATCGCCGACGTCACCCCGCTGGCCAAGCTCGAGAAACTGCAGTACCTGCAGTTGGAGAACAACCAGGTGGTGAAGCTCGATGGCCTGGCCGGCCTCAAGAAACTCTCGGCCCTGTACCTCAGCAACAACAAGGTCGCGTCGGTCGCACCGCTGAAGGGACTCGAGAAGCTCTCGAGCCTCTATCTCGACAACAACAAGGTCGCCGACCTCGCACCTCTGAAGGGACTCAAGTGGGTCGCCAACCTCGCCCTGAGAAACAACCAGGTCAAGGACGTGGCGGCACTGGGCAGCATGACCGAGTTGAGGTACACGTTCCTGGAGGGCAACAAGGTGACCGACCTGGGTCCGCTGGTCACGATGGCCCAGAAGGACGCCAAGGGCGACCGACGCTTTGCTCCCTACTGGAACCTCTACGTCTCGGGCAACCCGCTCTCGGACGCCGCCAAGGGGGGACAGATCGCCGCACTGAAAAAGGTCGGCGTGCGAGTCGATCCCAAGCCCAAGGCCAAAGCGAAGGTCAAGGCCAAAGCGAAGGCCAAGCCCAAGGCCAAGGCGAAGAAGAAGTAGAGACTATTCGCTGCTTGCCTGTGACCGCCACGACGAATCGGCGGCCGCCTGCGCTGCACAAACCGGGACCACCTCGGTCAGGCTGATCGCTCCGCCGAAGCAGACGTCGACATCGGTTCCCGGATCGCACGGTCGATTGAAGTAGTCGATCCCGTACATCACGCCCTGCCCGGCCGGGTGATAGGCAACCGGCAACGGATGCGGATCGAGAGGGCACTCGATGAGCCGAGCCGACTCGGTCACATCCCTGGGGTCGGGAAAGTTGACGTTGAAATACCCTCCGGTGGCCGGCCGACGTGCGAGCAGCGTTTCGAGTGTCGCGTGGAGCATCGCAGCCGACTTCGACCAGTCGAAGGGTCCGTCGTGGCGAATGAACTGCGACAGGGCGATCGCCGGGACATGGAACAGACCCGCCTCGCGGGTCGCTCCGACCGTCCCCGACATGTAGACGTCGACCCCGAGATTGGCGCCGGCGTTGACCCCCGAGAGCACCCAGTCGATCTCGAGCTTCTGCTCGACCAATCCCATCCGCACGCAATCGGCAGGTGTTCCGTTGATCGAGAACAGGTTGCGGCCGTGCGAGTTGACCACCAGGGGCTTGTCGAGTGTCACCTGGTGGCTGCATCCAGAGAGCGGCGAGTCGGGAGCGATCACGACCACCTCGCCGAATTCAGCCGCCACCCCGCTCAGCAACTCCAGGCCCGGGCCACCGATCCCGTCATCGTTGGTCAGCAGGAGTCTCATGAGGTGGAAGTCTCCAGGGCCATTCCTGGGGCCGGGATACTGAGAATTCCGGCAAGTCTCGTTACGCTGCGAAGCCTCACGAATTCGTCGCCGGGGATCAGTCGCGGTTTCCCGATCCGACGCGGGGGCGAGTGTAGCAATTGGGACAGTCGACGGGGAGCAGGTCGATGACGGTACGAGTGCTCGGAGATGCGGAGGTGACGAGCCTGATCACGATGGGTGAGTCGATCGAGGTGATGGCCGCGGCGTTGAGTCGTCATGCCCGGGGTCGCCTGACAGCTCCGGCCCGCCTGGCGGCGCCGCTGGAGTGGGGCCAGCTGATCTTCACTGCCGGAGCCTACTGCGACGATGACGGAGGTCGGATCGGATTCCGGGTCTACGACATGCAGCACTTCGGCAGCTCGGACCGGGACGAGCTGGTAGCCGTCTTCGACACCGACAACGGGTCGCTGCTGGGGCTGGTGGCCGGAACGGCGTTGGGTCCCTTGAGAACCGGAGCGATCGGTGGCGTCGCCATCGACACCCTGGCCCGCTCCGATGCCACCACCCTGGCCCTGGTCGGGACCGGCAAGCAGGCCCGCACACAACTTCAGGCAGCCTGCGCCGTGCGGAACTTCGACGTGATCCGCGCCTTCAGCCGCAATGCGGACCGCCGCGAGTCGTTCTGCCGCGAGATGTCCGAGACGGTGGGAGTCGAGATCCAGGCGGTCGAATCGGCCCGGGCTGCAGTGACCGACGCCGACGTCGTGATCTGCTCGACCCTCAGCGATACCCCCGTGCTCGAAACCGACTGGATCGCTCGAGGCACTCACGTCCAGAACGTCGGACCCAAGTTCCGCGACAGCAGCGAACTGCCCGTGGACCTCTACGAATCCGCCGACGTGCTGGTGACCGATGCCCCGGCTCAGCTAAAGGACTACGGTGAGAAGTTCCTGGTGGCCGGAACCCCGCATGCCGATCGCATCGTGTCGCTGGGCGAGGTGGTCTCGGGTGCCGCAGGTCGCACCGATCCCGAGCAGATCACGGTGCTGTGTTCGCTGGGACTGGCCGGCACCGAAGTGGCCCTGGCCGATCGGTTGCTGCAGCGGGATGCCCTCTCTGAGAACCGACCGCTCGATTCGTGACAGCAAAGACGCCCCGCCGCCGGGGCACCGGATCGCTCACGATTGCGCCCGCATCGCCGCCACGATGCTCTCGGCCCGCTCGGCATTTTCCCTCAAGTGCCCCTCATCCAGGCTGCCCACGATCAGCGAGCTGACTCCCGGCTGAGCCAGCACGAACCCGATCGCCTCGGACGCCGGCAGCTGACCCGATGCGAGTCCTTTCTTGACGACAACCCCGATGCCCCTCTGGTGAGCTTCCCGGATCACCTCCTCGTGAGACCGATCCTCGATGTGGAACTCGACCATCAGCACATCGGCCCACTCCAATGACCGGAAAGCCCCCTCGGTCGTCTTGCCCGAGAACCCGACGGCCCGCACCCGGCCTTCGGCCTTCAGAGCCAACAGCGTCTCGACCACGCCGCTGGAGTCCTGGATCGGCAGGTCATTGCCATCGGAGTGAACAAGCACCACATCGAGCACATCGCGCCCCAGTCGCAGAGCACTCCGCTCGACACTCGCACGAGTCGACTCGGGGGAATAGTCGAATTGCGACACCCCGTCCTGGAACGTCTCACCGACCTTGGTCGAGATCACCACCTCGTCGAGGTCCTGGGCCAGCACTCTGCCCAGACGCTCTTCGCTGGTTCCGTAGGCGGGAGCGGTATCGATGTAGGAAATCCCCAGGCCGCGGACCGTGGCCATCAACCGGTCCACCTGCGGGTCATCGGGCAGCTCGTACCCCTGCTGGTACTTGATCCCCTGGTTGCGACCGATCTTGAAGGCTCCAAATCCCAGCACGGAGACTTCCAGGCCGGTGCGTCCCAGGGGTCGGATGTGCATGGAGGGCTCTGGCCTCAGGCCGCCTTGCGTACCGCGGCCCCCGGGGCCAGCGGCAACCAGTCGGTGGCCGACTCCCACGGCGGACAAGCCACCTCGGGACGTGGCCAGTCGATCGTCTCGAGGCTCCTCGACATGCCGCCAGGAGCTCGAACCACCAGGTCTCCGATCGCAGCGGCGACCTCCAGCGCGAGCACCGGTGCCAGGGCCAGCTTGGTGGGAAACACCGTCAACGTGTTCCCCTCAATCTGAAGGCTCTGGGTCTCGGGACGACCCCCGCCAGGTGTCGCAGCCTCGGCTCGGTCGACGCGGTAGGTGTTGACTTCGAGTCCATCGAGTTCCAGGCCCGGCAGGACCTCGGCCAGTTCCTTCGCGACATGATCCACCAGTTCCCGCCGGCTCATGCCCACGCCGTCCTCGGCCACCTGGCCCCCCAGTTGCCAGACGGTCCGGCCCTTTGAGTCGCGATCCGAGGTGATCGTGATGCGGGTGTGGGCTCCGTCGACCTGGTGCCCGAACAGCTCGGGCAACTGAGACGCTTCGCCGCGGACCATCACCATGTGCAGCGGCCGCTTCTGAGTCGCCGTGGCCGACAGGCCCAGCTGCTGGCGGAGCCTGGCATTGCCGGCACCAGCCGCCAGGACGACGGCCGAAGGGGCCAGTTGCAGCATCGAACCCGGCAGGTTGTCCCACGGATGCCAGATGCAGAGGCCACTCACCGACCCGGGGCCCTCCAACTGCCAGCTGGCCCGATCCGGGTCATAAAGGAATAATCGCTGTCGGTGTCGCCTGGCGAGAGACTCGAGCAGGCTGACCGGGTCGATCACCGGCTCGTCCATCTCGGCCACCGGGCCGGGGTGATCGGCCAGCAGCGGAGGCCTGTTGCCGGGCTCGAGTCGACGGGGAGTGACCTCCAGCCCGAGCCGTGCTCCGAGGTACCCCAGCCGTGAGCCCAGCGAACCGCCTCGCCACAACAGGCACGAGCGGCTGCGGAGGGTGACGTCGCTGAGATCGGGCTCTCGAGTGCCCGCCAGGCACTCCGACCACACCGCCGGCATCTGCTTGACGCCCAGTGCCGAGGCTGAGGATGTGCCCGAGAGCGAGTACTTGAGGCCGCCGTGGATGATGCCCTGGGCCGAGACGGTCTGTCCGCTGCCCAGCCTCGAGACTTCCAGGAGCACCGGCTGGTGGCCATCCCGTACGAGTTGATCCAGCGTAAACAGGCCGGCGACGCCGCCTCCGATGATCACCACGTCCGCGGTTGCCATGAGCCTGATCCTCGAGAGCGGAGGCCACGTCCGTCTCGAGCGAACTTGTAACCGCTGGCGAGGGTGCGGGGGAAGATCAGTCGCTCACCTGCACGATCGCCTCGATCTCCACCGGAATGTTCCCCGGCAGAGCTCCCATGCCGACGGCACTTCGAGCCGCCCGGCCGTTTTCTCCAAAGACCTCGACCACCAGGTCGCTGAAGCCGTTGATGACCGCCGGCTGGGTGCCGAAGTCGGGCGTGCAATTGACCATCCCCAGCACCTTGACGAAGCGGGTGACGCGATCGAGGCTGCCGAGATGGGCTCGCAGCGTGGCCAGGATCGCCAGGCCGGTCACTCGAGCCGCCGCGTTCGCTTCCTCCTCGCCCATCGACTCTCCCACCTTGCCGGTGATCATCGTGCCGTCGACCTGGACCGGGCCGTGGCCCGAGACATAGCAGGTGTCACCGACCTGGACGACGGGCATGTAGGTGCCGCCCGGCGAGGGTGGTGTGGGCAGTTCGAGTCCCAATTCGGCAATCCTCGCTTCGGCACTCATCGGTTTCTCCTGCTTCGTCCCGTGGTGATCGGGTCCCGAGCATACGGACTGGAGTCGGCGGTGCAAGCCCCGCAGCTCCCGATCAGCACTCACCGCTTGCACGCCAGACGGTGGCACTTAGAATGGTGGCAACGTTCGTTCCGGCAACGGTGAGGTCGGGATGTGAATCGCACGCTCAGGGAATCTGCAGTATGGAACCAACGACCATCGTGCTCCTGGTCCTCGGCGCCTTCGTGGGGCTGTTCTTCCTGGTCTTCATGTGGCTGCTGCTGCCGCTGTTCCCGACCTGGATCCGCTCGTTTACCAGTGGCGGGAAGATCTCGCCGATGAAGCTGGTCCTGATGCGGCTGATGAAGATCAACCCCCAGGTGGTCGTCCAGGCACGGATCATGGCCGTGCAGGCCAACCTGACCGATGTGGCCACCAGCAGTCTCGAGGCCCACTACCTGGCCGGCGGCAACATCCTGCGAGTGGTCCAGGCGCTGATCGCCGCCACGCGTGCACGGCTGGGCCTGACCTGGGACACCGCTGCCGCGATCGACTTGGCCGGCCGAGACGTACTCGACGCGGTCCGCACCAGTGTCGACCCCAAGGTGATCGACTGCCCCGATCCCTCGCGACACGGCCGCACCACGCTCGATGGAGTCGCCAAGAACGGCATCCAGCTCAAGGCTCGTGCCCGGGTCACCGTCCGCACAAACCTCTCGCAACTCGTCGGCGGCGCCACCGAGGAGACGGTGATCGCTCGGGTGGGTGAAGGCATCGTCAGCGCGATCGGATCCTCCGACTCGCACGAACGCGTCCTCGAACAACCCATGCTGATCGCTCGGACCGTCCTCGATAAGGGACTCGATTCCCAGACCGCGTTTGAAATCGTCTCGATCGATATCGCAGACATCGACGTGGGCGAAAACGTCGGAGCCCGACTCCAGGCCGACCAGGCCGAAGCCGACATGAGAGTGGCTCGGGCCAAGGCCGAAGAACGACGTGCCCAGGCGGTCGCCCAGGAACAGGAAATGAAGGCCGATACGGTCGAAAACCGCGCCGAGGTGGTCCTGGCCGAGGCCGATGTGCCCAAGGCCATGGCCAATGCCTTCCAGCAGGGGAATCTTCGAGCCGAAGATTCGATGTAATCGCTATCATCCGATCAACCACATGGGCCGCAAAGCCAACCGCCGGTCCCGGCCGAAGAGATACCACAGCGGCCGATGAGTCTGTCGGGATTCAACCACGCGAATATCCGGTGCGGTGCCATGAGCGAGATGAACCAGGTGGAATTGACAACCACACAACGTGACCTGTTGCTCCGCGGCCTGCAGTTCGTCCGCAGCTCAGTCAAACTCTCGATCGGCCTCAGCCGGATCCCCGACGAGCAGCGAAGCGAGCAGCTCGAGGCGATCGAGATGCTGGAGCGGCAGTTGCGTGAGGACCTGGTGAGCCAGCCCTCGACCCACCTCTCATAGACCCGCCCATTAAGAGCCGGGGTCAGACGCCCCGCCTTTTTGCGGGGGGCCTGACCCCTTTTGATTCCCATCCGCCCGGTCCTCGCCCATGCGGTTCCAGCACGTCTGCGTCGAGGCTCTGAGCTATCGGCTGCCCGACGAAGTCGTGACATCGGCAGCGATCGAGGAGCAGTTGGCCGACATCTACGGCCGTCTCGATCTGCCCGCCGGCCGACTCGAACTGATGACCGGCATCGCCCAACGGCGGTTCTTTGCCCCCGGTACGCGGCCCGGTGAAATCAGTGCCCAGACGGCACGAGATGCGATCCAGGCCAGCGGAATCGACCCCGGCCGCTTTGGCCTGCTGGTGCACGGATCGGTCTGCCGAGATCAGCTCGAACCGGCGACCGCCAGTGGCGTTCACGCCGCCAGCGGACTGCCCGATACTGCGATGATCCTCGACGTCTCAAACGCCTGCCTCGGACTGCTCAATGGATGCCTGCTGCTGGCCAACATGATCGAACTGGGCCAGGTCCAGGCCGGTGTGGTGGTCGGGACCGAGATCGGTCGCGGGCTGGTCGAGGGCACCATCGATTCGCTGATCAACGACACCTCTCTGACCCGCCAGACGATCAAGCCCGCATTCGCCTCGTTGACCATCGGGTCCGGCTCGGCCGCCATCGTGCTGTGCGACCGACGACTCTCACAGACCGGACACCGCCTGCTGGGCGGAGTCGTCCGCTCCGATACCTCCGCTCACCAGCTGTGTGCCGGAGGCGTCTCGGCCGCAGACCACGGAGACGACAGGCCCCGCATGGAAACCGACTCCGAAGCTCTGCTCCACGCAGGCGTCGAGCTGGCGGCGGCGACCTGGCAGGAGACCCGCGAGGTGCTGGGCTGGAGCAACGACTGCGTCGACAAGGCCTTCACGCACCAGGTCGGCCGAGCCCACCGCAACTTGCTCTACCAGCGACTCGGACTCGACCCCGCCATCGACTACTCAACCGTCGAATTCCTCGGCAACACCGGAGCCACCGCGTTGCCGATCGCCGCGGCGATGGGCCAGGAGGCCGGGCACCTGGAGCAGGGAGACCGGGTGGCCTGGCTGGGCATCGGCAGCGGACTCTCCAGCGTCATGCTCGGGTTTCAGTGGTAGGCGGCTCGACGCCCAGGCCCTCGGCGGTCTCGCACAGCGAGGCCCACGTACCCCGATCCAGCGGCACACCCTCGGCCAAACGCAGCCGCATCGTCTCCCGGCTGCGGTCTCCGGCCAACCGGATCGACTCCACGTCCGGCATCCGCTGCACTCCACGCACAAACTCGATCACCCGATCCGCCTCGCCCAGGAAATGACCCGCCCCGGCAAATCGCTCGGGGTCCCAGACCACCAGCAGCACGTTGTTGGTCCCCGGGGCGTCGGCTGCGGCCGGAGGACAACTGCCTCCCGAGAGGCCTCCGACAAGTATGTCCAGCAGCAGCGAGAGACCAAAGCCCTTGTAGCCGCCCATCGGCAGGATCGTTCCTCGAGGGTCGCTGAAACGGACCTCCGGATCGGTCGTCGGCTGGCCCTCGGAATCCAGCAACCAGCCCTCCGGACAACTCTCGCCGGCTATCTGCTGCACCAGCACCTTGCCGTTGGCCACGACGCTTGTGGAAATATCCAGCACCATCGGCTGATCACCGGTGGGGACTCCGATCGCGATCGGGTTGGTGCTGAGAGTCGGCTCGGTTCCGCCCGGGGGTGCCACGCATTTCAGGACGCCGTTGTCGTTGACCGTCACCAGCCCCGCACGGCCCCGTGACGCGACCAGCTCGGCCCACTCACCCACACGGCCCACGTGTCCACAGCGGACCAGGGTCCCGCAGGCCACGCCCAGTTCGTCGACCTTCTCGTCGAGTCGCTCGATCAGACGGGTCATCTGTACCATGCCGAAACCGAATCCCGCGTCGGCACACAGCATCGCAGCGGTTTCGGAATGAACCACCAGCTCGGCACCGGCCACCAGTTCTCCGGTCTCCAGCAGCGGCAGGTAGCCAGGAATCCGGACGACGCCATGAGAATCGTGGCCACGGAGATTCGAGCCGACCAGGCTGATCGAGACCAGCTCGGCCTCGTCTTCGGGAACACCCGCGGCCCCGAACAGCGACATCGCGAACCGCGTCAGCGACTCCGAGTCGACGCGAATGCCCGAATCCATCTAGCTAGTCTCCCGCCTCATCCTTCGATGTGCCCGCGGCCGGCTTGGGCTTCTCGAGTTGCCAGTGCGAATCGAAGAACCCCGCCCACGAGATCGTCTCGTCGTAGCCACCCGAGGCGGTCTTGGAGAAGGACTGCACGGCGATGTCGCCCAGGCGAGGGAACAGCCACGAGTTCGAGTTCTTGAAGTCGGGCTCGTGGAACGTGTGGCCCGAATTGATCACCACGTATCGACGTGGGTTCAGCGGGTTGGGGTAGATCATCGAGAGACCGTGCGAGTCCGGATCGTAGCTCTTGCCCGACACCCGCATCGCAGAAGGGGTCCACTCCACCGGCAGCCTCTTGATCACCCGTGCCATCACCGAGTTCGAGCCGGGGTCGCCCCAGAGCACCAGGTTGTTCGCCGCGATCATCGCGTCGTCGACCTCGGTGTCCTTGACCACCCGGATCCGGCCCCGCAACCACTTGTCGAATTCGCGGCCGAAGCGGAGAAGAGTCCAGCGGGCCCAGTCGGCCTGGGACTTCGACCAGGGGGTCCCGCTGCCCTGGACACAGACAAACGGCTGCATGAAAGCGTCATCGATCGGACCCTGCAGGTCACGACGCTTGTTCAGATCGAGGTTTTTCTGGAAGGTCCGCGACGTGTCATAGTCGAGCACGTTCCAGTCCTTGCCGTTCTTCTGGTAGTAGACACCCGGCAGCAGCCCGCCCGCGGCGGTGGCCAGTCGGTGCTTGACCCCGTCGATCTCAACCCCGTCGGCCACATCCCGAGCCAGCTGCAGTGCGGCGACGTTGCGAGTGCGGATCCTCAGGGTCCCGTCCGGGCCCCGGGTCGCCTGCACCACCGCCGGCCGGTACTGCTCCTCCATCTCCTCAACCGTCAACCATTCGCAGACGTTGTACTTGACCGTCCAGGTCACGAAGCGGATGTCGGTGCGGCCCGGGTAGATCCGGCGTCCCTTGCGAGAATGCTCGTTGTGAAAGGCCATGAACTGCTTGAACGATTCGGGATGGAACCGGTGTCCGGTCCCCGGCCCGATCAGCAGCTTGATCGGCACGCCCAGCCGCTTGGCCCGCTCGACCATCGTCGTGCTCGCCAGCAACTGTTTGTCGATTTCCCCGCCGTAGGTGCAGACCGGCACGTTGTAGGCATTCAGCGCGTAAGGGACGACGTCGTAGATCGAGAGCGCACGATGCTGATGAGCGGGTCGCTGCCGGGTCTGGTTCTGGTACTTGTAGAAGTCGACGAACCCGGCCCCGGGGCCCACCGATGACCAGCGGCTGGGATGGTGCAAACCCAGATGCCACGCGCCGGCTCCTCCCATCGAGAACCCCCACAAGGTGATCCGGCGGTTGTCGATGCGGATGCGTCGTTCGAGATCGGCGAGAGCCTCGAATACGTCCGCCTCGCCCGAGTAGCGGTAGGCATTGTTGGTGCGGCCGAACACGTCCAACTGCACAAACGCCTGACCCTCGGGCAACGCCTTGCCCTGGTGCAGAGCGATGAACCTGAGTTCGTTCAGGGTGCCGCCGCGGCCGTGGAGTTTCAGGTGCAGAGGGTGACGGGTGCCCGAACGGGGGTTGATGCCCTCGGGCAACGAGACGGCGTAGGGTTGCACCGAACCGTCGACCTTCGAGTAGTAGCCGCGGATCGTGCTGCCTGTCTGCAGGACCCAGGGCGACTTGCCCGAGGCCAGCTCGTCGGCACGACGCATCCCGATCGACAGCGACTTCCGGGCGTAGCCGATCCAGGCCGAATCCCCCTTGCCGGAATTGGGCGAGTAGAACTCGTTGTGACGCATCGCCCACTCGACCGCCTTGGCAAACACCTCGACGTCGGCCACCAGCCTCCGACGGATCGATTCGTCTCGCTTGAGCAACTCGACCTTGCCCACCAGGGCCTTGCGAGCCGTCTCGAGTTCGGCGGCGACATCCCGGGGCGGGGCCTGGGCCGAGACGATCGGGGCGGTGGCACACAGCAGCAGTCCCGCCAGCCAACCGCCTGGCACCCGGCGACGTCGATTGCCTCGCATCATCTGCTCACCTCGAACTCGGTCCAGGAGACTCAGGCACCGGTGGCCGTCTCGGCCGACTCGAAACCGCAGTCGCGGTGGCTGCCGTCGCAGAAGGGACGGTTGGCCGAAGCCCCGCAACGACACAGGGCGATCGTCTCCTTGTCGCCCAGGTCATACGCCTCGCCGTTGATATCGGTCAGCGCCACCAGGCCACTCTCGAGACCACTGACAAGGAAGGGGCCGTTTTCTCTGGTCGTGATCTGAACTTCAGCCATTGTGTGAATCGTCCTGTCCGGGGAGATCGGGTCCGGCGGTACGAGAGCCGACCGGGACTGGTCAGAGACTAATCGGCGATTGTGGGAAACGCAAACCGCGGCCGACGACCTCGGCGTGGACTGGAAAACTCGCCGCTCCTCTACGACAATCCGCCAGCGTCGAGGGTGTCGGCCGGGCGGCCCACAGGTTGGCCCACAGGTTGGCCCACAGGTTGGCCCACAGGCGACGACAGGCGACGACAGGCATCAGGGAGGAGTCGACAGGGATGAGCAACGAGCCGGTAGAGGCCGCTGCCGAGGACCGCTCGGGGTTGGTCGACGAGCTGAGGTGGAAGAAGTTCGGCGTCCTGGACGACGGCTTCGTCTGCCTGGTCGATGTGATGGGCGACGACGGCTCGGTGGTCCAGGCGGCTCGGGTCAGCTACGGAGCCGGAACTCAAAAGGTCTCCGATGACCGGACCCTGATCCGATACCTGCTCAGGCACCGGCATACCACTCCGTTCGAAATGGCCGAGATCAAGCTGCTGGTGCGGGTGCCGATGGACTGCTGGAGGCAGTGGATTCGACACCGCACCGCCAACGTCAACGAGTACAGCACCCGCTACTCGATCGCGATCGATGCCTCGCAGATCACCGAACCCGAGGCCTGGCGGAGCCAGGCCCAGAGCAACCGGCAGGGGAGCGGTGATGTGCTCTCCGAGGAGATCGGTCAGCAGCTGAGCCAGACGGAACGGGAACTGCAGGAAGAGTCCCAACGGGTGTACCAGGCACGGCTCGACGCGGGGGTCGCCCGCGAACAGGCCCGCAAGGACCTGCCGCTCTCGACCTACACCGAAGCCTACTGGAAGGTCGACCTGCACAACCTGCTGCACTTCCTGGCACTGAGAATGGACAGCCACGCCCAACAGGAAATCCGCGACTACGCCACCACCATCGGCGAGCAGATCGTGCAACCCCTGTTCCCGGTCGTCTGGGAAGCCTTCCAGGACTACCGCATCGGAGGTTCGTTCCTGACCCGGCTCGATGTTGAAGTGATCAGGCGGCTGATGGACCTCGGAAAAGAAACCGGACAACCACCCCCCTTTGAGGAAACTCTGTTCCTGGAGGCCCAGGACCCCGCGTGGAAAACCCTGACACGCTGCCGCGAACGAGACGAATGCCACGACAAGCTGGACGGACTCGGGATCGTTGATCCCCGTGACGTGAACTGAGCGACCGGGGCTGCCTTCAGCGGGCAACGACTTTCGGTTGGCCGCCGCAATGACTTCTGCTACGGTGGCTCTTTCCCCAGGCGAGAGACATCAAACGGGAGACACCCGGTGGTCAAACTGCGGCTTCGTGACAACGAGAAGATCCAGGACGCGGTCAAGCGGTTCCGCAAACTGGTCGAGCACGCCGGCATCAAGAAGGAAATGCGGCGTCGCGAATATTACGAAAAGCCCAGTGACACGGCCCGACGGGCACGACGGCGTGCAGCACGACGCGCACGAATTACACCGAGTTAGCCCACGAAGTGGACGGCGGATCGGCCGTCCCGGTTGGCACACTCAGCAGCCACCCGCCCGGCTCGCGCGACCCGGCAGCCGCCTCAGCCTGATCACGACCTACTCGTCGTCCACTTCCGGCTCGGGGATGATCTCTTCCTTGATCGGCTGGACCCAGTAGACCTTCTTGCCCTTGGCGGTGAGTTGATCGGCCTTCTTGTCGGCGTCCTTGCGGCAGTCGTAGTCGAACCGGGCCTCCTCGCGCATGCTGCTGCTGTAGACGCCCCAGATCAGACGGAATCGAGTCGGCTCGGTCGACTTCTTCTTCCGCTTGACCTTCTTCTTGACAACCTTCTTGACAACCTTCTTG
>Ga0310123_10001755_pt1 | contig 17805 bp, 9 predicted proteins | sample CB6_AW_1057_MG_FD_203505 | JGI IMG/M metagenome (GOLD analysis project Ga0310123, IMG submission 203505) | Marine microbial communities from Western Arctic Ocean, Canada - CB6_AW_1057 | ecosystem: Environmental > Aquatic > Marine > Oceanic | place: Canada: Western Arctic Ocean | collected... | reverse complement strand
ACCTCCAGCGTCACCATCGGTGACATCCGGGTGATGACACCCCGTCGTCAGATTCTCCCAGAGATCCCGGGGGGCTTCACCTTCTGCCGGCTCATTTATACCCGTACCAGAAGAGAGCAGCGAGGACAGGGTTGGAGGACGGACTATCCCGACGGAGACAGCAACCTGATGACGCGGCTGTCTCAGCTCACACCGACCCCGATTAGCGAGTGGCTGGATGGGCGCCCTGGATTTGCCGTTCTTCGTGCGACTGATCCGGAGCTGTTTCGCTGTCCTTTTCTCTTCTCCTCCGATGTCGGCACAGCGGGCTTTAGCAACGAGGAGGTCGAAAACCTCAGGGAGTACATTCTAAAGGGCGGATTCCTATGGGCAGACGACTTCTGGGGGCGCCGCGCGTGGTCCCACTGGACAGGTCAAATCGAACGAGTATTCCCCGAGTTCCCGATTGAGGATCTGCCTCTTGAGCACCCTCTGTTCTCGATCGTTTATCAGGTGAAAGAGATCCCTCAGATCCCCTCCATTCAGTACTGGCGGCAAAGCGGTGGACGCACTTCGGAACTAGGCGCCATGAGTTCTACTCCTCGCTTGCGCGTGATCCGTGACGAAGCTGGGCGCATCCTCGTCCTCATGAGCCACAACACGGATATCGCGGATGGTTGGGAACGGGAGGGAGAAGACCACGCCTTCTTCGCCCAATTCTCACCGGACGCATACGCTCTAGGCATTAACATCTTGATCTGGACTATGACCCATTAAGGAAAAAACCAGTTAGAAACCTGGAACGAGTAGTTAGCAGGTGCAGACGGCCACAATCTGGGCTAGTGTAGTAATCAATGAGGTCCACCATTATCTCTGACGCCAACAGATCCCAGGATGTTTGACACTCTCTTCGAATACCTGTTCAAGTATCCACGGATCGCCTATGAGCGGGGAGAAATCGTCTGGAGCGGTTCATGGTCGCCGCTCCTTCTCAGTGGAATGTTTGTGCTTGGCGCAGGGCTTGTGTTCTGGAGCTATCGCTGGGGACGGGCGCGCACTTCCCCCTCGACGACCTGGGCCCTCGCTCTCTTCCGGGCGACGGGCCTCGCGGTACTCCTAATCTGCCTATTGAGGCCAACGCTGGTCCTCTCTACCGCCGTACCGCAGCAGAATGTGGTTGCTATTCTCATCGATGACTCTCGCAGCATGGGGATTCCTGATGAGGAAGATCGTGAGAGAGGAGTTGTCGCCCAGGAAACCTTCGCCTCTCAAGAGAGCCCGCTTCTGGATGAGATTGAAGAGCGTTTCATGGTCCGGCATTTCCGCTTTTCGGCTCTGGCGGAGCGGCTACGAGATTCGGAGGAACTTGGATATCAGGGAAACCGATCTCTCCTCGGGCCAGCTCTCGATTTTGTTCGACAGGAATTGGCAACCCTCCCCCTCTCCGGCATCGTGCTCATCTCCGATGGGGGCGACCAGAACCCCGATGCGCTTGAGAACGCGCTCCTAGGGTTACGGGCAGAAAACATTCCCGTCCACGCTGTCGGCGTGGGCCGCGAGCGTCTGGATCCAGACGTAAGGATCGAGCGGGTGGACATTCCCCAGACCGTGATCCAGGGATCCACCGTGATCACGGACGTGGTCGTCGCACACACGGGACTCGGGGGGGTCACGGTCTCCGTAAACCTTGAAGAGAGTGGGGCGATCCTGGCCACGGAGGAGGTCGAGCTCACTGGGGGGAGCGGAAGCGCGACGGTTCGGATCCCGTTTAGCCTAGACGACCCGGGGGTGAGGAACCTGCGAATCAGGGTGCCAACCCAGGACGGTGAGGTCGTCGAAGAGAATAACTTTAGGGACATTCACGTCCAGGTGAGGGACGGACGGGAGAAGATCCTCTACTACGAAGGTCAGCCTCGGTTCGAGGTAGGCTTCCTGCGCCAGGCCGTCCGGGACGACGGAAATCTTCAGGTGGTTGTGCTTCAACGTACCGGTGAGGACCGGTATGTTCGACTCGATGTGGACTCGGGGGACGAGTTGTCCGGCGGATTTCCGAACACGCGCGAGGAGCTCTTCGAGTACCGGGCTCTCATTCTCGGGAGCGTGGAGGCGAGCTCATTCTCACCGGACCAACTGCGGATGATTGTCGACTTCGTGGACCGAAGGGGTGGCAGCCTGCTCGTCCTAGGGGGACCGGCTTCACTCGCCGAGGGAGGGTTTGCAGAGACGGCACTTGCTCCCCTCTTCCCGGTCGAGCTCGCAAACCCTGTGAGTGGTGGAGAGGGGGTCGAAGATTTCTGGGCAACCGTTAGACTCATGCCGACTCGAAGCGGTGCGATGCACCCTGCGCTTCAACTCTCATCCCAGTCGGTATCGGATGAGGATGATGGGGACTCACCCTCACCGGGAGCCGTAGCAAATGACTCTCCGGACTCTGGCACCCCGACGGTGACTCAGTGGGAAGATTTGCCTGCTCTCACCACGGTTAACCTCGTCGGAGACGCACGGCCGGGAGCCACCGTGCTCCTTGAGGCAGAGGTTGAGGAGGTCTTCGGGGTCCGGGCTGACCCAAGCTACGGTAATGAGCCCTCTCCGGCTTTCGTCTTCCAACGCTACGGCGCTGGAATCTCAGCTATCCTCGCGGTACATGATACCTGGCTCTGGCAAATGCATGACGAGATTCCCCTGGAGGACCAGACGCACGAGCGCTTCTGGAAGCAGGTGCTGCGCTGGCTGGTCCAGGAGGTTCCGGAACCCCTCGAGGTAAGTGCCACGAGCACCCGGGTAGCGCCAGCCCAGTCGGTAGAACTCATGACCCGCGTTGCGAGCGAAGAGTACCTCCCGGTCAATGATGCTCAAGTGACCGCAAGGATCACGGATCCGTTTGGAGCCGAGCAGGAGCTGGAGCTCACCTGGAACCTGGACCGGGATGGCGAATATAGCGGCTCTTTCCTACCCACGGTGGATGGGCCCTACGAAATCGAGGTGGACGCCATCGACGGAGACCGCATTCTCGTGTCGCCGCCACTCCATATCCAGGCCGGTGTTCTCGACGAGGAACTCCGGAGCGGAGCCATGAGGGGCAATTTACTCCGAAGGGTTGCCTCGGAGACTGGAGGTCAGTTCTACACGATGGATCGGCTAGCTGGCCTTCCGGAGGCACTCCGCTATACCGACCGTGGGACGGTCGTCCAGGAAGAGCGAGACCTCTGGGACCTACCCCTCTTCTTCTTCCTCCTGATCGGTCTCCTCTTCGCCGAGTGGGTTGTCCGGCGCAGGCGAGGACTGGTATGAGGAGGTACATCCCAATCCTAACGGCACTCCTGATCGCAACTCCGCAGTGTCTCGAGGCATTGCTCGAAGCGCAGGAGACACGTCTCCTGATCGTCTCCGGACTGGGCGGAGACCCACAGTACGAGGAGCAGTTTGTGGGGTGGGGCCTAGAAATGGCGGATGCGGCGGAGGCTGCCGGCATCCCACCCGAGAACATCCTGTTCCTCGCCGAGGACCCGGAGGCGGCACCGGGAGAGATTGACGCTCGCTCCACCCGGGAGGAAATCGAGCGGGCGGTCCAGGAATTGAGGGAGAGCACTGCACCCGAGGACCGCGTACTGATCTTGTTGATCGGCCACGGGAGCGGGTCAGGCTCAGATTCCCGAGTGAGTATCCCGGGACCGAGCTTGCGGGCTTCCGAGTATGCGTTTCTGCTCGAGCAACTCTCCCCCAGATTGGTCGCACTAGTGAATGTAGCGAGCGGGAGCGGTGATTTCATCCCGGTTCTTGCGGGAGACGGTCGGATCGTTGTCACCGCTACTCGGAGCTCCCGCCAGCGCAATGCGGCCATATTCGGTGGATACTTCGTGGGGGCGTTCGCGGGAGACGGTGCTGACCTGGACCGGGACGAACGGATCTCCCTTTTGGAGGCGTTCGAATATGCCCGACTTGAGACGGACCGGTACTACAATGACCGGGGCCTCATCCCTTCTGAAACGGCGCTTCTGGAAGATCGCATGGAGGGTTCAGGCTCGGAGGAGCCGGGCGAAGAAGATGAGGTCGGCCTGCTTGCCGCCCGCTTTTTCCTCGAGAGCGTAGTCCCCACCGTGATCACCGGAGACGACGAGACCGCGGAGAGACTCCGCCAGCTTTACGTGGAACAAGCCAGACTCGAGGAGGAGGTCACTCTTATGGGGCAACGCGAGGGGACGATGGATCCCGAAGCCTACAGAGCGACTCTGGAGGTCGTACTGGTCGAGCTCGCACGGACTGGAAGTGAGATCCGCGCATTGGAGGAGGGCCGATGACTCCCGTACGTGGTTATCGGCTTCCGACTCTCCTCTTGGTAGTCTTCTTGGTTGGTTGCATGGGAAGCGACGGGGCCCGTGCACAGGGGCGGGCAGAGTTGGACTCTCTCCTCCAAGAAGGTGAGTACGACCAGGCCATCGAGGTTCTGCAGGATCAGATGGGCGGCTCTCACCCGCCAGATCTCGTGTCGCAGCTGGCGGAAGTCCTGATGGATGTCGGCCGCCTGGATGAGGCCGAGACTCTCCTTCAGGAAGGTATCGGCGAAAATCCGAGTAACGCATATCTGGGCCTTTTGGTAGGACGTGTCCTCCGCGACACAGGCCGTCTCCAAGAAGCTCTGGCAACCTTTACGGAGGTGGAGGAACTCGGAACCGGTGGGGATGCCCTAATGGCAAGACTCCACCGTGGAGAGCTGCTGCTACGGACTGGGGAGCAAGAGGCAGCCCTGGCCATCTTCGACCGGCTCATTGACATCTACAACAGCTCGGCATCCTTGAGCAGCCGCGAATTTCTGGCGGTTGCGCGCGCGGTCCGTCATCTGGAGTTCACGAATTCGGCGCTCCTTCAGGATGCACTCAGGGCTTATGACAAAGCGCTAGCAGTGAATCCCAACAATCTCGAGGCCCATCTGGGCGTGGGAATGCTCTTTGTTCGGACCTATCAGACCTCGGATGCCAGAGATGCATTTCGAGAGGTCCTCAACCGTCGGTCTAAAGATCCACGGGCTCTCCTTGGAATAGCGCTCGCTGCCCAGGTGGAGGGGTCGAACCAGGCCGGAGACTTGGCCGACCAGGCTCTAGAGGTCAACCCGAACCTCGTCCCGGCCCTGGTCCTTCGTGCACGGCTCCGCCTAGCAGGAGAAGACTTGGAGGGTGCTGAAGAGGATTTGTCGACGGCTTTGGAGGTCGACCCCACTTCTAGTGAGGCTCTCGGTGTGCTAGCGGCTGCGCGTTACCTGGTGGACCGTACCGACGAATTCGAGGAGCTAACGGCACGAGCGCTCGAGATAAACCCACGGGACTCATCGTACTTCCTGACCGTCGCGGACCTTGTCTCCACACGCCGATTCTACGCCCAGGCCGTAGAGTTATCAGATCGAGGGATAACTCTCGACTCGCTGGCGTGGGCCGCCTATGGGGCAAAGGGGCTGAACCAACTCCGTACGGGAGAGATTGCAGAGGGCCGTAGGAACCTCGAGATCGCCTTCGCAGGTGACCCATACAACCTATGGTTCAAGAACACGCTAGACCTTCTCGACACCATGGACGAGTTCGAGGAGCAGGAGTCAGAGCTGATCTCAGTCCTGGTCGACCCTGAGGATGGCGAGGCACTAGCCACCTATATGCTCGAGATCGGAGAGCGAGCCTATGAATCGCTTTCAGCCCGATACGGCTACCGACCCGTCACACCCGTCCGTGTCGAGGCTTTCCGTCGAAGCGCCGATTTCTCGGTTCGAACGGTAGGGCTCGCCGGTCTCGGAGCTCTGGGTGTTGCCTTCGGCACTGTGGTCGCCATGGATTCACCCGCAGCTCGTGGGCCGGAGGGCTACCATTGGGCCTCCACATTGTGGCATGAGATGGCACATGTGGTCCATCTGGGAATGACGGACCACCGTGTGCCCCGATGGCTCAGTGAGGGACTGGCAGTGCACGAAGAGCGCCTGGCGGGGCCCGGCTGGGGATCACGTCCCGGACTTCCATTCTTCGCCGCCTACCACGAAGATCGACTTCGCCCCCCAAGTGAGCTCAGCCAAAGCTTCGTCCGTCCTCGCTTCCCGGAGGAAGTAGGATTTGCTTACACTCTCGGCTCCCTAGTATCGGAGTGGATCGAGTCCGAGTGGGGATTCGATGCACTGAAAGGGATGCTGGAGGGATACGGGGAAGGACTGTCGCACGAAGGGGTTCTAGAACGTGAGCTAGGGCTCGATCTGAAGGTCTTCGACCGCCAGTTCGACCAGTGGTTAAGGCAGCGATATAGGGGAGCCTTCGCTGCAGCTGAGGCGGTTATCGAGCTCCGAGAGACCGAGCGGGAGGATCGTTCGGATCCGACATGGCTCGAGGAAAGAATTACTCGCTCCCCTCAGGACGTCGAGAGCCGGCTCGCACTAGCGAGGATTCTGCTCGAGGAGGAGAAGCTGGATGAAGCAGAGGTACAATTGGTCGAGGCGCGAGATATCTTCCCCGAGAACCCGAACCCCCAGGGACCGAATCGACTCCTGGCGAATATCCGACAGGAACAGGGGAATGTCGTCGGCGCTACCGAGGCTCTGGAGGCACATCTGGCCATCGTCGCGGAGGACTACCGGGGAAACCTCCAGCTTGCCGACCTTCGCGAGGAGCAGGGCGAACTGCTCGCGGCCACTCTCGCCCTCGAGCGAGCGATTCAGGTCTACCCGTTCGAGATCCCATTACATGAGCGGCTTGCGGATTTGTACCGGGAACTGAACGATACGAACGGTGAGGTTCGAGAACGCAGGGTGGTCCTCGCCCTTAAGCCAGTCGATCGAACGGGTGCGCTTTATGAGCTGTCCGAGGCGCTACACCTCGCGGACGAGCTGGAGGAAGCCCGACAGACCGTCTTAAGCGCACTCGAATTGGCTCCTCGGTTTCCGGAGGCGCAGGAGCTTCTCCTAAGGATCATATCGGACAGTGGGGCGAGCGGTCCATGAAAAAATCAAGGAAGCACGGGAGATTCCGGATCAACCGGAATACCCGCACGCACGAGCAACGAGACTGACCCAGGAGGAGTCGTGGATCTGGTGAACATGGAAGCAGTTGACGTCGAGAGTCAGAACGACGTCGACTTAGCGGATAAGATGCGGGCGAGCCGGGAGGCGATCTTGAAGGAAGTGGGCAAGCTGATTGTGGGCCAGCAGGGCGTCCTCGACCAGGTGCTCCTCTCGCTTTACGTAGGTGGGAACAGCCTCATCCTCGGTGTTCCCGGTCTCGCGAAGACGATGATTATTCAGCTGATGGCACAGGCGTTGGATCTGAAGTTCTCCCGAATCCAGTTCACGCCGGACCTCATGCCATCGGACATCACTGGTACCGAGATCCTAGAGGAGAACATCTCGACTGGAAAAAGGGAGCTCATCTTCCGGCAAGGTCCGATCTTCACCAACATCGTGCTGGCGGACGAGATCAACCGGACTCCACCGAAGACCCAGTCCGCACTCCTGGAAGCCATGCAGGAGCACAGCGTCACTGTCCAGGGAGAGACCTTACAGCTTGAGGAACCCTTCTTCGTCTTCGCTACTCAGAACCCCATTGAACTCGAGGGGACATATCCGCTCCCAGAGGCACAGCTGGATCGGTTCATGTTCGAGATCGTGATCGATCATCTCCCCGAAGAGGACGAGCTAAGCGTGGTTACGGAGACGACTGGAGTGGAGAAGGAGCCACCGAAAAGCGTTGTGTCCAGAAAGGATCTCCTCGCGTTCCAACACCTGGTGCGCCGCGTCCCCGTCTCCGAACCCGTCGCGAGATATGCTCTCAGCATTGTCCGAGCTACACGGCCCGAGGAGAATGGGACACGCGACTTTATACGTAACTGGGTCGCATATGGGGCCAGCGTACGTGCAGCACAATACCTCGTCCTCGGGGGCAAGGCGAGGGCATTGACTCAAGGACGGTTCGCGGTCGACTTCGAGGACATTCGGGCTCTGGCGCTCCCAGTGCTGCGGCACCGCATTCTCGCCAACTTCCAGGCCCAGTCGGAGGGAGTGACGACGGACAAGATCGTGGACCAACTCCTCCAAACCATCCCGATCCCGAAGTCGGGTATGTAGGCGCAGGCAATGCCGTCACACCATGCATGGAGCCACGGCCGCATCGGGCCGGGATCACAGTTCCTCGATCCCGTGGTCCTTCAGCGGATCGGGAACCTGGAGCTGATAGCCCGCGGGGTTGTAGAGGGATTCCTCCACGGGCTACACCGCTCCCCCTTCTTCGGGCAGTCCGTGGACTTCGCCGAGCACCGGCCGTACACGCCAGGAGACGATCTGCGACGGGTGGACTGGAAAGCATTCGCCCGTACCGATCGGTACTACGTGAAGGAGTTCGAGGCCGAGACGAACACGAATTTCACAGTGCTGTTGGACACCTCCCGCTCAATGGCATTTGGGGAGGGGGAGGTGTCCAAATTCGACTACGGGAGTTTCCTCGCAGCTAGTTTGTCGTTTCTCACCCGTAAACAGGGTGACCGGGTTGGGATCCTTACTTTCGATTCGGAGGTCCGAGACGTCGTCCCCTGCTCTGCTCGCCACCTCGAGCTCGTGCTTCTCACAATCGATCGATCGCAGCCCGACCGGCGGGGCGAATTGGGTCCTGCTCTAAGGGATGTCATGAATCGAAAGGGAAAAAGGGGGTTGGTGGCGCTCATCAGCGATCTCTACATCGATCCGGAAGAGCTCCGGTCCCCGATGAATCAGCTCCGCGAGATGGGCAGCGATGTGATGGTCTTCCACGTACTCGACTCCGCCGAGCTCGATCTCCCTTACAAGGGAAAGGTTACGCTCGAGGACATGGAGACGAAGGAGGTTCTTCCAATGGCGCCCGAGGAGCTTCGGGAGGAGTATCGAAAGTCGCTAACAACCCACGTGGCTGAAATGGGACGGGTGCTCACGAGCGTCGGGGCTGACCATATCCTGGCCGACACCTCACAACCTCTTGATCAAGCGCTATTTCACTATCTTCTGGCGCGTGGCGATCGCATGAGGACAGGGACGGGCAGATGGGCTTCTCTTTCCTGACGCCACTCTTCCTCGCGGGCCTCCTCGCGGTGGCAGTTCCGATCATCATCCACCTAGTCCGCCGGTATCAGGGGAAGCTCATCGAGTTCCCCTCATTGATGTTCCTGCGTCAGCTTCCCGTGCAGTCGATTCGGAGGAGGACCATCCGGGACTGGCCACTTCTGCTCATGAGGATAGGTGCCTTAATCCTCATCGCGTTGGCATTCGCCCGCCCGGTCCTTCAGCTCGGCAATGAGGAGGACGGGATCATCCAGGATGCACTCAGAGAAGTCGTCATTGTCCTAGACCGATCTTGGAGCATGGATAGAGGTGAGCGGTGGGAGCGAGCCGTGGATGAAGCTCGGTCGACCCTCGGTAGCCTGGTGACCCCCGACCGCGCCTCCCTGGTCGTCTTTGATGGGGTTGGTAGTGTCATCGTGGAGCCAACTCTTGATCCAGGGCGTGTGAGTGCGGCGCTCGACACGATTCGGCCGGGCTGGGGGGGTACGCAGATAGGAGCCGGCCTCCAGGCCGCGGGGGGCATTCTACAGGCCTCGGATCGGTCCCGGAGGGAAATCGTTCTGATTTCGGACTTCCAGCGAAGAGGTTGGGAAGACGGCCCCCGCGATCCTCTTCCGGAAGGCACCGTACTCATCACCACCGATGTGGGGGATGATGGCCTCGGCTCTATGATCGTGTCCGAGATAACGCTTGAGCACACGTTCACAGAGGGTCGCCAGCGTGTACGTCCTGTGGCTCGGGTAATCCGGCAGGGCGAGCAAGCCCCGTCTCGGGCCCAGATCCTTCTGGAGCTCGACGACCAGGAGACAGAGAGGCAGTCGGTAGAGATCGTTTCGGAAGGAGCGGTATCCATCAGTTTCGATCCCATCACCCTTCCCGAATTGGGAATCCGAGGCGCCATCCGCCTCGAGTCCGAGTCGAGCGAGTCTATGGGGGAACCGTTCCGGTTTGTCGTATCGCCTAGTGAGATCATGTCCGTTCTCTTGGTGGAAGGGGCGGAGGGGGCCGAGCGGGATACCTCCCCTTATCTTCGAAGCGCACTGACCGTTTCGGGAGGATCCCCTGTGCAGGTAGAGACCCGAAGGACAGCTGCCTTCTCGGTCGCAGAACTCGAGAACGTTGACCTAGTAATCCTCAACGATATTCCCCTTCCCTCCGGAGCCTCGGGCACCGCGCTGCAGGATCATGTGATGGGTGGCGGTGGGCTCTTCGTGGTCACGGGTCCGGAGAGCGCACCGGATGAATGGAGTTCCACATGGGATCCCTTCCTTCCGGGCAGATCGGGGGACGTTATCGAGAGGGATCCCGGCCGGGGTGCAAGTCTGGCTCAGGTCGATCGGGATCATCCGATATTCACCCTATTCCGGGGTGCTGGAGGAAGTGGCCTGGGCACCCCCCGCTTTTTCAGGTACCGAGAGCTCGACCTGCCGGATGAATTCTCCCCCCCTCCGGCGGAAATAACGGATGAGATGAACGAAGACGGGCCTCAAGTGCTCGCGAGATTCGACGATGGCTCCCCTGCGCTCGCCCAGCGAATCGTGGGGGGCGGAAGAGTCCTTCTCTGGACCTCCACGCTTGACAACGAGTGGAGTGATTTTCCTCTCCATCCAGTATTCCTGCCAGTAGTGCGAGAAGTCGTGCAGTTCGCTGCTGCCCGGAGAGAAAGCGTCCCCTATTTCTCGGTGGGGCAACCGTTGGGTTCGCGCTTCTTATTGATCGAAGCGGGGATCATCAGCGAAGGAGAAAGCCTTCCGGATACCGGTACGACGGGAGCGGTTGACCAGAGTCCAGTCTTGGGGCTCTTGGCGGGCCCGGACGGAACCGGTCTCAATCTGACCGGAGCAGGAGGAGACCTATTACAGATCCCTTCACCTGGCTTCTACGAGGTTCGCCCAGAGGGAGAGGGAAGCGTCGCTGAGTGGGTGCTTGCGGTCAACGCCGATGTTCGAGAAGCCGACCCGGCACGAATGGATCCTGAAGAGTTGATGCTTGCGATCGCGCCACCCGCGGCCGCGGCGCCCGATGGAGCTATGGCACAGAACTCACTGACCGGTGATCTTAGTGAGGGGACCAATCCGAGGACAGTTATCGAGGAAGGGGAGCGCAGGCAAAGCTTGTGGCGGTTCCTCCTCCTCGGCGTAATTCTCCTCCTCCTTGGCGAGACCATACTCGCGGGGCGAAGTAAGCCGTTGGCGAAGCAGATTGGATAAAAGTACCCTGGTGGCTTAGGCGATCCGGACGCTCAATGTCAGGAGTTCAGCGAAGATGAAGCGATCCGTAGGGAGAGAGAGGATAGAACTCCGGAACGTCGTCCACACAGTGCGCCGCCGTTGGCGGACGCGCAATTTCCTCCGGGGAATCCTCCTTTCGGCAGTCGGCGGCATGTCAGCGCTTCTCATAGTCGGGGTCCTCATTGACCGCTGGACTTGGGGGCCCAAGAGCGCGACGATCATCGCCGCACTGCTCTACGTCGGTGTCGCAGTCGTCACCTTCCGCACGCTCATCCGCCCGCTGTTCCGTAAGGTGAGCGATCGCCAAGTGGCGCTCTACCTCGAAGAACACGAGCCGGGACTCAAGGCCGAAATTCTCACCGCGGTCGACTCCCTAGACGAGGAACCGGACCCTCAGAGCGCTGAGCTTCTGAGCCGACTCGTCCGGTCCGCGGTCTTACGCGCCCGTGTTGTTGAGGGAGGACGGCGCGTAGACCGCGAGCCGTTGAAGCGGCTCTCTTGGTCAATCGGGGGGCTCGCGGTTCTTCTGGCGGTGCTGCTTCTCGCCGATCCCTTGGGGCTAAGACAATCTGCCCCCGGACTCGTCCGCCCCTGGACCGTCGTCGAGGTCGCGAGCCCACTCGCGATTCATATCTTCCCTGGTGACACAGTTCTCCCCCGCGGGGCCGAACTCCACATCGCTGCCCGGCTCGATGGGTTCGCATCGGATGAGGTCGAAGTCTCTTTCAGGCCGGACGAGGGGACAGAATGGGATCGCTGGCCGATGATCGTGCACGACGAAGAGATGGGCGACCACGAGTTCGTCCTCTTCCGCGTCGAGGAGTCGATAGAATATTTCGCCGAGGCGGAGGGAATCCAGTCGGGCACGTACCGCATTGACGTCGTTGATTTGCCATACGTGTCACGTCTCGAGCTCGAGTTGCACCACCCTTCCTATACGGGTCTCGCGCCTGAGATCATCGAATCCGGAGGAGATATTTACGTACTGCCGGGAACGAGAGTCGTGGTGCGGGCGAGTCCTACGATCTCGGTTCCGTCGGGGAGGATCGTCTTGGAGGACGTGGGAGAGGTAGATATGACCCTCGCCGATGGAGGAGTGCTCACGGGTCAGTTCATGGCGGACCAGAACGGGTTCTACCGCGTTGACTTGGACGATCCAGATGGAGCGACGCATCGAGGCACACCCGACCACCTGATCGACATCGTAGCGGACCTTCCTCCGATCGTCTCCCTTGAGAGACCGGCAAGGGACGTACGAGTGACCTCGGTCGAAGAAGTCTACGTCGAGGCACAGGCGAGTGATGACTACGCGGTCGATGTGCTTGATCTGATCTACTCAGTGAATGGAGGAGAGGAACAGACGATCTCGCTTCTGTCAGGATCCGAGTCCCATCTGAGCGAGGTCTCGGTCGGGCATACGTTCTTCCTGGAGGAGTTAGATCTAGAACCGGGGGACCTCATTGCGTACCATGTTCGGGCGCTCGACAACGGACCTGATACAGACGAGCGGGAGGCCCGCACCGACCTATTCTTCATCGAAGTCCGCCCATTCTCTCAAGACTTCCGACAGGCCGAACAGGGTGGTGGTGGTGGTGGTGGTGGTGGTGGTGGTGGTATGGCTGGGCAGTTCTCTGAGCGGCAGAAAGATATCATTACCGCCACCTTCAATGTAGGTCGTGACTGGCGACTCATCGCTCCGGAATTGGTGGAGGAGGACATAGCGACGATCGCGCTCTCCCAGGAGAGCCTCCGGGACGAGGTGAACGCATTCCTGGGCGAGCTCCAAATGCGACTGGCAAGAGCCCCTGAGGAAATGCGACAAGTCGCGGAAGAACTCCCCCTCGCGACTGCTGAGATGGAGTCAGCGCTGGTTGAACTCGAGGACAGTGAGACGTCAAACGCCCTGCCTCCCGAGCAGCGTGCGCTCCAGCATCTTCTGAGGGCCGAGGCCGTGTTCCGGGAGATCCAGCTCGCCCAACAGAGTCAGGGGGGCGGTGGTGGTGGTGCTAGCGGTTCGGAGATCAGAGAGGATCTTGCCGACTTTTTCGACCTTGAGATGGACCGCCTGCGCAATCAGTATGAGGAATTACAGCAGGGGGAGCGCCAGCAGATGGACCAACAACTGAATGAGGCGCTCGAGCGGCTGCGGGAACTTGCCCGGAGACAAGAGCAGGAGCAGGAGCGGTTACAGCGAGTAGCGGAGCGACTCCCCCCGGGATCCGCTGGAGCCGGAGGAGAGAGCCAGAGACGGCTGGCCGAGGAAGCCGAGGAGTTGGCCCGAGAGCTAGAGAGGCTATCCCGCGAGTACTCATCGCCCGAGTTGGCCGAAACGGCTCGAGAGTTGCAAGAAGCAGCGAACGCGATGCGTCAGTCCGCAACTTCGAGGAACCAAGCCGGCGTGGGCCAGGCGAACGCCGCACAAGAAGCACTTGAGGACGCACGCCGGCTCATGGAACGTGACCAGGCCGGTCGCCTGAATGGAGATGCGCAGGAGGCGGTGGCTGAGGCCCAGCGTGCATTGGAGCGGCAGAGAGAGATCGAAGAAGCCGTTCAAGACATGCCACAAGGTCTGGATGGTCGTGCCGAGGCATTGCCCCCAATCTTGGAACAGAAAGAGCAGCTGATCGACGAGCTCCAGAACCTGGAAGGGGACTTGAATCGTCTGGCTGATGGAGCGACAGACGACCCTCGGGCTGAACGAAGATTCAGAGAGGCGGCCTCTGCGATTCGAGATGGCCAACTACCCGACCGTGTCGATTTCTCCCGCGGTTTGGTTGCATCCTCACGGCCGGAGCAAGCGCAGGAGTTCGAGGCTCAGATCTCGGAACTCATGGAGGATATGAATGAGCAGGTGCAGGCGGCCGCTAGCTCCCTAGACCCGGATGCGCAGAACCGCGCCTCTGAGCTGGCCGAGCGGACCCGCGAGCTGGTTCGAGCCGCCGAATCAATGGAGGAGCGCGCTCGGCAGGCTATGGAGGATCAGCAACAAGGGGGTCAACAGCAGGGCGGTCAGCAACAGGGTGGCGGCGATCAGATTGGAGGAAGCCGGCTTGGTGGTGGTCAGGGTGGCGGATTCGATGATCGAGTGACCCGCCAACTCAGGAGAGAGGCTGGCGAGCGGCGGTTCCAGGCCGAGGAGCTTAGGGACCGACTCGCAGAAGCAGGTGTTCCGGCTGAAAGCTTAGAGGGACTCATCAACGTAGTAGACAGATTCCGGGACCTAGAAGCCCGTGGGATCTATGGAGATCCGCGAGCCCTCTCCGAGCTTCAGCGGGACCTGATTGAGAGCTTGAGAGAACTCGATTTTGATGTGCGCCGGCACTTCGCGGCCGAGAACCGAGAGGGTCCGATAGTTGCCGGCTCCGGAGATGTCCCCGAAGGATACCAAGATCTCGTCGAGGAGTACTTCCGGAGCCTGGCGAGATAGCCCCCAGGCTCGAGTGGGACACCCGGCCCCAGCCGGAGCATACTCCGAGCGAAACATTAGGCCAGATGCATTCCGATGGTGCCTGGGGCGGAAGGTGAAATCTGAACTATATTCTGCGTTGTTTCAGGCGCCTTCCCTACGCCAAAGGTCCAATAGCTCGTGGAAGGTCACATGACTAAGAAGACCCAGCGATTCATCCGACGGATCCTGACCCTCGGTTTCCCCGTAGTGGCCTTGCTCGTATGCCCGTCGTTCTCGACGGCACACGAGATCCCAGCCGCTGTGACTGTGCAAACCTACATCCGAGCCGAAGGCAATGTCCTGAGAATGCTGATCAGGGTACCCCTCGGCTCCATGCGCGACATCCAGTTCCCCCTCAGGGGCCCCGGATACCTAAACATCGGAGAGGCAGACCCATTCCTACGGGATGGAGCTGTCCTTTGGCTCGTGGACTACCTCCAGCTCTTTGAGAACGACACACCGCTCAGGGATGTGGAGGTCATCGCAACCCGCGTTTCACTCCCCTCCGACCGGTCATTCTTATCCTTCGATGGCGCTCTTGCGCATATCCTGAGCCCGCCACTCCCCGAGACCACGGACATCGTGTGGCAACAGGCGATGATGGACGTGGTGCTTGATTACTCGATCGAGTCGGACGAGTCACGGTTCTCGATCCTATCGGAGCTTGCGCACCTCGGCCTCACGACGGCCACCATTCTCCGATTCGATCTGCCAGGTAGCGAGGAACGGCTCTATCAGTTCACCGGAAATCCGGGTCTCGTCGAGCTGGACCCCCGATGGTACCAGGCCGCACTACAGTTCGTGAAGCTCGGCTTTTTCCATATCCTGGATGGAATCGACCACCTTCTCTTCCTCCTTTGCCTGGTAATCCCCTTTCGAAGGATCGTCCCGCTAATCACACTCGTAACATCATTCACAATCGCCCACTCTATCACGCTCGGAGCGTCAGCATTCGGCTATGCTCCCTCCGCGCTGTGGTTCCCTGCGCTCGTTGAAACGCTCATTGCGCTCTCGATTGTCTTCATGGCAGTCGAGAACATCATCGGAGCGAAGTTGCGGCGGCGGTGGCTGGTCGCATTCGGCTTCGGATTGGTCCATGGATTCGGATTCTCTTTTGCACTTCAGGAATCCCTGCAATTCGCGGGTGCTCACCTAGTCACATCGCTTCTCTCCTTCAACATGGGTGTCGAGCTGGGGCAGATCGGGGTACTCCTAGTAGCGGTGCCACTCGTTGGGCTGCTTTTCCGGCACTTAATGGCGGAACGGATGGGAATCATCCTTCTCTCCGCTATCATCGCTCATACGTCCTGGCACTGGATGGCGGATCGCTGGGCGAACCTGCGGTTTTTCGCCTTTCAGTGGCCTAACTTGGACATTGTCTTCCTCCTCGGAGTAACCCGATGGGCAATGGCAATTTTAGCTCTCGTGGGGCTGGCATGGATCATGGGAGGAATCTTCGGTAAGATCGAGGAGATCCAAGAGGGGTCTGGCTCCAAGACCCGGGCCGAGCTGTAGCTGATCGCCGATCGTCACTCGAGCAGAAATCATCGTCTGGAGCATCGAGGTAGTCTTTCTAGACGGATTCCGAACAGTAGCATACTATTCGCAGACCTGAGGACCATGGCGAAGGCCACGCACGAATGAGCTGCATTGGGCCCGAGATGAATCATGACTGGGGGGAGCATTGAGCAGGACAGACAAATGTCGGGTTACCCGGAGAGGGTTCCTTCAGAGCACCGGGATGGCAGCGTATGGGCTCGCAATCGGACGGCTGCCCACTCTATCTCAGGTGACCACAGACCACCTAAGTCAGTCGCTTCGGATCGGCATCATCGGCTCGGGGCAAATGGGAGGCGCAGTTGGTCTAAAATGGGCGCAGGCCGGTCACCAGATCTTCTTCTCATCCCGGAACCCAGATCGGCTAGCCGACCTTGTCGCGGAAGCAGGCCCCAACGCACAAGCGGGGCTTCCGAATGCTGCGGCCAGGTTCGGTGAAGTTGTTCTAATAGCGGTGCCCTACGGGGCGCTACCGCAGGTCGGCCGTGACTATGGGACGCTAATGCAGGGAAAAGTCGTAATCGACCTAGGGAATCCGCGTGAAGACCGAGACGGTCCAATGGCCGCTGACGCCATTGCCAGGGGAACCGGAGTCACCTCGGCTGAGTACTTGCCTGGAGTACGGCTGGTGCGTGCGCTGAGCGCTATCAGTTTTACGCAGGTGCGGGACGGACCTCGAACCCCCGAGCGAATTGGAGTGCCAATCGCGGGAGATGACACGGCGGCCGTCGAGATAGCGACGCGGCTCGTCGAAGACGCTGGATTCGACCCTGTGCTCGTAGGATCACTTGCCCGGGCTCGCGAATTCGATCGTGGAACTGAGGTTTACGTGCGCGGGATGTCGGGCGCTGAAATCCGTACCGCTCTGAACCTCTAACACACGATCCTGATCGTGAATGGTGCTTCTCCTTCTCTTGGAATCTTGGATTGTTGCTTGTTGCAGTAACCTTTGGACATCTGTACACTAGAGCCATGCGGTCCGCCCACGTAATCTTTCCAGACCGTGCTCTCTCGTCTCCCATTTTTCAGTCGGGAACTATCATGTTCAAGTCTTCACTCCGTGTTCTGGTATCCACCTTAGTTCTTCTCGGCACCCTAGGGTCGACAGAGCTGGCAGCTCAGTCTTATGGGGATGTGCTTTCGGGCGAGTTCCCGGCGCTCAGGGCGCTGTTCAACGCCTTCGATGTCACACACGGAGCTCTATACGAACACCTCGTGACGATTGGTGAGTCTAGCGGCTCGGAGGAAGCTCAGGACCAGCTACGCGAGGTGCTCACAACGCAGACGAACATGACGATGCTGGATATGATGCAGATGAGTGTTGGCGGGGACATGACAGGGATGACCATGGGTCCGTTCGGGCCGCTTGAGACCGGAGTGTTAACGGAGCTGACCGAGCTGGTCCGAGCCGAACACTCGGCGGCAGATGCCGATGATGCATTTTCTAACAACGGCGCGCTCACTCCGGGGGCGACCTTAGTGTTGCAGCGTGGAAGGGAGTTCGAGGCACAGATCTTTGACATATACTCGAATGCTGGAAT
>Ga0310123_10001754_pt1 | contig 17813 bp, 21 predicted proteins | sample CB6_AW_1057_MG_FD_203505 | JGI IMG/M metagenome (GOLD analysis project Ga0310123, IMG submission 203505) | Marine microbial communities from Western Arctic Ocean, Canada - CB6_AW_1057 | ecosystem: Environmental > Aquatic > Marine > Oceanic | place: Canada: Western Arctic Ocean | collected... | reverse complement strand
AGCGTGGTGCTCGACACCGTCGAGCCTGGTACGGTCCTCGAGGTTCTCGATTTTCAGGCCCCCTGGTATGAAGTCAGAGCCCCTCGAGGCTCAGAGGGGTGGCGTCGCGGCTGGCTCCATCAACGGTACATCCAGGTCCTGACGGCGCCGACGTCGAGCGCCCAGAGCCCGAAAGCGCCACAACTGCGCACATCGATCCGTGGATTCGGTCAGTTTGGGGCCATTCGCTTCACGGCGGCCGACAGCTTCGACGCGGTGACCGGAAGCTCGTGGGGACCCATGTGGGGCGGTGGTGGCCAGATGGCGTTTAGCAACGGTCTCTTCTTCCAGGGCAGCTACGAGCGCTTCCAGTCGACGGGACAACGCGTCTTCGTCGTCGATGGCCAGGTTTTCGAGCTCGGTATCGAGAACGAGGTGACGGTGACACCCATTCAGGTGACCGTGGGCTACCGCCAGCCGACAAACGATGGAGCCGTCGGGTATGTCGGCGGCGGCGTTGGTTGGCACCGCCTCGAGGAAGTGGCTCACATGTCCGACCCGGCCGAGAATGTTGATGAAACCAAGATCGGCTATCACGTCCTTGGCGGCATGGAGTATCCCGTGACCCGGTGGCTTTGGGTCGGTGGGGAAGGGCAGTGGGCCTATGTACCCGACATCCTCGGCAACGCCGGCGTCTCGGCGGCGTTCAACGAGGACGACCTCGGGGGCTTCACGCTGCGGTTCAAGGTTGCCGTCGGTCTCTAGGCAGGCCTGTCTCAAGAGACTATTCTGCTCCTAGGGACCATGAGACGGAGTCGACTACCGTTCGGTGGGCTGATGACCGGCGCGGTCGTGATCGCGTTGGTGTTGATCTCTACTGGACACGGTCTCGGCCAGCAGTCAGACCGCGCGGCCACAAGGGTGATCACCCCCTCGTCAGTTCCTGCGATCAACACCGGCCTAAGGGGCGGAGCGACCGATGTTCAGCGCCTCCGGGAAGTGGCCGCCGCAGACGGCCAGTACGATACGCATCCGCGTTTCGTTCCTGACCAGGTCATCGTCAAGTTCACGGACTCCGCACAGGGCCTTGCGTCGCGAGCAGCGGCCGCGCTCTCGGTCGGTGCCGTCGATGTCGACTACCCAGCCTTTAGCGATTTTGCCGTGCTCACGTTGCAGACGGGGGCCGACCCGATAGCTGTGAGCGACACACTGAACGAGCGTTCGGACGTCGAGTACGCACAGCCGGACTATGTGCGTCAGCCGCTGTTCGTTCCCGATGACCCGTTCTTCCATCTGCAGTGGAATCTGACGCAGGTCGGTATGGAACGTGCCTGGGACGGGAACATGGGTGGTACCGATGCGATCACGGTCGCGGTCATCGATAGTGGGCTCGCATTCGAGGATGCGGTCATCGAGTTCGAGGCCGGTGCGTTCAGTCTGGAGGGGAGAGACTACCCCGCGCTCGGCACGATCAGCGTTCCGTTTGCGGCAGCTTTCGATGTGGTCAGTCCCAATCGCATCGATCAGCCGTTCGACTTCGTGTGGATGGACGAACACCCGGTCGACCTGGAGGGCCATGGGACTCACGTCACCGGTACTCTCGGAGAGCTGACCAACAACGCGGAAGGCGTCGCGGGCGTCGCGTTCAACGTTCGGCTTATGCCACTCAAGGTGCTGATCGGCGAGTGGGATTTCATCTTCGGCGCTGCCCCGATGTGCTGCGGTGCCACCGACTCGGACATCGCTGCGGCGATTCGATACGCCACGGAGCGTGGGGCCGATGTCATCAATATGAGTCTGGGTGGTCCGGACCCGTCACCGGTCGTCGACGAGGCCATCCGCTTCGCGGTGGGTCAAGATGTTTTTGTGGCGATTGCCGCGGGCAATTCGTTCGAAGACGGAAACCAGACCATCTGGCCCGCGGCCGCCGCGGAGAATATCGAGGGAGCCATCTCAGTGGCCGCCGTCGACCGGAATTCGAATCGAGCGTTCTACTCAAACACCGGGTCATATATCGAGATCGTCGCACCTGGGGGTGACCAGCGAACCGATGGCTTCGATGGTGTCGTGCAACAGACACTCCACCCGGAGTTCGCATTGACTTTCTTCGGGCCGCCGTCCCAGTTCGGTCCACCGCGATTCGACGTGATGGCGTACACGTTCTTTCAGGGGACGTCCATGGCCTCTCCTCACGTCGCCGGCCTGGCGGCGCTGCTCAAGTCGCGCGGGGTGACAGACCCCCGAGTCATCGAGGCCGCGATCAAGATCACGGCAACCGACCTGGGTGAGCCAGGACGCGACGATGAGTACGGCTCCGGGCTTGTCAACATGGCAAGGGCCCTTCGGGGGCTGGGGCTGGCTCGCTGATGAGAGTCCCCATCGGGCTGGTCTCGGTGGCACTCCTCTCCGATGCTCCGAAGAACGTCTACATCGAGATCGAAGGCCACACCGACGCAACGGGTGAGCCCGAGGTCAACGACCGCCTAGGGCTGGAGCGGGCGGAGGCTGTCAAGCGTTACCTCCACGAGAGCCACCAGATTCCGCTCCACCGGATGAACACAATCAGCTACGGCGAAGAGAAGCCAGTCGCTCCGAATGATACCCGCGAAGGTCGCGCACAGAATCGCCGCGTTGTCGTTCGAGTGTTGACCTAGTTCTCGTCGGTCTACCAGGCCGGCTGGACGCCGGTAGGCGTCCAGCCGCGCCCACCCTCCCGCTTGGCACTCGTCGCCGCTCCGTGTATAAGTGGGGCGGCACTCCATGCGGCGTCCCCTGGTCACCCTACTTCTCGTGACTGTCGTGTGCGGCCTGTTTCCTGTGGCCCACTCGCAGTGGGGACGGTGGGGCGGCGTCGGAGAGGGCAATCTCCCTCCACGGTTTCCGCCGGCCATGCTCCCAGACCGGGACTTCGCATTCTGCAAGATCATGTACGACCGGGTGCGATACGAGGACCTCGGCATGGGGTGGGCGACAGACTACCCGTATGCCGGCATCAACCTGATGCACCGTTTTTCCGACCTGACAACCGCCCGCGTGAGTTGGGACCAGCGGGGGGAGCCGAATCATTGGGTCGTACGGCTCACCGACCCTGGTTTGTTCAATTGCCCGTTCACGATGGCGGCCGATGTGGGGACGATCGGACTCAGTCAGACGGAGGCCCTGCGACTGAGGGACTACTTGCTCAAGGGCGGGTTCCTGTGGGTAGACGACTTCTGGGGTAGCCGCGCCTGGGCCCACTGGACCAGCGAGATTGCCAAGGTGTTGCCTCCTTCGCGGTATCCGGTCATCGACGTGCCGCTTGACCATCCGATTTTCCGGACGCTCTCGCACGTCACGGCGGTCCCCCAAATCACGTCTATCCAGTTTTGGCGTCGCGTGGGTGGACGCAGCACGTCCGAGCGCGGCAGTGATAGCGTGGAAGCCCACTTGCGGGCGATCGCCGACGAGTCTGGGCGAATTCTGGTCGTGATGACCCATAACACCGACGTGGCGGATGCCTGGGAACGCGAGGCCGACGACCCGCGATTCTTTTCCCAGTTTTCACCCGATGGCTACGGTCTGGGAATCAACGTGCTCCTTCACGCGATGACGCACTAGTTTCCACTGGTGCGCTGCCATCGGCACGGCTGGTGCGGTAGAATGGGCGCTCGCTCATTTACACGGCTTCATAAGAATGCTTGCCTGGCTCGACTGTCTGTTCTGGCGCTATCACGATTACCGCCTCCGTGGTGCGTCCGGGCGGGTGTTTCTCGAGTGTGACCACTGTGGGCTCCGATCGCCAGGGTGGGAGACCGGTCGGCTGGCCGCACCCATTCCACTGGCGCCCCCCGACCTTCGCTTGTTGCTCGACGACTCAGGGGTGATTCCGCCGCTGACCGACCTCCCCCGCGGATCGTCGACTCGGTTTCCAGTGAGATACACCGGCGAGTTCAGGCTCCGCCTGGGCGCGTAACACGGTTACCCCTCGTTCAAGCTCGGCCCCCGGCCGGCCGATAGGATCCAATGAGGAGTGGGGCGTGTTCACTTCTTCGCTCCATCCCACGCCCCGTCGAGTTACTTGCTATGACGAGTTCAACCGGAAGCGAGATGGCCCGCCCCAGTCTCACCGACACCGCTCGGATTTCGATGATGGCGCTGGCATTGGCGCAGATCCTGATCGTCGGCGCGTGCAATAGTACTGGCGAGTCGCCGATCGGCCCGACATCCGGTCAGTCACTGCGCCTCGAAGACTTCGTAGCGTCGGCATCGGTTGGCGGGAGCCAAGGCCAGTTCCGAGCTGGTCTCGTGCCGACAACGGGCGGTGGACCTGCGATCACGGTATCCGGCAATCAGGTTGTCGTGAACGGGGGCGTCACAGACCTCGACATTGTCGCCGCCTCTCCGATCACCCGGATCTTCGTGACGCTGGCGGGCGAGAGTTTCGGGCTCACGAATAGCTCGTCGGGACTAGGTGACCGCTACGAGGTTGACCTCGCGGAGCCGGGAGCGGAGTCGACATCACGACCTTCGAAAGAACCAGTGGACCGGCCGCGACCTCCCGTCCAGGCGCACTCCGGCCACCGTCTGTCGGGCTGACGTCGAAGTAACCCACACTAGTGTGTGCACGGCTCTCGACCGATACATCGAGTCAGGAGAGCCGGGGTGAAGACGCCAAACCGCTATTTATCGGCCTGTCTGGTTCTATGCCTCGTGGTTCTGACCCACCTGGCGTGGGCCCAGACGACCAGTCCCTCAAGGCTGCAGCAGATTTCCGTCGAGGGTTCTGAAACCCACACCGTCGTGACCCTCCGCATTGACGGCGACCGGGTCGTCGCCGGCACGCTCGAAGAGATCGCGACCGAACCGTTCCGGCTCTTCATCGATCTTCCGAATGTGATTCCCCAGGTCGAGCCTGCGACACCGGTGGCCAGTGGAGGCGTCGATCGCGTGCGGGTCGCACTCAATCAGTCGTCACCCCCCGTCACCCGCGTCGTGCTCGATTTGAATCGTCGGTCGGCGTATCGACTCGAACGGGATACGAAGAGTCACACGCTGCGGATCGTCGTTGGGACACCGGGGGCGCCGGAATCACCCGACGCGACCAGGCATGTAGGCGTCGATGAGGAGTACGCGAAGTGGTTCGACCGTTCTGCCCGCCAGGTCGATCATCTTCTGTCGGACGCCCAGGGCGGCGATGTTGCGGCGTGGGCGGCGATCCGGGACGAGGTGGATGCCGCGACTCCACCTCCATCCCTGCAGCTGGCTCACGATCTGCTGGCGACTGCCGTCCGGTTGGGCGCCGTTGCCCTGGGTGACACTCACACCGGCGAGCGGAGCCCAGAGGCGGAATCAGCGAGCGCCGGCGCCCGACTCTTCGCGGCGCGAGCCCGGGCGCTCGTGCGGGACGCCACACCCCTGACGGCCGGCGTTCGCACAGCCCACTAACCGCCGGGTGAGCTGACCCTCCTCTAGTTGGTCGCGAAGCAGTAGAACTTCCCAGCGCCGCCGGTTCCTTCGAGGTTGGCCTGCGTGCAGCCTCGACTGCCGTGAGCAGAGTTCCACGACGACGGGACCGGTCCGCCACCGGTCCGGTCGTGATGACCGACCTGAGCACTTCCATCTCCGGCACCGGTCCAGTTGCTGCACGTGTGGTCTTCGCCATCTGCGAACCGGGAGCCGTCAAGCTGGGTACCCGTGAGGATGTCGTGGCGGTTCGGAGTGTCGGTTCGCCCGTTGGTGATCTTTCCGTTTTCGTCGAGCTGCGTCTCCTTGGTGAGCGCGGCGTTCGAATAGTGAAGCTCGTCAACGCTGCCCGCGATCTGCACGCCCTCGCTATTGAACCAGGGGCCTGATCCGATTCGGTCGCGTGCGCTGACGCCGTTACTCCCCTGCGTGCTGAGATACGCGCGCCAGGTCTTGCCACTGGATCCCGCAGCGCTGGCCAGCATCGAGCAGTGCGCGTCAGCTCCCTCGAGACCGCCCAGGTTTGCCCCACTGCCGTTGCCGGCGCTCGTGATGAAGAAGCTCATCTCGTTGTCCTGGGTGAGTACAGGGAACGTGACCGCCATCGCGAGAGCGACCGCGCCACAGAGTGATCGAGTTCTGATACGTGTCATCGTGTTATGTCTCCTGGCTTGTGACTGACCCCACGTCGGCCGCCGTCCCTTCCTGGGTTTCCTGGGACTCCTCCGACCGACAGCAGGTGGGAGTTTACCGCATTGCGGAGGGGACGGAGCCCCCTATTTCGGGGGCAGGGTTCTGGCGAACTGCACGCCGATGTCGACCCACGACCGTAGCGCATCGAGCCTCCGCAGACCCGGCGCCGCGACATAGACGTACCCTTTCATCGGGCGTCCCGTGAAGTCCATTTCACGCGCGTGACGTCTGGCGAGAGCTTTCGTGTATTGGGCGGCGCCGACTTGGACCATGAGTTCGTTGCCGACGATGCCGAAGGACATGTTGCCGCGCACTAGGAAGGCGATCCCGCCAAACATCCGCTTTTCGGAGATCCCCCGCCGGCGGGCAACGAGTGACCTCACCCGTTCAGCGAGTCGTTCGTCGAACGCCATCGGGGCCGTCGTTCTCTATCTGGAAGAGGGCTCTCAGGAGACCGGTGTGCTGGCACCCACGTTCTTTGCAGAACGAGGTTCGGAGGGAAAGAGCTCCAGGGGCGACTCGGTATCGACTTCGGTGACGATCGGCGTTGCCAGCACCGGTTGCATCGCGGGCCGGCTCTGCCGGTGCCATGTCGTTCTTTGCCGATTCTCGGGTCACGGCGTCTCTGACCGGCGGTGCAGGCTCCGAGGCTGGCTTGGGGAGAAGATGTGCGGGCCACTGCCTGACTTCACCGCCCGTTGCCGCGGCGGTTGGTCCGTTGGGTTGCGCGTCCGGTGGGGCGGGTAGTTTCTTGAGACGCGCCATTTCTGCCCGAAGTTGGGTGGTTTCCGAGCTTAGGTGATTCACGTTCGAGCGGAGATGCCTCAGCTCCTCGTCGAGCCGCTGGAGGCGCATCTCGTTCGAGGAGGGCATGTCGTGAATCGCGACCGAACTACTCGCGGCATGCCGTTCCGGTACGACTCTCTGGCCTTCGAACTCGGGTTCCCAGCCCAGTTCCTCAGCGAGCTCACCGAGGAATTCCGCAATAGGCCGCTTCATTATTGCCTTTCGACAATTCAAGAGTCGTGCCTGACCCGAGCGTCTGACCCTGCCCCCATGTTTGGCTGGAGGGTCCGACCGCCCGGCCCGCCCGATCGACCGAACCATGAACTTAAGTCGCCTGCGAGGACGACTTCACCCTTCACGGCGTCCGTTGACCCCTTGGTTCCGCGGTCGATCCAAGCCGACCTCCTGCCGGCTTGCGTTGATATATTCTGGGGAGACCTGCCATCTCATGACCGAGCTTCCCAAGACACCCCCGATCGTGGAGTTTGCGCTCGACCCAAACAGCGCGTCCAAGCGACCTGAGCAGCTCGTCAACCTGTTGACGAGGATGCTGAGCCAGGAGTTTCCTCAAGCGTTCCAGCGTCTCGAGGTCGTGCATGCTGGTGAAACCGCCGTCGTGACCCTGACGAGCCTGGACGAGGACGCGCTTGACGAGAACCTCGTACAAGAGATTGCGCACCGCGCCCGTGCGGTCTACGGCGAGTTCTCGACCAGTCCCTGGTACTAGTGTGGTGACTCCCATGACCAGACTACTGAAAGCGATCGTTGTAACTGCTCTTGTCCTCGCCGTTTCCGGCGCGTCATCCGCCGTCGCCCAAGATGACGTGGAGCGCGAGAATCTAGCTGACCTTCGAGAGGTCAACGTGGTCGTCGAGGAGCTCGCTGCTGACGCCGAGTCCGCTGGGTTGGACCGTCGTGCGATCGAGAACGCGATCGAGGGCCTTCTCGAGCAGCGAGGCGTACCGCTTGGAAGCTCCAGAAGCGCCGCTGATCTGTATGTGAATATCGATACGTTCCGCGGCTCGACGGGCCTCTATGCCTACTGTGTGGAGGTGTCGATTCAGCAATTAGTCACGATCGAGAGTAACCAGCTGCGCACGCTCGCCGATGTCTGGCAATTGGCCATCCTGGGCACGGTTGGCGCCGGCAATCTTTCCGGGCTCGAAAGCGTCGTTCTGTAAATCGTCGATGCGTTCGTGGACGACTACCTGGAAACGAATCCACCACCTCAATGACAGCGCGCCAGAGCGGCCCGCCGCAGTCGCCTGAAGGGGCGTCACTTGCGTGGTGCTACCTCGTGCAGGTAGTCTGCACAATAGTCATCTAGTCGGCAGTACGGGTAGGTCCGAACTCCGACGATTAACCCAGTGGAGTGAGGAAATGGCCACAGCCGGTGCAGTGAAGTGGTTCAACGACAGCAAGGGATTCGGTTTCTTGACACGGGACGACGGCGAGAAGGACGTATTCGTCCATCATTCTGCGATCCAGGGAGAGGGCTTCAAGACCCTTGCTGAGGGTCAGCGCGTCGAGTTCGATGTGGTGCAGGGCCAGAAGGGCCCAGCTGCGGAGAACGTGGTCAAGCTTGACGGCTAGATCGCAACCGAGAGTCAATCAGGGCGGTCAGGACGGTTGTTCGGACCGCCCATTTTTTGTGTCAACGAACCGATGCCATCATTCGATGTAGTGTCACAAGTTGATCTGAGCGAAGTGTCCAACGGAATCAATCAGGCCACCCGTGAGGTGGACACACGTTTCGACTTCAAGGGCACCAACGCCAAGTTCGAGTGGGGCGAGGGCGAGATCACGATGCGCGGGCGCGACGAGTTTCAGCTGAACCAGATGTACGACATCCTTACCAGCAAGCTGGCGAGTCGGAAGGTGAACACTCGCTGTCTGCAGCGAGACCCCGTACGCACGAACGTCGCCGATGCGTGGCAGAGCGTCCGCGTGCGGCAGGGCATTGAGACCGAATTGGCAAGGAAGCTGGTTAAGATAGTCAAAGAAAGTAAGAAGAAAGTGCAGGTCGCGATTCAGGGCGACCAGCTGCGCGTGAGTGGTAAGAAGCGGGACGACTTGCAGGAGGCCATCGCGATGCTGAAGGCAGCCGATGTCGAGCTCCCGCTTCAGTTCATCAATTTTCGAGACTGAGTCCATGAAGAGGATTGTCAACAAGACAAACCGCCCCCTGAAGATCAAACTCTCGCAGGGGCGGGTGTTGAGGCTGGGACCGGCGAAGGAAGGGCAGATCGCCACTCAAGACGCCGAGCGGGAGTCGGTCAAGAAGAGCGTGGAAGCGAATGAAGTGGAGATCTTTGACGAGGTGACCCGTGCGGGGGTGAGAATCGGTGCCGGGTCCGGCAGCCGGTCGAACCCGCAGGCCGCACACCGTCAGTTCTCTGTCACGAAGCGCGGGGACCGTTAGGGGGAAATCGACATGCGCCTGGGATTTCTGGCTGCGTCGTTGTGTTTGGCTGTTTCCAGTCTCGTCGTCGTCGGCCTCGCGCAGGAGCCGGTCGTCGAGGTGTTCAAGTCACCGACCTGAGGCTGTTGTACGGTGTGGGTCGCACACCTGGAAGCGAACGGTCTCACAGTCAAGACAACCGATGTCCCCGACATAGCTGCCGTCAAGGCGAAAGCCGGCGTGCCGCCGGTCTTGTCATCGTGCCATACAGCATTCGTGGACGGGTATGTCGTCGAGGGGCACGTGCCAGCAGATGATCTCAAGCGTCTCTTGGCGGAACGGCCGGAGATCGTCGGTATATCCGTTCCCGGAATGCCGGTTGGGTCGCCGGGGATGGAAGGACCCAATCCACAGCCGTTCGATGTCGTTGCGTTCGATGAGGAAGGTTCTTTTAGTCGCTTCTCCTCGTACGAGCCTTGAAGTGCTGACCACACCGAAGGGACCGGCGAGGCCCGTATGGAAACAGAACTCATCCAGTGTCCCTATTGCGGTGAGGAGCTCGAGATCGCCATCGATCTCTCGGTCAAGAAGCAGGAATACGTCGAGGACTGCCAGGTCTGCTGCCAGCCGATGACGCTTGTCGTCACCGTGGGCGACGCCTTCGCGGTGGTCGTCGACGCTCGCTCGGACTCGTAGAGCGCGCCTTCACCCAGACGCTTTCGCTACGATAGGATTCTGGTACGTCGATGAGTGCGCCCGAGCCAGTTCGATTCGGTCAGTATGCGGCGACCAGAATTCTTGGCCGGGGCGGCCTCGGGCGGGTTTATCACAGCCACGACCCACTCGGAGGCCGAGAGGTCGCGCTCAGGGTAATCAGAGCCCGGGCTGGGCACCCACTCAAGGCTGTTCCCCGACTGTCACATCCGGGGATCATCTCGGTCTACGATGTCGGCGAGGCGGGCCGCCATTCCTTTATCGCCATGGAGTTCGCCTCGGGCGGCAGCCTCGAGGAGCAGATCGAGAGCGGGGTGGAGTTCTCTCCGGACCAGGTGGCACAGATTGCCAGCCAGGTTGCCGAGGCACTGGACTACGCGCACGGTCAGGGCGTCATTCACCAAGACGTCAGGCCCGCCAACATCTTGGTAGCGGATGACGGACGCTACAAGCTGACCGATTTCAGAATCGACGACATCGCCGAGGTGGTCGCCCCAGAGGAACACGGAGTGGGTCCGCCGCCGTACTGTCTCTCACCCGAGCAGGCGCGTGGTCTCCCCGTAACGCCTTCCACCGATCAGTTCTCGCTGGCGGCCGTGGTCTACCGGCTCTTGTCGGAGATGAGGCCGTTCGACGGCGATACGTCGGAAGCCGTGAAGCTGCAGATCTCGGAGATTGAGCCGCCAAGCCCGTCAGCCGTGAATCCTCGGCTGTCGGCCGTGGTGAGCCAGGTCGTGATGACGGCGCTGTCGAAAGAGCCGAGCGAGCGCTATGCCGACTGTCGCGCGTTCGCCGACGCGTTGTCACATTCGCTGGGCGCGCCCGCCGTTCGCCAACCTCCCCCTCCGGCTCCGGCGGCAGATGTCGCCCCGGACACCGGCCAGACGTGGGATGACACCGTTCTGGACGTCGACGTATCCTCGCCAGTCCACGGGACGTCGTACCCCGACAGCCCACCGGTGCGCCGCCGCTCACGTTTCACGACCGCCGTCGTGGGTGTGGTCGTCGTCGTCGCGCTCTCGTGGCTGGTGTGGACGCTGGATCTGCTCGGGCCACCTAGGATTGAGACAACCCTGGTCGTCGATTCGAGTCCACCCGATCAATCTCTGGCCATCTGGCTCAATGACGTTCCCGTCGGTTTGATGACACCCGCGGACGTTGCACTCGAGGGGGAGGAAGGCCAGAGTGTTCGTCTCGATCTGGTACGGGACGACGAGATCGTGGCCTCGACGATGGTGACGCTGGATGCGGAGATGACGCCTGAGTGGATTCCGGAGGTCGAGGTCCCGATCAGACCTGTGCGATACGAGGTGAGAAGCGACCCGGAAGGTGCGCTCGTGAGCCTGGATGGGCAAGACATCGCGCGACCGACCCCCGTCGACATCGATCTGTTTGCAGGCCAGTCGTACGATATCGTGGTCTCTTTCGAGGGGTATGAACCAGGGCGTCGCTCCATTGATCCCGCTGAGCTTGCGCCCGACATCGTCGCGCTCGACTTTGTGCTCACGCGGATCGTGCGCCCGGGTCGCCTACTGGTTCAGGCTGCGTTTCCCCTCGCACTGGTGGCGAGGTCGGACGGTGGCGGTGCACGCCGTGCCGAGGGGCGAAGCCCCAGTCTCGAGTTGCCACCGGGGAGCTACTCAGTCTCGATTTCGGCGCCTGAGGTCTTCTTTGCTGGCGAAGCTACGGTCTCGGTCCGGGAAGGAGAGGACGTTGTACTGCCCAACATCCCTACGGCCGTCAGAGTGTTGGTCTTCGACGTTCCGGGCGACGCCACAGTTCGAATCGATGATTTCGCCCCGTTTCCGTCGGGCGGTCCGAGGACCGTTGTGGTTGGGGCGCACCGTTTCGTCTTCGAGTGGCCCTCGGGTGAGCAGGTTACCCGGGATGTCGAGATAGAGCGTGACGGGCAGGAAGTCTCGGCCCGCCACCCGTAAGAATCGTCATGGTGATGCTAGTGTCCAGAACCGAGACCCCGCTCGATCGGCCGGCTAGACCGCATCGAGACCTCGCCGCCGTCGCTATGGGCGTCGCGCTGTGCCTCGCGCTCGTGGAGACGCACGGTGTGTCGTACGCTCAGGAGCCCGGGGCGATCCATTTGCTCAACCAGGCCGACGAACTCAGCCGAAGTGGTGATGTTGCCGCCACGCTCCAGACCTACGAAGACCTCGTATCCAGGTTTCCTGAGGACGAACGCGCACCGGTGGCGCTCTTGCGTCTCGCAGAGGGTCGCTGGACCGCTGGCGACCGAGAGGGAGCGACTTCGGCGATCGCGCACTTGCGGGATCGGTATGGCCGGGCTCCGAGTGCGGCCGGCACCTGGGTGCTCGAGGGGCAGATTCAGCTCCAGACGGCGTCCTCTGTCGACGACCTCCTCACCGCGCACACGACCCTCGGTCGCGTTCACGCGTTGTTCGGTCGCTCCGAGTACCCGGACCCGACCTGGCGTCGACAGGCTGGCGTTGCACGGGGCCGGCTGAGTCTCCTGCTTGGCGAGCTCGACCTGGCGGCGGCAGAGTTTCTGGGCGTAGTCGAGGACGAGCCGGCGGGCCCGGGAACGGCGGAAGCTCAGACCGCTTTGGCGGAGGTGCTGATCTACCAGCGAGAGTGGAATGCCGCCGCTGAGATTCTGCAGCGAGTGGTCGACGAGGCGCCGGCCGATGGGCTGAACGGGCTCACTCCGCACTCATTGGCGAGCCGCCGTCTAAGTTTGCTCCACCGCACCGTGTTCAGGCCCAGGCTCCGCCGGTCGCCCTGGACCGCTATGCGTCGCTTGGAGGTGCCAGGCCGTGGGCTGGATAACCCGGTGGGGCTCGCCGTCGCACCCGATGGGCGGGTCGTCGTCACGGATGAGGGGGCGGATCTGGCGCTCACATTCAACGCCGATGGTCAGCTCGTGGGGACGACCGTGGTCGACCGGGGGGGTTTCCCGTGGACGGGGCCAGGCGGAGAGCTGTACGTGCTGGACCGCCGCACGATTCAGCAACCGCTTGGCGAAACAGTTTCCGCCACGTTCGCCGTGCCAGACCGCGGCCGATTCAGAAACCTGGAGAACCTGCGCGCCGGCGCACGAGGTGTGTTCGACGAGTGGTTCATCTTGGACACAGGGCTCCGTCGAGTTGTGCGGTTCGACCGTCAACGCCAGTATTCGGCCACGTTGGTCGAGCGGGGTGGCGGCTCTGAAATCGTCGATCTGGCGCTCGACCGACGGGGCCGACTCTACGCCCTCGACGGCGAGCAGAATCATGTGATCCGTTTCGGGCTCGACGGTGCAGTGGAGGGGACCGTCGTGTCGGGCGAGTGGCGTCGCCCCGAGGCGCTGACGCTCGATGCGTTGGGCAATGTCTACGTGCTCGACCGCGACGAGAAGACCATCGATGTCTTCGACCCAGACGGCACGCTGCTGCTCACGTACGGACCACAGTTGCCTGATGGGACCCGGCTCAGAGGACCGCGTGACCTGGCAGTCGACGATGAGGGTCGGCTCTACGTCGTCGACCGAGACCTGGATGCAGTCTTCATCCTCGAGTAATCGAATGTTCAAACGACTCGCTTGGCTCTCGCTCGTCTCTGTTGTCGTCGTCGCTCTGTTCGTTTCGTGCCAGCCCGCAATGGCTCAGCCGTCGACCGACCTGGCACCCCCCACTCGTCGTGCGTTCGACGAGGCGGAGGCGCTGTTTGAGAACCTCCAGCAGGCCCAGGCTCTCGAGCTGTTTACTCAGGTGATCGATTCGTTGATGCCGACGTCGCGCGCGGGCAGTCTATCTGCGGCCGAGCGGGATGTGTTGCTCCGGAGCCTGTCGTATCGCGCACGCGCCGGCTTCAATGTCGGGCAAAGCAATGTCGTCGATCGCGACCTCGACCTGGCTATTCGCCTGAACCCGGGGTTCGAATGTGCTCCTCGATTGATTTCACCAGGACTGATCGAAGCTTGCGCTCGTCTCCGCGCAGAGCTCGTGGGGCGACTCGAGCTGCTCGTGAGTCCACCGGACGCCGAGGTCCAGGTCGACGGTCGCACCGTGGACCCCAACGTTGGGCTGCTCGACATCATGGCTGGCTCGCACCGTATTACCGTTAACCGACTCGGTTACGCCGGTGACAGGGTATCGGTCGAAGTCGAACCAGGGGAGGAAGCGACCCTTCACGAAGTCGCTCTCGAACGGGTGAGCGCGGTGCTGCGGATCCTGACGCGGCCAGCGGGGGCCACCGTGCACGTGAACACGATCCGGTACGGTCCGACAGAGGGCAACGCCCGACCTGGCCCGTCGCTCCCCCGCCAGATCGAGGGACACCCTGTCGAAGAGTTTTCTGACGAACTCACCGTGTCTGGCATCCGTCCGGGCAGTGTGTCGGTCGTCGTCACCCGTGATGGCTACCGGACGGTCAGGAGTGAGCTCGACGTCGAAGCTGCCGACTACCCAACGCACTACGTGCTTGAGCGCGCCGAAGGAACCGTGAGGTTCGAGGGTGTGCCCGAGGGGTCCACCATCGAGGTCGGCCGGCAGGGTGAGCCGGGGATGACGGTGGTGACGTTGGACGATGGTCGAATCACGCTGCCAATCGGCGTATACGACGTGGCCATCGCCCATCCCGATGCCGGCTACTACGAGGACACCGCGACGGTCATCGACCGTCGAGAGTATCTGGTGCCGGCGCGCCTCCGCCCGTCTGTGACGATGCTCGGGATTCTGGGCGACGACCCGGTGGGGCGGGATACCCTCCTGCGAGCGGTCGGCGACGCATTTGCGGAAGTGGAGGAGTGGACGTTTCAGGACCGGAGCGAAGCGGGTACGGTCCTTCTGGGTGACGCTGGCTTGACATCGGCAAGGCTCCGTCGACATGTGAATCCGCGGGTCGTCCAGGACGACCCGATCGACTGGGAGGCGGTCCAGGCTGCGTCGGCACCGGAGGGGCGGAGCTCGGTGTATCTGGTTGGCGTGCTCGATGACGATTCTTCAGCCAGTTCTGCCGACCTCTGGATGTGGGGTGCGGCTCCCGGTCAGGCCCTGCCTTCGCGTGTGCGAGTTCCGCTGAGGGCTGGAGACAGCCTGGCGGTCGTGTCGGCGGTCCGGAGTAGCTTCGCCGATGTCCGGCTGGGACGCCCGTGGCTAGGCGCACTGCTTATTGACGTTGATTCAGAGCCTGGGCCGTTCGTGGTCGAGGTGACCGATGCCAGTCCGGCGCAGCAGGCAGGTCTCGAACCCGGCGACGTGATCGTCTCTGTCAATGCCCTGGCCGCCGGTCGTGTCGCCTCGGTCCACCGGTCCTTGGCCGACGCGGCCGGCACGGCCCTCACCATTGGGGTTGACCGTGGGGAAGCTCGCCTCGAGTTTGAGCTGACGGCGAGCGCCAGCCCCCAGGTCGAGCTTCAAGGCGACGGAGACAGGGCGTTTCCTGCCACGGTGGCCGGTCTAGCCGCGTCGAGAATGCGACAACCAACAGATCATCCGGATTGGGTCTGGGAGATCAATGATGCCGTCACCCGTTTGCAGGCAGGTGACCTCGAAGGCGCGCTGGAGGGCCTGCGTCGCGCTGAACGACTTGTGCCAGAGGGGCCGGGAGTTGGACGTGGAACACTCGACTACTGGCTGGGGATGGCATACGCACAGGCTGGGCTCGAGTCTCGAGCCCAGGCACAACAGAGTTTTGCGCGCGCCGCCGAGGATACTGCCGCCCGGTTGGGACACAACGATGGGCCATGGGTCGCGCCTCGTGCCCGCGCGCGCCTGGCCTGGTTGAGCAGGGCCGCGCCGTGAAACGGGGCAAGATGAGACGTGGAGGTCGAGCGACGTGAATAACGAGAAACCCTGGGCCACCCTCGTCATCGTGAGGCACGGTCAGAGTGTCTGGAACCAGCAGAACATCTTCACAGGATGGGTCGACGTCGACCTGTCAGAGCAGGGCGTCGATGAGGCCCGACGGGCCGGCGCCAGCCTCAAAGAGATGGGCTTCATTCCCGACATCGCCTTCACATCGGTCCTCAAACGCGCCATCCGCACACTCTGGGTGATGCTCGAGGAAGCCGATCTGGTGTGGGTGCCTGAGACGAAATCGTGGCGTCTCAACGAGCGACACTATGGGGGCCTTCAAGGCAAGAACAAGGCAGAGACGGCGCGCGAGTATGGCGATGAGCAAGTCCACGTCTGGCGCCGCAGCTTCACCGTGCGTCCGCCGCTTCTCGACCCTACCGGCGACGCCAATCCCGCCTCCGACGCTCGATACCGTACGACCGATATCGAACCGCATGAATTGCCTCTAGGAGAGAGTCTCGAGGACACATCACGAAGGGTCCTCCCGTACTGGGAGGCTGAGATCGCGCCACGGCTGCGGGAGGGCAAGAACGTGCTCATTGTCGCCCACGGGAATTCTCTCCGGGCGTTGCTCAAGCACCTTGAGGATGTCAGTGACGACGCGATTTCCGCCGTCAATATTCCGACAGGTCGGCCGAAGGTCTACGAGTTCGACCGGCAGCTGACGCCGACTCGGCACTACTATCACGAGTCTTGAGCGATCGATCAGTCCGGTTCGTCGAGGTCCACGTCGACCAACTGCCACCCCGCGCTCACCAATCGCTCCTGTAAGTGCTCGGCGCGTTCCACGAGGGGCGCGATGGTCAAGTGAACCTCTGAGACGAGCGTCCGGTTAGCCGAGGGCTCGTGGACGGTCAGACTCAGTTCGTCACTGCTTTCATGGACAGAACACCAGAGCTGCTGTTCGGACGAACGACGGAGACGCCATAGGACGAGGCCACGCGCGGTCAATTCGGGGAGAAGAACGGTCACAGCGCGCCGAGCTGCAAAAACGGCGCCTTGCGACCGGGAGAAGTCCACGGAAAGTTCGTGTAGCGCTCAGCCATTGAAGATCGGGAAGTCGCTGCGGGCGGCGGCTCTTGTTCGCTGTTCGGGCGCAGCAGCCCGATCACCCCTGCGACGTCACCGTTCAGAGTATTCAGCGAGGTGATCGAGTAGCAACGCAGTCATTCGGTCAGGAGCCAGGTCGGGGATCCAATGACTCACTTCCTCCAGGACCTCGAAGCGATATGGCGCATCGACATACTCCTCGGTGAGCTGGGCCCCGTCGATGCAGAGCGCCGTGTCCCCATCGCTCCAGGTAAACATCGTCGGTGCTTTCACGTTACCCAGGGCGGGGCCCGCGAGATTGCGGTCTGCAACGTTCGCGCGATACCAGTTCAGCGCGGATCCCAGCGCCGGCTTGGAGCCCAGCACGCGCACGTACTCGTCGGCAGCCTCTGCGTCGATACCCGAATAGACGGCGCGAAGTTGGGCGCTATCGTTGGCCAGGAAGCCGTCTTCCGAGTTTGGCTGAACGAACAGGTCGAAGTATGAAGACGCCGCGACTTGGCACGATGCCGGGTCGCGTAAGACCCTCGCAAAGGCGTCGGGGTGTGGCACCGAGACCGGGTTTGCGGTGATCACACGGTCCTCGGCGACGATCGCCACTGCCCACGCTACCGCGGCACCCCAGTCGTGCCCGACGATATGGAACCGGTCGGCTCCGACGGCGTCGGCGATTCCGATGACGTCCTGCACCAGCGGAATTGCGCAGTCCTCAATAGCGGGCGGTCTCGCACCCGGCGAGTAGCCTCGCTGATCGGGGGCGACCGCACGAAAACCTGCCTCGCCGAGGGCGAGTAGCTGATGTCGCCACTCGTGGGACGTCTGCGGGAACCCGTGGAGCAGGATAACGACCTCTCCGTCATCCGGACCGGCGGTGCGAACAGTGAAGGTCAGGTCGCCGACGGTAATCTCGTCCACCGCCACCGGAGCGCCTTCACGCG
>Ga0310123_10001752_pt1 | contig 17819 bp, 20 predicted proteins | sample CB6_AW_1057_MG_FD_203505 | JGI IMG/M metagenome (GOLD analysis project Ga0310123, IMG submission 203505) | Marine microbial communities from Western Arctic Ocean, Canada - CB6_AW_1057 | ecosystem: Environmental > Aquatic > Marine > Oceanic | place: Canada: Western Arctic Ocean | collected... | reverse complement strand
GAATCTGCTGGCTCGATTCCAGGACCACACGATGCGGATCTTCGAGAAGCACGGCATGACGAACATCGGATACTTCGTGCCCTAGGATTTCCCGATGTCGGACAACACGCTCATCTATGTGCTCGCGCACGAGAGCCGTGACGCAGCCATGAAGAGCTGGTTAGATTTTGGCGACGACCCGGAGTGGGCTCGGGTGGCCGAGGAGTCACAACCAGACGGGCGACTCGTGGCCAACGTCGAACGTGTCTTCATGTATGCGACCGATTTCTCCCCGATGAAATAGCCCTGATCCTTGCAGACGATCGGAGCATGTTGATGCATGATTTTCCGAGAACCCGAGCGGCCAGGGTGATTGGGTCGTGTTGGATCTGGCTGTACGTTGGATTAACCCTCTCGGCACCGCTGGCGGCCCAGACCGAGGAAGCCGAGCGCGTGGTGCGATCAACCCGTGTGCTCGCGGAGATCATCGATACCCACGATGCCGCGATACCAGGGGCTGTCCTCGAGACCCGACGCCATTGCGGTGTTTCCATCGACGCTCAAGGCCGGAGTCATCTTTGGCGGCCACCGAAGGCGCGAGCGGCTGGTCGGTTCCGGTGTTTCTGACGCTGACCGGTGGGAGTTTCTGGCTTCAGATCGGCGGACAGTCGGTCGACGTTGTGCTCGTCATCATGAATCGGCGCTGGCTGGAGAAGCTTCTCCAGCGTGAGTTCGAGATCGGCGGCGATGCCTCGGCCGTCGTCGGGCCGTCGGGCGTGACCTGAAAGCCTCAACAGGCATTCTGCTCCAGGCAGAGATTTTGAGCTACTCGCGTTCCCGTGGGCTCTTTGCCGGCGTGAGTCTCGAGGGCGCAACGATTCGGGCCGACCGCGATGCCAACGAGCGATTCTACGGCGATGCGCTCGATTCCAAGGAGGTCGTTCTCGACGAAAAGGCGGGTCAGCCTGATGATCCCGATGTCGTGCGCTACAAGCAGCGCTGGAGGGATACGCGCGCTGAACAGAGCTACCGCCGATGCTCGAACCGAGATTCGACTTCGACGGCCTTCATTCCCCCGAGGTCAGTCACGTTCTCTCCGGTGAGGTGCTCACCGAACTTTCCGTACCTCGTGTCAACATCCGGAGGCTGTGGTGGGACCGGAAACTGGACGAGTACCTCCACTTCGCCGGCGGGCCAGTTCAACGTATTGATCCGAGCCCAGTATTGCCCACCTTGGACCGTTGCTCGACCCGAGTCGATCAGATTGGTGGTGGGCCATTCCTCGGTCGGGACCGCCCGAGCCAGCTCGTGGGTAGCGCGGTAGCTCACGACCGCGCCGTCCGGGAGGTCCGTGTCGCCCTCAATCCACAGCACCCGCCATTCCGAGCGGGTCTCGACCGTCAGGAGCACCGGTTCGGTGCCGGTGTCAGTCACGCCGACCGCCGACTCTGAGCTGGCAGCGGCGCATCCTGTCGCCAGCAGGGCCAGGAGAGGAACCATCGTTCGCTTGACCATGCCGGTCAGATTATATCGTCAGCGCGTCCCGATCGGGTATGCCGGGTACAATTTCGGTCGTGACGCGACCTGGTCTTTCCGTTCATGTCGACCGTCGGCCCATCATCGGTGTGATGGGATCACACTCGAATCCGTGGCCGGAGCGCGCGCAACAAGTAGGACGTTGGATTGCGCGCCAGGGCTATCACCTCTTGACCGGAGCAGGTGCGGGGGTCATGAGTGAGGTGTCTCAGGCCTTTGTCGGCGTCGCGGGACGCACCGGCTGCGCGGTCGGGATTGTACCGACCGTATCCGATGTTCCGTTGCGGCCGCCGGTTGTCGGGTACCCCAATCCCTGGGTTGAAATTCCCATCTTCACCCACCTCGGTGTCGGATCCAATGCCGGCGATGATCCGACGTCCAGGAATCACATCAACGTCCTGACATCGTCGGCAATTATTCTGCTTCCGGGTGGCGAAGGGACTGCGAGCGAGGCACGGCTTGCTCTTCAATACCGGACACCGGCAGTTGCCTATCTGGAGAGCCGCGACGAGATCCTGCGGTTGCCTGACGAGATCCTTGTGACGCACGACTTTTCAAGAGTCGCCGACTTTGTCGTGGAGTGTGTGACGAGATTATCGCGAACCGCCGGATGAACTGATCACTCGACCTGGTTACCAAGGCGCTGGCGCACTGCCGCCAGCTTGATGGCGGTGACCAACACCGGCATGGCCTGGTTCAGCTCCGCCAGGTTCGGATAGGTGGGTGCTAGCCGAATGTTTGAGTCGTCCGGGTCATGTCCAAGAGGAAACGTTGACCCGGCAGGTGTCAGCTTGACGCCGGCATCGCCGGCAAGCCGCACGACGTTGCCGGCGGTCCCGTTCGGGACGTCGACCGAGACGAAGTATCCTCCTCGCGGGCGGGTCCAGGTGGCGATGCCGTCGAGACCGCTGGCGAGGTGCTCGAGTACCGCCTCGAACTTCGGTTGCACGATGCGGGCATGACGCCGCATGTGGGTCTCGATACCCTGGCGATCCTTTAGAAATCGGACATGCCGCAACTGATTAACTTTGTCCGGACCGATGGTCTGCACGCTGAGCCGTTTGGTGAAGTGGTGCAGATTGTCCAGGGAGCTTGCCAGGAACGCGATCCCCGCCCCGGCCCGTGTGATCTTGGACGTTGACGCGAGCATGACGACCGAATCGGTGGTGCCGACAGCCTGACACGCGTCCATCAGGTTCGCCAGTGAATCACCGTCGTCAGACAGATCATGTACAGCGTAGGCATTATCCCACATGATACGAAAGTGTGGTCCGGCGATCGTCCCGAGTCTGGCGAACCGCTCGACGACCTCGTCGGAGAACGTGTGCCCCGTTGGGTTTTGATACTTGGGGACACACCAGATGCCTTTGATTAACGGGTCGTCCTGAACCCGTCGCTCGACCTCGTCCATATCCGGACCGGTTTCGAGCATCCTGACATTGATCATGTCGAAACCGAGTTCTTCGGTGATCGTGAAGTGACGGTCGTACCCGGGCACGACACAGAGGAACTTGAGTTGATCGCCTTCGTTTTGCCACGCCGTCCCCGGACCCAATGCGCCGTGGAACAGTGCGTTCGAGAGGTACTGGTACATGAACGTCAGGCTGGCGTTGCCGCCGGCGATCACCAGTTCCTCCGAGACACCCAGTAACTCGGCTCCGAGACGACGGGCCTCGCGGATGCCGGTCAACCCGCCGTAGTTGCGAACATCCGTGCCGTCATCAAGAACATACTCACCAACGAGAACGGTATCGAGATCGTCCGAGAGAGCGAGCTGCTCGGGACTGGGTTTTCCCCGGGTCAGATCGAGCTTCAGACCAATATCATTGAGCTGTACGTATGCGGCGGAGAGCTCACGCTCGCGTGATGCGAGATCGTCCCTGGTCAAAGAGTCGAGGATCATGGCGGTCATTATAAGACGCTCGTCGTCTTCAGACTGCCGGTGTCACTGGTGCGGTTTCTGACGCCGGTCTTCAGCGGGCGTGAGGCGGCCGCTTCGTCGGAGCGCGTCGCGCAGGACGAACTCGATATATCCGTCCATTCAAACTTCGCAGGTCGTCGCTAGCCCAGCGCTGAAGCGCCTGCAGCACTTGAGGGTTGATCCGTAGCAGGAACAGCTTCCGTTGCCGCCGGTGTCGTTGACCTTGCTTCGTTCGGTCTCGAAGCTCCGGATGCGGAGTGAAACCGGCTTCTTCGTGTAGAAGGGGCTCGCCCACCGCAGACCCGGTTCCCTGACCGTGTCCATGTACTTGCCAAAGAGCAGCAACACCCTCCCTTGATTCGGGTCGATCATGAAGAGCCCGACGAGATAGATGATCGCTGTCGTCATCAAGAACGGGCTGAAGAGAATAACAGTAACGTCCGGTTGCGCGAGGCTACGGGTGAACACGAGGACCGTCAAGACGAGGAGTGGGACCGGGACGCCGAACGTCAACCAGTCTGACGGTACTCTGCGAGGTGTTTCCTTGATCATCGGATTCCTCCTTTCTGTTTGTCTTCTAACGGCCCATTGTTCCCTTGGCTTCTTTATAGATTTCGTTATGAAATCGTATTTTACAAGGAAGTGTTTCCATATGCATCTGAGTACAGAAAGCTATCCCTTCGAGTTCGATGAGCGGCAAGACCGACGTGAGGAGGAGAGCCTCAGCCCACGACGGCCCGGACGGAGTCGGCCAGAATCTCGACCGCCTGGTCGAGCTGTGCGTCGGTGATCACGATTGGGGGTGCGAGGATGTAGCTGTCCCCCTTTACGCGGCTGAATAATCCACGCTCGATGGTCGCTCGATTCAGGCGAAGACCTATCTGTTCGTCGGCCGGAAACGACTGTTTGGTGGCCTTGTCCTGCACGAGTTCCACCGCGCACATTAGGCCCTTGCCGCGGATGTCGCCGACCTTGGGGTGGTCGGCAAGCGCGGCCGTCAGCGCATTGAAGAGGTATTGGCCCTTGGTGGCGGCCTGGTCTGGAAAGTGCTCTTCTTCGACGATCCGAAGCGTGCGAAGTGCGACCGCACAGCCTACCGGATGGGCGCTGTAGGTATAGGCGTGCATCCACGCTCGACCGTCGTCCTGCAGGGTCTGCGCGATCGTATCGCTGACGCCGATTCCACCGAACGGGAAGTATCCCGATGTGACCGCTTTGGCGAACTGTACGATGTCGGGCTCGACACCCCAGTGATCGAGGGCGAACATCTTTCCGGTTCGGCCGAACGCAGTGATGACCTCGTCCGCGACAAACAACACCTCGTACTGCGTGCAGATTTCCCGAATTCGCGCGAAGTAGTCGTCCGGCGGAACGATCACGCCGCCCGCGCCCTGAACCGGTTCTGCGATGAACATCGCGACGGTGTCGGGCCCTTCTCTGAGGATCGCTTGCTCCAGCTCATTCGCCGCGGCCATGCCCTGGCTCTTGCCTACTGGAGCTTCGTATCGATAGGGGTAGGGTGATGAGATGTGGATGAATCCAGGGACCCGTGGCTCGAACAGGGGCCAGTAGATGCTGAGTCCCGTCGCGCTCATCGCGGCCATCGTCACGCCGTGATAAGCCTCGAGACTCGAAATCACTTTTGTCTTGTCGGGTTTGCCCCTGAGTTTCCAGTAGGCGCGGGACATCTTGATGCTGCTCTCGGTCGCTTCGCCGCCACCGCTGGTGAAGAAAAAGTGATTAATGGACGGATAACAGAGCTCGGAGAGTCGCTCAGCCAGTACGATCGCGGGCTCGTTCGAGCTCCCGCTGTAGCCTGAGACGTAGGCGAGTATTGCCGCCTGGTCGCGCATGGTATCGGCCAGCTCGGTCCGCCCATGCCCAGCAGTAGTGTTCCAGAGTCCCGCCAAACCGTCGATAAACTCGCGCCCGTCCGCATTGGTCAGTACCGCACCATCGCCCTTGATCCAGATATTGGCGTTGGCATGAAGTGCCGCGTCGTGAAGCGGGTGGATGAGGTGCGCGCTGTCACGGTCTCGAAGCGCCGCGTTGGTTGTTCCCATGGCAGTCGGCATAATGCGATCCTCTCGGCTGGCAGAATAGCATGCGTCTCGATTGGCAAGATCGTTGGGATTCCTCCAGGATCGATGCTATATTCCTGGCTCCTTGGATCCGGAGCTGCAGGAAAGATAAACGTAAAATGATCCGGTTCATGGTCGGCCCTCTCGGCCTGCTCGCCCTGGCTCTGGGGAGTACCACCTTTGCGCAAGAGACGACCACCTATGTTCGTCATAAATACGGAGGGAACGTCTCATACGGCGTTCTCGAGGACGAGACGATCCACGAGCTCCGGGGCGATGTCTTCACTGATGGTCAGCTGGTCAGCGCACCGGCAACCCGTGATGCTCGGAGAGGTCAGGCTGTTGACGCCGACGGCACCGCGTAAGGTCATCGCGGCCGGGCTCAACTACCGCAGCCACCTGAGTGAAGCCGAGCCGGCACTGTATCCGGGACTGTTTGCCAAGTATCCGATCTCACTGATTCCGGAGGATTCGACCGCACAGTAGTGAGTAGAGGGCTGTGCTAGACTCTTGCAGATTTGTCAAAGTTGGTCTTCGGTAGGCTCAGATCTAAGCCTGACAGGTCTTCGCGGCGGCAGTTTCTCCGTTCGGCGGCGTTCGCGTCTGGAAGCTTGATCGGTGGAGTTGGGACGCGAACCTCCTTCGCGCAGCCCGCAACCACACCCAGGCTTCCCGGTTATCTCGCTGATACCACCGGCGACGCGGTTCTGTCTGATTCCGACCGACTGGTCGTCCAACGCGCGTTGTTCTCGCGCCGAGGATTCGACCTTGAACCCAACCCCGGCTTCGACACCCGGGCCGACGTGCTCGGCCGTGGTACCGTCGATGGAGACGTCCTCGACCTTGTCTCACGGACCGTGGCCGAGCAGAGTGGCCCGCTCGAAGCCCACCAGGCCCGACCGATCACCGTCGCCTGGCACTATGGCTGGTACAACAACGCCCTCCGCGAAAAAGGGTTACAAACCGTACGGTTTCTTGGTGGCGACTACGCGTCGTGGGACAGTCGTGTCGAAGGCCTTTTCAACCGGTTGAAGAACGAGTTCGGGATCACCGTCGATGCGCTGAGCTGGATGGCGCGCCGAGACAATGCGAACCTCCTCAGAAATTATCGACGAGGGTTCTTCCAGGCGGACCAGATCGAAACACGTCACGTTGCGCTTCTATACGAGAGCACCATCAGCCTCCCGCTGGACCGCGCCCGGGTCGACTTTCTCTCACCGTTCGTCCAATCCCTCATCGTCCAGGATTTCGAGCAGATGGCCATGTTTCTGAGGGAGGTTAGGGCCACACCTGCGCGAGTATTCACCCTTGACAGCCGGCCGGTGATCTTCCTGTTCGGATCACATACATGGGGGCTGCTGGACAGTGCGGCACAGTCAGACGCCCTCGACCAGACACTGCAACTGGTTCGCGAGAGCTTTGCCCGCGTATACGGTGCCTACCCGTATCTTGTGGGCGAAGAGATTTTACGGTCATTTGCTACTGAATTCACTGAGAATCGGTGGCGGCGGATGGTTAACTTCGATGGTGTGTTCTCTTACCATCACGCGACCAACATGAAATCGGGTCCGGCGCTGGCTCTCCCGGTGAGCACCTGGTATATCGAAAACCAGGCCAACTTGCTTCGGCAGATGATCTCGTCCATCCGATGGGTGGCGAACCGGTACACGGGCCTGCCGATTCTCCTGATCCCAAGCCTTGCCTCGGGCTTTGCAAAGTCCGGGTATCCCTCGCTGATGGTGAGTCGCCGAAGCTACACAGAGTTGATGGGCGTGCTGCAGCGCATCCACATGAACGAGTATGTGATTCCGTACTGGGGCTCTCGTCTGGGAAGCGTCCTCCTCCCGGCTCCGGTCTACACGCTTGGCTCCTGGAATGAGGAATTCGAGGGCCACTCTGTGTTCCCGTCACGTTTCAACATCGCCCTGAGCTCGGACGAGCAGCGTGGATTCGATGTCCCGATGGCCATCAAACAGACGTTCGGCTGGAATCACTACGCCGACCGGCCAGTCTCGGCTGGCTGACGGGCCCGTCCGTTCACCTCTGCCACCAACCCGGACGGGTCGACGAAGCGGACGCTACCGGATGCCCAGCAACTTGACGTCGAACACGAGGGTGGAGCCAGCTGGAATGAGCCCCCCTGGTGCATCTCTGTCGCCGTACCCCAAGTCGGCTGGGATCCAGAAACGCCGCTCCTCCCCGACGACCATCAGTTGGACGCCTTCGGTCCACCCCTTGATGACGCCGTTGAGGGGAAACGTGGCCGGCGCACCGCGGGTCACGGAACTGTCAAACATCGTTCCGTTTGTCAGCCACCCTGTGTAGTGGACGGTCACTTCGTCCGTCGGCGACGGATGCGCGGATCCGGTCCCGGCCTGGATAACCTTGGAGGCCAGACCAGTGCTGGTGGTCTCAGCGTCGCTCGGTGCGGCGGCGACATCGTCAGGGGCCTGAATTTGGCCAGCGGCGATGGCCAGACCGAAGAAAAGCACGCCCATGGCGGTAAACGAGACCGTTTCCGAAATCATAGATTGCATCATGCGCGTATGGTACCATCTCAAGCGGTGCAGCGCCTGACGCTATAATCAGTCTTTGTCTCCATGCGCATCACGTACATCACCGCCGGTGCCGGTGGCATGTACTGCGGTAGCTGCATCCGCGACAATGCCCTCGCCGCCGCCCTGATGACACAGGGGCACGATGTGCTCTTGCTGCCGCTGTATACACCCACGCTCACGGATGAAGAGAACGTGAGCGCCGAGCGTGTCTTCTTCGGTGGGGTCAGCGTCTACCTGGAGCAGTATCTCTCCCTCTTCCGGCACACCCCGTGGCTGCTCGACCGTCTGTGGGAAACGCCGTGGCTGATTCGGGCCGTGTCAGGGCGCGGTTTGCAGACCCGGCCCGAAGCGCTCGGAGCGCTCACCGTGTCGGTGCTAGCGGGTCCGAAGGGCCATCAGGCTAAGGAAATCAGCAAGCTCGTCCACTGGCTGAAACAGCAGCCCGTACCGGACGTGGTTGATCTCTCCAACTCCATGCTCATTGCACTCGCCCGGCCGCTCAAGGACGCGCTGAAAGTGCCGGTCTGTTGCACCTTGCAAGGCGAAGACATCTTTCTTGACCATCTGGAGGAACCGTATCGAGCTCAGGCGCTGCAGCTCATTCGTGAGAGCGTGGCTCATGTCGACCGGTTTCTCGCCGTCAGCGACTATTATGCCGAGCGGATGTGTCGATACCTTGGAGTGCCGGGGGCGAAGGTCGATGTGGTTCCGCTTGGAATCAACATAGGTGGGTATGAGCCCCGTTCGGAGGAAACGACGTCTGACAGCTGCGTGATCGGTTACTTTGGTCGTATCGCCCCTGAAAAGGGTATCCATTTGCTATGCGAAGCGTTCCGTCGGCTTCGCGAGCGTGGCCAGTACGGCGCAACGTCGATACGGATCGCCGGTTACGTTGGGCCGGAGCACCGTGCATATCTCGAGGGGCTTGAGCGTCAGGTGAAAGAGTGGGGCCTGGAGGACGACGTGGTGTTTCAGGGCACGCTGGACCGGGGGCAGAAGGCAGACTTCCTCCGAGAGCTGGATCTCTTTGCCATGCCGGCGGCCTACGACGATCCCAAAGGGCTTGTCCTACTGGAGGCGATGGCCTGCGGTGTGCCAGTCGTTGCACCCCGACGCGGCACCTATACCGAAATAGTCGAACGCACGGGTGGCGGAGTGCTGGTGCTGCCTGACGACATCGAGGCCCTGGTCGCGGCGCTCGCGGCGCTTGAGGCCGAACCGGCGCGCCGAGCTAAGCTGGGGACCGCCGGCGCTGCGGGCGTCCGGGCACACTACACGTCGAGCAGGATGGCCAAATCGGCCACCGATATCTATGAACGTCTGACTAGACGCCAGACGCCGGTCGGCCGGCCCCTGGCGGCGGTGGACGGCTAACCATGGGAACAGCAGATGCGGAATCTTGAGTGGTTATCCGCACCGTTCGTCGGTATCGGCCTTGTCCTCGTCGGCGCGATCATCCTGGTCTCGGCCGCCGGTGCGGTTTCATCTGACGACAGCCTGCTGGCGTCACCACTAGACCCCGTCCTCCGCGATGAACTCCTGTCGCGGGCAGACCAGCTACCACGCCTTCGGAGCCTGTTGGTGTCGGTCGACGACGAGCTTGTCGAGGAACATTATTATCACGGTGCCTCGTCGGGTCGCGTGGCCAACCTGAAATCGGCCTCCAAGTCGATCATTTCACTCTTGGTCGGCATCGCCATCGACCTCGGTCATATCCAGAGCGTGAATCAAGCGATCACCGATTATTTTCCTGACTACTTCGACCGGGACAGTGATCTTGCGAAGACCGAGATCACCGTGGAGCATCTGCTCACCATGCAGGCAGGACTCCAGACGACCAGCAATCGCAACTATGGCCGCTGGGTCCAGAGCGGAAATTGGATACGGCACATTCTCTCTCGGCCGATGGTCGATCGGCCCGGTGGTCGGCGAATCTATAGCACCGGGAACACCCATCTGCTGTCGGCAATCCTGGCCAAGGCGAGCGGTATGAGCACGCTCGAGTTTGGACGCCGTCATTTCGCCGAGAAGTTGGGTTTTTCGCTTCCGGCGTGGCTCCAGGATCCGCAGGGGGTCTACTTCGGCGGGAACGAGATGCAGATGACGCCGAGGGCCATGGTCTCCATCGGACAGCTTGTATTGTCCTGCGGGATGTACGGCGGCACGAGGGTCGTTTCGGAGCAGTGGGTCCGAACCTCGCTAGAGCCACGGACGCGCTCCGAGCGGTCAGGACGGGAGTATGGCTACGGCTGGTGGGTCGGCACCCTGGCCGGCCATCGGGCACATTATGCCTGGGGGTACGGCGGACAGTTTATCTTTGTTGTGCCTGACCTCAGGCTGGTCGTGGCGATGACGTCGTCGCCAAATCCAGGCGAGGGCCGTCGGGCTCATCTGCGGTCTTTGTATGACCTGGTCGAGGACCAGATCATCCCTGCTCTCGAGCGCGCCCGGAGGGACGCAGACTAACGGGGTCAACCCGTCGAGTCGCACGTCGAACGGTCTCACCGACCGCTGACGGCTGCACGCTCGCGCTCAACGAGTTCTCGACGAAGAATCTTACCCGACGGAACCTTGGGGATCGCGTCGATGAACTCGACCTTTCGGACCTTCTTCTGTGGGCTCACTCGTTGGGCGACAAAGGCGATCACTTCGTCGGCCGTCAACGTCGCACCTGGCTTGACCACGACGAACGCCTTGGCTATCTCACCGGCCTCTTCGTCGGGACTGGGAATCACTGCCACGTCGGCGACCGCGGGATGGGACTGCACCACCGCCTCGAGTTCGGCGGGCGCCACCTGCAGCCCGTTGTACTTGATCAGTTCCTTCACCCGATCGACGACGTAGAGGTAGCCGTTGTCGTCGGTCCTTCCGATGTCACCCGAGTGAAGCCACCCCTCCTCGTCGATCATCTCCCGCGTCGCCTCGGGGTTGTGCAGGTACCCCTTCATCACCTGTGGGCCACGAATCCAGACCTCGCCGAGCTCTCCCTGCGGTGCGTCGTTCATCGTCGCGAGGTCGACGATCCGATACTCCGTGTTTGGTAGTGCTGTTCCGACCGACGTGACCTTGATCGCCCGCGTCCGGGGATTGATGTGAGTCGCGGGACTCGTCTCGGTCAATCCATAGGCCTGACGCACGATGACGTTATTGCGACGGGCACAGGTCGTCGCAACCGATTCCGGCAGCGGCGCTGCGCCAGACATGATGTCGTTGAGCGTCGACAGGTCGTATTGGTCTACAGCCGGGTGCTTGGCGAGCGCCAGCACAATCGGCGGAACCAGATATGCCGTCGTGATGCCGTGCTTCTGGATTAAACCCAGAAACTGGTCGAGCTCGAACCGAGGCATCGTCACGACCGTCGCACCGGATCTGAGCGCGTTGCACATGATCGCGACCATGCCGTAGATGTGGTAAAAGGGGAGGATGCCGATCAAGACCTCGGTGTCGGTGGTCTGCTCGACGCGGTCAACCTGCGTCAGATTGGCCACCAGGTTGTAATGTGTCAACATCACACCCTTCGGTAGCCCTGTCGTCCCGCTCGAGTACGGCAGCGCGACAAGATCTTCCCTGGGATCGATCGTGGCCGACGGTGGATTGGGTTCGACCATGTCGGCCATGAGGGTGGTAAATGGCGTCGCACCCTCTGCGTCTCCGAAGACAAAGATCTCTTCGACCGCCGTGCCGGTCACGGCCTCCCTCGACGTGTCGAGAAGCTGCGGGATCGTGACCAGATACTTGGCGCCCGAATCCTTCAGTTGCCGCCCGAGCTCCGCCGCCGTATAGGTCGGGTTGATCGTAGTGTTGACACCGCCAGCGGCCGCGACGCCAAAAAAGGCGACTGCGTACTCGGGGAGGTTCGGACTGTAGATCGCGAAGACGTCACCCTTAGCGAGTCCCCGCGCCGCCAGCCCGGCCGCCGTACGCGAGACGGCCGAGCGGAGCTGGGCGTAGGTGAGTGTGCGGTCTGTCGGACCGTCGATCAGTGCCGCCCTGTCGGGCCAACGGTCGGTGTGCTCGAATACAAAAGCCGGCAGCGACAGCACTGGAATATCGACGTCGGGAAACGGACTGCGATAGATCATCGATACCTCCCTGGTCGCTCGCGGATCTCGAAACTCAGGACACTAGGCGATGCTGGTGCCCCCGTCGACCGGAATGACAGCGCCATTCGTGTAGGCGCCGGCTCTCGAGGCCAGGTAGATCGCCACGCCAGCCATCTCTTCTGGATTTCCGATCCGCTGAAGCGGACATGCCTCTTCGATGGCTCGGCGATGCTCCCGCAGGGCTTGGGCAGTCATCTTGCTTTCAAAAAATCCTGGCGCGACCGCATTGACCGTAATTTGTTTTGGTGCCAGGGTCACGGCCAACGTTCGGGTGAGGTGGTGGACCGCTGCTTTGCTCGCCGAGTAGGCGAAGGTCGGTGTGGGGATGACCGTTGGCACGTGCAGCCCGTCTATCGATCCGATGTTGATCACCCGGCTGGGATCGTCCCGCCGCGCCGCTCGTTCGAGCATTGGCGTTAAATCCTGGGTCAGAAAAAAAAGCGCGGTCAGGTTGAGGTCGAGCACCTTCTTGAATCCGGCCTCTGGATAGTCAGAAAACGCAGCCCCCCAGTTTGTGCCGGCGTTGTTGACGAGAATGTGCAACGATGCCTCGCGGGCCTCCAGGGTGCGAACAAGCGAGCTGCGTTCCTGCCCGGTCGAGATATCAGTGGGCACGGCGTGACAGGGACCGATGGCCGAGAGCTCCGCGGCGGTACGTTCGCACGCCTCACGTTTACGAGACGTAAGGTAGACCTTCGCGCCAGAACGGACGAATCCCTCCGCGATCATCCGCCCAATGCCCCGAGAGCCGCCAGTAACAAGCGCGACCTTTCCGGCCAGGGAGAAGAGCGTCGTCGTATCGATACTGGACATTAGCAAGGTGACGAGAGACTTCATTGTAACCTTGAGTCAAATAAGATCCGCAATCGGCTATGATCTCGCCACCCGACAGCGTTGGCCGCTCCAGTCTGGCGGGTGCGAGGTCGTTGATGCGGTGTGAACTGGCTCTAGTCGTGGTGGCATTCAGTGTCATTTCCGTGACTGCGGAGGCACAGGGACGCGTGAGCACACCACGGATTCAGCCGGTCGAAGTCCCGGGAGAGGGAACCGACCCGGCGGCGAACGATATTCGAGATGCGATCGCAGCATTCGGCGTCGACGCCGAATCGGCGACACATTTCATCAGAACGATTGCCCGGCATCCGGCGGCCGCGGCCGGTATCGGTCCGCTGGCCGCGTATCTCAGGGAGCGTGCCATGGCGGCGGTCGTCGACCAAACTCTTCTGGCTCTTCGAGTGGCCTGGTTGGCCCGCTCCGACGCCATGTGGGCCGAGCAAGTCGAGGAGGCTCGGATATTTGGGCTGCGGGATACTGACCTCAGACGAATCGCTGAGGGCCCGGAGGCCGGATGGGGGTTTTGGGACAGCACTGTTCTGCGGGCGGCCGACGAGCTCTACCGCGACTCGTTCCTGACCGATGCGACATGGGCCGCGCTGGGGCAGGTCTACAACGCACGACAGATCGTCGACGTCATCTTCACCGTGGCGGAGCACACGATGTTCGCGATGGCGTCGAACAGTTTTGGGGTCGAGCCGGACAGCCACTTGGTCGCCCGTCGGCCGACAGACATTCTCCGGAAAATGGAGCCGGCTCGGGCGACACCGCGCCGTCTGGGGACTCCACGCATTGCTCCTCTTCGCGTCGAGGAGCGCACCGAGAGTGAGCGAGCGCTCCTCGACCCAAACGGCACCGGAGAGCCGGCCATTAATTTATTCGCAACGCTTGTTCGGTTCCCGGCGCTCTACCGCTCACGTGCCATTCAATCGGCGTATATCCGAAGCGGGTCGACCCTGTCGGGTCGTGTCCGTGAGATGATCATTCTGCGTATTGGGTGGCTCTGCGGTGCGGAGTACGAATGGGCCCAGCACGCACCGATCGCGCGGCAGGAAGGGCTGACCGACGATGAGCTTCGAGATGTGGCGATCGGTCCGGACGCGTCAGGCTGGGGACCGCTCGACGCCGCCCTGCTCAGGGCCACCGATGAGCTCTACCAGGACGACACAGTCTCTGACACGACCTGGGTGACGCTGGCTGAGTCGTATAGCGAGCGCGGTCTCATCGATATTGTGATCACCGTCGCTGGCTATCGGATGGTCTCGATGGTGCTCAACTCGCTCGGTGTCCAGCCAGAACCGGGAACCGAGACCTTCCCGGTTCTCGAAAACGTCGAGCAAGGGTAACTGAGATCCTCGGGGGCGCTGACGGGGCGTGTCACGGTCCGCACGAAGAAGGGTTTTACCTGCGCGCTCTAGCCTAGCCGCCTCCACCCACCCGGCGGCTCTCTTGATACCGGTCGAGAAGCTCCAGATGTGCCGACCGCGGGTGTGGAATTGACTCCGCCGTATCGCCAAAGACCATCACCCGGTCCTCGGATGCGTCGTAGCGGGGCCACACAGGGCTCCCGGTCTCGTTTGGGTCACCCGTGGAGGCGAAGTTAACCCACGATGATGCCATCAGATCGGCCAGCTGACGGTCGATACCGTCAAATTGTCGGCTGATATTCGGTGGCCACGGCGTTAAGTCAAGGTTGTCAAAGACGTAGATGACCTCGGCTCCGTGAAACGCCCCCAGCGCACTGTCCTCACCCGGCGCCAGGCGTGTGAAGAAGTAGAGATATGCGTCAGACGAGACGGTCCCCATCATGCGAGCCCAGGTGCGCATCTCCCAGTTGAAGCCAACGTCGGTGGCGCTGTCGAGGGCTGCTTTGTGCGCCGACTGGGCATCAGTTGCGGGGTAGACGCCCAGGTGTTCGCTGGCCAATTCCCCGAACATCTCTTGAACCTGGGCTCGATGGCTCGCCAGGTCGACTGGTTCTCGGCTGAAATCGAGCGATGTGGCCTCATCCGCATTCGCTCCCACAATGACCGGCACATCGTGCTGGGCCCCGGCGAGGAAGGTGTCGTAGACGCTCTGTTCGAGTACCCAGCCATCGACATTCTCCGATGTCCGGAAGGGCGTATCGCCGCGAGCCATGTAGTCGAGGATTTCGCCGGCCGTAGCCCGTCGCATGAACTCGAGCTCCACCGGGACATCTTCGCCGAGCTCCATCGTCAGACGTTGGTTACTAGCGAGCATCCCTTCGATGAAGGATGCACCGATCTCTTCGGCTGACGGGCCTACCATCGACGAATCTCGAAGGCGGGCGGTGCCACTGAAGCGGCCACCACTCTGTCCGATGGCGCGATGAAACAGTCCGCGAGCGAGCGGGGACGCCTGGAGGATACTGACGCTCCAGGCACCGGCCGATTCGCCGAAGATTGTCACGCGCCCTGGATCGCCGCCAAACGCCGCGATGTTTTCCTGCACCCACCGCAAGGCGGCGAGCTGGTCGAGCACGCCGTAGTTGCCTGACGAATTGTGCTCACTTTCTGCGCTCAGGAGCGGGTGTGCCAGGTAGCCGAAGAGTCCGAGGCGGTAGTTGATCGTCACCACGATGACGCCGCGGGCTGCGAGGCGGTCACCCCGGTAGCCCGGTAGGGCTCCGGTTCCCCTGGTAAGGGCTCCACCATGAATCCAGACCATCACCGGGAGACCAGCCGCTGCATCACCAGCAGGTGTCCACACATTGAGGTACAGGCAGTCCTCATCGATCGTGTCGGCACCGGGGCCAAAGTAGCTCTCGGGCTCACGAAAGACCTGGGGGCACCCCGGGGCATAGCTGTCTGCGGCTCGCGTGCCCTCCCATGGCTTGACGGCTTCCGGCGGGCGCCATCGGAGTTGGCGGGTCGGAGGTGCTGCGTACGGAATCCCCCGATAGACGGCGACCGCCGGGTCGAGGTCCGATACCGTTCCACTGACCACGCCGCCGCTTACTTCGACCGGACGACCATCCTCCGCGCCGCCACTCTCGACACCTGTTTCGTCGTTGGTCCCTCCGCCGCATGCAGTGGCGAGCGCGAGACATGCAACACTGCTCAGAAGCTGAATCCGTCGGTGCCTGTTCGCCACTAGTCCCCTCTTGGAAAGACCTGCTTGGTTCCGACCACGTCGTAGTCCTCGAAGACCCCGTGGATCATATACGGGTCTTCCGCGTATGTGGCGCGGGCCGATTCGAGGTCGTCGGCTTCGATGATGATCAGGCTTCCCACCATCTCACCCTTGTCATCGAGGAGCGGTCCACCGTACTGGATGCGGCCAATGGCGTCGAGCCGAGCCATGTGTTCGAGGTGGGCGGGGCGGTGCGCCATGCGCTGTTCGTGACCATTCTTGCGGTCGTGAGCGATCAACGTATACAGAGGCATATCGATTCTCCAGAACGTTTTGTCGATGAGCGAGTTTTTAGAGACCCGGCAGAATTGTATGTCAGGATCAGCACATCGTGGCCGACCCGTCTGTGCGTGGAGACCCCAAGGTAATCGGGTCGTGGTGTCTCTATGATTGGGCGAACTCGGCCTTCAACACCCTGGTTGTGACCTTCGTCTATTCCACCTACTTTGTGCAGACGTTTGCCGACGATCCGGGTCGGGGCACGGCCATCTGGTCACGAGGTATCACGGTGAGCGCCGTGTTCATTGCCCTACTGGCCCCGTTCGCCGGAGCTTTGGCCGACCAGGGCGATCGGCGGAAGTATCTGATCGGGTGCACGCTCACCTGTTGTCTGATGACGGCCTCGCTCACCTTCGTCCACCCGGAACAGGCCAATGCGACGTTTGTCGCGATGGTCGTGTTTGTCGTGGCCAATGTGGCGTTCGAGGTTGGCCTCGTCTTCTATAACTCGTTTCTCCCGAGCATCACGCCGGAAGAGCGGATTGGCCGTGTGTCCGGCTACGGGTGGGGCCTGGGCTACCTCGGCGGACTCGTCTGTCTCGCCCTGGCTCTCCCGTTTGCAACTGGGGACCAGCCTCCTCTGGGGATGAGCTCCGTTGACGGCTTCAATGTCCGAGCAACAAATCTTCTGGTTGCCGCGTGGTTTTTGGTTTTCAGCGTGCCCCTTTTTCTGTTCGTTCGGGACCCGGACGTTCGTCGCTCCCGCTTTGACTTTGGGGCGGCGTTCGCTGACGTGAGGCAAACGCTGACGCACCTGCGGCGCTATCGGCAGATCATGCGATTTCTGGTGGCACGCCTGATCTATAACGACGGGCTGGTGACGATCTTCGCGTTTGGTGGGATCTATGCGGCGGGGACCTTCGGGTTCACCCTGTCTGAGGTGATCGTCTTTGGCATCGCGCTCAATGTCGTGGCGGGGGTCGGAGCGTGGCTCTTTGGCTTCGTCGACGATCGACTTGGTGGCAAGACGACAATCATGATCAGCTTGGTCTTTCTCGGGTTGTCAACGACACTGGCCACCTTCGCGCCTGATCGCTTCTGGTTCTGGGTTGCCGGGATCGGCGTCGGTTTCTTCCTGGGACCCAACCAGTCGGCTAGTCGGTCGTTGATGGGTCGGTTCGTGCCCAAGCAGCACGAATCTGAGTTCTTCGGATTCTTCGCATTCTCCGGGAAGGTGACCGCCTTCGCAGGGCCGTTGCTCCTTGGTGTGTTGAGCGACACGTACTCCCAGCGGGTTGGCGTGTTCAGCGTGCTCCTGTTCTTTGTTGTTGGGGGGGCGCTCCTTCTGAAGGTCGATGAACAAGAGGGACTTCGTGGTGGGGCGCACTAACTGACCGACGCATCGCCGTCTTTTTGCTCAAGACGAACAGCGGTG